>Ga0160428_1002345_pt1 | contig 11636 bp, 8 predicted proteins | sample SolpanmetagenomM_FD_108198 | JGI IMG/M metagenome (GOLD analysis project Ga0160428, IMG submission 108198) | Solar panel surface microbial communities from Lawrence Berkeley National Laboratory, California, USA - M | ecosystem: Engineered > Built environment > Solar panel > Unclassified ...
ACACAATCCGTGGAAACAACACGAGGCTAGAAATGAGTCACGGTAAAAAAATCTTGCGAGGAGCAGCCGAGGCTGCAGGTATGTCTCCGTCTAGGGGCATATAAAGCGATCATTAGTACCTGCTTTATGACCAGTGTTAAATATTAAGCACTTTATTACTCCTATTACTAATAGTTACCTTGTCAATCTTGTTCTTTGCCCCTAACGAAATCATATACCTATCATATCAATTATGAGTCCACGCCAGATTGATAATGCTCCTGGAGCCTCGGCCCCTCGCAACGCCAAAAAGCACCGTGGTAGTGACAAGGTTGCCAGCGACAGTGACGAATATGATTCCAACTTCGAGCCTGTGTACCCCGCCAAGGCTGAAGAAACCAATGTAGATCCTAAGTATCTTGAAATTCAGGAAATCATTAAGATAGAGTACCAAAAGCGCAAGTTGGAAAAGGAACCTCAGATACATTTCCAAGAAGTTCACGGGAGCAATATGCGCAGCCTACAAAGTAATTCGCAATTCAAACACTTGGTCTACGAAGACGTAGAAGTTCGAAAAACATTCCTTTATATGCCCTTGCCACATCTCACACCGAAGATTTGCAATAAATTTTTAAACAATTCGAAGGTCTTAGCAAGGCCCAAGGCCTTACGTCTAATCAAGCCGCTCGACAGTTCGGAACTATTAGAACTTGTCCTCGAGACTAGCAAAAGTAGCAAGGCGACCACTCCGGACACAAATGCTTGTCATCTCGACTTTGGCGTGCTTATTCATTGCTCGGAAACGTTCCTTCATCCATGTACTGTATTGCATCATAACCTAGGCGGGGTAGAATATACTCGCTTACGTATCCGTCAAGTAACAGTCGACATTCCTCAAAGTGGAAGCTGGGTGGTCGCTGCTCCGCATATTGAGTTAGAGGATGAAGCCCACAAAGAAGAAGGGCTTCTCCTTAGTGAGCTCGGCTTGATAAAAAGGAAAGTTGGCGAGAGCTATGTGGATCCTTTTGACAGTCTCGCCGCATTCGAACAGCGGTTGTCCAACTGGGCTAGTTTTCCAACTCTAGCAGATAAAGACAGCAAGAGGCCTATGCTTTTACTTGGAGAGCACACACAAGATTTCTTTTATTCGATGGTTGCCGCAACAATACGCAAATATCTAAAGCGTGTCAATACCGATCCCCGCAGCAAAGTTTATGAGATTCTTAAAGCATTTAATAATAAACCCGACATGCCCCACCATTATCACAGCGGGCTTCCTGCAATTTTTTACGTCCATGCTGTTCCATCTACGGGCGGCACTCTAAACGCTCACTACATGAAGGAAGACTGTCTAGAAGTGTTCGATGTTATTGTTGATGACGTCAGATCTAAGAAGGAGATTTATCTTGAACAGAAACGCAAAACCGAGGAGGCCGAGACAAAGGTGGACCTTATCTCAATGTTGGTTGTGCGCAGATTCTTAACATACGCACCCTACAAAGAAGTGCCCAAGCTAGAGAAGCAACAGGTAGAGGTATAGATTTCACATTGCCGCAATCCCTTCATGGTCTTATTATAGTTGGAGTCGGAGCAGAAATGTATCTATGTAATTTGAATTTGTTTATCAGCCAGTACCTGCTTTATAGAGTTTATTATCACAGCGTCACATAGCCTAATATTTTTATATATTAGATAATCATCAATATCCAGACTAGCTACTTTGTGAAATTGTTGTTTCTCAACCCTATTCTTGCGCCGGTTTACTAACTGAACGAGGAGGACGTGAATGATGGTCTTCTAGGGCTGATTTTGAACGTTTACCACGATCAGATGGTATGCTAAGAAGTTGTTACGCGTTGAACGTCATGTATTGTCATTAAATTACATAAAAAATCATTACCAACAACTACATGTGACAGAAACCCTAGTAGTAAATAACTTACATGTCATGCGCATCCTCTGCCGAGTTTAGAGTTGTCAACATGACCCAAGTTTAAGGTTCCCCACATTTTCGGGGGCGCCCGAACGTCAATTCTGGGGCCGCCGACCTGCATCCTCTTATTATTACCAACATCGTAATCAAACATGTTTTCTGCTGAACGACGGACGGACCCACACTTCTCGTGGAAACGGTAATTAATTCATGGTAGACATATTTCTTCTCCGCTTAGGGATATATAAAGAGGCATCCAGTACCTGACGTATGATCAACCATAAATATCAATAATCTCAACACTTCGTTACTCGTATGACTAGTACTCAAATCGTAAATCTGGTTTTTTTTATCGAAATCGAATATTTTCTATAGCAATTATGAGGCAAAATTCACCGGATCAACGTGGTCTCAACCACTCTGGCAATGGTGGTGTTTCTCGCCATCAAGGCCAACCTCCGGAGATCATTAATCCACAAGGACTTACTGACGATGAAAGCGAAGAGGAGGATGGTGGCGTATCGGTGCAAGGATCGGAAGCCATGAGACATATCCGTAAAGACCAAAAAGTGTTTTTTGGTGCGTTTGATGAGGACGAGCAGGAGGGTTTTCCAGCTAAAATTCGCCAAATTCTTGACAACGAATATAAGCAACACAAGTTGCAAGGGGAGCCTAATAACCATTTCCGACATCTCGAGAGACCCGATGAACTCAGACGAGAAATTAGTCCTAAACTCAAAACCTTGTTTCATTTAGATTACACGGCTGAGAAAACGTTCCTTTATATGCTCTACTTGCCGTTTATCACGGCGCCTATGTGGAAGACAATCTTTGATGCAAAGGCTCGCAGGATGTTCGACTCACCAGTACCCAAGGCCCTACATCTAATCATGGCGCTTCAAAATTCGGATTTGTATACACTCACACTTTTAACCTCGGCCAGCCAAATTTCCACGATTATGGATGTAGAATCCTGCGAAGTTGATGTCGGCGAACTCATCCATTGCTCAGAAATTTCGAATCATCCATGTACTATGCTACGTATAGAGAAAGAACGACGCCCATATACACGCTTACGTATTGGCCGAGTAACGGTGGATATCGCCGAGGGTGGGAAATGGGATAACAAAACTTCGCATATCGGAATAGATGTCTTACGTAGTTCTCAGAGAGAGCTTGATGGCGGCGCTCGGCTAAATTGCAAAGCAAGGGGATGGAACGATACTTCCACCCTTTGACGAGACTGCACGCTTGAAAAACCGGCTCCCGGCCTGGGAAGCCTGCTTGAATTTGGAGCTTAAAGACCTGCCTATCTTACTCCTTGACGGGCACACTCACAAATTCATATTTGATCTCATTTTCGAGGATTCAGGAACGGTGATAGATAGCCTTATTCCCAACGAGAAGAAACGACTCAAGGAGCTGCGTGAAGTACCGGAGTACCATTATCACCGTGGGCATCATAAAATTTACAAGGTCATGAAAGTCCCTGGAACGAGCGATAGCCTGCATATTCATTACTTGACGACGCCATATGTAAGCACGATCTCAAGCATCTTGTCTCTTCGTGAGGCCCAAGCAGCAAAAGATCTCCCGTGGAGGACACTACCCCGTGATAAAGTCCTTTTGACTGATGGATTGAAGATGAGCAAGATCGCAACACGTATTGCGCTCAAATTCGCAACCTACAGGAAAGTGCGCGACTCTAGGAAGCAACAGGTACAAGTACAGATGTCAGGTCCTTCCAATAAGTTTTTGGTCTCCTAATAATTGGTGTTCGGGATACAAATATATCTATGTAATCTTATTGTTTGTAGCTGCTTTATAAAGTTTATCGTTGTAACGTCACATAACTCTTCACCTTCCTAATAAGACGTTTGTCATAAACTTCCTAACTGTATTGTGTTGCAGCTGAACAAGTGTGATATCAAAGTCACCGTTTTTTAATTATTAATTGAGCACGATAAAAGCATGTAGAAAGCCACCGTCAATTTACAGGTTTATTAAAACTTTTACGCTATAAAGCTACAGAACAAGATGGAAATACGTATCAATCACGTCTACATTACATGAACTAGGGCTCGTTGATTCTAGGGCTATCTTGTACGTGCATAACCAGCTCCAATCTTAACTCCTAGTAGTTTGCCTACATTCCTGCCGGAATAGACGGCATAGGACACGATGGACGACATGAGAACTGCTGCGAATGTGCCGGCAAGAAAAAACATCAAATATGTCAAAAAACTTCCGATCTCGACTAAGAAAGTCTTTGCTGGATCAGTAACAGCAAGACAAACACACAGTTGTGACCGAAACTTGCTCTCGCAACTCACGCGGATTTTTAGCGCACATCCAAATTGCTCTTGTATATATAAGCATGAGCCCCAACCTTGTGAAGCAGAACTAGTACAAAGTAGCGCGACCAAGCGATAGATTCCAAGCTATTCAGAGATTGATATGTCTTAGGCTGCTGGCAGTGATGCTTTACCAGATAGATGGGTCGATGCATCAACGTAAGTGTGTTGCAGGAGTGATTACGATATTGCGTGAGAAGGACACAATGAAGGACTGGATCGGCCGAATGGAATTCCAGAACACAGCTTCCATCCATGCTCTCAGATGGATAGCAAAGCGTGTCGGTGAGATGACTGCAAATCTGCGAGTAAAAAACCCACAAATTCGATCTCGATACCATAAAACCTAGATTATTCCAAAACACCTTGACAGAACCTACAGTATCCATTAACGACGTCCACTTCGAAGACCAGTGCTCGTTAGGCGTTCTTTACCTCAATTACAGCAGCCTGCCGGTCACAAAGGTATGCGAAAATGACCCTACTTACCTTTGAATCGTGTTGAAGCGGGTGGAGAATGAGATAGACTTCCAAACGCGTATCTCATAGCGACGCATAAGGCTGATTCATGCATCTCGACTCTCGAAGACAATATGCGCGACAAGAAACAGAGAATTGACTGCGACCACGCTAACATTGTTATGTGTTACCTTTCCTAACATCATAACGAGCCTCAAAATTTGGAGACAATGCAGCTTGAATCAAAGCATTTACAGATAGTTTCGTCCGACAACTGGAGAGCATCAAGTCAGCTTGATCAAGACAGAGTAGGTATTAGCATAGCTTTGTAGGGTAGAGAACTTATTAGCGCCTATTTGAAGGACTACCAGATCAGATACAGAAACAAGTCGTTCGATCCAAGGTACTTTCAAGATCTAGCATTGCGGTTTTTCAGAGGTGTTATAGCTATATCATCGCACAGGGGCTTATCTATGGGTATTTAGTAGAGTAATCTTGCCATTTAGGATGTTAGTATACAAATAAGGACAGAAGGAAGTAGTGATCGACACTTCGTCATGCCTTGAACATCATGTTTGATGCTTGGTTTGTCTTTGTATAAGCTACATAGCTGGACATGAAGCCTGCTGTTTCTGCAATCAGTCGATGCACTGTGAGGATTTTTAGATTGTTCTTTATTCATATAGCGTCCAGCATTTATAGACTAGCAAGCTGTGACCGAAAGTCAAGATGTAGATGGTCGGTCGAAACACCGAAATATAGGACGCAATACAGACTCAATTAGCAGAATATGCACTGCAGTACAAGCTCGTAAGTCCATGAGATTGAAGCATTAGTCGATCTGCCTATTAGTCAAGCTTGTAAGAATATGTAGCAAGTAGTCGATGTTGTTACATTGGAATATTTCGTTCCATAAACTTTTTCGTGTGACAACGACGCGCTTGTAGTACCAGCAATGTAATGTTTGATATTTGCACTTTCACCACTAACTCATCGTCGCCTCATGGCTAGTGCAGACACGATTATTGATCCGACAGATTGGCTAATCACTTCATTGCCTCTACTATCCTCTGTCGAAAACTCTCTACGCTGTCAAGTTTGTAAGGATTTCTTTGTTAGTCCGGTGATTACCACATGCGCCCATACGTTCTGCTCTCTATGTATAAGACGATGCCTCTCCGCTGATGGAAAGTGTCCAGCTTGTCGCGCTGCCGATCAAGCTAGTAAACTGCGAAGAAATGGCGCGTTGGAAGAAGTCGTCACGACATTTCAAGCCGCGCGAGATGAGATATTGAAAGTCGCGACAGAAGACTATAATCGCAAACGACAACGGAATGATGTCAAGAATGAAGATGTTATCGATGGGGAAGTGGCTGAGAGATGTGGTAATAGATATATTAGACCGAGTAAGAGACGGAGAGTCGATACAGAGCCACCAAACTCGAGTCTTCCACAACGTCAGACTCGCAGTCGAGCGCGAATGGAAACTTCGACAACGTCAAGTCAGGATATTGTCACTATCGTCAACGACGACGACGACGATGACTATATAGACGAGAATAACCCCTCGTCAAGCCAACTCGCTCCACAAGTTGATGATGGACTTGTCGGTTGTCCCATGTGCGGAGCACGCATGAAAGAAGCAAGCGTCTTCAACCATCTAGACACATGCGACGGAACACGACGCGAGATCCACCAAACAAGCGTATCCTCCTCATCTCTCCCTCCAACTTCAACATCTCATACCTTGACATCCCGCGTTCCACAATCCAAACCGTCTCCTCTCCCCAATCCCTCCCTGAAACCCCCTCCCGAACGCATCTCCGAACTGAACTACTCCCTCGTATCCGACAGCGCGTTGCGCAAGAAACTAAAAGACCTAGGAATACCAAACACGGGTTCGAAGACGGTAATGGTCCGGCGTCATACAGAATGGGTTAATTTATGGAACGCGAACTGCGACTCGACCAGACCTAAGGGTAAACGCGAATTACTTCACGAGTTGGACGTTTGGGAGAAATCACAGAATGGAATCATAGGTCGTGGTGGAGGGATAGATCTCATGAACTCAGCGAGTGTTGGGGGAGGTGGAACTAACGGCGCGACTAATGGGAATGGAATTATGAAAAAGGATTTTGACGCGGTGGCGTATTCGAAGAGTAATAACGATGAGTTTGCGAGGTTGATTGCGTTGGCGAAACAAAAGGCTGGAAAGAAGAGGGAAGAAGAAAAATCGTCAACTGAGATAGGGATAGGGAAAGATGATGAAAATCATGTTGATTCTAAGCCAGGTACGGATATACAAATGAATAAAGTAGAGGAAGAGTCGATATATGAAAATGAAACAAACTACGGCTTAGATGTGGAGAAATCGACATTCGCTCAACAAGATGCAATGTCAAAACCACAATCACAACCTCAGATGCTAGAAGTGAAAAGTCCAATGATTACTTCTGCTACATTAGGCAACGATGGCTTTGGTTGACTGAAGTGAATTGATTTCTGCACGAGGCTAAATGAGTAATGCCATGTTATATTATAATGTAAATCTTCACAATTAAAATAACGCCTGTATTTATATTATGCACATCACATCATGTAAGGGTACTTTAAATCATCATTTTCATATCTCATTCCCGTCCTATGCCTCAAAGATCTTCTTTGCCTGGTCCTCTGTAGCTTTCTCGTGTATCACGAGTTCAGCAGTAGGCACATTGACATTTTCCAATCTACTCTCCACTTTCCTCGCTTCTTCCTGGTCTTTCTTCTCTTGCACCTCTGTAACTTTCCTCTTCTCTACTCTTTCCATCTCTTCCAATTCCTTCTCTACCATCTCCTCGTCTATCTCTCCTGTCAACATCTTGCCATCTTCTACCATTACATTGTTAACTTCCTCAACCGTGTCCATTTCTTCTCTCACGCGTCTCATTACGTCTTCCACTTCATCCACGTCTCCAATCTCTTTGTTCAATCCCTTCAAAACGCCCTCTGCGCCTCTCATTGCATTCATGACTTCTACGTTGTCGCTTGCGAGCTGTATACTTCTCCAAACAGACTGGAGATTATCTAACATCTTCACTCGCTCGTTGAGAGTAATCTCAGTGGTGCGTTTTTGACGCAGAGTATTTTTAGCGCGAGATTCTTGGTGGAGAGATACGAAAGCTTTGGCTTGATTCGTCAAAGTGGAGATAGTCTCGTGTAGATTGTCAACTTTTAGTGACAGCGTAGAGATTAGATGTCGGAGAGAGGCGATGTTTGATTCTTCTTTGGTGATTGTTTTGGTAGTGGTGTTGGATGGAGAGAAGATCTTGACGGTCGTTCCAGAGGGAGAAATGCATAAAGAAGGGCGGTCGCGGGAGAGGTAGCGGAGAAGGATTGTAAAGTCTGATGATGTGAGTGGTGTTGAAGAAGATGATACAGACCGGAATGAATCTTCAAAGTGTTCGCGGGTATATAGTCGATCTGTAGTTGACAAAGTTTGCGACGATATTTGAGCAAGAAGACGGTCAGCTACACGTTCCAGAATTGTGATAAGAATCCAGTCGCCTGAGTATAAGGTATCGGAGTAGTTATGTGATACTTGATTCATTAGACCGAGCTGGCGTAATCCCCATGTTACAACTTGTGATGGAGAAGGGATTTTGAACCAGCTTTGTTGTCGATATATACTTTGCTGAGATGACAGAAATTGTCTGAGAGGTATGATGTGACCTGCCTGGACTGCCTCAGATATAACAGTATCTAGAGCAAGTGGTCGACCGAACTCTGGTGAAGAAAGCGCACGTAAAAAATCATCGCCAGTGTGAAAAGATAATATATCTGATCCTGATCTTGATGTTGATGAGGATGATAAGAGACCGGCAGTGGAGAGGGTGTTCAAGGCTTGTAGCCATGCAGATATATTCGCTTGATATCCATCTGGATTAGTGTCGCGACTTAGGTCAAATGCGGAATATAATGATGCAAGTCGATTTCGACTAGATCCTGGTTAGCATAGTAAATCAATCATGTCGAATAGCTAGTACCTTTTGAAAGCATCGTCATGTTCTCTAAGATAGTTCAAAAGAGTGGACATCTTGTGGACCTATCCAAAAATCCATGATGAAGAATCAAAGGACAGAAATGGCTGTGAGTAAAAGTAGCGTAAAGTTTCACAAGCCCCATAAATGTGAATATGAGCAAACAATTTGTAGCATTTTCACATGAAAAAGCAGTCAAGCAGAAGCATGATGGGTATCTTGAGCGAGATATATACAGAAGTTTTATATATTTACATAATTCATATAGTCCAGCCTGATGCCTTTTTACTGGCCGATACTGCTGGATTCTCATTTGTCTCGCCAGCGATATGAAGTGGCTCAAATGTGAATCCCCTACTTTGTTGCTTTCTTACGTCAACGGCCTCAAATGTCTGTTGTAACTCGGGATCTTCGGTCTGGAAATGCTCCTCGTGCTCGTCAAAGTCATCTTGATGATCATTGCCGTGGTCTGAACCTGCTTCACCCTCAATCTCGTCAACAGTCTCGGTTCCTTCCTCTACTTGACTGGAATGTTCCTCATCATGCTCATGTGGGTCAGCCTCTCCATCTCCCCGCCCAACCGTTTCAATATATCTGTCAAGATCTTTGGCCAGCTTTCGGTTGAACCCTGTGGCCTCAACTTCTACATCAAGTCGCTTGTAGCCTTCAGTATCCTTGATTGCATCTTTGAAGAATGGTCCAGGCTCTGTAGATTCGAATTTGAATTTTCTTAAAAAGAATATTTTTATACAATTCACATCTCTATCAAAATATGTTTCTGCGTTCGGATGAGTTGTTGACATCATTTGAGGAAAATCTATCAATACCGGTACAAGATTAATCTCGTCACCTTCAGGGACTTCCTTGACTAAGATGTTGAATTCATTAAAATCACCATGGATTAGACCAAACTTTGCTAGTCGAAGAATCATTTCCATCAGTTCAGCATAAAGACTTGCTGGATCTGGGACACTTTCTATCTGTCTTAGGGGAAACGCATCAATCAATTCCATGACAATTGTATGTCTACTCTGAGCAATAGGCTCAGGGATACGGAAGCCTTCTCGTCGCAAAACTTGCATAAAAGCATATTCTTTCATTGCCGCAAGTCGACTCAGATACATCCAAGATCCAGTAGATCGATTCCGTAAATAATCACGATTAGCCTTGACTGTCCGAAACGATATACGTCCTAGTCGATGCAATTTGAGCACGCATTGTCGTCCTGTTTCTGAGGCTACAACATAAATATCAGACTCCTTTCCTACTCCAATCTGATTACCGAGACTGAAGACTGCATTGGATTTTCTATGTGCGTTTAACGCTAGATAATCCAGTCCTCCATAAGTCAGTCGGTATCCATCATCTATGAATAAGCGATTAACTCCAGAACTTCAATTGAGCTTATTTATGCCTTACATTTAGTATTCTTGACCTTCCCAATCAAATTCACTTTAGCAAGTGTAGAGATACATTTCGAGACTCCACTTCCACCACGAAGTCCAGAGAGTTGAGTAATTAATGGCGTTGGTACTACTTCATGATTTCTACTTCCAGTTTCAACCTACTAAACATCTCAGTATGACTTTAAATTGGTTTGATATACCACAAAAGTAACACACGGCAGTCAATACTCGCCAATCCTCTGATGTAAGGTATCTGATAGCCTTTGGATTCAACTTCATTTCTTCGTGACGATATTTTAACGACGTCACCTCACAAATATCAAAGTGAAATTATTTTGAAAAGTTCTCGGAATTTCGGTTTCTCTTCCGGTAGAGCTATCAATCGACGGCGAACTTTACAAGTTTATAGCTGATACTATAACGTTATATCATCTCTCTCGTGCTATACTCACCTCGTAAAAGCGACTCAGACACGGTCTTCCATTCACTCTGTTCAGACGCCAAATCTCTGTATCAATTCCGAAGCTCGTTCAATTGACCCGATTGGCGCATCTTGGCAATTGCTCGAGCAGCATTGCTCCCTGTAAACTATCTCTCACTTACCCGTCATGGCTCAGGACGGCAAGACACAGACAAAGGAACAAGAAAAGGGTAAACAGCCAGCTTCAGAGAGTGGGAAGGATGCAGTGGCCAATACAAAAGCAAAAGATGTAAAGGATGGCAAGGATAATAAAGATGCAAAGGGACTTGCGCCAGGTACGATCAAGTCTATCGAAAAAGTTCTGCTCAATACTTACATTTCCCGTAGAGGAACTTACGGAAGAGGACAAGAAGCTGAAAGATGAGCTTGAGATGTTGGTTGAAAGAATACTGGTAACATATCGCGTCTGCTCTTATCAAAGGGGGATATTCTGCTGATGTTATATAGGAATCGGACTCGTCTCTATACCAAGCAGCTCTTACCGCAATCAATGATGCGATCAAAACATCAACATCTTCCATGACGGCGGTGCCGAAACCTCTCAAGTTTTTACGACCACATTATGAAAAGTTAGAAAAGGCATATCAATCGTGGCCTGAAGGAAAGGACAAGGTAATCATATAATCATTGCTCACGAGGTAGTAAATGTCTAACCACTGTTTAGTCGTCTCTTGCCGATACATTATCCGTCCTTGGAATGACATCCTCGGATGAAGATCGACTCGATGTGCTCAAATATCGATTACTTTCGCCATCACAAGATTTGGGATCATGGGGACACGAATATATGCGCCATCTTGCTCTGGAAATAGGGCAAGACTATCAGAAGCGACTGACCACAGACAAAGATGCAGATGAATTATTACAGCTTGCCTTTAATCTAGTACCTTTTTTCTTGAAGCATAATGCCGAAGCAGATGCTGTTGATATTCTGAGTGAGCTCGAGATGATTGAAAAGATCACAGAGTATGTGGACGAAAACACATATGCACGAGTTTGTCTATA
>Ga0160428_1002346_pt1 | contig 11626 bp, 14 predicted proteins | sample SolpanmetagenomM_FD_108198 | JGI IMG/M metagenome (GOLD analysis project Ga0160428, IMG submission 108198) | Solar panel surface microbial communities from Lawrence Berkeley National Laboratory, California, USA - M | ecosystem: Engineered > Built environment > Solar panel > Unclassified ...
AAAGCGCAAGGACATGCAAAGACAATGACTGAAATACAAAGCTTCAAGCATATCATGAATCGGCCACCACTTGCATCTTGTTCGAAAACAGCGGGCGGGTGTTGCAGTGCGTGGCTCAAGATCATCCATGAAACAAAGGTAGTAACTCCAAGTGCAATGATGACGGGCACGAAATATCCAGCAACTTTGTCGGCCATACGCTGAATAGGCGCACGGCTTGTTTGGGCTTCCTGGACGAGACGGACGATTTGACTTAATTGAGTGTCACGTCCAGCACGAGTTACCTTGACGTCGAGACGTCCAGCGCCATTAACCGTACCAGCCATCAATTTGCTGCCAGGCTTCTTCCTGACTGGCATTGCTTCACCAGTAACCATACTCTCATCGGTATAACTTTCACCACTGAGCACGGTACCATCTGCTGGAATTTTGTCACCAGGTCGGAGGATGAGAATATCTCCAACTTGAATGAGGTCGGTAGGGATGACACGTTCTGCTGCCATTTCGCCTCGTGCGTCTCTCGAATCGTTGTCCTTTTCGGAGATGTGAGCATCCTTCTCGGAGGGTATTTTGGTTGTCTTTCCCTCGGCTAGTTTCTCAGCTGCAATAGCATCTACGTAGATTGTTGCCATAGAAGGAGCAAGAGACATGAGCCGCGACAATGCCATTGAAGTCTTCGATTTTGCGCCATTTTCGAGAAGACGACTGAGTGTGACGAAAGTGATGAGCATAGTACATGTGTCGAAGACTGTAGCAGGTCGACTATGAGGTGGAAATATTACAGAGACCAACATAGCAGCGACGCTGTAGAAGAATGCAGCCGAAGTGCCAAGTGTAACCAGAACATCCATTGTCGGTGAGCCGTGTTTCAAGGATTTCCAAGCTGTGATGTAAAATCGTCGACCAACCCCAAACTGGACTGGAATCGTGAGTAGTAAGCAGAGAACATCGCCAAGCCAAAGACCAGATATTAGTGGTAATTTGATCGCGCCATAGTTGAGAGATGGCATAAGCATTGGTACAACCATGCTGGTCAGAAAGACTGGAATGGCGAATCCCAAAGCAATCTTGAAAGCTCGTCGCCATGTCTGAAGCTCTTTCGTCTTTGCGAGTGATTCGAGCTGTGCGTTGTTGTCGTCAGATTCTGCGAGGAGAGCATTGAATCCTGCGCTTTCCACCGCTTCTACCAGAGCGCGAAGTCCAATAATAGCAGGTTGGTATTTCAGCATGGCGCGAGTCGTCTTGAGCGTGACCTTTGCAGAATCAACACCAGGCAATTCACCTAGTGTCATTTCCAATGCAGAAGCAGCATTCTCATCTTGCATGCCATAAATCTTGAAATGTACTAAAATCGAGGTTGACGAAACATTTGAGTCTGCATCTTGTGATGATACAATCCGTGCGTCGAATCCACAATCTTCGATGATTTCTGCAATCTGCTCGGAAGTCAATTTGGTTTTGTCGTGCACTACTACAGCTCGCTCGGCAAGTAGACTGATGTTCAGTTGTATCAATCCATTTACGTTCTTGAACCCTCCTTCAACTGCCGATGTACAAGCACCGCATGTCATGCCTTCTATTGCAATAGTGGTGGTTGAGGTTTTGATCTGACTTGTTGATTTGCGCTTCAAGCTCTTCGTGCTCTTTACAGGTTCATTAACCTTGGTGTCTACTATTGACGCATCGAATCCCGTATCTTCAATAATCTCTGCTATTCTTTCCGGACTCAGTAGTAACGGATCGTGCTCCAAGACCACTCTTTCTGATAATAGCGATATGCTGAATGATTTGACACCTGCGATATTTTTGAAGCCGCCTTCAACAGCCGATGTGCATGCTCCGCACGTCATTCCGCCAACGGATAATGTTGTTGTCGACATGGCTGGTTCTGTTGTGGTTGTTTCTTCTTCCTCATTTGCAGCTTCATTGATTGTCGTTGGCAGATCCGTCGACAGAACTTCTGCATCGAAACCACGATCTTCTATTATGTCTCGTACCGCTTCAGCTGATATTACGAGAGGATCGTGCTGTACCACTGCTCTTTCCATGACCAAGCTGACAGATACATGACCGACACCACCAACTCCAGAGAAGCCACCCTCCACTGCTGAAGTGCAAGCCCCGCACGTCATTCCTTCTACCTTCAAGGTTGTCGTAGCCATGTGTGCGGGTTCGACAAGAGAGCTCGTGGTGGTTATTCGTTGTATTGGCATGGTGTTTTCATGGAGATCTTGTGTCGAGACAGGTAGGTAGGAGGGTGCCATGGCGGGCGTTTCTGTATGTTTTTGGTTGGTTACGGGACTACCATAGGAGGAATGCAAGGTATGCGCCTGAAACGCCACAGGGATTAGGTAAGGGGCGCTTAGAAGGTCGAATAGCGGACAATGAGGGTGAGTAAGGAACGTGTTGGGTAGTGGTAGTCCAAGTGTGAAAGAAAGCAAGAAGGAAGGATTTGAAAGGGAACAGGCGTAAAAGAAGATGAGATGAGATAATGCGATGAGATGAGATGATGAATCAGGACGACAAAGCACGATTCGCCAAGCCGAGCACGTTCAAGCGTTGTACGGCCCCAAACAGCCTTGCCGCTACGTACCGTGGCTGGGATCGGGAGAAGGAAATCAAAGAAAAAGCCTCTCCCGGACACAACCACGATTTGCTTTGTTTAGAGCCAGACTGGCCTATGCAATTGAAATCTCGAGTGTCGACACAGCTTCGGACAAAGCGTGCATCGTCCTCTGTGCTTGAGGTGTACGAAGTACGAAGTTAAGGCCCGAAGTCGATCCGGCTTGAGCTTGGACCACCAATGCATGATTGACGACACCGCTCGCAGCATCCATCGCATCGAACGGCAGCATCTTGACTTTTGTTTGCTGAGGTGAGACGCGTCCCTTCTTGCAACACCCTCGTCTTCATCATCAACATGGAGCAACAACGTGCTTTGAACGCTCTAGAGCCATACCTAGCTCTCTCCAAATCTGCCACCTCTCCTCGTGCAGCCGCAGATCTCATCACTCAAGCAACTTCAGCGCCCCAAACCTACGTCTTCACAGAGCTGTTGTCAACGCCAAACATACAAGCACTTCGCAACTCACAGGAATACTTGCCACATCTGCATCTATTGGAAATCTTCGCATGGGGCACAATATCAGACTATCATGGTGTGTAAGATGATACAATCGTCGAAAGCATTGACTAACGAGTAAAAGCATCATCAAATCTCCCTAAACTCTCACCAGCGCAACACTTCAAGCTACTCCTTCTGTCACTCCTTCCGCTCTGTAGCAAACCAACTACTCTGAGCTACTCAGCTCTCCAATCTCATCTCTTCCAGGACGACGAGTCTGATGATGCTCAGCTCGAAACACTCGTCACTCAAGCAATCTATGCATCTCTGATTAGCGCGCATCTTGATCCTCTCAATCGCGTCGTCCGTGTTACATCAACCGCACCACTACGAGATCTCGCACCGAACAGCGTGCCTGGCATGGTGACAATCTTGTCAGATTGGGAAGTCAGGTGTGACGAGACCTTGAACGACCTTGGATCCCAAATTGTAGCTGTAAGAGCAAGAGCAAAAGATGACAAACTCAGAAGTCGTCAGGGCGAGAAACATTTCGAAGACGCTGTGAGCCAAGCAACTGAGCAGGCAGCGAAACGAGGAGAAGGTCAAGACCAACGCGCAGGCGGACGTTCAGGTGGTATGAATGGAGGTGGCAACGACGGTGGAGGAGGGGGAGCTTTCGGCATGCTAGGAGCTGTTGGAAACAAGATGTGGGGAAATATGATGGGCCGTGGAGGCAAAAGAGCAGGTGGTCCTGGAGCTGAGGAAGACGAAGACATCATGGAGATTGATGAAGATGAGTCACACGGAGGAGGTGGCGGTGGTGGATCGAGAAGTCGTGGTGCGAAGAGGACGGGCCGATACCGATGAAGAAGATGTTGAGGATGATGAAATGCCGAACGTGGAAGGAAGATCGCATACCAAATCCAGCATCCAGCACAGGACCGCGTATGGTTAGGCATGTTTCTACCGCGTGCTAATAGCATGAAGCGAAGGCCACACACGAAAGATTATGATGATGATGATACCATAGCTACAAGCTCATAATGACAACGATAATTGCATTTCCTGAGCGAGCTGGGATTGTTTAACTGGAGGTTGTGGTGCATGCCGTGCAAGAGCAATGAAGCGCAATACAAGCGAATACTCTACCATCGGCATACGGGGACCTGCGCCTCGATGAAGCAGTCCAAGTCCGTCGTGCCAGCAGTTGCATCTTTCAGTCTCTCACTACTTCAATCAACCTCGCTCGCCAATGACCTTTCATGATCAAGGCATGAACCTAGATTTGGATTCAGCGAACTGCAGATGGTTATTCTGCAAGGTGATACAAGATGTCTGGACACACTCCTCTCAAGATATGCCGACAAGTTGTCTGCAGACATCAGCATCCGATCTAGGAGGACGGACGAAGTTGTTCTATCGCAGGATCAAATGGACGATTTAGTACTCAGATGACCAGTTGAGTGACTCAATGTGCAATTAGGTTCTGACACTAGCTACTTCTGAGGCTGCAAATACATTGTAAATGCAGCACATACAGAGCTAGTCAGCGCGTGGCCTAAAACAACGGTAATTTTAGATGTCGTGGGATTCGCAAGCACCTCCGTGTGCTGGGCTCTCCCAGGCTCTAGGCCTTTAGATATCAGAGGCTCTCCAGTTTGCTCCAATCGCCAGGAGTCGAGTTCAGTAGTCTGTCACCGGTAGTCTATCACCCGACCAGTCTCGTTATCCACGAGAACACCCCATTCCCCAAGCTGTACTTTTCATCCTTGTTTACCCACAACTCGATCCATTTCCCCCCTCCATCAATCATGTTACGGTAGGCAAGACACCAATCCCTGATTCTAATGGCAATGTTGGCGTATTCCGGGCCTGCATAGTTGCCATTACGCTGAATGATGCAAGCTATATCATAGACAACGCCTTGCATGACGATCGAGACTCGAGAGACCATGCTGACCGGCAGATCCTTCACGAATTGTTCCATGACGACGTGGTGCTCGAGTGATAGCTCGGAATTGTTACCACGCAGGTGTAGAGTGTCTATGATGATAGTCAAGTGCTTGTTCTCGCCGTGCTTAATCCACCACTTGCAGAATCGAGTCAAGCAATGAACGCTGGTATCCTTGAAAGGAGGGGGCATGCTTTGTGCATCTTCGAGATCATTGATGTTTAGGACAACGGTGCGCCACTTGTGTAGCTCTTGTAGAGATTGAGCAAAGGTTCCTTTCTCAATAGCATCACTGGAAAACAAGAAGGAAACTGTAAGAGGCAACATCTCTTGCGCAGCCTCTCCAGCCTACACATTGAGCTGGCGACACACTTGGCGGAGGTTGATCAGAGGGCCACTTTTGGGTAACCAAAACCGCCAATCGTTTTTCCAGACAGGTATGCAATGGTTGAGAGCAAAGAGCTTCATTGGATTGAGTGTGTCGTGGCTGTCGGCCAGAATACGATAGATCTGGTTTCGGATCTCAGGTGGAAGGCCGAAAAAGGGGAACGCGCTACGAGCGAGACTATTCCAGCGTGCCAGCCATGCAGGAGACTATTTAGGCAAACATATCTTACGCCATGATGACGTGCAGGAAGCAGCCACAGTGATGGAGACCAGATAAACGACTGACAAGTTCCGAGCTCAGTGAGAACTTCACCGTGCTCGTAGAAAGTTGGGATCTTGCTTGAAATCAGGTAAGGAGGCGGAGGCGGAGCGAAGGAAAGGATGACAGTGAAGTGAAGTTGAGGAAAAGAAAGGAAAGAGAAAAAGAAGATTTGGTTTGCTAAGAGCCAAAATCGGAAGTCGCGTCTCGTGGACCACATGTTTCAGATTCCATACTAGGAGATTGTTTCATTCTGAATTGGTATTCCATCTCGTGCGTTGTGATTGATAATAAGATACTGAAACGAGAAGATGTTTGTTGCTGATAGATCCAAACATGCCAAGAAAAAGCGTCATACGCAAGGAGGTCAAACAATAAAAGTGAACATCGCTCTCTTCCTTCACATATGTTACCATCAACTCCTCATAGCATCTGACAGCACAATGGCGGACACCACAATGCAGAAGTGTGCTCACTGCTTCTCGAACGCAAATACGGCCTGCAGAGGTTGTTTGCTAGTTCACGTAAAGAAACACCACTTCGTCATCTGGATTCATAGCGCGCTAACAAGCTTATAGTACTGTGGCGGAGAGTGCCAGAAGGCTCATTGGGTCAAGCACAAGCTTGCCTGCAAATCGCCGCTGGCGAAGGAAATTTGGCAACCAGGCTGGGCAATCGAGAACCGTGCTCCTGCTTTCGTTGGCGACGACGGCCCTGACCTTGTAGCTTTTGGCAAGAAATCCTACCTGTGGGGTAATGTGCCAGCATACGATGTCCTGAATCTTGATAAGAATGAGGGATCAAGCTCGAGAAAGGACGTTGATCTGCTCTTTGCCGGTCAGTGTAATTCTCATGATTACTGATTCTTCTGTCACTGATTATGAAGTCAGCTTCCGGAGACATGAGAAACGCAGTCAAGACAATCGCCAGCATTCCAGACAGTTTCAAAGGTTCTATACAAGCAACGATTAATGATCTTGAGTTCGATGTTGTTGCTCGTAACAGTCTCATGCTCCTTGTTGGCCTTGTCGATGGAATCAGTGCTGAGGACGCTGTCGACACCATACTCCATGTTTGGTACTCTGCCATGTTGCGCAAAGACCACCTCATCAAGCTGGACTTGGTGAAGCCTCTGATTGAGGACGTTGTGAGGAAGATTGCTAGCAAGCCCGCACAGAGCATGCAGAGGAAGACGTGGACATTCGACAAAGGCACTCTCAAGCTTGTGCTGCCGAAAAAGAGGTGGAGTGATCTATTGACGTATTTCAACTGCCCCAAAGGTTTGACAACAGAGAGCGCAATCAAGATCCCGAAAGTCCGTCACATTGGCGGCCGAGCGCAAGGACTACAGACACCGCTACCTCATACTCCAGAAGCCAACTGATCGTATGTCTATCCACAAGTTCTGGGAAGATGGTCTATTGCTGCCATTTGGGCACGACATTGGTGCTTACACAGAGCCGAACCCGTACGTTGAGATCCAGAGAGATATCATCATTGCATCCACTGACCTCTCATCAATGATACAGGACCTTCTTTCAGACTACTGACTGGCCTATGATGGACTCTGCAAGCCCTTTAGCTGGTTGGAGCGAGACTGAAGTACGCAACACTTCTCCAGGTCTCACGAAGAATGACCTTGTCGGCAAACTCCACGTCTATCTCAAACAGACTCTTGTAGCGTTTCTCGCGCAGGTCCACGCTCGCAAGATCAATTTCTACCTGCTTAATGTCGACGCAAACACGCTGTCCAGCCATGTCGAACATGGAACCTTCTCCCGCATCGAGGTAAGTGTCTCTTTACGTGCTACGTCTTTCGAGTGGAAACATTCAAGCATCAAGGAAACCATTGCGATCGCTAATATTAGCAGGTCTCCAACATATGCGATGGCGGCTATCTCGGTGTGGCAGGTACTTTGCGCTGCCTTACGCCGCTTCTGCAGCCAGTCAGTCAGAACACTCATGCTACCTTGATCATGCTCTTCTTGAATGCGACGCACGAAGCTCGCAACCTCGATAGCCAGCATGAGACGATGACAGAATTCAAGAAAGAGCAAGTGCTCGCGCTCAAGTACATGCCTCTGAAGGTTCCACCTCGTTCGCGACACGACCCCATTCTCATGAAGTCCATGGCTGGAGCTGATTTGGTTCGCAACTACGATATGTACTTCGACAAGTACGAAATTCAACACACCTGAATGTGATCACTTACTAACAAATGCTGTCAGGTACATGCAGTGGCAAGACTTCACCAGTGTCGGTCGTAACAACGGCATGATCGCGAAAGCGAAACACACAATCATCGACAAGTGGCCTCTGAGGCTCAAGAAACGTCCAGGGCAAGCTGGAGCACGCGATGATTTCGAAAACCTGCTAGGTTCTCATCATGTTGGTGGCGAGCGATACGTCGAGTGGAAACGTGCCACGTAGTTGTTATTTCGCAGCATCTGAGTACAAGACCTTGAGCAATTTCTACAGAAGGAAGCAAGGACTGCTTGATGCATTCGGGGAGAAGCATGTAGTGACGATTGGGTACGAAAATACTGGCTGGAAATAATGACAAGGAACCCCGCATCTCTTATCTTTTGCCCCACCTCAATGAAATGCCAAGCATCCCATGTTTCAGCTTGAACTGTTTCGCACTTGTCGCAGCCTCCAAAAAGTGATTCATCCTTGTTCCTCACTCCTGGTCTGATCCTCGGCGTCAAGATGAACCTAGCACCTCGAGAAGTACGTCCCTCCGAACTACTTGTGCTTGCCTAGTTACGATGACTAATTGGTGTAAACAAATGGCAGATCGATAAGCTTCTCATCTCTCAGCTTGGCCAGCTAGCTCAACGACGGCTGGCACGAGGCGTGAAGCTCAATCATGCCGAAGCGGTAGTATGTCGCAAGCCTCTGACGTGTCTTTCGCACCTCTCGCTGACATCCATAGGCGCTCATCGCCAACAACCTCCACGAGGTTCGCCCAATATTCCTCTGCTCCAGATTCAACCACTAAGACTCGAACAAGCTCATCCGCGATGGCAAACACTCAGTCGCAGTCCTCATGTCCATTGGCAAAGAGATGCTCGGTCGCCGACACGTCCTTCCCTCCGTTGTGGCATCACTTGTTGAGCTCCAGGTCGAAGGAACATTTCCAAGCGGCACATACCTAGTCACTGTGCACCATCCAGTCAGCTCGGAAGATGGCAATCTAGAGAAAGCACTATATGGAAGCTTCTTACCTATACCTTCAAACGACCTCTTTCCTCTTCCATCGCCAGATGTGTATAATGCGGGGAAACAGCCTGGTGCTATCATATGTGTCAAGGATCAGAGAATAACACTGAACAAAGGAAGGAAGAGGATACAGCTCAAGGTTGTCAGCAAAGGAGACAGACCCATACAGGTATGTTGCCAGCTCTTTCTGTACTTGGAGTCCAGGACTAAGAAGAATCTCTCATACAGGTCGGATCTCACTACCACTTTATCGAGACAAATCCTCAACTCGAGTTCGACCGTGCTCGTTCACATGGCTTCCGTCTCGACATACCAGCAGGAACATCCGTTCGTTTTGAGCCTGGTGATACTAAGACTGTCTCACTTGTTCAAATCGCTGGCAATCAGGTAATCAGAGGAGGAAATGGCCTAGCATCGGGACATATCTCAGATTTCTCCTCGGAAGATATTGTCAAGCGAATACAAGAAGCAGGCTTTTCTCACGTTTCAGACCCAGGCGTAGACTCGGCACAGATAGATCTCTACACGATGGATCGACAGTCGTATCTTAGTATGTACGGACCGACCACTGGCGACCTCGTGCGTCTGGGTCCTACAGATCTATGGGTCAAGGTAGAAAAGGATTTTACTCATTACGGTGATGAATGCACGTTTGGAGGTGGTAAGACGATCAGAGACGGCATGGGTCAAGCCACAGGAAGAGCCGATAAGGATTGTCTGGACACTGTCATCACAAATGCTCTTGTACTGGATTGGACTGGCATTTACAAAGCAGACATTGGTATCAAAGATGGCGTTATTGTTGGTATTGGCAAGTCGGGCAATCCAGATGTCATGGCTGACGTAGACCCAAATATGGTCATTGGTTCGAATACCGATGTCATTGCTGGTGAACATGATATATTGACTGCAGGTGGATTGGACACACACATTCATACAATCTGTCCTCAACAAGCTACTGACTCTATCACATCTGGTATCACGACATTGCTTGGTGGTGGAACCGGTCCTAGGTACCTATTGATCAATCTCGACATAAACATTGCTTTTTCTGACATCTATCTCACAGTACAGGAACAAATGCAACGACATGTACACCCAGCGCCACACATATCAAAGCCATGCTCCAGGCTTTCGATTCACTCCCCGTCAACGTCGGCATCACCGGCAAAGGCAACGACAGCCACCAAGAACCTCTAATCGAACAAGTAGAAGCAGGTGTCTGTGGTCTCAAACTGCACGAAGACTGGGGCACCACACCCGCAGCAATCGACTCTTGTCTTAGTGTCTGCGATAGCCATGACGTACAGTGCCTAATCCACACCGATACCCTCAACGAATCTGGTTTCGTGGAAAGCACAATCGCCGCCTTCAAGAACCGCACGATCCACACTTACCACACCGAAGGCGCTGGAGGCGGCCATGCCCCCGACATCATCTCCGTCGTCGAACACCCCAACGTCCTCCCTTCCTCCACAAACCCAACAAGACCATATACCCGCAACACCCTCGACGAACATCTGGACATGCTCATGGTGTGCCACCATCTCTCCCGCAACATCCCCGAAGACGTCGCCTTTGCCGAATCACGCATCCGTGCCGAAACAATCGCAGCCGAGGACGTCTTACACGACCTCGGCGCCATCTCGATGATGTCTTCCGACAGTCAAGCCATGGGCCGCTGCGGCGAAGTCATCCTCCGGACATGGAATACCGCACACAAGAACAAACAACAGAGAGGCTTCCTCCCTGAAGATGAAGACACGGGCGCTGACAACTTCCGCGCGAAACGTTATATCGCTAAATACACCATCAATCCGGCTATTGCGCAGGGAATGGGGCATTTATTGGGGAGTGTCGAAGTGGGAAAAGTTGCTGATTTGGTGCTGTGGAGTCCGAGGGAGTTTGGAGTTAAACCAAAGATCATTGTTAAGAGTGGAATGATTGCTTATGCGCAGATGGTGAGCCTTTTTGTTTTCTTCATGGCGTTAATCTCCTCCATCTTCCGTTTTGTCCTTCACCGTACTACTGACTGCCCAGCCTCCGACTTCGTCCTCGTCCCTCTATCATCCTCCCCCGAACCCCAACTAACACGTCCTTCCAGGGCGATCCCAACGCCTCCATCCCCACAGTCGAACCAATCTACATGCGCCCCATGTTCGCCACCCACCTCCCCTCAACGCGCATAACCTTCGTCTCAGCCTCATCTATAGACTCCGGCCGTATCGCAGCCTACAACCTAAAATCCCGCGTTGAAGCAGTGCGAAATTGCAGAAAAATAGGGAAAAAGGATATGAAATACAACGATGTCATGCCGAAGATGAAGGTTGATCCGGAGAGTTATGAGGTTCAGGCGGATGGGGTGGTGCTTAGGGCAGAGCCGGCGGAAGTGGTGGCAGGGGGACAGGAGTTTTTCGTTTTCTAGATGGTGAACGGGGGACGGGTCAGATGGAAGAAGAGGGGATGCGAGGTAAGGGTGGTGGGGCTGGTGAGGGCGATGAATTGCTGTTGGTTCTTGTATAAGGATAAGCAGGCTTCATGTCTTCATGGTAATAAAGCATTCTGGTGCTGGACCCAGATTCTTGAGCTTTGTCATCATCTTTTGCCACTGCAGTCGTTCGTAAGCGTCCTCTTCATCCTCATCCTCATCCTCATCCTCATCCTCATCCTCATCCTCATCCTCATCCTCATCCTCATCCTCATCCTCATCCTCATCCTCATCCTCATCCTCATCCTCATCCTC
>Ga0160428_1002347_pt1 | contig 11622 bp, 13 predicted proteins | sample SolpanmetagenomM_FD_108198 | JGI IMG/M metagenome (GOLD analysis project Ga0160428, IMG submission 108198) | Solar panel surface microbial communities from Lawrence Berkeley National Laboratory, California, USA - M | ecosystem: Engineered > Built environment > Solar panel > Unclassified ...
CATTACGCCGCGATCTGCCGTGAAGTCGCCGAGGAGGGCTACCGCGGCTTTACCCTATCCTGATCAGCGGCCGACAGTCTGGATCACCTCGAAGCCTTCGAACTCGGGGTGGCCGGCATACATTGGCTTGGTCCCGCCGGCGCCACGATGCGCCGCACGGAAGGCCTCCGACGTGGTCCAGGCCTCGAACGCGGATTTGTCGGCCCAGATCGTATGCGAGGAATACAGCACGTGATCTTCCTTGTTCGGGCCGCGCAGTAGGTGGAACTCGACAAAGCCCGGCACCGTCGCGAGTTGCGAGTCGCGATTGAGCCAGACATCCTCGAAATCCTGTTCCGCGCCGGGCAATACCTTGAACCGATTCATCGCGATGAACATCGCCGTCTCCTCTTGGACTGTGCCGCTACGTGGTCCCGCCGACCCGATTTGCACCGCTCGGTCGGCAATGCATCGCCCGTCGAGAAACGAAAGCCGTGCGCGCCCGTTTATCCGATGCCCGATATCGATGCCACCCGGGACTATATACGGGGAACCCACATGCGAGGCGTCATGGTCGCCATCATTTCCGGCCTTCTCTCGGCCGGTTGCTCCGTCTTCGGCGTCCGCAACGAGCAGACGCCGGCGTACACCGTCGAACGAACCATCGGCCCTAACGTCGAGATTCGCCGTTACGGCCCACGCCTCGCTGCCGAGACCGCCGTGTCCGGTAGCGAGACTGGTGCCCGGAGCCAGGGCTTCCAGCGGCTGGCAAGCTATATCTTCGGCGGTAACACCACAAAGACGTCCATCGACATGACCGCGCCGGTCGCTCAGTCGAAATCCATCGAGGGCACGGCACCGGTCGCGCAATCCCGCAGCTCCGACGGCCAATGGCGCATCCGCTTCTTCATGCCGGCGACCTATACCAGCGAAACCCTGCCGCGCCCGAACGACCAGGCGGTGGAGATCGTCACGGTCCCGGCCGAGACCATCGCCGTGCTGCGCTACTCGGGAAGCACCAGTGCCGTCGCCGTGCATAAATCCGAAGATCAGCTGATGGAGGCGGTCAATGCTGCCGGGTTACGGACCAGTGGGTCGCCCTTCACCTGGTTCTACGATCCACCATGGACGCTGCCGCCGCTTCGCCGCAACGAGGCGGCAGTGATCGTGCAAGCGAACTGAACGGCTTGCATCAACCTTGACCCTTTAAGGAGCAAACGATGAAACAGCCCCATACCGAGAAGTCGATCGATCACACCGACGACGACCAGAATACCGGCAACCACAAGAAGCCCGGCGAGAAGGATGCCGGCGGTGCTGACAAGTTCGGCGGCACCCGCACTGGTGCCGATAACGTCGAACACAAAGACTCCTGACAGCCGGCCCGTTTCGGTGACTTCCGCTCTGGAACGGGCCGTCTCCGACATCCCCCGCCAGTTCCCAGGACCTGGTGGGGCGTGCGCCGTGCTCCGTAACAGCGAAATCCTCGCTCGTCACACCTGGGGCTGGGCAGATGCCGAACGTCGGATCCCGTTCACCGCCGGCACGCTGTTCCGCATCTGCTCAATCACCAAGCAGTTCACCTGCGGCGTGGCGCTGGAAACCGTTGATCACATCGATGAACTCGATGCCGCCGTGAGCGCCGCGCTTCCGAACCTGACCGGCACCGCGCCCAAAGCAGCGCATCTTTGCCACAACCAGTCCGGCCTGCGTGATTATTGGGCCGTCGCGATGCTGCACGGTGCGCCCGCCGAGGCAGCATTCGGCGACCGCGACGCCGTCCGTGTCATACGCGGCACCCGAACCCTGCAGTTCAACCCCGGCACCCGGTATTCCTACTGTAATCAGAATTTCCGCATCCTGTCGGACGCGCTACAGGATCGCACGGGACGCTCGTTCGCCGAGCTTCTCCGCAGCACCTTCTTCGATCCGGCCGGCATGCGCACGGCGCTTCTGGCGGCTGATACCACTGCCTTGCCCGACGGCAGCACCGGCTACGAAGGCACCCAGGATAGCGGCTTTCGCCCGGCCAAGAACCGCATCGTCTGGACCGGCGACGCGGGGATAGCAGCATCGCTCGACGACATGATCGCGTGGGAGCGCTTCATCGACCGCACCCGCGATGACCCGGCGTCCCTCTACAACAGGCTCTCCGCCCCGGTCGCCTTCCGCGATGGTGCGCCGGCGTCATACGGCTACGGTCTCGGCCGCCGCGTGACGCAGGGTCGCGCGGTCACGTCTCATGGTGGTGCCTTGCGCGGATGGCGTAGTCATCGGCTCCACGTGGCCGCCGAACGTCTTTCGGTGGTCGTGCTGTTCAACCATATGGCCGATGCCCAACACGCCGCCCAGCGCCTCTTGGACGCCGCATTGGGCCAAGCTAAGGAAACTGCGGCGGCCGAGCCTGCACCCATGCCGCCGATCGCCGGCGCTTTCATAGAGCCGGAAACCGGCCTCTCCGTCCGCATAGAGCAGGGCGCACCAGGCAAGCTTCTGCTCCGCTACGACCGCTTTCCCGAAACCCTGACCATCAACCCTGACAGCACGGCCGGTTCTGCCGATGGCGTCCTGCTGCGGCAGGAGGGAGAGGCGGTCTGGATGGATCGTGCCACCGATCACCAGTCGAGCCGCCTGATCCCGTCGGCCGCTACGCCGATCCGAACGGACATCGCCGGCACGTATCGCTGCGAGGAGCTACAGGCCGAGTTGGTGATCGTCGACGCCGGCAACGTGCTCTACGGCGCCTTCTCCGGCGTCCTCGGCCAGTCGCGCATGGAGCTTCTGACGTCGGTTGCCTCCGACGTCTGGACGCTGCCATGCCCACGCGCCCTTGATCATACGCCTCCCGGCGACTGGACGATCGCATTCCGCCGCGACGGAAGCGGCAAGCCGACTGGTCTGGAGTTGGGCTGCTGGCTAGCCCGTAAACTTATCTACCAGCGGCAGTGATCGCCGATTACACGGGGACGATACGGGCGGGAACACTGTCCCGCCCATAGCATCAGGTGTTCATCGCGTCGAAGAAGTCCTGGTTGGTCTTGCTGTACTTCAGCTTGTCCAACAGGAAGTCCATCGCGTCGGTGATGCCCATCGGGTTCAGGATGCGGCGAAGCACCCACATCTTCGACAGCGTGCCGCGTTCCACCAGCAACTCTTCCTTGCGGGTGCCGCTCTTGGTGATGTCGATCGCCGGGAAGGTGCGCTTGTCCGACAGCTTGCGGTCCAGCACGATCTCGCTGTTGCCGGTGCCCTTGAACTCCTCGAAGATCACCTCGTCCATGCGGCTGCCAGTATCGATCAGCGCAGTGGCGATGATGGTGAGCGAGCCGCCTTCCTCGATGTTGCGCGCCGCGCCGAAGAAGCGCTTCGGCCGCTGCAGCGCATTGGCGTCCACGCCGCCGGTCAGCACCTTGCCGGAGCTCGGCACCACCGTGTTGTAGGCCCGCGCCAACCGCGTGATGCTGTCCAGCAAGATCACCACGTCGCGCTTGTGCTCGACCAGCCGCTTGGCCTTCTCGAGCACCATCTCGGTGACCGCCACGTGCCGGGTCGCCGGCTCGTCGAAGGTGGAGGCGACGACTTCGCCCTTCACCGTGCGACTCATGTCGGTCACTTCCTCGGGCCGCTCGTCGATCAGCAGCACCAGCAGGAAGATTTCCGGGTGGTTGGCCGCCAATGCGGTGGCGATGTTCTGCAGCATCACCGTCTTGCCGGTGCGCGGTGGCGCCACGATCAGCGCGCGCTGGCCCATGCCGATCGGCGCAATCAGGTCGATCACCCGCGGGGTCATGTCCTTGCCCGGGCCCTTGGCCACGGACTGGAAGTTCTCCACTTCCATCTTCAACCGCCGCTCCGGATAGAGCGGGGTCAGGTTGTCGAAGTTGATCCGGTGCTTGACCGCATCCGGCGGCTCGAAATTGATGGTGTTCAGCTTCAGCAGCGAGAAATACCGCTCGCCATCCTTGGGCGCCCGGATCTGCCCCTCGACCGTGTCGCCGGTCCGCAGCGCGAAGCGGCGCACCTGGTTCGGGCTGATGTAGATGTCGTCCGGCCCGGGCAGGAAGTTGGCCTGACTGGAGCGGAGATAGCCGAACCCGTCTGGCATGATCTCGAGAGTGCCTTCGCCGTAGATCGCCTGATCGGCGTCGGCCAGGCTCTTCAGGATGGCGACCATCATGTCCTGCTTGCGCAGGCTGGACGCGTTCTCGATCTGGAGGGATTCAGCGTAACTGAGGAGATCGGCCGGTGGTTTGGCCTTCAGCTCGGCGAGGTGCATGCGGTCGCCTTAAATATAAGGGGATTGGTTAAGGCGCCGTTCGCTACTGCGGGACGCCGTCCCATGAGGAAGGTAGTTGGGAGAAGGATGACCCGGGCCAGGACGGCCCTCATCGCAACGCGGTCCAGTTGGCACCCAAAATGCACGGCGTCAAGACCTCAGAACGGTTTGACGATCACCATGATCACCGCGACGATCATCAGCACCGTCGGCACCTCGTTGGCATACCGGTAGAACTTATGATCCTTCTGGTTACGGTCCTGCAGGAAATTCTTTCGCCACTTGCCGCACGCGCCATGGAAACCGGTCATCAGGATGACGGCCAGGAACTTCACGTGCCACCAGTTGAGCGGCCACCACGACACGATCCCCGGCGTCAGCACCAGCAGCAACCCAAACGTCCACGTCGCGATCATGGCGGGCGTCATGATCTGCTTGAACAGCTTGCGCTCCATGATCTTGAAGCGCTCGCTCTCCGTCGAGCCCCGTCGCAGCCCGCAATGATACACATACAGCCGCGGCAGGTAGAACAACGCCGCCATCCAGGCGATCAGCGACATGACGTGAAACGATTTCGTCCACGGGTACGCCGCCGACAATGCGGACCAGATCATGCCGCCAACCACCGCGCCTGCTCCAGATAGCCCGGCACCTCGTCCAGCGACCGAATCAGCGTTCCGCCCGCTGCGATCTGAGCGGCGCCGTCGCCATGCGGCACCAGGCACAGGCACGCCATCCCCGCCGCAATGGCCGCCTGCGTCCCCGGCACGCTGTCCTCGATCACGACGCAGGCCCCGGGCGGCACGCCTTCCGCCTCGGCCGCCCGCAGGAACACGGCCGGCGAAGGCTTGCCTTGCCCGACCTCGTCCGCGCTATGCGCCCGGTCGAACAAATGCATCAGCCCGGTGCGCCCGAACTTGGCTTCCATCTCCCGCATGCTGCTGTTCGACGCGACCCGGCACGGCAACCCCATCGCCGAGATCGCCGCCAACACGCCCGCCACCCCGGGCATCAACTCCAACTCGGTTGCCAACGTGGCGATGAGTCGCTGACGCAGCATCTCGACCCACCCGTCCGGAACATCGCGCCCGATACGGGCCGCGATCACCGCCGGCATCGCCTCGAGCCGGAAGCCGACGAACTGGCGCATGCTCTCGGCCTCGTCCATCGGCCAGCCGAGCTTGGTGACCTCTACCGCTACTGCCCGGTTGGAAGGTCCCTCGCTATCGACCAGCACGCCATCGCAATCGAAGATAACTAGTTGTAACGGCAGTGCCGGCGGAAAACTCATGCCACCTCGGTCAGGACAGGCGACGTTGCCGGCGCCGCACCGGCGCGGGCATGCGGACAATCGCCGAATGGCTTGGGGCAGGTGCGCCCACCCACGAAGCTGCACAATCCGGGCCCACGCCCCAGTGCTGCTTCGGTCAGCTCGCCCAGCGCGTCGATAAAGGCCGGGTCGCTGTTCTGAGTCGGTGCACGGAAGTAGCCCTTGATGCCCTCCTTGTGCGCTAATTCGCGATACTCGACGTCGAGCTCGACCAGCGTTTCCGAATGCTCGGACACGAAGGCGATCGGCACGACCAGCACCGCCACGCCGTCATGTACCGCTCGCTCGATCTCCTCCTCGACCGAGGGGCCGATCCACTTCTGCGGCGTCGCCCGGGACTGGTAGCAGAGGATCGAGTCGAGCCCATCCATGGCCAGCAATCGCACGACTCCGGCAACCGTCCGCTCCATCTGGAACTGGTAGGGGTCACCTTTCTTGATGATGATCTCCGGCAGACCATGCGCCGAGAACAGCACCCGCAGCGGGATCTCCGGCGATAACTCGGCCCGTGCCTGCTCGTAGCTCCGCCGCACGATCGCCGTAGTGGCTGCCAGGAAGCCTGAGTCGGAATGGTAGCAACACAGCGTCGTCGTCGGCTTGGCGAGACCCACCTGCGCCGCCATCTCGCGCCATTCCGTCAGGCTGCTGCCCGTCGTCGTCGTCGAATAATGCGGATATAGTGGCAGGAGCAGGATTTCGTCCGGATCGTACGCCTTGACGGCCTTGGCCGCCTCGAGGCTGAACGGATGCCAGTACCGCATCGCCACGAACGTCTTGATGCCTGGCACGCGGGCTTCGAGCGCCCGGCCCTGCTCCTCGGTCAGTTCCAGCAACGGACTCTTGCCGCCCAGGATGGCGTAGTTCTCGCTTGCTGCCTTGACCCGCAGAGTCGCAATCAGTCGCGCCAAAAGTGGGCGGACGAAGAACGGCACGCGTAGGATCGCCGGGTCCTTGAACAGGTTCAGCAGGAACGGTTTGACCGACTCCATGCGGTCGGGCCCGCCAAGGTTGAACAGGACGACTGCGATCTTACGTTCGGACATCTCCGGCAAATTGGCCAACTGGTGCAATGCGTCAAGCCACCCGACGCGATGGGTCAGGCCTGGCGCACATGACGGACGAGTTCGGCGACGTGTTCCGGTGGCGTTTGTGGCACGATGCCATGGCCGAGATTGAAGATATGCGGCTTGCCCCGCACTGCGGTCAGGATCGCCCGTGTCTCCGCTTCCAGCGCAGCGCCACCGGCGACCAGTGCCATCGGGTCCAGATTGCCCTGAGTCGCGATGCCTGCCGGTACTAGCCCGAGCGCCACCGTCAGGTCGGCCCCCGTATCAAAGGCCACTCCCTGTAGCCCGGCCGCTTGCGCATACCGACCTGCACCAAGCCCGGAAAGCCGTGGGAACCCGATGACCGGGACTTCCGGATGCCGCTGCTTCAGTGCCTGCACGATCCGCATCGTCGGCGCCGTGACATATCGCTCGAACAATCGCGGCGACAACACGCCGGCCCAACTGTCGAAAATCTTCAATACCTGTGCGCCCGCATCGGCTTGCGCTGAAAGGTACTCGATCGTGCTTTCGGTCAGAATGCTTATGAGTCGGTCCATCAGCTCCGGACGCGCCTGCGCCATCGTCCTTACCCGGGCATGTTCCTTCGAGCCGCCACCTTCGACCATATAGCAAGCGACCGTGAACGGTCCGCCCGCGAAGCCGATCAGCACCGTCTCCGGCCCTAGCCCTTCGCGACAACGCCGCACCGTTTCCATGATCGGCTCGACCGCGCCAGCGACCCGGCTCGGATCCAGCGTCGCCAGTCCAGCTTCATTCTCGAGTCGGGGCAGGACCGGGCCTTCGCCTTCCTTGAACTGCAGCCCGTACCCGAGTGCCCACGGCAAGATCAGGATATCGCTGAACAGGATCGCTGCATCGAAGCCATAGCGCCGGATCGGCTGCAGCGTGACTTCCGCTGCCAGTTTCGGCGCCGTGCACAGCGCGATGAAGTCGCCCGCCTCGGCGCGGATCTTCCGATACTCGGGCAGGTAGCGTCCCGCCTGGCGCATCAGCCACATCGGCGGTGGCCAAACCTCGTGACCGGCAAGCACGCTCAATACGGGATGAGTCATGTAATTCCTTTTAGGAAGAATCTTAAGACTCTGTGGTGGGGGTGGAGGAGGGTGTGAAACCAGGGGTACCCGGTGACTCATGTTCTATCCCCCCCTTATCCACAGCCAAGTCACGTCGCAAGGCTTTGACTCCGCCTGGCATCTCCGACTCATGCCCATATTTCGCCCACACCCCGGCAAATTCGTCCCGCGTACCGCCGACTCATGACTCTATCCCCGTTTATCCCAGCTCATGAGTCGGCAGCCCCTGACAAACCCGAGTTATCCCCGTTATCCTCGCTGTTATGGAGCACCGTATCGACCTGCATCTGGTCTCTGACGCGACCGGCGAGACTCTCAACAGCATCGCCCGTGCGACGGTGTCCCAATTCGAAGGAGTCAGTATCCAGTACCATCGCTGGAGCCTGATCCGGACCCGCTTCCAGCTGCATCGCGTGCTGGAAGGCATCGAGGCGGACCCCGGCCCGGTGCTGTCCACCGTCATCGACAAGGCCCTGCGCGATGATCTGGAAAAGACCTGCCATCGCCTTGGCGTGCCGGTCATCAACGTGCTCGACCCGGTGCTCACGCTCCTGCAGGAGCATATCGGCGCGCAGGCGCAGGCGCGTCCGGGCCGGCAATACGTGCTCGATGCCGATTACTTCCGCCGCATCGACGCCATGCACTACGTCCTGGCCCATGATGACGGCCAGGCGCAGGCCGGGCTGGCCGAAGCCGACGTCGTGCTCATCGGCGTCTCGCGCAGCAGCAAGACGCCGACCTCCTTTTATCTGGCCAACCGCGGCATCAAGGCCGCCAACATTCCGCTGGTCCCCGGCACGCCAGACCCGCCGGGCCTGGAAGATCCCCGCGCACCCGTCATCGGCCTGACCATCGACCCGCTGGCGCTCATCGAGATCCGCCGCCACCGCCTCAAGCTGATCGGCAAGGGCGGCGACACCGGACGCATCCGCGACGAGCAGACCGACTACGTCGATACCGAGACCGTGAAATCCGAGCTGCTCTGGGCCCGCCGTCTCTGCACCCGCCGCGGCTGGCCCGTCATCGACGTGACCCGGCGCTCCATCGAGGAAACCGCGGCCACCGTGCTGCAACTGATGGACGCCTGGCACGAGCGCCGCCGCAAGACCGACGTCCGGCCGATGCCCAACGTCCCGCCGCTGCCGCTATGATTTTAGCGAGCCAATCGACGGCTCGCGCCTCTCTGCTGCGCGGCGCCGGGCTGGTATTCGAGCAGCGCCCGGCGCGGATCGACGAGGCCAGCGTCAAGGAGTCGTTCGGCGGGGTCGATCCCGACGAATGCGCCCTCATGCTGGCCAGCCTCAAGGCCGCCCGCATCCGCACCCCGGATACGCTGATCATCGGCGCCGATCAGCTGCTGGTCTGCAACAACAAGTGGTTCGATAAGCCGCCCGACCTCCCGGCCGCCCGATCCCAGCTCCAGCGCCTCCGCGGCCAGACACACACCCTGGTCACCGCGGTCGTTTGCCATCGCGACGGCGCCGAAATCTGGCGGCATGTCGCGCGGCCCAAGCTCCGTATGCGCCAGTTCAGCGATGCCTTCCTCGACGACTACCTCGCGCTGGAGGGCGACGCCGTCCTGTCCAGCGTCGGCGCCTATCGTCTCGAAGGTCCCGGCATCCAGTTGTTCGACGCCATCGACGGCGAATATGCCTCCATTCTCGGATTGCCCCTGCTCGCTTTGCTCGGTTTCCTGCGGCAACATGGCGCGCTCAGGACATGAGACCACAAGGTCGGGGAGAGAAATGGCGAATAAGGTTTACTCGGACGCGACGGCCGCATTGGCCGGCCTGCTGCGCGACGACATGCTCATCATGGCGGGCGGCTTCGGCCTGTGCGGCATTCCCTCCGCCCTGATCGAGGCGATCAAGAAAAGCGGGGTCAAGAACCTGACCTTCGTGTCCAACAATGCCGGCGTCGACGACGCCGGGCTCGGCGTCCTGCTGCAGACGCGGCAGGTCAAGAAGATGATCAGCTCCTATGTCGGCGAGAACGCCACCTTCATGCGCCAGTACCTGGCCGGCGAGCTGGAGATCGAGTTCAACCCACAGGGCACGCTGGCCGAGCGCATCCGCGCCGGCGGAGCAGGGATCCCGGCTTTCTTCACCCGCACCGGCGCCGGCACCAAGATCGCCGAGGGCAAGGAGGAGCGCGAGTTCGACGGCCATCGATACATCATGGAACGCGGCCTGTTCGCCGACCTGGCCATCGTTCACGCCTGGAAGGGCGACACCGAAGGCAACCTCGTCTACCGCCGCACCGCGCGGAACTTCAATCCGCCGATGGCCACCGCCGCCAAGGTCACCGTCGCCGAAGTCGAGCACCTCGTCCAACCCGGCGACCTCGACCCCGACCACATCATCACCCCCGGCATCTTCGTCAAACGCTTGATCGAAGTGTCCGACGTCGACAAACGCATCGAGCAGCGCACCGTCCGCAAGCGCGCCGACGCCGCCCCGGCCGCCGCCGGCAGCGAAATCTAGGGAGACCCGATCATGGCATGGACACGCGACGAAATGGCCGCCCGCGCCGCCCGCGAGCTCGAAGACGGCATGTACGTCAATCTCGGCATCGGCATCCCGACCCTGGTCGCCAACTGGATCCCGGACGGCATCAGCGTCCAGCTCCACAGCGAGAACGGCATGCTCGGCATCGGCCCGTTCCCCTATGAAGGCGAGGAGGACGCCGACCTCATCAACGCCGGCAAGCAGACCGTCACCATGCTGCCCACCACCAGCATCTTCGACAGTGCCCAGAGCTTCGGCATGATCCGCGGCGGCCACATCGCCGTCAGCATCCTCGGCGCACTGCAAGTGGCCGAGAACGGCGACCTCGCCAACTGGATGGTGCCCGGCAAGATGGTCAAGGGCATGGGCGGCGCGATGGACCTCGTCGCCGGAGTCGGCAAATGCGTCGTGTTGATGGAACACACGGCCAAGGGTGCGCCGAAGATCCTCAAGCGCTGCACCCTGCCGCTCACCGGCGCCGGCGTGGTCAGCCTCATCGTGACCGATCTGTGCGTCTTCGCGGTCGATCATCCCGGCCAGGATGGATTGACCCTGTTGGAGATCGCGCCGGGCGTCACGGTTGAGGAGCTTCGCTCTAAGACCGAAGCCGATTTCCACGTCGCGGCTGACCAACATGTATCCGCTTAGTTTTCGGAACTGACGTATTTAGGTCGGCGGTATCGCCCAAGGGGGATTGCCGCCGGCCGGATGCGACGGTATATGCCCGCTTCCCGAACGTATGGGGCTGTAGCTCAGTTGGGAGAGCGCCTGAATGGCATTCAGGAGGTCAGCGGTTCGATCCCGCTCAGCTCCACCATCGTTCGGCCATTGTTGGTCATCATGAAACGGCCCGTTCGACGGCAATTCGTGATATGCTGTTGCCAACAGGGTGAGCCCACGTGACAACCGAACCAGCACAAGACGGCAGCGCCCCGCGCCGGAAATTCGACGACGTCGCATCGTTGTACGCTCCTCGCCCGTCCGGTGCGGGAAACGCGTCGCGTTTCCCGCCGCATCGGCCTGCCTTTATTCCGATGCCGCCGACCTACACGGCGCCGGTCAAACGCCCCGAACCCGTACCGCCGCAAGACCCGGCTGATCCCGACCTTTCCACGGAGGCGCTTGCCATCCCGCCGGCCATCCCGCCGGCGCCGCTTTCACCGCCGGCAACGCCGTTGCCGCGCCCGCAACTCGAGGCCGCCCGCGCCCCGGCCACCCCGCCGAACAGCGCCCCGGCCGCTGTCGCCCGCACACGCCCGGCCGAGATCCCGTGGCCCGACGCCTTCGAGCCCCGTCCGAATTACCGCAAGCGCGACGGCCGAAGCTGGTCCTGGTTGCTGCTCATCCCGGCCGGCCTCGTCGCTGCTGCAGCCATCACCCTGGTTGA
>Ga0160428_1002348_pt1 | contig 11613 bp, 10 predicted proteins | sample SolpanmetagenomM_FD_108198 | JGI IMG/M metagenome (GOLD analysis project Ga0160428, IMG submission 108198) | Solar panel surface microbial communities from Lawrence Berkeley National Laboratory, California, USA - M | ecosystem: Engineered > Built environment > Solar panel > Unclassified ...
AGCACTACTGGCTCACGCCCGCCGCCTACCAAACACCCGATACCCTGCTCCAAGCCGTGACCCAACTCATCCACGACATTGGCTCCCCTGACTACTGGATTACTTTTGGCTGACTACTTAAAAAGGCAGTTCAGTCGTCTTTGGTGGGGTAGGGGAGGGGGTATCAGTATGGTGCGCCATGATGGGCCATCAGTCTTTCTTCAACGGCTTATTTGACCTGGTAGGGAGGTCAAACTGGTCACCTGGTCGAGTTGCTGAGCAAGGAGGGCCGGTACGTCAAAGAGGAAGGTCGCCGGGACCAAAGCCACTGGCCGAGCCGTCGCGGCAGTGGTCGGGGAGACCGGAGCTACGGTAGTGCTAGCTGCCGGGGGGTGCCACAGGCCGTCAGCCCGGCCAGCAAGAGGCAGTAAAGCACTTTCACAGAGAGTAGCAGGGTGCTCGGACTTATTCATTCAAGATGGCTAGCCCCGTAAAGTAGCCTTCCTTATCACTGGCGAGCGAATCGACCGTGTAGCGGGCATTGCCTGACTCTAAATTGCCTGCTGCCAGCAGCTTACGACAATCTTTCGTCTGGGCACCTGGCCCGGGGACTGGCAGGACAAAGCCGGTTACTTTCCGGCTGGTGGTATCGTACGTAACCACCAACTTGTACCCTTGGCGAACATACGTGCGCTCTACTTCATTCACCGTCAGGTTAGGCGTATCTGGCCCGGTGGACTTGCCCAGCTGGCGCGCCACCTGCTCGATGTTCTTCCCAAGCAATGCCGGTACGTCAAACACCACCGTTTGGGAAGCTGTGGGCACCACTACCGGTGGGCGGGCAAGTGCTGGGCTAGTATTGGCCCTAGCACTCGTCTTCTCAGAAGAAGGCGAAGTGCAGCCAGCAGCCAAGTAAAGCAGCAGGAGCGCAAAAGAAGGCTTCATACTTATTTGAACCTGAGTTGTGACATGGTATAATAATGGCCGGTAGCGTAACTCTGCCCACTGTACGAGCCAGTGGTCGGGTCGTAATAAAGCCGGTTTTTGGGATCAGTTCCTTTCTTAACGAAAGCAGTGCCAACGTCAAAAAAGCGGTAGTATTTGCGGCCATTCTCGCTGCCCGTGCCTACGATAACGACAAAATGCTCCGTTGTTTTATCATGGTTGTACGTGGTGCCGTATTTGTAGTGCACTCCTATCATCACGGGTACTTTACGCGCCAGGTAGTCATCTAGCTTGGCGAGCCCGGCGGCTTACGTTTTCTGCGCTACCAGTTGGCGCCTATTTTCTAGTAGCAGTTGTACCTGGCTGGCTGGCACGTAGCCTTGCGCCTGCTTAATCATTCGCTTGCACGTATTGCAGCAGTCTTTCCAGTTGGGCGCTTGCGTATGCCAAAAGCGCTTCGGCATAAAAGAGTCGGTACCAGACTTGAGTTTAGGATTTTGCTGAGGAAGCGGCTGGGCCTAGGAAGTGAAGTGGAATGGATTAGCTAGCTGCTGATACGAGTGCGTGGCCTGTGGGCTGCACAACCTGCGCGTCCGCAGCCCGCACCGGGCGTATCTCGCCCCCACTCGTGCGAAAATCAGCAACTCTTCCGATTAAGCTTTAGTATAGCCTGCCATTTAATTTCGTGTAACGACTAACCCCAAATAGTAGCCTTGCTCGTCCCGGTTCAACGAATCGATGCCGTATTGCGAGCTGTCTGGCTTTAAATTTCCCATTTGCAATAGCTTGTCTAGGTCTTTGGTTTTGCCCGTTGCCGATGCCACCAAAATGCTTTCTACCTGCCTGCTCTCGACATTGTAGGTAATGACCATATGATAGCCCTTTTTGGTGTAGTGCGACTCCAGTTCCTCTTCACTTAAATTGGGAGCATCCGCTTCCGAAGGCTTGCCCAGTTCTGATTTGATTTGATCAATCTTTTTGCCTAGCAAACCCGGCACATCAAACACTACGTTTTCAGTGGCCATTGGAGGCTTTGCAGCCATTGGAGCCGAAGTGGCAGCTACAGCAGCCGGAGCGCTGATTACTTGCTTATCCTCTTGTGCCGAGCGGGCGTTGCAGCCGGCCAGCACTGCCAGCATGATGAGACAACAAACGAGCTTCATCTTAATGAAATCTGAGTTGAGCAATGGTGTAGATACGTTTTTCGGGGGCCGCCCAGCTTCTGCCAGCGTAAGAACCGGTTTGGGCATCGTAGTAGAGCCGGTTGCGAGGGTCTGTTCCTTTGGAACGGTTTATCGTGCCGACATCAAAGAAACGGTAGTACTTCCGCCCGTTTTCAATACCGCTGCCCACCAGAACAATAAAGTGCTCGGTAGTGTGGTCATGGTTGTAGGTGGTGCCCGGCTTATAATCCACGCCTATCATCACGGGAATCTTGCGAGCCATGTAATCGTCCAGTTTAGTCAAGCCGGCCTTTCGTGATGGCTGAGCTACTAGTTGTTTATTTACTTCCAGCAGGAGTTGTGCCTGCGTTCCGGGAACGTATTTTTGGGACTGATTAATCATCCGCTTGCAGGTATTGCAACAGTTCTTCCAGTGATTGAAGGTAGACCAACCCATTTTTCCGTTTTTCTGCTTTTCCCACTTCGGCTTCCAGTCAAGCGGGGTTTCCTCGTATTGCGTTTGCCAGAAGCTGGTGGGCATGAAGCAGTCGGCGCCACTCGCCAGCGGGACCATGGCGGTTCCTGGCGGCGGGCCAACCTTAGGTCTGGGCTTGTGCTGAGGAAGCGGCTGGGCCCAGGAAGTGAAGTGGAACGGATTCGCTAGCTGCTGATACGAGTGCGTGGCCCGGGCAGCCACTTGCGGCTGGGCCTGGCGCCGCTGGGCCTGCTCGGCGGGCGAGAGAAAAGGAATAGGGTATCCCGCTTCCTTAGGGGTAAGCGGCCGACGAGCCGCCGCCAGCGCCTGTTGCTGATCGACCGCCGCTTTCACCCGGTAAAAATCGGGTAGCGGGGCGGGCAACGCTACTTGGCGGGGAGTAAGCAGGTCAATACTCACCGGGTGCAAGCGGCCCAGCCCAATTTGGCCTACCAGTGCCCGGCCGCTGAGCGGACCCGGCAGCGGCTGCTGCGCCCGCCCGAGCTGCGTAACGGCTGCTCGATTGCTGGTCGGGCGCAGGACGGACTGCCGGTTGGAAAGAGAAACCATAGCTGCGCAAAGACAAGAAGAGTAGCGGAAACGAATGCGAACGGCAAGATACTGCTATCTTTCCGTTCCCATTCGTTTCCGCTGCTGCTTTTATCCTGTTTTTTATGGCTCGCCAGGTACTTGTTACCGTCCAGTGCGCGGGTAAAGTGCTAGCCCCCGGCCAGGATTTTACCGCCCTGGTGCTGCACCAAACCTTATTTGACCACCATGCCCTGGCGCTCACCGTCCCCTTTGACAGCGTGGAAGGCAGCCAGGCCGCCTTTCTGACGAAAACGCCGGGCCAGCTCCTGGGCCAGCCTGTGTCGGTGGCCATTGAACCCGACCACGCCTTTGCCTGGAACAAGGGGCCAGGGTTCAATTTTAAGGGCGTGATTACGGAACTGGGGACGAGCAAGGACTCCGACTTGCAGAGCAGCCTGGCCGTGCAGGGCTACAGCCCGAGCTGCCTGCTGACCAGTGGCGTGCAGAAGCGCACCTTTAGCCAGCAGCCGCTCACGGCGATCTTCACCCAGGTCCTCGCCCCCTACCCCGAAAACCTCTTGGCCCGACAGCTACGCCCCCGACACACGGCCCCGCTGCCCTACGTGGTGCAGTATCAAGAAAGTGATTTTGCTTTCCTGAGCCGGCTGGCCACGGAGTATACCGAGTGGTTTTACTACGATGGCACCAGCTTGCAGCTGGGACCTCCCGTGGACGGGGCCGAGCAGGAGTTTGTGGCCGATGGCGTGCGTAATACTTTCCACCTGGGCTTGGCCCTGAACGCGACCAAGGTCAGGTTCTACGAGTACAACTACCAGCAGCACCAGCACTACACCGCGACCACGCAGGGGCAGGCGGTGCCGGCGCTGCGCCAGCATCCGTTCGGCCAGCTTGTGTTGCAGCAGTCCGAGCAGCTATTTGCCCAGGAGTCGCACACGCCGGCCGAAACGCGCATTCAGAGCGGCGGCGAACTTCAAGCGGAAGCCCGCGATTTTCACCAGCAGCGCGTAGCGGAATTGATTGCCCTGCAAGGCGAGAGCGATGATGCGAGCTTGCAGCTGGGGCATGTCATCCGGGTGCGGGGCGAAGGCCTGGGCAGCAACTACGCCCAGATGACTGATTTTGGGGCCTACCGCCTGGTCGAAATCACCCACCACCTCGATGCGGAGGGCAATTACCACAACACCTTCACGGCCCTGCCCTACCTGCTCGACCTGCCGCCGCACAACCCCAGCTACGCGCCCCCGGCGGGCGTGCCGGAGCTGGCCGAGGTGATTGATACGGCCGACCCTGACCACCTGGGCCGGGTGCGCGTGCGCTACTACTGGCCCGTGGCCGACCCCGCCCATGCCGAAACCGACTGGGTGCGCACGCTCACGCCCTACTCGGGCGATGGCAAGGGGCACCTGTTCACGCCCGAAATCGGCTCGCAGGTGCTCATGGGCTACGCCAACGGCCTGGCCGAGCAACCGCTCGTGCTGGGTAACCTCTTCCATGCCCGCAACAAGCAGGACGCTAAGTATACGACACCGCAAAACCAGCGCAAGGGGTTGCAAACGGCGGGTGGCAACAAGTTCGTGATGACCGACACGAAGGGGGCACAGACCATTCTGATTTCCAACTCCAACAACAAAGGCACGGCCGTGGAGGTCGGCTTTAAGGGCGACGGCAGTATCACGATCAAGAGCAACGGCCCCGTCACGGTACTGGGCTCGACCATCACTTTGGAAGCGGGCAAGGAGGGCGAGATTAAGATGCACGCCAAAACCATCACGATGGTGGCCGAAGAGGAAGTACAAATCGGCTCCCAAGAAAAAAGCATTACCCTGAAAGCCGAAGAGAATATTACCGCTACTGCTACGAAAAAAGTCACTGTACAGGCTACGACGGGCCTAGCCTTACACGGCGGTAGTGAGGTAGAGATGAAAGCTGGAAAAATTGCTAAATCTATCGGCTAGGCTATGCAAGACGATATTGTAGTGAGCGGCGCAATTCTACAATGCAGCGAAGGCACTGCCCTGCTGCCGTTTACGCCCACGTTTCAGGTGCTCAATAGCACGGGCGAAAAACCGGAAGGCACGGCGGCTGATGTGCTACCCCTGGTCAATATCCCCAGCTTTGTTATCTGCCGCAAGCTCACCCAATTAGCTGGGGGCACCCCCACGCCGTGCGTACCGGTGCCGCAACAGTGGCGAGACACGTTTGCGGGCGTTACCATCAACGGGCAGGAGGTGCTGCTCGAGCGCTCGTGTATTAGCTGTAGCGCCGGGCAAGGGACGATTAGATTCCGCACCTGTGGCCAGTTTCCGGTTCCCCCGGCTGTGCAGCAGGAACTCGACGACCATCAGCAGCAACAGGAAGCAGCCAAGCAGACCGAGCCCGCTAAAAAAGGGGTGGGCGAAACCGGCTTTTGGGAGGGGATGATTCCAGTGTGGGGATCGGGGCGCGACGCCCTCAATGATTTCCAAACCGGGCACTGGGGCTGGGGCATCGTTAACTCCGTCTTCTGCGTGCTGGATGTGGTGGCCGTAGTGGCGGGGGTCGTGAGCTTTGGGGCGGCCACCGCCGGCTGGATGGCGGCCGAGACGACGCTCAAAGCCGGGCTGCGCTCGGTAGCCCGCAACGTGGTGCGGCACGGGGCGGAGCAGGTGGCCGAGGGCCTGGCCCGGGGCCAGGCCTTGGGAAAAGGGCTGAAGAAGCTAGGCCAGACCATGACCGGCAGCGGCACGGTGCGCCGGGAGGCCGTCAAAGAACTCGCAGAAGGAGCGGCCAAAGCGGCCCGCAAAACGGCGCAGGAGCTAGCCGACATCTACGAGGCGGCTAAAAAGGCCGTGTATGACCCCAAAAAGCTCGACGAAGCCTACGCCGCCTACAAAAAGAAGAAGGGACTCAAGGCCCGTTCTGAAGAGGATTGGATGAAGGGCTACAGCAAGACGGCCGATGGCCGGATTGGCGAGTACCAGGCCGACATTGCCTTCGCCAACGAGGGGCATACGAAGCTGGATGGGCCGCTGACCCCGCTCGATGCCAAAGCTGGCCGGCAAGGATTGGATGGCGTGTGGAAAAACGCCACGCCCCCGCCCGAATACATCGTCACCGAAACCAAATTCAATGGTGCCACTCTTGACAAGAGTACTGGTCAGATGTCGGACGACTGGATAAGAAACAACGTCAAGAAATCATTTCCTGATGACTTCGTCATGCAGAAAAAAATGTTTGATGCATTAGACAATGGTCAAATCGAGAAACGCCTACTGCAAATAGATAAAGCGTCGGGGAGGCTTACAGAAAAAATACTAAAGTAATTGAGTTTATGCGCCAGATGGAATCAAATAAGGATATTAGCTACTTCGACAAATTCATTGAATTCAGCACTGAGCTTATCGAAGAACGGGAAAAGAAGCTAGCAGATAATCCTGCACAATTTGTAAAGCTTAACAACGTGTACAACACGGTATTTTCAGAGAGTTACCAGCGCTGGGTGGCTCAGTATACTCGTGGAGATACCATTTTAGAGTTGAAAAACGAGTTCCCAAGTTTGATTCGCAAATGGGAAGATTATTTGCGACATTCTACCCACGAGCCGTTTACTTTTGATACACCAATCACGGCTGACGTTCGCTACTTAAGTAATTACAGTCTGTCTTTGTGGATGCTCTCTTGGGCCTATCTATTCCAACTAGACGAGCCCATGTGGTTACGGCTCGTTACCTGCATTGGCAACGCGGGCAAGGATTTACTAGTTGAGCGGCTGATACTACGTCGCTTACCTTGGCTGGCTGCCGAGCGTCCAGTGGCAACCCAACTAGTGTATTCTAAGGCTTACCAAACGCTCTACGATGCACTTGATGCGCCAGATGCCAAGCAGGCACAATTGCTGACCTCTTTTCTACAGGGCTGGTATAAGCACATGAAGAAGGCGTATTGGCACAACGCCCACAAAACGGGTGGATTTTTTGGCTATTGGGCCTGGGAAGCTGCAGGAGTCACGGCCGCCTTTAACTTGGATGATTCGACCTACCGTAATCTGCCTTACTACCCTAAAGATGCCGTAGCGTTTACCCGCATGCTTAGTTGACGACTAGTTTATACAAAAGCGTGTGCGAAGGCCTGACGTATTACTTTCAAGCGGCCGCTCAGCCGCTGGGGCAGTGCGTGCTGACAAGTATCGAGGATGGCTACCAGCACGCGGTGCGCTTTACCTACGACGACCACGGTCCCTTACAGGAGGTAGTAGACAGCGCAGGCCGCCACGTGGGCGTGCGCACCGACTCAGCGGGCCGTATTCTCGCCCTCGACCTGCCCCACGCGGACGGCATGGCGGGCACGTTCCCGGCCGTCCGCTACACCTACGACGAGTTGGGCCACCTCACCAGTCGCACCAATGCCGAAGGCCACACCCGGCATTTTCGCTACGAAGGCCAGCGGCTGGTCCAAAAGACCTTCGCCACGGGGGAGTCTTACTACTACGAGTACGACGAAGGCGGGCGCTGCACCCGCACCTGGGGCGACGATAACTACTACACCGGCCGCTTTGTCTACGAGCCGGGCTGCACGACCCTCTACACCGACGATCCCGCCGCGGTAGATGTCTACTACCACGAGCAGGGGCTGGTCACGACCCATATCGACCCGCTGAGCCAAGCTCACCACTGGCGCTATAGCCCGCACGCCGAGCTGGAAACGGTGCAGGACCCGCTGGGCTACACCACCAGCTACACCTACGACAGCCGGGGTAACTGCACGAGCGTGGGCTACCCCGACGGGGCCACCGTGCACACGCAGTACAATGCCCGCAGCCAGCCCGTGGCGCAGACTAACGCGGTGGGCAGCACCTGGCAGTGGACCTACAACCCGGCGGGGGCCTTGCTGGAACGCACCAACCCGCTGGGCGCAACGACGCGCTACGCGTACGATGCCCACGGCCGCGTCACCACGCTCACCGACGCGCTGGGCCACGTGACGCGCCTGCGCTACGATGCCCACCACAACCTGGCCCACCTGGTGACGCCCGACGAGCATATCCGCTCCCGGGCCTACGACGCGCTCGGCCGGCTGGTGCAGCTCACCGATGCGCGGGGCCACGAGCAGCAGCGCCGCTACGACCGCCTGGGCCAGCTCGTGAGCGTGCGCGAGCCCGACGGCCGCGCCACCACGGTAACGTACGACGGGGAAGGCAACGTGGTGCGCGCCCACGACGGGGCGCAAGAGGTACAGTTCGCCCGCCCTGCTGGCTCGGCGCCAACAGGGCGGGCAGCAGGTTGAGTTTAGCTACGACCGCCAGGGCCAGCTCGTGGGCCTCACCAATGAGCGGGCCGAGCGCTACCGCTTCGGCCTGGACGCGGCGGGCCGGGTAGTCGAAGAAATCGGCTTTGATGGCCTGCGCCGGGGCTACGAGCGGGATGCGGCCGGCCGGGTTACCACGGTGCAGCGGCCCGCCGGGCGCACCACCGCCTATACCTACGACGCGGCCGGGCGCGTGGCCGCGGTGGCCCACCACGATGCCACCCACACTACCTACCGCTACGACGCGGCCGGCGCCTTGCTCGAAGCGGCCACGGCGCAAACAACCGTGCGCGTGGAGCGCGATGCGCTGGGCCGGGTGGTGCGCGAGCACCAGGGTGCCCACTCGGTAGCCTACGCCTACGACGCCCGCGGCCAACGTACCCAGCTGACGTCTTCGCTGGGGGCCGCCGTTGCCTGGCAGCACGACGCGATGGGCAACCTGGCTAGCGTGCGTGCGAGCGAGGCCTGGCAGGCGCAGCTCCACCACGATGCCGACGGGCTGGAGCTGCAGCGCCAGTGTAGCGGGGGCCTGCGTCTGGATTGGCAGCGCGACGCCGCTGGCCGGCCCACCAGCCAGCGCGTGGCCGGGGGCCCGCAGGCCGCTCGCCAGCGCCGCTACCAGTGGCAGGGCGCCGACCAGCTCACCGCTATCGAGGACAGTCTGACGGGTACGACCACCTACGGCTACGATCCCACCGGCACGCTGATCGGGGCGCACTACGCCGATGGCAGCCAGGACGTGCGCCTGGCCGACGCAGTGGGCAACCTTTTCCGTTCCCCCACCCTTACCGACCGCCAGTATGCCCCCGGCGGGCAGCTGCGTCAGGCTGGCGGCACGCGCTATCAGTATGATGAAGAGGGCAACCTCCTGCAAAAGACGATGCCGGACGGGCAGCGGTGGCACTACCGCTGGGATGGGGCGGGCCAGCTCAGCGCTGTAACGTTGCCCAGCGGCTACGCCGTCACGTTCGCATATGATGGGCTGGGGCGGCGAGTGAGCAAGCGCTACCGGGGCCGGGTAACGCACTGGGTGTGGGACGGCGACAAGCCTTTGCACGAGTGGCAGGAGCTAGAACTGGGCCCGGGCGCCGGCAGTGCGGGCGAGGTGCTGACGTGGCTTTTCGAGCAAGACAGCTTTGCTCCCGCGGCCAAGCTCACGGCCCAGGGCGCTTACAGCGTGGTGTGCGACCATCTGGGCACCCCGCTCACACTTTATGATGAGCAGGGAAAGCCGACGTGGGAAATGGCCCTCGACAGTTATGGGCAGGTGCGCCACGGTAAAGGGCAGGCGCAGGATTGCCCTTTCCGCTACCAGGGCCAGTATGAGGACGTAGAAACCGGCCTCTACTACAATCGCTTTCGCTACTATAGCGGTTTCGTGACCACCGTACCCTTTTTGATTGCCTTGTGTACTGACAATCAGTAGCTTGATAATTTAAAGAGGATAATTGGTTCACGAAACCGCTATATGACCCTGAGACGGGGCAATATATAGCGGTTTCGTGAACCAATTATCCTCTTTAAATTATCAAGCTACTGATTGTCAGTACACAAGGCAATCAAAAAGGGTACGGTGGTCACGAAACCGCTATATCTCCCAAGACCCTATCAGGCTCTTATCAGATTATAATTTTTATTCCTATATAAAAAACCCTAGCGGTTGGGTTGATACATTAGGATTATCTGGCACTCCAATAGACAAGTCTTTTCCAGGCGGTAGAACAACGTTTACTTCGAGTGATGGATTAACTTTAGAGGTGAGAGCTGTGCGTGATTTAAGTCACGTTAAAACAGGAACTCTAGAGGCAATGTCTAAGCATGGATTTGCACCCAAGGATGTAAATGGGGAAGGTCTTGTTCTGCATCACCATCAGCAGCGAGCAGCAGGGCCAATCATCGAGTTGCCAGCTAATAAGCATAGTATTTGGAATAAAGCTCAACACCCACATGGTAATGCGAAAGGAAAGGGGTTAACGCCGGAAGAACGAGACCTTTTTAATAAGTGGCGTACAGAGTATTGGAAACAAAGAGCCGAGAATGAACTCCAAAAGAGAGGCGCAAAAGCCTGTTAAAGTAACGACATCATGAATGTAAACACTATCGAGAAGCTTGAACAGTTCTTTCAAATTAATGAATTGCTTCGTGGCATTCCCTCGACCGAGCTTGAATTATTAGAAGCGGAACAAAGCTTGAATGTAAGTTTTAACCCTGACTACAAACAGTTTATTCAACTATTTGGTGGTTCGATGCTTGGTTATGTTCCTATCTACGGTCTGTGTAATGCAGAAGTAATGGAAGACAAAAGCGTTGTGGAACTTAGCCGATTTTTTCGGGACGATAACTGGCCTGGGATGGAAGGAACTTATGTTTTCTCGGTTGACCAATCAGGCAATCCATTGACTGTAAATTCAGAAGGCAAAGTCATTACTTTTGACCATGATGCCGCAGAATTTTATATAGTAGCAGAGAGTTTCGAAGCACTTCTATTAAGTCACCTTGAGTGAGATGATGTCCCTAGAGATTATTCTATACCGTTTTCATAAACTAATTGCCCTTTTGTGTCTGTCAAATTACTTATTATAAGAATATAAGATATTTAAAAAGGATACATTGGTCACGAAACCGCTATAAGTTAAATGTGAGTTTGCTCAATAATTAGGGTTAGGCTTACCCACGACTGACTAGCTTAATGGATGTGTAAAGCACTGATAAAATGTTACTTGACTGCACGAGTGGCAGGAGCTGGGCCCGGGCGCCGGCAGCGCGGGCGAGGTGCTGACGTGGCTCTTCGAGGAAGACAGCTTTGCCCCAGCGGCCAAGCTCACGGCCCAGAGTGCTTACTGTGTGGTTGCGACCACCTGGGCACCCCGCTGACCTTGTATGATGAAAGCGGCAAGCCTACGTGGGAGATGGCCCTCGACAGTTATAGGCAGGTGCGCCACGGTAAAGTGAGGTAGTCCAGTCCAGTTACGTTGGACAATTTAAGGACCTACTTGCAGCCCGCAAGGTGCACCTTCAGGGGATCAGGAAGTAGGTCACAGAGCAGGTGGCTCAGAAAGTCAGCGGCAGGTGCGTTTGTGAGTTGTGTAGGGCTACTCTACCCTACTAAAAAGTAGCGGGGCATAAAAACGGGAAGGCTCGACCTTTGGAGTTCCTCAACTACTCAAAAGCATTCCTTCCCGTGAAGCATTGCCTCATCGCCAAAATTACGACCCT
>Ga0160428_1002349_pt1 | contig 11610 bp, 11 predicted proteins | sample SolpanmetagenomM_FD_108198 | JGI IMG/M metagenome (GOLD analysis project Ga0160428, IMG submission 108198) | Solar panel surface microbial communities from Lawrence Berkeley National Laboratory, California, USA - M | ecosystem: Engineered > Built environment > Solar panel > Unclassified ...
CCTGCTCTCGCTGCCTAGCCAGTTCTAGGTAGCTACCCCACCCCAGCCTTCCCAAATTTCTAACTCATAATTTCTAACTCATAATTAACTGATTATGTGTGGCATCGTAGGTTTTCACGGCCCCGAGCGCGTGGTGGGCGATATGATTATCGGCCTTACCGCTTTGCAGCATCGGGGGCAGGATGCCGCCGGCATTGCAACGTTTGATGGCGACGCCTTTCACCTGCACAAGGGGCAGGGCTTGGTCAACGACGTTTTTAAACCCAAGCATACCAAAAAGCTGACCGGCAACACCGGCATCGGGCACGTGCGCTATACCACCCAGGGCGCCAACGATTCGGACCTGGCGCAGCCCTTCACCACCAGCTACCCCTTCGGGCTGGCGATGGTGCACAACGGCAACGTTATCAACTTCCGCGACGTGGCCAAGCTGCTGCACGAGAAGTACCACGTGCTGCCTAAGACGACTAACGACCTAGAGCTCATTATGTATACCTTCGCGTCGGAGCTGCGCGTGAAGGACCTAGACCGAATTTCGGTGGTCGATATTTTCGACGCCGTAGAGACGACGCAGGAGCTGGTGAAGGGCGCATATGCCACCGTGACCATTATTGCCGGGCAGGGCTTGCTGGCTTTCACTGACCCGCTGGGCATCCGCCCGCTCGTGATGGGCCGCCGCGATACGCCCGATGGCCCGGTGTACGCCTTCGCGTCAGAAAGCACTTGCTTTGATTACCTCGACTTTGAGTTTGTGGAAAACGTTGGCCCCGGCCAGGCGATTTTTATCGACAATAATTTTCAGGTTCACTACAAAAACCAGCAGGAGCTACCCAAGGCGTTCTGCGTGTTTGAGCAGATTTACTTCGCCCGCGAAGACTCGACTATCCACGGCCGCCTAGTGGCCCGTGAGCGCGTGCGCCTAGGTAAGATTATCGCCCGCAAGGTGGTCGATGCCGGCCTCAAGCCCGATATGGTTATTGACGTGCCTTCGTCGGGCTACTTCTCGGCCTCGGGTCTGGCTGAAGCCATTGGCGTGCCCTACCGCCGTGCCATGGTGAAAAACAACCACATGGGTCGCTCGTTTATCGTGCCGACCCAGGCTGGTCGCGAGGACGTGGTGAAGAAAAAGTTGAACCCTATTCGCGCCTTTGTCGAAGGCAAAAAAGTGGCCGTAGTGGACGATAGCATCGTGCGCGGCACCACCTCGCGCCGTATTGTGCGGCTGCTGCGTGACGCGGGCGCGGCCGAGGTATACTTCATTTCGAGCGCGCCGCCGCTGGTTTCGCCCTGCATCTACGGCATCGACATGGCCATGAGCACCGAGCTGATTGCGGCCAACTACACGGAAGAGGAAATCTGCCGATACATTGAGGCTGACAAAGTTATTTACCAGGATTTGAGTGACTTGCAAGACCTGTTTGCTGAAGAGCGCGGCCACGGCGGTTCGTGCTTCGCGTGCTTCACCGGCAAGTACCCGACCGGCGACGTGACGCGGTATCTGCGCCACATTCAGGAGGAGCGCCAGAGCCATCGCATTGTAGATAAGGTGCCCTCGGTGAGCGCGAAAGCGCCGCTGCCAACGGAGCACTAGGTAGGGGGTAGAGCCACCCTGACGAGGGCGTTTTACCCCCGGCCTCCTCTCCGAAAAGGAGAAGAGGTGCCTGACGATTTCAATTTTAGTTAGAAAGAATTATCAATAGTATCGCCGGTGCTCTCTCGGCTCCTTCTCTCCTTTTCGGAGAGGAGGCCGGGGGGTGAGGCGCCCCGCTCGCTCTGTAATGAACAACGCCCAAACTCCCGACGCTGGCTACTCTATCGACCTCGGCAATGCCGCTTCGAAAAATGCTTACACCTGGTCGAAGAAGACTTTCGCTACCCGTGCTGGCCTGCCCGGCGAGCCCGCCCGCGACCTCGACGGGGGCTTTAGCAACGAAATCCGCTTCGGCCAGGAACGCCTAGGTATCAGCTCGGATGGTATTGGTACCAAAATCGAGCTTGGCGAGCGCCTTGATAAATACGATACCCTGGGCTACGACCTAGTAGCCATGACTGCCGACGACCTCATCGCGGCCGGTTTCGTGCCTACCAACTTGTCGAATATCATCGACGTGAATACCCTCGACTACGACGTGGTGGACGAGATGATGCGCGGCCTGCACGACGCCTGCCAGTTCTCGAAAATCGCCATCACGGGCGGCGAGATTGCCGAGCTGGGTAATCGTATCGGCGGCTTCCCCGGCGCGCGCATGAACTTCAACTGGTGCTCTACGGCCATCGGGGTACTGCATCCTAGCCTCGACCAGCCGCTGAGTGGCGCCACCGCCCAAGCTGGCGATGCGGTGGTAGCCCTGCGCTCGCCCTCGTTTCGCTCCAATGGCTACTCGCTAGCCCGCAAGACGTTGCAGCGCCTCTTTGGCGACAACTGGCACACGGCGCCCTACGACGGCACCGACGCCGACCAGTACGCCACTTGGGGCGAGGCCCTGCTCGCGCCCTCGCTCATCTACGCGCCCGCCCTCACGGCGGTGCTCGATGCTGGCCTGCCCCTGCGCGGTGCGGCCCACATCACGGGTGGCGGCGTGGCCGACAACTTTAAGCGGGTGCTCAAAAACGGCCTCGGCGCGGTGCTTGACAACATCTTTGCGCCCCTGCCTGCCATGCAGCGCCTCTGCGAAGTCGGCGGCATCAGCCCCGAAACTGCCTACCTCTACTGGAACATGGGCAACGGCATGCTGCTCGTCACGGCCCCCGAAGCCGCTGAAGCTCTCGTGCAGCAGCTTGCCCAAAGCGGCTACCAGGCCCAGGTAGCCGGTTACCTCACTGCCGAGGCGGGCGTGACGCTGCGCGTCGCGGCGGGGGAGTTGAAGTATGCGTAGTTTGTAAGCATGAAAGTGAGTCTGCTGCTACTTGGAGCCGCCCTGCTCTATGCACGTACTTCCAAGCGTCCAACGGTTGTGCAAGGCGTATTTATCAATAAAGCTTCAGTTAGTAAAGCCAAGCAACTAGATTGGCTTCTGTTGCAAGTGAAGCTCAAAGTCGGTCGCACCGTTATTGCCCAAAGTACAGTGCAATCAGATGGGCATTATACTATTAGTAACCAATCAACTGCTAAAGCGGATTTGGTTTACTGTGGAATTGGCGTCAATGACGATGTTTATTTGGCGACAGTTCTCCCACAGCAGTCAGATACAGTTAAGCTGACTAATGAGCTACCGGTTTCGATGCTGAAAAAGCACGGAGCCATTAACTGCCCAAAATGTAAGCAGAAGGATAAAGTGTTGCCTATCGATGGGCGAGCAGGGGTAGTAATACAGACGACCGATGGGCAAAGGCAGCCCTACGCCAAAAAGCATTACTACCCAGATTCTGATGTCAGCTACTGGTTGGACCCGCACTGGTATTGTGTACGGGATACTATAAAGTTCTAACTAAATTCTCACGCCGGCCGCACTGGCCGCTTCTCCAGCATCAGCTGCGTGCGGAACTCATGTAGCCCCTGCTCTAAGCCCACTGGATACGCGTGCGGGTTGAGGTAGCGACGGATGCTGGGGTCCAAGCTATTAACTTCCTGACGGGCTAAGTCACGGCTTTCGGTTAGTGTGGGCAACGGCTGCACTAAGCGGCCCTGGCGCAGCACCGGGGCCAGCAGGTCGCGGAAGGGCGCGCTGGAGTGCACAGGGCGGCGGCGCGTAGCATCGGCAGGGTCGATAATGACAGGGGAGGGGGGTAGGGCCTCGGCAGCAGCAATGTTGTAAATCATATCGGCGCGGGGCTGGCCGCGCTCGCCCAGGTAGCGGCGCACCTGCAGGATGCCGGGGATGCTGGTCTTGGCCTGCTGCTCGGAGAGCTTGATGGTGAAATCCCAGCCTTGGCCGTCGGCGGTGCGCAGGGCGGCCAGCTTGTACACGCCCCCGAGGGCCGCCTGGTTGTAGGCTGTTACGAGCTGGGTGCCCACGCCCCAGGTGTCGATGCGAGCGCCCTGCTGCTTGAGGCTGGTGATGAGGTTTTCCTCTAGGTCGTTACTGGCCACGATGCGGACTTTCTCCAGGCCGGCCGCGTCGAGCAGCTTGCGCGCCTCTATGGAGAGGTAGGCCAAGTCGCCTGAATCGAGGCGGATGCCACCTAGCTCGTGGCCGTTTGGGCGCATTTCGAGGGCTACTTCGATGGCGTGGCGCACGCCATCAAGCGTGTCGTAGGTGTCCACTAAGAATACCGAGTCGTCGGGGAAGGCATCGGCGTAGGCACGGAAAGCTTCTTTCTCATCGGCAAACGTCATGACCCAGCTGTGGGCGTGAGTCCCGCGCACCGGAATGCCGTAGCGCTGGCCGGCCAGCACGTTGCTGGTGGCATCGGCTCCGCCGAGGTAGGCGGCGCGGCTGGCCCCAAGGCCACCATCGGGCCCCTGGGCGCGGCGCAAGCCAAACTCCAGCACGGCATCATCGGGGCCGGCGGCGTCGCGCACGCGAGCGGCTTTGGTAGCGATGAGGGTTTGAAAGTTGACGAGCGTGAGTAGTGCCGTTTCTACTAACTGGGCTTGCAGCAGCGGGCCTTGCACCCGCACCAGCGGCTCATTGCCAAAGACCAGCGTGCCCTCGGCCACGGCATCTACATCGCAGGTGAATGTTAAGCCCCGCAAATAAGCCAGAAAGTCATCGGGGAAAAGCCTACCCCCCTTGCTGCCCGTAGGGCTGGCCAAGTAAGTAATATCATCCTCCGCAAAGCGCAGCGTTTCGAGGTAATCGACGGCCAGCGCCAGGCCCGCCGCCACCGCGTAGCCACCGTTAAACGGCGCTTTGCGGAAGTAGAGGTGGAACACCGCCTCGCGCTCGTGCAGGCCCTTCCGCCAGTAGCCATAGGCCATCGTGAGCTGGTAGAGGTCGGTGAGCAGGGCGAGTGAGGGCCGGTAGAGGCCAGAGAGGGGCGCATCGTTCATGGTAGCAAAGCAAGGCAGAAAAACCGGAACAGCCGAAACTTGGCGGCCAGGGTGGGGGTAGGGGCTAAGGCGGCTGGGAGCGGGTTCATAAGGAGCCCACTAGCGGCGTAGTAATTTGGCCACGTGAAAAAAACTACTACTTCGCAGTCCTTGTGGCACCGTCTGGGGCACTTGCCGGCTACGCTGCGTTTACTGGCAGGAGCAGCTGTGGGCGTGGCCGCCTGGGCGCTGTGCCCGGCCCACTACCATATACTAAGCCGGTTGGTTGTGGGCTGGGATGCGTTTGGCATTACCGCATTGGCCCTCATCTGGGTGTCCATCTATACGGCTGATACCGAGCGGATTCGGGCTGTGGCCTCGGCCGAAGACCTAAGCCGCCTGCTGAGCTTTGTTTTTGTGCTGGTGGCGGCGGGGGCCAGCCTGCTGGCGGTGGTGCTGCTGCTGGGCATCAGCCACAACCTGCCGCCCGCTACACTAGCCCGGCACATTGCGCTCAGTGGCGTGGCCGTGGCGACCTCCTGGCTGCTGGTGCACACGGTGTTCACGCTGCGCTACGCTCACATGTACTACGACGCCGGCCCCGATGGCAAAGACGTAGGCGGCCTCGACTTTCCGGGCGACGAAAAGGAGCCTAATTACCTCGATATTGCTTATTTCTCCTTCGTGGTAGGCATGACCGCCCAAACCGCCGATGTCAGCATTAGCGGCCGCAACATTCGCCGGCTGGCCTTGCTGCACGGCCTTATCTCCTTCACCTTTAACACGGCCCTAGTAGCGCTGGTTATCAACGGCGTAGCAGGTATAATTTAAATTAATTAGCAGCCGTTCAGTTAGCGCAGAATGTATAGATAGAACGGCTGCTAATTGCCAATTAAATCAAAACAGGCTGCCCTGCACCTGCTGCGGCAAGAGCCGGGGCGGCGCTACCACAATGCCCGTTAGCTCGCGCATGCGGGCCAGAAAGTGCTGTGCCCAGAGCGGGGCGTGGCGCACATCCTTCTGATGGATAAAGATATAGGCCGTTTTTAGGCCCTGCGCATACCAGGCGGCCAGGCGCTCGGCCCAGGCATCGGCGCGGGCGTAGTCACTGGGCACCAAGCCGTGGCCATTGAGGCGGATGAAAGCCACGGGCGTGGTCAGGCGCTGAGCCAGCACGTCGCGTCGGCCCGCCACGTCTGTGATAACCAACGTTTTATTCAATGCTTCTAGGGTAGCAAATACGCTATTGGCCAAGCCTTTATCTGAAAACCAACGCGGGTGGCGCAGCTCCACGGCCAGCGGCACCTCGGCGGGCCAGTCGAGCAGAAAACGCTCCAGGCGCGGCAGGTTTTCGGGGCCGAAGTGCGGTGGCAGCTGCAAAAAGCAAGTGCCCAGGTTGTTGCCCAGCTCCTGCACGGCGCGGGTGAAGCTCAGGGTAAGCGCGTCGGTATTATACAGCTCGCGCTCGTGGCTGATGCTGCGCGGCAGCTTGGGGCAAAACTTAAAACCTGGCCCCACCGCTTCGCGCCAGCGCCGCCCGGTGGGCGCGTCGGGAATGCGGTAGTGCGTGGTATTCAGCTCGATGGAGTTGAACTGTTGCGCGTAATGCTTTAGGAAATCCGGTTCTTTGGCGCCTTGCGGGAAGTAGGAGCCAAGCCACTCTTTGTTCGTCCAGATGGGGCAGCCAACGAACAACTGCGGCGGGGTAGGGGCCACAGCTTGAGCGCGAGCTAGCACCGCAGCCGTTTCGGGGTGGTCGGGGGGTAGGCGAAAGTCAACGTAGCGCAGGTCGGGCAGGCGGCCAAAATCCATGCTGTGAAGGTACGATACCAACCAGACTTGCACACGCGGTAATGTACAACCAATTTAGCATTGCTACAAACGCCTTATTAGCTTAAACTAAAGCTTTAAGCCAAAATTTTACACCCGCCGGATAATCGCATTTTTGGGTTTGTATCGTAAAAATACAAAAACTAGCCATAAACTGCCTTAACTAAACACAATTGCAGTTTGAGCTGGTTACCAGCAACCAAACCAAATGCAAATTTTCGTAAAAAAGTACAATAAAGGAAAGTTGTCAAGCCAATTAGCAAGTAGCCGGTACCCATTTTAGGCAGTCACGCCCTACATTCGGTTAGTTCACCATTTACCAAGGCGCATGACGCTTACGCGACAACCATTTCTTTCTTCTGCTTTCTTACTCCATTGCTTTTGCTGGCTGGTGCTAGGGACTGGGCTAGTACTACCAGCTTCCGCTCGCACGCACCGGACTCACCGAGTACACACGCTGCATCGTAAGCACTTACGCCACCGCAGCCACATGCCGCGGATGTTGCCAACTATTATTCCGGCGGCCCGCGAAGGCTACGCCACCGTGCTGCGCGGACGGGCTTCGTGGTACGGCAAGCAGTTTCAGGGCCTCAAGACCACGAGCGGCGAGCGCTTTAACCGCCACGCTTACACTTGTGCCCACAAGACGTTGCCTTTCGGCACGCGCTTGCGCGTCACGAACCTGAGCAACGGCGTCACGGTAGTAGTGCGCGTCACGGACCGTGGCCCTTTCCGCCACCAGCGCATCATTGACCTGGCCGAAGTGGCTGCCCGCCCGCTGGGCATTGTGGATGCCGGGGCTGCTACCGTGGTGGCCGAAGTAGTGCCCAGCGCTACCCCCCTGGGCCTTACCGATACGCCCGACAATCTGGCCTCGCTCAAGGAAGGCGACCCCAATCCTGCTGCTCCCTTTACCGCCTACCTGCTGCCCGAGGTAACGGCTGATGCCCCAGCCCTGGCCGCCGCGACTAGCGCCACCGACCTGCCCACCGGGCCGCTAGCGGAAACACCCGCGCCGCGTTTTATGGTGCAGGCCGGCGTCTTTGCCGACCCTCAAGCTGCACGGGCCGTGCTGGCACGCATTCTCACCATTGATCAGGCCTTGCCGGCCGAAGTGGTTACTGTTACCGTGGATGGCCGCTCGCTTAGCCGCGTGGTAGTAGGCCAGCTTGCTAGCTGGATGGCCGCCGAAACGGTGCGCCGCAACTTACAGCTGTGGGGAATTACTGGCTTGGTGCGCACCCAGCCCGCGCTAGCTGCCGACACTAGCGCTACCGCACTGGCAGCTGCTCCTGAAGAGCTAACTGCTGCTCCGCTAGCGCAGTAACTTCGTTTTTAGGCCAGGCGGCCTTGTGCCGTCCGCCCACAAAAAAGGCCTTCCCTGTTCGGAAAGGCCTTTGTGCGTGTTGTCGCGATTCGGAGCTTAGTCTTCGGTAGCGCGGTTGACGGCCACGATAGCTACCACTGCCACCGCGGCTACGGTTAGGATAAGCTGAGTCGAGGTGAATTTTTTGGCTGCTTTGCGCAACAGGGTGCCACCGTTTTTGAGCAGGTCGTCCATGTGCTCCGTTTTGCCCTGAAATACGTTCACGGCGCTTTCTACAGTGCGCAGAACGTCTTGGAATTCAATCTTATCGAGTTGTTGAAGCTGGTCAGCCATGAGAAAGGCAAGTTGAGGTGAGTTGGCAAGATGACGCGGCTAGTTAGCCACTGAGGTGCTTCTACGCAAAAAGCCCGCGGGTGTTCCTGTGCAGCTTCGGTTGCCGAAGCCTGCCACCCCTGCCAGGCCCGCTTTTCGAAGCATAATGGCCCGTTCTACCCCTCCTGTATTGGCCCAAGAATCGGCAATTGCCAGCCGCGCCCCAGCCAGCGCCGCACTGCCCGCCGCCACCCCGGCAGCGCCCGAAACTGCGCCTTGCCCTCGGCCAGGGCGGGCACATCGAGCCGGGCGGCGCGGGCTTGCCACTCGGTTAGGCTACGCCAGGGGGGTAGGGCAAAGAGCGCTGCCAGCGCCGGCCGGATTTCTTTTAGGTTCCAGTAGTGGTACACCCACGGGGCAGCTTCGCGCACCGGCCCGGCCTGCGCCCATAATACGCTAAAGGCTAGCTGCTCCATCACGTGCTTGGGGTAGCGGCGGTACAGCTGCTCGGTAAGGGCCAGCACCGTGGCCAGCAGCGGCGCATCGGTGCTGCGTAGGCCCAAGACGCCGGCATTGTACATGCGCGTGGTGGGCCCGATGACTGCACCACCCGCCAGCGGCGCTTGGCCGGGTAGCGGCCGCAGGGCGCGGTTTATCTTACGGTTCAAAGGGTTGCCATCGCCGAGCTGGCCCTCGGCCACGTGCATAAATCGCTCGCCTCGGCTTAGGGCAGCAAAGATTTCGGCCGGAGATTGCAGCCAAATAGTATCGGTATCAGCATACACCAGGTTGCCGGCATAGTGCGCCGCGGCGTGCTGCAACACCTTGATTTTGACACGGTGCACAAAGTCGATTTCGCCGCGCCAAGCTTGCCACTGCGCCGGCTCGATAGGCACGTACGCTACGGCCGCTACCTCGCCCAGCACCGCCTGCAGGTAAGCCGGCTGGTCGGTGTACACCAGCACGGTGGCGCTGGTGGGCTGCCGCAGGTAAGAGAGGATGCTGAGCAGCGCCTCGTGGAGCACATCGGGGCTGCCGTAGGCTTGGTAAATGAGGGAGTCGCGCATGCTGCGCAAAGGTACGGGCGCTCTTTATCGCCGGGCGGCACCGCATAAATTTGCTGGGTTTGGTAGGGGTAGGGCACCAAAAAAGCCCCGCCGAAGTGGCAGAGCTTTTAGGCAACAGCAGAAAAAAGAGAGAAAAGCTTATTCGTAGACCTTCACCACAAACACGAAGTCTTGCAGGCGTTTCACTTGCTGGGCCCGTGCGGCGCCGGCCAGCTGGTTGGCATGCGGCAGGCGGTAGGCCGCGGCGGGCTGGTGATTTTTGAGCGAGTCGACCAGCCGCACCAGATAAGAAGACTTCGTAGCAAAAGCCGCGCCCAGCACATCATCTTGCCGGCTGCTCACCACCCCAATCAGGTTGCCCTGTCCATCGAGTAGCGGGCCACCCGAGTTGCCGGGGTTCAGCGGAATGCTCACCTGGTAAAAAGCCGTGTCGCCGTCATAGCCGGTGCGGGCGCTCAGCGCGCCTTCGCCATATACAACGTCTTCGCGGGGGTAGCCCAGCGTGTACACGCGCTCGCCTAGGTCGGCCTGCCCTGCCTTAAAGGTGTAGGGCAGCCGGCCAAACGTTTTGAAGTCGCGGTCCTTGATGCGCAGAATGGCCAGATCGTGCTTGCCGTCAGTATATACCGTTTCGGCGTGGTAGCGCTGGTGGTCACGGCCTTCTACCAGCAGCGAATCAGCACCTTTGATGACGTGGGCGCTTGTCACGAGGTAACCATCGGCGGTGAGTGCGAAGCTCGTGCCGCTGAATTTGTTGTCGCGTACCGGGGGGGTAGGGGCATCGCCCCGCTGGTTGTCTACCTTGCGAATGAGCGCCTTCTGGCTACGCACTATCTGGGCTACTTCGCGTCGCAGCTCGCGCACCCCACTGGCAGCCGGCGTATTATAGGAATGCCACAAACTCAGCCCGGTGAGGGTGCTGAACACGGCCAGCACGGCCACCGAGGCCGCCACGCCCACCGTAGCGCGGTGCCCGCTCCAAAACTCACGCAGCTTCTGCTCGGTGCGCGAGAGGCTCAGGCGCGGGTTCACGGCATATGCCAAACCGCCACTTTCCTTCTCCTCAAAGGCGGGGGTAGCCTCGGCAGCCAGCATGGCCTCGTGCAGGCCGCTGATGGTTTGGCGGGTGCGGCGGCGCTCGCCGTAGGCCGTGAGTGTGCCCGTCAGGTCCAGGTACTCGGCGTAGAGCTGGCCTAGCCGCTGCTCGGCCCCGAGCCGTGCTTCTAGGCTGGCCCGCGCGCCAGCCGCCAGCTCACCGCGCTGGTAAGCCTCGAAGAGGGCGTAGTAATCGGCTTCGGTTTGCATCTTTCAGGTGGGGTCTTAATCCCATTTATCATTGCGAGCGTAGCGCGGCAATAACTAATGACTTAAGCTTCTTTATAACTAGCAAAAAACAACTTCTTCAGGCGGGTTAAGCACTTGTACTTCTGGGTTTTTGCCGTGTCGGCATTGGTGTAGCCATGCTCGGCCGTGAGGTCTAGCATCGATTTGTCGAGCAGATAAAAGCCTTCGAGCAGCGAGCGGTAAGGCTCACCCAGGTGGGTAAGGGCCTCGCTCATCGTGGCAAAGCGCCGGTCGCGCTCCTCGGCTTCCTGCACATCATCCTCGGCCCCGGTGTTGAGGTAGGGGCCGTATTCTTCCTCGTCGAGCAAGCGCACACCGTGCAGCCGGCTTTTAGAGGTGAGGCGCTTGAGCCACAGGCGGCGGCACACAGCGTAGAGGTAGGTTTTAATCTGGCAGCTGAGCTCTAACGAGCCTTCGCGCACTTTTTCATAAAACACCATCACGCCCTCCTGGTACACATCGCGGGCATCGTCCTCGGTGCCGCTATTCTGCAGCACAAAGTGCGATACCATCGGCCAGTGCAGGCGGTAAAGCTGGCTGAGGGCCCGCTCATCACCGCCTTCGATGGCTTTAATGAGCTGAGCGTCGGCGGCCAGCGCCGTAGTGCTATCCATGTTCATTCGCTTCGGGACTTAATGCCGACTAACGGGTGGTAGTAACCCATTAGTTTTTTTTAAATATTTTTTTGCAACCGCCGGGTTACCTCTCCGTAGCGCGGGCATTAAGGGCAGATTTCTGTTAATCCTCCTTCAAATTTACCTCAAGATGAACAACCTCCTGAAAGTATCCGCTCTGTTCCTGGTTATCGGCATGACTTC
>Ga0160428_1002350_pt1 | contig 11598 bp, 11 predicted proteins | sample SolpanmetagenomM_FD_108198 | JGI IMG/M metagenome (GOLD analysis project Ga0160428, IMG submission 108198) | Solar panel surface microbial communities from Lawrence Berkeley National Laboratory, California, USA - M | ecosystem: Engineered > Built environment > Solar panel > Unclassified ...
TGGGCCGGGCGACCAGGGCTTGGTCGACACCGTGAGCATGATGGCGCGCTTCGGCCTCCGCGGGCGAGACGTTGCCGATCGGCGCGGGGCGGAGGCGGCTGCACCCGTCGACCCACCCCAGGGGGCGTCCTCGACCGCATCGAAGGAGCGCCAGGGTCCGCGTCGATGGATCGCCTCCACCTCGAACAGGCCGTTGAGAGGCCCCTGCGGTGCGCGCAGCACGCGCGGACGGACTGATTGCGACCCCTGTCCGGCCTGCCGGGGGCCGTGAGGTCCTCTCAAAGACCGACGTCGCCCGGCTCTCGTTCGAAGCGCGCTTGGGTCGGCTGCGCGAACAGACCCTGCCGAGTCGCGAGCCGAGCGATGAAGACCTCGGTTTTCAGCCCTCGGTCCGGATCTCCATCGTCTCGTTCGGCAGAGACAGGTGCCGCGGCACGACTCCAATACGGGGCGGCATCAAACTACCGGGGCCATTCCGGCGTCTCGCCACTTTGCGCGACACACTGTGATCAAAAACCAACCCGCTCGATTCGAGCTGCAGGTCCTTGATACAAACTAGGTGGATGCGCACAGCGTATTACGCCCCCGTTCCTTCGCATCGTACAGGGCTCGGTCGGCCCGTCGAGCCAGGTCTTCGTAACGCTCGCCCGGATGCGACGTGGCCGCACCGATGCTGAGGCTTATGAACGCCACGGACTTGTCGTCGACCGACAGGGGCGAGACGTGCACGCCGGCGCGAATGCGCTCGCCGACCTCTCTGGCCACGTCCAGGGCGGTGTTCGGCAGGAGGATCATGAACTCGTCGCCACCCGATCGCCCGACGATGTCCTGGACACGCGTGTGCGATCGCAGCAGCGTTGCGACGTGCCGGAGCGCCAGATCGCCGGCATGGTGGCCCCAACGGTCGTTGATCTGCTTGAAGTGATCGAAGTCGACCGCGAGCAGGCTGAGCGGCGTCGACGACGTCCTCGACAGCAGCATCCTGGCCTCGCTTTCGAAGCCACCACGATTGAGGATCCCGGTCAGCGGATCGGTGAGGGCGCTTGCGGTCATCTCCCGATCATGTGCGGCTAAGGCCGCCGTGAGATCCGCCCGCGCCGTCACCTCGGCCGCGACCGGCAGACAGGTCATCAGGATGGTGGCCAGAACCACCTGGAAGGCCTGCACGTGCGTCGCCGTATCGGGCGCGATCAGCACGACAGGACCCCGGCCCTGCATCGTCGCGGCCCCTCCGATGACGGCGACGAGCATCACGGCAGCCTCCGTGCCAAGCCGGCCAACCCGGAACGTGATCAGCATCAGGGGCGGAAAAATCGCGAACAGCAGTGGGCGGCTCGTACCGAAGAAGATGAACCAAGCGACCACTCCGGCCATCGCGAGCAACGCGATCGCCTCCAGCCGCTGCGGCCACGCCCGGCCCATGAACCACGTCACGAACTCGCCCCGGAATGCGGCGTAGAGGAAGGGCGTGAAGACGAGAAGCCCGAGCCCGTCGCTCGCGACCCACGTGGCGAAGGCCGTCCACAAGGGTTCGCCGAAGACGAGGAGCGCAGTCAAGCTGCCCAGCGTGCCGCTGGTCACCGGGGCCAGCACGCCCGCGATGAGGATGAACCGAAGGACGGCACCGGTCGATCGTAGAGGATTGTCCGTACCGAACGCCCTGCGCAGCAGCCAGACGGCCACGGCAACCTCGATCAGGTTGGCGAGGCCGTACAAGATCGGGCCCGCGAGCGTGCCCCTGAGGAGCAGGTTGGCCGCGATGTTCGCGACGAACCCCGCGCTCAGAACCGTCCGCCAGCGCGGCCGCGCATCGGCCAGCAGCAAGGCCACAAGGATCGCATTGGCCGGCCAGATGGTCGCGATGCTTCGGCCGTTGCTGGTGAGATGGATCACCGCGACGGCGGCGCCGAAGTACAGCAGCGCCGCCGTCAGCCAGATCTGGCTGGTTTGCCGTCCTGTCTCCGCAATATCGTGTTCTTGACTCATCATATTGAATTCATAGACATGAGTTCTCGATCGAGTCGTTGAATGAGGCAGTATTCAGATTGGCGTGATGCCGGCGTGGAGGCTAGAAGCTATACGCCATGCGGAACCCGCCCCAGTGACGGCCGGCAATCCGGATCGGAGCGTCAATCTCCAGGAGCATCACCAGGCGGCCGTCGCCCATGTCGCGGGCGTACGACTGCACCAGGAACGGCTCCGTGTTGCGCGCGGCCATCAACCCGGCCCGGTCGTCGAAGATACGCCGGTTGCGGCTGTTGGCCGTGTTCCAGGCGACATCGCCCGGGCGCTGCGGCTTGGCATATTTCCGGTTGTGCACCGGCAAGTAGGCGTTCCGGTCCATCGCGGCGCAGAACGTCAGGCGCGGATCGGCACTGAGCAGGCGCTCTTGAATCGGCGTGAGCACCGTCTCCAGAACCGGCACCGCCGCGGTCAGGTATTGCTGCGGATGAGTGCCTGCCACGGGCTGATACGAGGTGTCGAACAAAGCCGCCGCGGTCAGTCGGCCGTCCGCCAGCGCGGCCTCGAGCGCGTGCTGGATCTCCGCGGCGGCAGCCTGGGCGCGTGCGATGTAGCTGGCGTTCTGAGCGTTGACCGATCCCGCAAGCTCGTCGACCCTGGATGCGAACCCTTCCGGTGCCCGCGTGATGTGCAGGTGCAGACCCAGCCCGCTGACACCCGCGACCCGCGTCGTGACGGAGCCCAGTTCCGCGATCTCGACGTCGATCTCCAACCCCGCCGCTGCCTGCAAGTCCTCAGGCGACGTCACCAGGAAGCCGCCGCGGCCCACATCGATGGTGCGCGCGCCGTAACGTCGCCCGCCGCGCAGGAGCGTCGCCGTCAGCGCGACGGGAAGGCGCGGATGGTGACGGCGATCACCGAACGCATTGTTGCGCAACACCACCAGAGTGCGCCCGTGCAGGCGCTCAACCGAGGTCGTCGAGATCGCCGTCGCCGCGCTCACCGCCGAGGCGGCCTGCGCCTGCGCTCGGATTGCGCTCGCACTGTCGACGACGTGACTGACGAAGTGCGCCACCGCCTCAGCGGAGCGATTCAGTTCCGCCGTGGATGCGGTCTGCTCCTCGACGGCGGCGACGACCTCGATGAACTTGGGTCCGACCTGCTGAACCAGGCTCGCCGCGTCGCCGACGGTCCGAACGGAACCGAGCGCATCGTGCTGCAGGCGCGCGATGCTGGCGCGGACCTCATCGGTCGCGCGCGTCGTCTGTGCGGCGAGTTCCTTCACCTCCTGCGCCACGACCGCGAATCCGCGACCTTGGTCGCCAGCTCTGCGCGCCTCGATCATGGCGTTGAGGGCGAGCAGGTTGGTCTGCTTGGCGATCCCGCCGATGACGTTGACGACGGCGCCGATCTCGCCCGACGAGACACGAAGATGCTCGATCTGATCCTGCGCCGCGCTCACCACCGCCGTGATCTGCGCCAGCAGGCCGACCGCGGTGTGGATCTGGACGCTGATGCTGGTCGACGCCTGCGTGAGTTCCCGGGCGGCTTGGGCGAGGAGATGGGCCGTGCCGTCGACGGTCTGCGTTTCACCGACGAGCACCGCGGTGCGAGCGCCGATGTCGGCAAGGGCCGTGCTCGCCTGAACGACGGATCGACCGACTTCGGCGGAACTCCGCTGCACGGCAGAGACCAGCGTGTGCAGGTCGTGTTCGATCTGCGAGACGACGGGTTCGGCCCGTTGGTTCAGGGTCGGCGGCTGACGATCGACGGCAGGAACCATCGCCGGGATACGGGCGTCGGCACAGGCGACAGCCGAGACGGATCGACGACGCAGACGTTTCAGCATGAGCGGCCCTCCCGGCGCATCCAATGTGCGCCCGCCAGAACAAAGACTTTTCTGTTGCGCCAATTGATACAAAGTATGGGTAAATATTATGTACTTGCCTATGCAACTATAAGTAATTGACTTTCCTTTGAGGCACCGCCCTGTCGCGCTGAAAAATGCGCTTTCTGACTGACGATACTCGACAAAATCGGCCCTCGGGCACGCCATCAGAAGTCGTGGGCTGCGCCGGCGGAAATGAAAGCAAATCGGTCATCGTTCTCGGCCGGCATGCGCGTGGAAGATTGGCGAGCATGTGGTCGTCCGAAGACCGGCGCGACGCCCGCCCACTTCGGATCATTGCCGGACGCGGCCTGTGGCTCAGCATCGTTGGATGTGGCCGTCCTCGATCACTCGGCGGAGCCTCGGGACGTTTACCCGTCCCGATCGCTCGAGAAAGGCTGCGGGGGCGCCCAACGACGGCGCCTGCGTCCTCCGGCCCCCGCTCAGAGGCGGACGGTCGCGCTTCCGCTCATCTGAGACGCTCGACCGGCCATCGGCGCCAGCCGTTTCCGGCCGAAGGCCGGCCGTCCGCTCGGGAGAGAAGCCGCCGGACCAGCGGATGGCCCCTCACCGATCCGCATCGACGGTCCGGCGCAAACGACAAACGCCCCGGGGGCCGTGATCTTCGACGGCGACCTACGGTTCATCAAGACCATCGGAGACCGGGAGCGTATGCTATGAAGGCACATGTTCCTACGCCGAGAAGAGCTGCGCCGGATGGGACTCGTCGCTTCAGAATGGACAGCGCTCGCGTCGCCGAGGCGGTTTGACGCCCGCTTGGAGCTGGGCGGGCTTCCTGCCCTCTCGGCGCTGGTGTTGGCGTGGCCGATCACCGTCGCCCTAATCGTTGCCGCCCGGCTCGTATCCTTCGGCGAGATCACGTTTCTCTGGGCGCTCCCTTGGGTCGTGCTTCCGCTCTTCTGGCCGGCACTCGTGCTTCTGCCCGTCGCCGCGCACATACCGACACGAGCAATTCCACCCGCCTTCACGGCGGCGGGCTTGGTTGCGAACAGTAAGATGTGGCTGCCTCTCGCAGGCGCGGAAGCCACCGTTCCCAGGCGCGCGCTCATCGGGGCCCTCAACAACGGCGCAGTGTGTCTACTGCCACCGCTCCTATACGGCTTAATCCTGGCCTGGTTGGCGTCCCGCCGTGATCGTTCCGGTCCTGCCGATATGCGGGGCTTCCGTCCCTACCGTGCTGCGGCACTCGCATTGTTCGTGCTCGCGTCAGTATGGTTCGGGCTGCCTTTTCTGATGATGGCCATCTGGCTGACGCCCAGTCCACGCGGCGATGTGGGTGGCCTCGGAGTGCTCCTCGGGATCGTAGCAGGCGGCTTGATCCTCTATTTCCCCTGGATGGCCGTCATCGCTGGGATCGTGACGATCTCGATCGTGCACGGCATCCCCCGACCCTACACCGCCCTGGCGTTTCCAGTCGTCGCGCTTGCTTCGTGCCTGGCGATTTCCACCCTGACATCCTCAAACGTCCTGACATCCGCGTTCAGCGCGCAGATGAACATGCGGTTTTCTCTGAGCCCCGCTCCTGCCGTCCTCGAGTTTTGGCGATCATTTGCTGTCTCGGCTGCGGGCGTGACGATTTACGGGGTGTCTCTTTGGCTTACTCGCAGGAGGGTCGTTGCCCGCCCGCCGGTACCCGACCTGTCCATGGTCGGCTCGGTCGATCATCCCGCCGGGAATGGATGACCCTGTCACACGCACCGCAGGCCTTCGGTCTGACGTCCGCGCCACGACCGCTTCATCCGGAGGCCGGCCGGCGGAAGACCGCCCTGAACGACCGTTTCGAGAGCGGCTCGATAGGTGCCCGGCATTCCGGCGCACCTGAGATCAGCGCATGGCCGGTATCGGCGCGCCCGATCCGACCGCTCGCGGGAAGGTCCAAGCCTTCCGACCGACTCGAGCCGGATGGTCTGCGGCCCCCCGGCGCCGTCCAAGGATCTGCACCGCGCAAGGATCTGCACCGCGCCCAGGGCGGAGACCACCGGCCGGCATCGGCCGTCTTCGGTCGGGGCCTACGGTGCCGCGAGCACCGGCAGCCAAGCCGCGAGCGCCAGCAGCGTCGCGAGCAGCACCGGCGGGGTGATGACGAGGCCGACCTTCATGTACTGCCCCCAGGTGATCGTCTGGCCCTTCGTCGCCAGAACGTGCAGCCAGAGCAGGGTCGCGAGGCTGCCGATCGGGGTGAACTTCGGCCCGAGATCGCAGCCGATGACGTTGGCGTAGACCATGAGTTCGCGGGTCAGCGGCGCGAGGCCCGGAGCCTGCTGGATCGAGAGCGCCCCGATGAGGACGCTCGGCATGTTGTTCATCGCCGACGACAGAATCGCGGCGGCAAAGCCTGTCCCGATGGTGGCGACCCACGGACCGTGCCCGGCCAGCCAAACGAGGCCCCTGGCGAGTTCCTCGGTGAGGCCGGCGTTCCGCAGCCCGTAGACCACGAGGTACATGCCCAGGCTGAACAGCACGATCTGCCACGGCGCGCCGGTCAGCACCTTGCGGATCGGGATGACGCCGCCGCGGTTCGCGAGCAGCAGCAGGAGGGTCGCGCCGGCACAGGTGACGACTGAGACCGGGACGCCGAACGGTGCGGTGACGAAGTAGGCGACGAGCAGGACGCCGAGCAGGGGGAAAGCCGCCCGGAACACGGTCCGATCCCGGATCGCCTCGGCCGGAGGCTCGAGTGCCTGGATCGCGTAGGATGTCGGCACGGACCGCCGGAAGTAGGCCCAGAGCACGACGAGGGTCGCGACCAGCGAGACGAGGTCCACCGGCACCATCACGGCGGCGTACCGGCCGAAGGTGACGTCGAAGTAGTTGGCCGAGACGATGTTCACGAGGTTCGAGATCACCAGCGGCAGGCTGGTGCTGTCGGCCACGAACCCGCAGGCGACGATGAAGGCGAGCGCCGCCGCTGGCGGGAAGTCCAGGCGCAGCAGGATCGCCAGCACGATCGGGGTCAGCAGCAGCGCCGCACCGTCGTTGGCGAACACGGCGGCGATGGCCGCACCGAGCAGGATCACGAGCGGGAACAGCAGGCGGCCGCGCCCGCCACCCCAGCGCGCGACGTGCAGGGCCGCCCAGTGGAAGAACCCGGCCTCGTCGAGCAGGAGCGAGATGATGATCAGCGCGACGAACGTGAACGTCGCGTCCCAGACGATGTGCCAGACCACCGGGATGTCGCCGAGCTGGATGACGCCGGAGGCGAGCGCCACGGCCGCACCGGCGAGGGCGCTCCAGCCGATGCCGAGCCCCTTCGGCTGCCAGATGACGAGGACGAGGGTGACGAGGAAGATGGCGAGCGCGAGCATCGCGGCCGGATCCTGATGGCTGAGGGAGTAGGCGCGCGCCGATGCCGACGGCCTGCCGGCAGGCCGCCCGGCTGGCGATCTCGTTCGAGGCGGATCAGGCGGTGGCGACGCGGCGACCGTGCTCGTCGACGACGCGCTCGCCGTCCTCCTTGACGAATTCGCCCTGCTGCACCGGCACGAGGTCGAGCACGGCCTCGGACGGCCGGCACAGACGAACGCCCTTGGGGCTGACGACCACGGGGCGGTTCAGGAGGATCGGATGCGCCTCGATCGCGTCGAGCAACTGCTCGTCGGTGAGCGCCGGATCGCCGAGATTCAACGCGGCATAGGGCGTGCCCTTCTCGCGGAGGAACGCGCGCACCGTGGTCCCGGCGCGCCGCACGAGCTGGCGCACCATGGCCCGCGTCGGCGGCGTCTTCAGGTACTCGACCACGTGCGGTTCGACCCCGGCGTTGCGGATCATCGCCAGGGTGTTGCGGGAGGTGCCGCAATCCGGGTTGTGGTAGATGACGATGTCGAACGCTTCAGGCATGGGCGATCTCTCCGGTCGCGCACTCGCAGGTGGACAGGGCGGCGACCACGGGCGCGCACACGGCCGGGTGACCCTGGCAGCAATCGCGCATCAGGAAGGCGATCAGGTCCGACAGCGCCGGGTAAGCGGCGCTGTAGAGGATTGATCGCCCTTCGCGCCGCGAGGCGACGAGGCCCGCATGGCTGAGTTCCTTCAGGTGATGCGACACCGATGCGGCCGAGACACCGACCGCATCGGCGAGGACACCCGAGGCCAAGCCCGCCGGACCGGCGGTCACGAGCGCGCGGACGAGGCGCAGGCGGTGCTCCTGCGCGAGGGCCGCGAACGCCGCGAGGGCTTGCCGTTCGTCCATGCGTGCTTCAACATTCAAATGACAATTTGATTGTACAAGACAGGTCGATGGTGGACAAGCCCGAGCAACCCTTCCGGGACGGCATGCCGAACGTGAGCGCGGCGCATTTCGCGGTGCCGAACCGCGCGAGCGTTGAGACGGCGACGCGGTTCACGCACCCGCCGCGGTTCCTGATCCTCTACGGATCGCTGCGCGAGCGCTCGTTCAGCCGCCTCCTCGCCTACGAGGCCGCGCGCTTGCTGGAGGCCATGGGCGGGGAGGTGCGGATCTACGACGCGGACGGTCTGCCGCTGCCGGACGACACGACCGCCGATCACCCGAAGGTGCAGGAACTCCGCAACCTCTCGATCTGGTCCGAAGGCCAGGTCTGGATATCACCGGAGCGGCACGGCAACCTGACCGGCGTGATGAAGAGCCAGATCGACTGGCTGCCCCTGAGCGAGGGTTCGGTCCGACCGACGCAGGGGCGCACGCTGGCGGTCCTGCAGGTCTCAGGCGGCTCGCAGAGCTTCAACGCGGTCAACAGCCTGCGGATGCTGGGCCGCTGGATGCGGATGATCACCATCCCGAACCAGTCCTCGGTGCCGATGGCCTACAAGGAGTTCGACGAGGCCGGCCGGATGAAGCCGGGCCCGCTCTACGACCGCGTGGTCGACGTCTGCGAGGAACTGATGAAGTTCACGCTGCTCACCCGCGAGCGCGCCGATTATCTGGTCGACCGCTACAGCGAGCGGAAGGAGCGGGAGCCGGACCGGCTCAAGGCCGTGGCCGCCGACATCGGCTTCGTGAAGCGCTGACGCGGCGATTCACTGAGCATGCCGGCCTGGCTCAGGGCGGTCGCCGGACTCCGTCGGAGGTCCGGTTTCCCGCATCGCCTGCCGGGAGCCGCCGTGAGAGCGTCCGGCCGGAACCGATCGGCTCCGAAATGCAGCGGCCGTCTCCCGACCGGCTTGCAGCTCCTGCGACGCATCTGCGCAGATCTGGCTTGATGCTCGTACATCCGAAACCAGTCACTGCCCGTGTCTACCTTCGGGACCGCCTTGACGCACGCGGCGCCGTCCGCGAGCATTGAAGTCGCATCGAACCGCGGCAGAACCCGCCGTCCCGACCGCTCCTACCGACGAGGTAAGGGGATGCCTCGATTGCAGATCCGGGCTCGGGATCGCGGCCGCGTGAGCAGCCGTCGTGTCGTCCTGGCTCTGCTTTGCATGACGCCGCTCGTCGGATCTCCAGCGCTTGCTCAGCGGCAGCGTGTTCCCAAGATCGGTGTTCTCTGGCACGCGGCCACTCCTCAGGACGAGGCGATCTATGCGGAGCCCCTCAGGAAAGGTTTTCAGGATCTCGGTTATGTCGAAAACCGCGACTACAATCTGATAGAAACCTACGCAGCGGAGAAGTATGAGAACTTCGTCGCCAATGCCGATCAGTTGGTCAGGGCGAAGGTCGATATCATCATAGCCGTGACGGGGCCTGCGGCGGCGGCGGCCCAGCGCGCCACATCGACGACACCCGTCGTCTTTTTAGTTGTGCCCGATCCCGTTGGTCGCGGATTCGCGAAAAGCCTTTCGCGACCGGGCGGAAATCTGACCGGCCTCTCAACAGCGGCTGTGGAACTGAGTTCGAAGCGCCTCGAACAATTGAGAGCTGCGATACCGGGCTTGAAGCGGGTCGGTTTGTTCGTGAACGCGAAGGACTCGTCCATGAGTCGCGCCGTCGAGGAGCGAACGCGATCGACTGCGACGGATCTCGACGTCCTCGTCGATGTGACCCGGATCGATGCACCCCAGGAACTGAGCGGCGCCTTTGCGGGACTGAGCGGCCGCTCCATCCCGGCCGTGGTGTTCATGCAAGACCCGCTGTTCTTCAACGAGCGTCGACAAATCGCCAAGCTCGGCCTGTCCAACCGTATCGCCACGATGGTGGCGAACGGCCTCATGGTCAGAGAAGGGTGCCTGATCTCCTACGGCCCCAACTTTCCGGCGCAGTTTCGACGGACCGCATCCTTCGTCGACAAGATCCTGAAGGGTCACAGCCCGGCCGAGATACCGATCGAGGAGCCCGCACGACTGGAGCTTGTCCTTAACCTGAAGACGGCCGAAGCACTCGGCCTCGAGATCCCCGCCGCTCTCCTCGCGCAGGCCGATGAGGTGATCGAGTAGGTTCACGCCGGGCTTTGCGGGTGGGAGCCTCGGGCACAAAGCTGGATGGCGGCTTGGAGGCAGCAACCCGACGAGAGCGTCTCGCCTCGAGCCAACCTCGCAGGCCGGCCGAAGAAGGCAGCGTCCGGGAAGCACCGCCGGCGGTCGGTACGGCTGGCATGGATCGGGGACGGGATGGCGGCCCTGGGGCGGATTCCCGACCGTCGGGTTCCGAGCGGCGTCGCGGTGAAGCGGGCGTCACCGCGACGCCGGCTCACGACCCATGGCGGAAGCCAGGAACGTCTGCGTGCGGGCCGCTCGGCGTTGCCGTGATCCGCGACGGAGGCGGGCGAATGGACGGTGGACCGCTTCCGGGCGCGATCCGAGGGGAGCAGACGCCGTATCCAACCGGATACAGCCGCCTGTCCGATCAAACGCGTCCGCTCAGGAGGCGCCGGTCGGCGGCACGGCGTCCCTGCCCGGCGCGGAAGCGGCGATCCGATCGAGAAAGGGCGCGGCAGCGCGGTCGGCAGCCCGCTCGATCGCGCGGTAATGGGCGATGAGGTCGGCGCCGAAGGGCGACAGGCGCGCACCTCCACCCGCCTTGCCGCCGATCTGCGCCTCCACCACAGGTCGCCCAAAGCCGGTGTTCATCGCCTCGATCAACAGCCATGCCCGGCGATAGGACATCCCGAGCGCCCGCCCGGCGGCTGAAATCGAACCCTGCTCGGCGATCATCTCCAGGAGTTGCACCTTGCCTGGGCCGATACGGTTGCCGGGGCCGACATCGATCCTGATGCTCAGGCTTGCCACCTAGCGATCCCCCCTCGCGCCATGCTGTGGGCTACCGCGCCGCACCCTCCGGGGTCCAGGGGCGTCGCGATCACCTCTTCCCCGCGGCGTATTTCGCTCGCTATAGCGGGGCCGACACATCCGTCGCCGGGGACCGCGTCACGCATGCGCAGCCTGATCCGTACCGGCCTCGGCGCCGCCCTGCTCCTCGCCGCTGGAGTGGCGCAGGCGGCCGACACCGTAACGGTGTTCGCCGCGGCCAGCCTCAAGAACGCCCTGGACAATGCGGGCAAGGCTTTTACCTCGCAGACCGGCGTGGAACTCAGGGCGAGCTACGCGGCATCCTCGGCCCTCGCCCGCCAGATCGAGAGCGGCGCACCCGCAGACCTCTTCGCCTCGGCCGATCTGGACTGGATGGACTACCTCGCCAAGACGAATCTCATTCGCCCTGACACCCGGGTGAACCTGCTCGGCAACCGCCTCGTTCTGATCGCGCCGAGCGACGCGAAGGAGAGCGCCGTGGCCTTCACTCCGGAAGCGTTCGCGGCGGCGCTGGGGCCGGACGGTCGGCTCGCCACCGGCGAGGTCAACTCGGTGCCGATCGGCAA
>Ga0160428_1002351_pt1 | contig 11590 bp, 10 predicted proteins | sample SolpanmetagenomM_FD_108198 | JGI IMG/M metagenome (GOLD analysis project Ga0160428, IMG submission 108198) | Solar panel surface microbial communities from Lawrence Berkeley National Laboratory, California, USA - M | ecosystem: Engineered > Built environment > Solar panel > Unclassified ...
AGGGTGTGGGCCTCTACGCGGTGCTGGGCTGCTGGGGCCAGCGCGCCCGCCGCATACTGGCGCAGCAGTGCCATGGGCAGGTGCGGGCCGGCCGGGGCAGTGGCATTCAGTAGCGGGTTGGTGGGCAGCATTGTTTGTTACGTAACGAATCGAGAAGGATGAGTTGGATAAGAGGTAGTTGAAGTGCTGGTGATGGTGGTAAAAGCTACTGGGCAAGGTCATTGCTCACTCCTCGTTCTTCATTCTTAGCTCCTTGCCCAGGGTGCGCTTGAGCATGCGGCGGCCATTTTGCAGGTGGCTTTTGACGAGGTTGAGGGCGAGGCCGGTGGCGGCCACAATTTCCTGATACGATTTTTCTTCCATGTAAAACAGCTCTAGGCAGCGGCGTTGCTCGGGGGGTAGCTGGCCGAGCGCTAGCTCCAGGGCTTGCAGGTCGGCTTCGTGCTGGCCGGCGGCCTCGGCCTCGGTGCCGGCATCGGGCAGGTACCGGGCGGCGGCGTTTTCTACATCCACGGCTTCGGGAAAGAGCACCAGCGGGCCGCCGCTGGCCGTGCCGCGCTGCCGGGCGCGCAGCTCCATGAGGCAAAAATTGCGAGCCGTGGCGTAGAGCCAGGCCGAAAAATTGTCGGGCGCGTGGGTACGCAGCTTCACTACCAGCTGCTCAAACAGCTGCATAGTCGCATCCTGGGCGTCTTCATCGGGTGGGGCCAGGTAGCGGCGGCACACGGCAAATACCTCGGGCAGATGCCGCTCGTAGAGTAGGCCCAGCGCAGCCACGTCGCCGCCCTGGCGGTAGCGCGCCAGCACTTCCTGGTCGGAGAGTACGGCAACAGGAACGATGGGGACGCGACGACGAAACAACACGGCCCTAAAATACGCCCGCCCCACCCGATTGGCACACAAAAAAGCCCGCGCCGGGAGGCGCGGGCTCTTGTAAGCAGGGGCGAAGCTTATTGCTTGGCAGCAGCTTTCATGTTCTCTTTGGTCTGGGTGGCCGACTTGGCAGCGGCGTCGCCCATGGCGTCCATCTTGTTGCCAGCGGCGTCCATCTTAGCGTCCATTTTGGCACCAGCCTCCTGGGCGTTGGCCTTGGCGCGGTCGGCAGCAGCATCCATTTTGTCGCCAGCGGCGTCCATTTTGGCTTCCATCTTGTCGCCAGCAGCTTCCATTTTGTCGCCAGCAGCGTCAGCTTTGGCTTCCATCTTGTCGCCTACCTGCTCGGCGCTGGGAGTGGTTACTTCGGTGGTCGTGGTGGTCGAGCCATCGGCGTTTTTGGTGGTGTCGGTATCAGTCGAGCAAGCGGTGAAGCTCAGGCTGGCGGCGGCTACGAGCAGCGTCTTTACGGAGAAGTTCATAAGTGATAAACTGAAAGGTGGGGGAGGTTTCGCCTCTTAATCAATGGTCGAGGCAAAAGGTAACCTTCGCCGGTGGGGGGGCTCACCAACTTTTTTGCACCGCGCCAAGTATAGCCAGCTAACTCATTTTTCCCTGCTTATGGATTCCACCGCTGCCACCCCCCACGCTACCCCTACCCCCGAAGTTCAGCTCAACATCAGCGACGAGCAAAACACGGCTTTGCTGACCGATACGCTGGCGCTGCTGAGCCAGGGCCTGCCCAACGCCGATGGCGCCACCGGCCTGCACGAGCTGGAGCGCTGGGAAGCCGTGCTGGCCGCCAGCCCGCGCACCGGCCTGGCCAAGATAAAGCAGGAAATCAGCCTGTTGCACCAGATGCTGAAATCGCCCGACACCCAGGGCCACGAGGTAGCCGAAGTATTAGCCAGCCTGGGCGCCGAAGCCGCCAAAGTAGGCGAAGAAGCTACCAATGGCTACTCCGACGCGCTGCACAACCTGAGCCGGCTGCTCATCAAAGCCAGCAACCTGCTCTCGCGCTAAGCCGCAGCCTTTACGCAGGCCAGCCCTACCCCCCTGCCTGGCCTTAAATACGTGGTTAGATTTGTTTGTGCAAGTCGACTACACTTTTTACTGAATAACAGCTACTTACGCAAGTTGTCCTACCTCACTGGGGTAGGACAACTTGCGTAAGTACTACTACCCTCAACTAATTAAACCTCTTTGTTTTATGAAACAATTTTTCCTCACGGCAACGCTTGCCTTGGGTGCGCTAGTGGCTCAGGCCCAAAAAAGCTCCGTTTACATTGGCGGGCAGGCGGGCTTTAACTCCACTACCACGACTATCACCAACAACGGCATCAGCAACACTACCAGCAAGCTGAATAATTATAGCTTCTCGCCCGAGGTGGGTACCTTTCTCACCAACCAGGTGCAGCTGGGCGTCGGCTTCACTTTCAGCGGCTCGCGCCAGGAGGTGCCTTATACTGTTGGCCCCAGCGCCAGCACTAGCATCAACCGCTACGGGGGCACCGTGTACAGCCGTTATTTCTTTGGAGAAGGCAATTTTCGGCCTTTCGTGGGCGTGAATGTGTCGGTGCTGCCGGGCAACAGCACGGTCGAGAGTGGGGGCGTGGGTAGCACTACTACCAAGTTCAACACCCTGGATTTTGGTGCTAACCTCAACGCTGGCTTTGGCTATGGCCTCACCAAACGCCTGGCCGTAGTGGGCTCATTTGGCACGTTTGGCTTCCAAAGCTCGAAGTCGAAACAGAAGGACGGCAATCTAGAAACGAAGACCAACAACTTCGGACTCAACGCTAATACGCTGGGTAACCTATTCACCGTCGGGGTATACTATACCCTTATCACCGGCGAAAAGCAGTAGAGTGCCGGCGCGGTCCAGCGCGCTAGCTGCCGCTGCTGGCTACGCTTCTCGAGCGCCTGTTTTGCTGGTCAGCGCTTTCCGAGACCTTAGCTTTGAAAGGCGCATTTGCGAGAGAGGTCGGGCTGGGCCGCGGTTTTAGTCCGGCCCGCCCGACCTTTGCGGGCGCTAGTTACCCCACCATGATTACCCTCTACGACCCCTTCGAAGGGATGCAGTTCGACCCCGGTCATTGTTTTTTGACCGGCCAGCCCGTGGGGCCCACCGATACCATCCTGGTATTTGCCGAATGGCTGCAAGCCACTTACGGCCTGGCCGACCGGCCCATCTACCTGCTCGACCAGAGCCAGACCACCTACGCGGCCCTGCGCCTGCCGCTGGCCCCCGCGCTGCACACCCGGCTGGCCGCGCTCGAGGCCGAGGTGGCCGCTGCGGCCGCCGCTGGCCCCGCCGCCCTGCGCGCCCTACCCCCCGCCCGGCTGTGGCAGTGGCTGGCCAAAATGTTCTACGGCATCTTTGCCGCCGAGCTGGTGCAACAGCAGGCGCCGCTCATCAAGCCCCAGTACCCGCTGGCCGAAAACGTGCAGCTGCTGCAGCGGTTTCGGGCGTTTTTTCAGTTGCTGCAGGGCCTGCGCGTGCCCACCGACTACGCCGATTTTGTGCCGGGCTCGGTGTTCGTGCTCGAAGTAGATGCGCAGTTTGAGGCGCCGGCGTTTGAATACGACGACGACCTCAATACGCTGGTTTTCAGCATAAAAATGGGCAATGCCGTAGTGATAGGTACGCTGGTCGATATCGGCTTTATCGGCCAGGCCATGCGCCAGGTGGCCCTCGATGCCCAGCGGCCGCTGCACCCCGTGCAGGTGGCCGAGTTTAAGGCCCGCGCTTACTACGCGGCCTACCTGCTGGCCGCCGTGCCCGATGTGTACCCGCGCCGCCCTACCCCCCTCGACGCGCCCAATGCCGAACTAGTGCTCGATGCGCTGGTCGACGACGTGACGGCCGCCATCTTTAACCCCTGGGATAATTTGGCCTACGCCCACACCCTCACTGGCCTGTGGGCGCGCTGGCACATCAGCGAGGCACGCATATTGGCCAATCCGTTCCAACCGCTGAGCTTACTCTACGCCCCCGACGGCCAGCCTCAAAGCGCCGCCGAAGCGGCCGTGTGGCTATAGCACGCCGAGCCAGAGGCTTTATCCTAGCGTGTGGGGGTAGGGTGGTAAAATTCTGCCGCCCGGCGCGGCCCATTTGCCCAACGCCCCGCCCGCTCTACCCGTATGCGAAACCCCGGCCCATCCTTGGCGCTGGGGTTTTTATTCGTCCATCACTGCCTTTTCCATGTCTGTTTCTTTTCTCCAATCGGGTGCGGCGCTGGCGGCCGCAGGCCTGCTTTTAGTCAGCTGCGGCAACGACGCGGCCACCAATCAGGCCCGCGGTACCATGCCCGCCGACTCTACCGCTTCGCACGTGCCGGCCCCCGTGCCCGCCAATTCGCCGCTCACCATCGTGGGCGAGTTCAACGCTCCGCAAGTGACCGGCGTGGCCGTGGCGCCTGGCGGCAAGGTGTTCGCCTTCATGCCGCGCTGGGACTACAACCCCACGTTTCCAGTGGCTTTAGTCGGTGCCAACAATACCCTCACTCCTTATCCCGACGCAGGCTGGTGCACCTGGAACGACTCGGTAAAAACCGAGCCCCAGAAGCACTGGATTTGCCCGCAAGCCGGCTACGTTGATAAGCAGGGTATGCTCTGGATAATTGACCCCGCCGCGCCCGGCCTCAAGTTCACGGTGCCCGGCGGCGTGAAGCTGGTGAAAACTGACCCCAAAACCGGCCAGGTTCTGCAAACCATTCTCTATCCAGAAAGCGTCGCTCCGCGTCACTCGTACCTCAACGATGTGCGCATCGACCTGCAAAACAACTACGCCTACCTCACCGACTCGGGCACCGGCGCGTTGGTTGTGACCGACCTCAAAACCACCAAGTCGCGCCAGCTGCTGCCCAAGCAGCCGTCTACGCTGCCCGATAAAGGTTTTATCACCAAGGCCCAGGGCCACGCCTTGTACGACCCCACCGGCAAGCCCGGTGCCTTCAAGGCCGACGGCATTGCGCTGAGTACTGATAACCAGTACCTCTACTACCGCGCCCTGTCGGGCCACTCGCTTTATCGCATCAAAACCGCCGTGCTCCGCAATGCTGCCCTAAGCCCTGCTCAGGTGCAGGCCGCGGTGGAGAAGCTGCCCGATGCGCCTGCCTGCGACGGCATGGAAATCGACAGCAAAAATAATCTGTATCTAACGGCCTTCGAAAACGGCGAAATTCTGCGCCGCACGCCCGATGGCAAAACCGAAACCGTGGTGAAAGAAGCCCGTCTGGAGTGGCCCGATACCTTTAGCTGGGACCCCGACGGCAACAACATTTACTTCACTACTTCGGCCATTCACAAAACGCCTAATTGGAACAAGGGGGTAGGGCAGCCGCGCGAGCCCTTCCGCATCTATAAAATGGCACTCGCAAAATAATCTACCCGCTTAGTAGGGGGTAGGGTGCGGGAGCGAGGCCCGGCTGCGAGCGTATTGCGCTTGGGCCGGGCTTTTGCGTTGGCCTGCGTGCGCAGCTGCGGGCTAATCGGTGGCTGGGGTCGCGTGGCCGCCAGCACCAGCTTAATCTTTACATCAGGCGTGAAAATATCAATTTTCTCGCTCGGATGCGTCAGAATATCAATGCAGTGCCGATGGCGCTTATTCATGGTGTCGTGCACGGTGTATACCCCATCGAGCTGCGGCGAAATGCCCTTCACGCGCACTTTATCGCCGTACCGAAACTTACCGCCCCAGCGGGCCAACAGGTCATTGGAGAGGGCCATCCAGCGTACTTTGCTAGTATAGTGGGGCTTGATGCGCGAGTTATCGGCCGTTACAAAAGGCTCGTTGTCGGTTTGGCCGGCCACGGCTTGGTACACGGTAGCCGTGACGGTGTAAGTGGCAGCCACCTTCTTCACCTGCCGGCGTTTGGCAGTGCGGGTTGTGGCGCGGTGCTGGCTGCCCTGCGTAGTCAGGAAAGAAACCAGCACGGTGGGGTGGTGGCTAGGAGTGGCATGGTGGCGCGCAGCTCCCAGCGCAACGGTAGCAAACAGAATACTCGCTACTAGTTTAACATTGGTCATCTGGTACTAGGTGATTTTCTCGCCGCTTTTGCCCGGCGTTTTGGGCACTATCAGTCCGCCTTTATTCAGGTGGAAAGTAGCTAACAATGAAGCAGATAGATTGGTTTTACTTAAAACCCATTATCCAATAAAGTGCGAGGTTAAACGTAAATAGTGCAGTTTTATAGTAGAAATGTCTAATATCAGGTCGTGAAAGATCTGGTGGTTAACTAAGTATTTCGGAGGTCTTTCAGATAGTAGCTATTTCACTGAAAGTCGTCTTTGGCATACCGCCGTACTTTCCTCAGCATTTCTGTATAAATTAGCCACTGCGCACTGGTTTTACTAGCTAATAGGTTAATTAAATGCTTGGTGTACAGATAAATTTGTAAAACCGCATACAAGTTATGCGCTTGTTAATCGGGTATTTACCTTTGTGCTACTCGTAATAGACCCTTCAAATTCCCATCATGGATACCTACACCTATATCGCCAACGCTGATGCGGCGGCTATCGAAACGCTCTACCAAGCGTACCGAACCAACCCCGAATCCGTCGATTTTGGCTGGCGTAAGTTTTTTGAAGGGTTTGATTTCTCACAACAGTTTCCCGAAGGCGCACCCGTAGTGCCGGCTGCCAACGGCAATGGCGCTACCAACGGCAGCACCCCTGAGTCTGCCCCTACCCCCGCGCCCGGCCCTGTGCCGCAGCCCGATGGCTACGGCGTGCTCAACACCGCTGCTTCCACCAACGATGCGCCCGGCCTGGCCCAGGGCAGCGTGGCTGGCGACAAGGAAACGGCCGTGCGCAACCTTATCCACGCTTTTCGCAGCCGCGGCCACCTGCGCGCCAAAACCAACCCGGTGCGCGAGCGCAAAGACCGCCAGGCTCGCCTCAACCTCGCCGACTTTGGCCTGAGCGACAGCGACCTGGATACCAAGTTTCGGCAGGGCGAAGACCTAGGCCTAGGCCAGGGGGCTACGCTGCGCGAGATTGTGGCGGCGCTCACCAGCATTTACGCCGGCACCGTCGGCTTCGAGTATACCTACATCCGCGACCCGAAAGTGCTCGACTGGTTTCAGCAGAAAACCGAGCACGATGCGCTGGCCTTCAATCCCGATGTGGAGTACAAGAAGCGTATCCTCAAGAAACTGAACGAGGCCGTCGTATTCGAGAACTTCTTGCATACCAAGTTTTTAGGGCAGAAGCGTTTCTCGCTGGAAGGCGGCGAAACGACCATTCCGGCGCTCGATGCCATCATCAACCGCGGCGCCGAATTGGGCGTGAAAGAAGTGATGATTGGCATGGCCCACCGCGGCCGTCTCAACGTGCTGGCCAATATCATGGGCAAGACCTATGAGCAGATTTTCTCAGAGTTTGAGGGCACCGCTACCCCCGACCTCACAATGGGCGATGGCGATGTGAAGTACCACATGGGTTACTCGTCGGAGGTAGAGGCCCTTAATGGCCAAAAGGTTAACCTGAAGCTAGCCCCTAATCCTTCGCACCTAGAAGCGGTGAACCCGGTGGTGGAAGGCTTCGTGCGCGCCAAGATTGAGCACCAGTACGACGGCGACTACCACCAGATTTTGCCCATCCTCATCCATGGCGACGCAGCGTTGGCCGGCCAGGGCATTGGCTACGAGCTAACTCAAATGTCGCAGCTGGAAGGCTACAAAACGGGCGGCACGATTCACTTCGTCATCAACAATCAGGTAGGCTTTACCACTGATTTTGAGGATGCTCGCTCGTCTATTTACTCTACCGACCTCGCGAAGATTATCGACGCGCCGGTAATTCACGTGAATGGTGACGACCCCGAGGCGGTGGTATTTGCCGTGCGCCTGGCTACCGAGTACCGGCAAGAGTTTCACGCCGATATCTTCATCGATATGGTGTGCTACCGCCGCCACGGCCACAACGAGTCGGACGAGCCCAAGTTCACGCAGCCCACGCTCTACAACGTCATCTCGAAGCACCCCAACCCGCGGGAGGTCTATAACGCACGCCTCGTGGAGCGCGGCGACGTGGATGCCGAGCTGGCCGCGCAGATGGACAAGGAGTTTCGTGATACGCTACAGGCCCGCCTCGACCAGGTAAAGCAGCAGCCGCTACCCTATAAGTACCAAGCGCTCGAAAACGAGTGGCGCACCCTGCGCCGCAGCACCAACGAAGACTTCGACCAATCGCCGGAAACCGGCATCAGCGAAGAAATCGTGGCGCGCGTGGCCAAGGCTTTGACCACTATCCCCGACAATTTCCGGCCCATCAAGCAGATTGATAACCTGCTGAAAGAGCGCCGCAAAATGTTCTACGAAACACGCACGCTCAACTGGGCGGCCGGCGAGCTGCTGGCCTACGGCTCGTTGATGAGTGAAAACCACATGGTGCGCGTGAGCGGCCAAGATGTGCAGCGCGGCACATTCTCGCACCGCCATGCGGTGCTGCACGACGCCGAAACATCGGCCCCGTACAACTCGCTAAACCACCTAGAGGGCGAGCACCAGCAGCTGAGCATCTTTAACTCGCTGCTGAGCGAGTATGCGGTGCTGGGCTTCGAATTTGGTTACGCCATGGCTAACCCCACGGCGCTGGTGATTTGGGAAGCCCAGTTTGGCGACTTCGCCAACGGCGCGCAAACCATGATTGACCAGTTTGTGGTGAGCAGCGAGAGCAAGTGGCAGCGTATGAATGGCATCGTGATGCAGCTGCCTCACGGCTACGAAGGCCAGGGCCCCGAGCACTCCAACGCCCGCCCCGAGCGCTTTCTGCAGTTGGCGGCCGAAAACAACATCGTGGTGGCCAACATCACGACGCCAGCCAACTTCTTCCACGCCCTGCGCCGCCAGTTGACGTGGAGCTTCCGCAAGCCGCTGGTGGTAATGTCGCCCAAGTCGATGTTGCGCAACCCGCTGTGCGTGTCGCCCATCGAAGACTTCACGAGCGGCCGCTTCCAAGAAGTGCTGGGCGACTCGTTTGCCGATGCCAAAAAGGTGAAGAAAGTACTGCTTTGCTCGGGCAAAGTGTACTACGACCTGCTCGACGAGCAGCAAAAGTCTGACCGCAAGGACGTGGCCCTCGTGCGCCTCGAGCAGCTGCATCCTTTCCCGAAGAAGCAGCTCGACGCAGAATTGGCCAAGTATCCGAAGGCGAAAATCTACTGGGTGCAGGAAGAGCCCGAAAACATGGGCTATTGGAACTATCTGCTGCGCTTTATGCGCCGCGAGCTCGAAGACGTAGTGGCCCGCAAGCCCTCCGCCTCGCCCGCTACCGGCTACAACAAAGTGCATGTGAAGGAGCAGAAAGAAATCGTGGGCCGCGCCTTCGACAAGCCCAAAGAGGCCGTAGCCGATGAGCAAATCAAGGAAACTAACGAAGTAGCTAAAAAGCAGGACTAGCCCCGTGATAACCGAAGAGCAAATTCAAGCCGCAGTACGCCACATCGTTGAAGGCTACGCGCCGGACAAGATTATCTTGTTTGGCGCGTATGCCTACGGCGAGCCGACGGAGCACAGCGACCTGGATTTGCTCTTAGTGAGAAGTGACCTGGGGCCTACTCGGCAGGAACGCGCACTAGCTGTGCGGCGGCTGGTGCGCGGAGCCGGTGTGCCAATAGATATTTTGGTTCGCACGCCGGCCGAAGTGCTTGCTGCTTCGGTGGTTAGGTTTAGCATTGAGAGCCAAGCTTCTACAAAAGGTCGTCTGCTTTATGCCGCCTAACAACGCCGAAAAGCGCTTTCTGCAGGAGTGGCTTGAAGTAGCTGACCTAGACTTGCGCGCGGCCCAACGTATGCTAACCGATGACCCGGCCACCTACGGCTACGACGTTCCATTTGCTTGTCAGCAAGCGGTTGAAAAGTACTGTGAGGGCATATTGGTAGCACAAGGCGTTCCCTTTCTCAGAACACACGACTTACCTGATTTACTCGATAAACTGGCCCCGGCATTTACTTTCACCGCCGAAGAGCGCGATGATGCTGACCAGTTAGCCGATTATGCGGTTAGCGCGCGCTACCCACCTAACACTCAGGTGACGGTGGCTGAAATGCACGAGGCCGCTCGTATTGCCACTTACTTTCAGGGGCGACTTCGCCCATTTATTCAGGCTGCGCTGCTTTAAACGGTCGTCGTTTCTGCTGCGCTACTCACTCGATACCTACCACCCGCCTACCATGCCCACCGAAATCAAAATCCCCGCCGTTGGCGAATCCATTACCGAAGTCACGATTGCTAAGTGGCTTAAGAAGGACGGCGAGGCCGTGAAGCGCGACGAAGTAATTGCCGAGCTGGAATCGGACAAGGCCACGTTTGAGCTGCCTGCCGAAGCCGACGGTACGCTAAAGATTCTGGTGGCCGAGGGCGAAACCATTGGCATCGGTACGGCCATCGCACAGCTCGACGGTGCTGGCGCGCCGGCTACCAGCGGCCAAGCTGCCCCTGCCGCTACCCCTACCCCCCCCGCCGCGGCCGACCCCCTGGCCAAAGGTGAGGCTAATGCCCAGGCCAGCGACCAAGCCGGCTACGGCGGTACGCCCGCCGACCGCCCCGATAGCAGCCCCGCCACCCCTGGCGCGGCCGACGCGGCACCAACTTCGAGCGGCAGCGCTACGGTAGAGATGAAGATTCCGGCCGTGGGTGAGTCTATCACCGAGGTAACGGTGGCCAAGTGGCTGAAGCCCGACGGCGCGCAAGTAGCGCGCGACGAAGTAATTGCGGAGCTAGAGTCGGACAAAGCCACGTTTGAACTGCCCGCTGAAGGTAATGGCACCCTGCGCCACGCCGTGAAGGAAGGCGAGACGATAGGCATCGGCGCGCTCATTGCGCGCATCGAGGGCGGGAGTGGCCAGCCGGCAGCAGCGGCGCCGGCCGCCAGCGCGCCAGCAGCGCCTACCCCTCCCGCGGCTGCCCAACTTGCCACGGGCAACGCCAGCACCTACGCCACGGGCGTGCCCTCGCCGGCCGCCGGTAAGATTTTGGGTGAGAAAGGCATCAATCCGACCGACGTAGCCGGCTCGGGTCGCGATGGCCGCATCACGAAGGAAGACGCCCAAAACGCCCAGGCCAAGCCCGCTGCCCCAGCCCCAGCGGCTACGCCGGCCGCCGCGCCGGCCCCGGCCAGCCCGGCCGTTGCTGCCGAAGGCGACCGTGGCCAGCGCCGCGAGCGCATGAGCAACCTGCGCAAAACGGTGGCCCGCCGCCTGGTGTCGGTGAAAAACGAAACGGCCATGCTCACCACCTTCAACGAGGTGAACATGCAGCCTATCATGGACTTGCGCAACAAGTTTAAGGATAAGTTCAAGGAGAAGAAGGGGGTAGGGCTCGGCTTTATGTCGTTCTTCACCAAGGCGGTGTGCGTGGCCCTGCAGGAGTGGCCCGCCGTGAACGCCTACATCGACGGCGGTGACATCGTGTACTCTGATTTCTGCGATATCAGCATCGCCGTATCGGCGCCCAAGGGCCTCGTAGTGCCCGTGATTCGCAACGCCGAGAAGTTGAGCTTCGAGGGCGTGGAAAAGGAAGTGGTGCGCCTGGCCGGCCTGGCCCGCGACAACAAGCTCACCATCGAGCAGATGACGGGCGGCACGTTCACCATCACCAACGGCGGCATTTTTGGCTCCATGATGAGCACGCCCATTATCAACGCGCCGCAGTCGGCCATCTTGGGCATGCACAACATCATTCAGCGCCCCGTGGCCGAGAATGGCCA
>Ga0160428_1002354_pt1 | contig 11586 bp, 14 predicted proteins | sample SolpanmetagenomM_FD_108198 | JGI IMG/M metagenome (GOLD analysis project Ga0160428, IMG submission 108198) | Solar panel surface microbial communities from Lawrence Berkeley National Laboratory, California, USA - M | ecosystem: Engineered > Built environment > Solar panel > Unclassified ...
ACTGGCATATCTTCGGGTTCGTTTCTCGATCTCTGCCAATCGCTGCCGGTGTGCTGCTGTCCACATCCATCAGCATCTGACACCATCACGCAAGCCGTACTAGCCCATTTCCAAACGGGCTCTAAGATATGCTTCAAAATCTAGACCCGTTACCATTTATGCTATTTTAAGCATATCCGTTTCTGAAGGTTGCGTCTTACGCAGCTACCGCACGGCAGGGATCAGACCCGCCGCCTTCCTTTCCAAGGCACGGGCGAAGCACCCACTGGCGCGATCAGCATCGGTGCTGCAACCCTGCCCATGCTCCAAGTGGAGATCAGTCCAGTGAAAGAAAGTCCGATCATTGCGCCGCAGCAACTCCGGAAACGCTCGACCGCGCTGACGCTCATGGGAGCAGGCACGAAAGCAAGGAGGCAGCTCGTGATCCTTTGTTTTCAGCATTCGTGTCAGCACCTGCCCTTGCGCCCCCATTTCGACTCAGCTGAGAGCATGTGTATTGTGGGGGCATTACCTATTCTCCCAAGTGGCGGCCACATCGGTGTGGCTGACTTCAGGTTGGACGAGGATCCTGCTAACGCTCGGAGAGCGCCTGCGTCATGGCCGCCACCAACTCGCCCGTAAGCCCGCTGTTCTCCCAGGCATAGATTGAGATGACCATCGCTGGCTCGGGCGTGAATAGCGAACTCGGCCGGATCTCAGGGCCCGTGATCGCGCTGATGGGCAACACCGACACCCCTAGACCGGCCCCAATCACTGAGACTAGACTGCTCAAACTGTTGCCGGTGAACGCGATATACCAGTGACGTCCCGCTTGCTCGACGCGGTCGATCATGATGTCGCGATACAGCCCGCCCGCCGGGAATGTCACCAGCGGAATGGGATCGGGCCACGGCTCACGCCGATCTTCGCCTTCGAACCAGGCCAGAGGTTCGGGGAACCAGGCGCGCGCATCACGATCGGCCACCTTCTCCTTGACAATCGCGATGTTGAACTCGCCCGAGCGAAATCGCTTCGACAGATTCCGGCTGAGCCCCGTCGTCACGTCGAGCCGGATTTCCCGATGACAGCTGGCGAAGTCGGCAAATCGCCGGCTCATGGCGGACGTGACGACGTCGTCGGGAACCCCGATTCGGATCGTCGCGGTTCCCGCGGGATCGGCCAGGAGAAGCCGGGCTTCGTCCTGTAAAGCCAGTAGCCGACGCGCGTAACCCACCAAACGCTCGCCTGCAGGCGTCGGCAGGACTGGCCGGGCCGTCCGATCGATCAACTGCTGTCCGACCGCCGCCTCGAGCCTGCCGAGATGCTGACTGACCGTCGATTGCGTGGAGTTCAGCCGTTCCGCCGCCAGAGTAAAACTCCCGGTGTCGGCAATGGCAACGAACGTCCAAAGCAATCTTGGGTCGAGCATGGTGTGCATCGTAATATCGAATGATCTTCATGTGAAAATCTCATTCGCAAATGCTGCTGGCAAAATCCATCTGGGGTATTCGCTCTGTCGGAGAAAGCCGCATGTCACACGATCCCGCCGCAGCGACGCTGTTCCGCAACGCACGGCTGCCCGACGGCCGCATCACCGATTTGACGATTGTCGACGGGCGGTTCACCGAGCCGACTGTCGCCCTCCATGACCCGGTTCACACCGTCGACCTGAGCGGCTGCGTCGTCCTGCCCCCGTTCGTTGACGCACACATCCATCTCGACAAGAGCTTCGTGGGCGACCGGTGGCGGCCGCACCGTCCCGCGCACAGCCTCGGCGAGCGGCTTAAGATTGAGAAACAATTGCTGGCCCAGGCCCTCCCGATCGCCCAGCGCGCCGATGCCTTGTTGGCGCAGGCTCACAGGTTCGGCACGGTTGCGATGCGCAGCCATGTCGACATCGATGCGTCCACAAGCCTGACCAATCTGCACACCGTCCTGAGCGCCTGCGAGCGCTGGCGGGACCGGGTCGAGGTCGAGATCGTCGCCTTTCCCCAAGCCGGCATCGTCCGCTCGCCCGGGACCGCGGATCTGCTCGAAGCAGCCATCCGGGAGGGCGCGAGCGTCGTCGGCGGATTGGACCCAACCACGTTCGACGGCGATGCGAATGCGCATCTCAATGTCGTGTTCGGGATCGCCGGGCGGCATGGCGCCAAGATCGACATTCACCTACACGAGCCAGGGCAGCAGGGCGTGGATCAGTTGCGGCGCATTGCCGGGCGCACGGCGGCGGCGGGGTTGGGCGGCCGGGTCGCGATCAGCCACGCTTATGCGCTCGGCGAGGTCGATGCGAACGAGGTCGCCCGCACGGCGGATGTGCTGGCCGAAGCAGGCGTGGCGATCATGACCAATGCCCCCGGCCACCGGAGCTTTCCGCCCATTCTCGCATTGCGCGCCGCCGGGGTGCGGGTCTTCGCGGGGAACGACAACATCCGCGATTCATGGTGGCCCTATGGCAACGGCGACATGCTCCAGCGCTGCATGCTCATCGGCTATCGCTCCGGGTTCTTCACCGATGCGGACCTATCGATCGCGCTGCAGATGGCGACGACTGACGCCGCCGACATTCTTGGCCTTCGGCACTACGGCCTAGCGCCGGGTGACGAGGCGACTTTCGTCATTGTCGAAGCCGAAAACGCCGCCGCTACGGTCGCCGCGCCACCCGCTCACCGCCGGCTAGTGCAGCGCGGCGTGCTGGTGCCGACGGCATCGTCACGGCTTTCGGACCTCACCGTTTCCTGACCTTACCAACGCTACAAAGGAAATTCATCATGAAGACCATTCCGCTCGCTCTCCTGCTCGCCTCGATTACCGCACCGGTCTTCGCGGCGGACATTTCCACCCACGTGCTCGATCTGGCGCGCGGCGTCGGCGGCAAGGACGTGCCGGTGACCCTGTCCATGCGCGCTGCCGATGGTAACTGGAAGCAGGTCGGCGCCAGCAAAACCGATGCCGATGGCCGGGTGCGCAGCTTCGGCGACGCGAAGGCGTTCGAGACCGGGGTCTACCGCCTGCAATTCGACATGTCCGCCTATCCCGATGCTGCGGCCAAGCCGTTCTTCCCTGAGATCACGCTGACGTTCCGCGTGTCCGATGCTGCGGCGCACTACCACGTGCCCGTCGTCGTCAGCCCGTTCGGCTACTCCACTTATCGCGGGAACTGAGCGTGGCTGGAATCACGTTGCCGATCACATTGCTGGAGGCGGCCGCGCTCGGTGCAATCGACCTCTGGCTGGGGTTGCGCATTTTCCGGATGCGTCTCCGGGACAATGTGCTGATCGGCGATGGAGGTGCGGATCTTCTGGCGGGGCGCATGCGGGCCCACGCCAACCTTGTCGAATACGCGCCGTTTGTGCTGATCCCGATGGCACTGATCGAACTCGCCCGCGGGTCGAGCATGACGCTGGGGATCGTCGCGGCGGTCTTCGCCGTCGCACGGATCGCGCACCCGATCGGCATGGATTTGCGCCGGTCCAACGTGCCGCGTGCGGGCGGGGCGATCCTGACCTGGTTGGTCGTGGCCGTCATGTCAGGCTGGGCCGCACTCCTCGCTCTCGGCGTCGTTTGAGTCGCAGAGATCGCTGATAGTTGGAGAACTGTTGGAAGTGATTAGATCTGTAACGATATTGCTGGCCATTGCTGCGGCGGCGTTGACCACCGCCGCTGCGCCGATCGAGCGCAAGACGGTATCGCTTGAGCTTGCCAACGACTTGGCCAGCGCTGCAATAATGTCGTGCCGCTCGATCGGCAGGACCGCCGTCGTCGCGATCGTCGACCGGGGCGGCAACCTCGTCGCGCTGCAGCGCGGTGACGATGTGGGCCCGCATAACACGCGGGCCGCTGAACGAAAGGCGTTCACGGCGCTCTCGACCAAGACACGCACTACGGTGCTGGCAGAACGCGCTTCATCGGATCCGACGTCCCGCAATCTGACGACCGTCAGCGACTTGCTGCTGCTCGGTGGCGGGGTTCCGCTGCTCGTCGACGGCGACGCGCTCGGCGGGATCGGCGTTGCGGGATCGGGCGGTGCGGCCAACGATGATCAGTGCGCGACAGCCGCAATAAAGTCCGTGCTGCCGGCGGCCGTGGTACAGCCATGACCGACCTGTCGCATCACGGACGCTACGGCTACCGCCCGATCGTCGGCCGGCCGGATTACGCCTGGCCCGGCGGTCGCCGCTTGGCCATCTATCTCGGCGTCAACCACGAGGTATTCGGCTTCGGCAAAGGATTGGGTGCGACCCTCGCCCCGTCGCAGACCGAACCGGATGTCATGAACTATGCCTGGCGCGATTACGGTAACCGGGTCGGGGCATGGCGTTTCATGGAGATGTTCGACCGGCTCGAACTCAAGACCACAGCGCTGCTCAACACCGCCGTCATTACCGAGTGTCCGGGGCTTGCCGAAGCGTGCCGCGATCGCGGTGACGAAATCGCGGCCCATGGTCACACCAACGCGCATGCGCAGGGAAAGCTGACGGAGGTTGAAGAGCGCGTGCTGATCGGGCGGACGCTCGAGCGCTTCGAGACAATCGGTGTGCGCCCGTCTGGCTGGCTGGGGCCGTGGATCTCGGAGAGTGCGCATACGCCCGACTTGCTCGAGGAAGCAGGCTTTCGCTATGTCCTCGATTGGGCACATGACGATCAGCCGACCCGGCTCGCGACGCGCAGCGGTACGGGGTTGCTCTCGATTCCCTACTCGCAAGAGATCAACGACATTCCTGCGATCATCGGCCGCAAGCAGGAGGGCACCACGTTCGCGGGCATGATCGCCGACGCGGTCGAGCAGTTGCTGGGCGAGTGCGACCGGCGTCCGCTGGTTTTAGGCATCGCACTGCATCCGTATGTGATGGGCCAGGCCCATCGTGCGCTGCACCTCGACCGGGTACTGACGCAATTGCGTGAGGCCGGTGATCCGCGGATCTGGTGGACGACCGCGGGCGCAGTCGCGGAATTCGTGGAGGGCATGATAATCCCGGATGTCTGAACCGCCAAGGCGCCGGTGCTGCTCGTCACTGCCCGGCATATCCTGTCTGCGGGTTTGACGTATTCTTTCGCCGGCCCGCCTGCGGCGATCCGCCGCGTTTCGGAACGCGTGCCCTTCCATCCTGGCTTAAACGTCGATAGTTAGATCAACGTTGTACCGCCACTCGCTCAAGCTTTGCTTACCTAAATGCTAGCTCAGGCCACCGTTCGGAAATTCCTCAAGTCTGGAATATACCGGTGAGCTAGTCTGAATTTAAGTGCAGCCAAATCGTTTCACTGTGTCGAGTCCCGCAAATTAGTGCAACCTAATATAGGGCAAGCGGCTTGGCGAACAATGAGAGCTGCGCCCTGCCGGTCGTCAGCGAAGGGCTTCCGAAATAACCTGCACTGCATAGGGCGTTCTGTAAGATAGCTCCTCGAGGTTCTTACCGGGGCCCTCGCGATCGACGACAAGAAAATCCGCAACGGCGTCGAGTGCGAGCAGCGGGTGATGCCATACATTGGGCGTGTAGCACACGCCTTGGCGTCCCGTTGCCCGAAACACCTGCGGGGTCCCCGGTATACCGTCATGATCGGATGCGACGGCGATCAGCCACTCGCCGCCCGACAGCGGCCAGAAGGCCTGGCTGCCCAAGGGGTGCCGTTCCATCATGAGGAGATGCAACGGAAATCGCACTGGCTCCGCGCGAAACAAGCTCACGATCGTTTTGGCATTTTCACCATGAATGTCGACGGCTGCCAAAGAGTGGAAACGTTTGCAAGTTCCAGAGTTTATGATCCGCGTTTCCGCACCTTCGATCTCGAGAACCTCGCCGAAAGGTCTGAAGGCGGCTTTCGTCAGCGGTCGTATCAAAATCCCGACCTCGTCCGCGTCTCTGCGCTGTTCGCCCGGCCTCGGCACGATCAGAACTTCAGCTTCGCGTGTCGGTTGACGTCTTTGTAGAGAAGGTAGCGAAACGGCCCGGGGCCGCCCGCGTAACAAGCTTGGGGGCAAAAGGCGCGGAGCCACATGAAATCACCGGCCTCGACCTCGACCCAGTCCTGGTTGAGACGATAGACCGCCTTGCCCTGCAGAACGTAGAGACCGTGCTCCATGACGTGCGTCTCGGCGAATGGGATGACCGCGCCCGGCTTGAGGGTTACGATCGTCACATGCATATCGTGGCGCAGGTCCGTCGCATCGACGAAGCGGGACGTCGCCCAGCCACCGTCAGTGTCCGGCATCCTCGTGGGTACAACGTCGTTCTCGTTGACGACGAACGCAGGCGGCGCTGCAATTCCCTCGACGGGTTCGTAGGCCTTGCGGATCCAGTGGAAACGGACCGACCCCGCGCCGAAATTGTGCGTTTGCCAGTCGCTGCCCGGTGGAATGAAGGCATATCCGCCGGGGCTCATGGTGTGTGCTCTTCTGTCGAGAGTGAGTGTTAGCTGGCCTTCGACCACGAACAGCACAGCCTCGACCGCGTCGTCCGGTTCCGGCCTGGTGCTTCCGCCACCCGGAGCCACCTCCACGATGTATTGCGAAAATGTTTCAGCAAAACCCGACATCGGCCGAGCTAGTATCCAAAGCCGCGTGTTCTCCCAATTTGGAAGGTAACTTGTGACGATGTCGCACATCACTCCCTTAGGGATGACGGCATAGGCATTGGTGAAGATGGCTCGGCCGGTCAGCAACTCCGTTTGTGGCGGATGCCCGCCGTGCGGAGCGTAGTAGACACGGTTTGAAGATGAGAGGTCGGACATCGAAAGCCTTATGTTGGCGGTGCTGGAGCTTTTGGCGGGGGTTATGGTTGCTCCGCTTGCTCATGCGTACCGAGTGCAGCGTGTTGGCTTCATATTCTGGCGCTGGATTCTTCACGGGGGATGCAAAGAAGGATCAATAGCACCGTCAAAGCCTCGAAGCCCGCGACGATCCAAAGCCCGTAGGATAGGCTGCCAGTGCCGTCCTTGACGGCACCCATCAGGAACGGTGCGGCGAAGCCAGCCAGATTGGCGATCGAGTTGATGAAGGCGACGCCCGCCGCCGCCGCAGTACCAGCGAGGTAACGGTTGGGCATCTGCCAGAACACCGGGATCGCGCTCATCGTGCCGACGACCGCGACACCAAGCGCCAGCAGCGATGGCAGCGGCGTTCCCGGGAGCAGAATGCCGAGCACGATCAGTCCGAGCGCGGCGACGAGAGCAGCAATACCGCAATGATAGCGCGCCTCTCTGCTACGGTCGGAATGCGAGCCGTTAAGGATCATCCCTGCCGCGCCGCACAGATAGATGGCGGACATGATCCAACCGACCGCCGCTGGGCTTTCGAAGCCGACTTCCCGGACGATGGTTGGCCCGAAGAACGTCAGCGCGGAGTTTGCCATGATGATGCAGAAGAAGATGGCCACAAACTGCCACATGCGGGCACTTCGCAGGGCGGCGAACATGTTGTGTTCCCGCCCGCTCAGTGCGCCTCGGTCGCGGGCCAGGTCGGCGATGAGCATCTGGCGCTCGTTCTGATCGAGCCACTTGCCGGCTTCTTCGGGCCGGTCCGTCAGATAAAGGAGCGTCACGATCCCGGCGATCACCGAGGGGATGCCTTCGATCAAAAATACCCACTGCCAGCCGGACCAGCCGTTGACGCCTTGCAGCCCGATCATCAGGTTTCCGGCCATCGGTCCGCCGATTACGCCGGCGAACGCGGATGCCGACATGAACAAACCGAATGCCTTGGCGCGCCGCCCCGTCGGAAACCAATAGGTTAAATAAAGAATTACGCCCGGATAGAAGCCGGCTTCAAACACGCCGAGCAAGAAACGAAGGACGTAGAACATCAGCGGCGTCGTGACCCACATCATTGCGATGCAGGTGATGCCCCACAGGACAGTGATCCGGGCAATCGTTCGTTTGGCGCCGATCCGCTCGAGAAGAAGGTTGCTTGGTACCTCGAATAGAAAATAGCCGAGAAAGAATATCCCAGCGCCCAGGCCGTATACCGTCTCACTGAAGCGCAGTTCGCTAAGCATCTGCAGTTTGGCAAAACCGATGTTCACCCGGTCTATCCAGGCAAGGATCCATAGCGTCATCAGGAAAGGCAACAGTCGCCAAGCGACTTTCCGATACGTGACGTCGAGGGCTGGGTCGTCGACGGAAATTGTTGGTGAGTTAAGCGGTCCGGCTCCGGCGGTCGGGGTCATGAACGTACCTCCAGCAACGTCTTTTCGCCGGCCGGCGAAATGCCGATAGCGCCCAGGCTTATTTGAAATTCTTTCTCCCATCAAACCTAAGTTGAGGCAGCTATCGATTGCAAACAAAATTGTTCGCAATCGTGCATGCGTTTGTGGACAATTGTGCGATGGTGGGCGAAGTGACGACGCGCTTGCAATGGAGGAGCGGAATGGAGCAGGCGAAGACCCTGACGTTGATATCGGAGGCGTCGGCCGATAGCGCGATCTACGACGCGATCTACGGCGCGGTCATGGAGCACCGGCTTAGTCCGGGGACCCGGCTGACCGAAGCCAGCCTTTGCAAGCTGTTCGACGTGTCGCGCCGGGTTGTCGGGATCACGTTACTGCGTCTGTCGCACGACCGCATCGTCACGCTTACCCCAAATAGGGGCGCGACGATCACTCGCCCGACGGTAGCGGAAACTCGGGCGGTGTTTGAAATGCGCCGTCTCGTCGAGTGCGCCGCGATAGAGTTGATTTGCGAACGCGCCTTGGCGCGGGATCTCGAAAAGCTGCGCGCGTTGGTGCGGCAAGAGCATTCCGCCTTCGACCATGGCCAGCTGCGGCAGTGGATCCGCCTCTCGGGCGAGTTCCACCTTCGCTTGATAGACATTGCGGGCAACCCGGTGCTGAGTGAGACGGCGCGCGACCTAATCACACGCTCGCTGCTGATGACGGCCCTTTACATGCAACCTGGCCAACCCTCCTGCGCCAGTCATGAGCATGAAGAGTTGATCGACGCTCTGGCCGCGGGACAAAGCAAGCGAGCCGCCCGGATGATGGGTGCACATCTGCTCGCCTGTGAGGCTCGGCTCCATCTGGACGAACCCGCAGCGGCCTCGTTCGATCTAGCGACCGCGCTCGGACGCGGGCCGGCCGTAGAAAAACCTCGTCGCACCCGACGCAACAAGCCGGTCATCGTATGAGACCGACGCCTGACCGACAGCCAGTTCGAGACTTAATCGGATACGGCGAAAACCCGCCCCCGGCAAATTGGCCCGGCGGCGCCCGCATTGCCGTGCAATTCGTGCTGAATTACGAGGAGGGCAGCGAAAGCTCCGTTCTCGAGGGCGACCGGCACTCCGAAACGTTCCTGTCCGAAATAGCCGGTGCCATGCCGTTCCCGGCCCGGCACATGAGCATGGAGAGCCTCTACGAATACGGGGCGCGCGCAGGTATCTGGCGCGTGCTCCGCCTGTTTCGCGACCGTGGTCTGCCGCTGACCGTTTTCGGCGTCGCCCAAGCGCTCGCCCGTAATCCTGCGGCCGTCGACGCCTTCCTCCGCGACGGACACGAGATCGCCGGTCATGGCTGGCGCTGGCTCAGTTACCAGGATGTGGACGAGGCTACTGAGAGAGAACACCTCGCCAGAGCGGTGCAGACGATTGAAAAACTGACGGGCGAGGCCCTGGTGGGTTGGTATACCGGACGCGACAGTCCCAACACTCGGCGTCTTGTGGTGGAGCACGGCGGCTTCCTATACGATGCCGACAGCTATGCCGACGACCTGCCCTACTGGGAGCAAGTCGGCGGCACGCAGCATCTCGTCATACCATACACGCTCGACACAAACGATATGCGCTTCGCAAGTCAGGCCGGCTTTCCCGCGGGAGAGCAGTTCTTCACTCATCTGAGGGACGCTTTCGACTGCCTCTATGCCGAGGGAGCAGTGGCGCCCAAAATGCTCTCGATCGGGCTGCATTGCCGGCTAGTCGGTCGCCCCGCACGGTTACCGGCGCTTGCCCGCTTTCTCGATCATGTGCTCGCCCATGATAAGGTGTGGGTAGCCCGCCGGGTCGATATCGCCCGCCACTGGCGCGCTGAGCACCCTTTCAACCCGGCCGCGCATCCCTCAGATGAGATGATCAAATGATAGGCCTCGCAGAGTTGAACATTGCCGAAGAGGCGATTTTCGTCGCTCACCTCGGTGGTATTTTTGAACACTCGCCCTGGGTCGCGGAACAAGCTTTGGGCGACCGGCCCTTTGCGTCGGTGGCTGCTCTGCACACCGCCATGGTGTCCGTGGTGAGCCGGGCCGGCGAGGATCAGCAGGTTTGTTTGTTGCGGGCCCATCCAGAGTTGGCGGGACGAGAGGCCGTCCAAGGATCGATGACCGCGCACTCCACCGTCGAACAGGCAGGCAGCGGCCTTTTCCAGTGCTCCTCGGATGAGCTGACACGTCTGCGAGACCTCAATCAAGCGTATGGTGAGAAATTCGGCTTCCCATTCATCATCGCGGTAGGCGGCCTCTCGAGAGCAGAGATCATCGGGGAGTTCTCACGTCGCCTGGAACTCGGGCGGTAGGCCGAGATGGCCGAAGCCCTTAAACAGATCTCGCGCATCACTGGGCTCCGACTTGCGGCATCGGTTGTAGACCAAGTGGCCGAAGAGCCGGCCTGAAGCTGCTGATCATGTCGCCCGCCATTTTGGCAATACGCCGCCGAGTTGGTGTGTGATTGCGTCGGCTTTGCCGCGAACGAGTTGGCCGAGCAGAGGAATGCGTTCATCCGGTATGCGCGCCATCGGACCAGACAGCGACACCGCAGCAACGGGATCGGCGTTTTCATTGAAAATTACAGAAGCAACGCAACGTAGTCCAACAGCGTGCTCCTCGTCGTCAAGCGCGTAGCCACGACCGCGCGAGGCGGCAAGATCGGCGCGAAGTCCCGCCGCCGAGTTGATCGTCTTGAGTGTGACGCGTGGCAGCCCGTGCCGATGCAGGACCTTGGCCAATTTTGCATCCGGCATGGCCGACATCAGCGCTTTCCCAACGCTCGAACAATGAAGCGGCACGCGACCGCCCGGTCGCGCAAACGCACGCATCATCTGCCGGCATTCGACCTGAGTGAGGTAGACTGCTTCAGCGTCATCCTCGACGGCCAAGTTCACGGTTTCTTCGCTCTCCTCCATCAACGCCCGCATCTGCGGCCGGGCAGCGCCGACGAGACTGCGGGTTTTGAGAAACGCACTGCCGGCGACGAACGCCTGCATTCCAATTGACCAAAGACGCCGCTCCGCATCGAAATGCACATATCGCTCCTGCTCCAACGTCGTCAGCAATCGGTGTGCGGTCGACGAGGAGAGGCCAACCTCCTGCGCCAATTCGGTGAGCGTGACACCGTCATCGGCAGCGGCGATGCGATTGACGATGCTCAGGGCACGAACAAGCGATTGCACCTGATCCGAACGTACCGGCGTAGAAGTCAGCTTTGCTTTCGCGGAAGGTGAGCGGGACATAAGGGCTTCTCCGATAAGCGCAAAATCTTTTGAGGTATTGATAAGACTTACTTAAATGCCATGTTTCCCACATCGTGGGAACGTATTCAAATCCTATGGCAACCCGGCGCGTTCTTGGTCATCTTTGGCTTAGCGAATGATAAGGATCGGGACATGGCAAAAATGAAGGCGATCGACGCAG
>Ga0160428_1002355_pt1 | contig 11583 bp, 11 predicted proteins | sample SolpanmetagenomM_FD_108198 | JGI IMG/M metagenome (GOLD analysis project Ga0160428, IMG submission 108198) | Solar panel surface microbial communities from Lawrence Berkeley National Laboratory, California, USA - M | ecosystem: Engineered > Built environment > Solar panel > Unclassified ...
GCAGATATCGATGCCGCGTTTGAACAGCAGATCCTCGACGTTGCGCAGCGACAGCGGGAAGCGCACGTACATCAGAACCACCAGCCGGATTGCCTCCGGCGACGAGTTGAAGCGACGAAATGGGCTGGGCGGTAACGCTCTCGATTTCCGGCTCATACGTGGCCGTATCAGCCCCCGCCCCGCTTGCCACGTTGGTTTGACGTAACCCGGACGAGATGTGCGGGAACCTCGTTGGCACCTATGACCCGCTGCCGCAGGCTGTCGGCACTCTCGACGACAAGCTCGCGCCGCGCGAAATCGATCGTCACCGTCTGGCCGCCGAAGGCATCGAGCGCCAGCAGTCCGTCGATTGGCGTATCGGGCGATCCCACCTCCATCACCGCGGCCACGGGACTGGTCAACGGCAGGTCGCCCCAGCGCATGCGGACGGCGTCGCAGCGGGGTGCGCTGATCTTCGTGCCGGTCATGTGGAAGCCGGTCACCGATCCCCAAGGGCGGCAGCCGATCTCCTTGGCCAGAGCGGGCGAAATGACGGTCAGCCCACCAGCGGTATCGAGCTGGAAGAGCCGTTGCTTGCCGCCGACCTCGAGCCTGGCCGCAACCCCCTTGCGATAGCTTTCGAGTCGCAGCTTCGCGACCGGTCCGGCGGCATCAGCGGGATGGGCGAGGCACGCGAGTGCCACGCTTTCGATGAGGGCGAGGAGCTCGGAACGCTTCACCGTACGGCTCCGGTCTGCGCCAGCCATGCGCGCCCCTCTTTCAGGTCGAGCGTGATGGCGCGCCCGCGCACGAGTTGCATGCCGATGTTGCCGTCCATGACCATGTTGGGAAACACTCTTGCCCGCGTTGCCAGCTGGGCCGTGCCCAACCTGATGGATATATCCTGCGGCTCGCGGTTCTCGGGATTGAGCCCAAAAAGGGGGGCCATCGCCTGCGATACGAAGATTGTGGGGCCGGCATTGCCGGTGTCGAGCTCCATCCAGGCGAGCCCTTTCGCGGTGGTCACGCCCAAATTGACGTCGAGCCCGCCGGCGTCGCCCCTGACCAGGCGCAGCGGCACATCGATCGCGCCGCGCTGTCGCAGCTTGAACGAGGCGGGCGTCTCAACCACCACCTGCCGGTTCGGGAGGTCCAGCGTGATGGTGCGACCGGCGAACAGGTCCAGGCCGATCGCGCCGCTGAGCGGCGGCGTGTCCTTGCCAGCGATCGCGCTCAAGTCATAGACCATCACCGAGGACGCGACGTAGCGGCGCGAGCCGATGCCGAACGCGATGGCGTCGCAGCGCCTGGTGTCGATTCGGTCGCCGGTCATCCGGAAGCCGGTGACGTTGCCCCATGGCTCGCAACCGGCCTGCCGGGCGAGCACGGGGTCGATCATGGTCAGCCCTTCTCCCGTATCGAACAGGAACGTGCGCGGCTTACCTGCCACAGTCGCCTCGACGGTGAACTGCTTGCCCTGGTAGAGCGTCAGCGGAATCGCTTCCTCGGTGCGCGACGCCGAGGCGGCCGAAAGGGTGCCGAGCATAACGCCCAGCATCGCCAGCTTCTTCATGTCGTCTCCCTTTATGCAGGTCAGCCGTCTGGGCTGGCCGCCCCCTCGTCATGGGCGTCAAGCACCGCCCGGATGTCGTCGATGTCCTCGTCGGCCGGCGTCAGGCTGAGCGCGAACGACGCGAGCCCAAACAGGGACCCGGCGAACAGCTTGCGCGCGACCTCGCCGACATAGCCGGCGCGCACCTGCTGCTCGGTTACCGTCGGCAGGTAAAAGTGCATCCGCTCCTTGTCGATGCGGGTGAAAAGTCCCTTGGCGAGCATGATCTGCATGAGCTTGAGAACGGTGGTGTAGCCCCGCGCTCGCCGCTCGTTCAGGACGAAATGCGCGCTACCGACGGTGCTGCGCCCCTGCTCCCACACCAGCTGCAGGATCTCGAGCTCCGCCTCGGTCGGCAGCGGCACGTCGCTGTTGGGAAAGGTCGGGAGCCGCTTCATTCCCGTTTGCTACGTCGACCTTCGTACAGAGTCAACGTAGGTCTTCGTAGCTTTGTCGAAACGGGGTTCGGGTCGTCACTTCAGCCAGGCAAAGGCGTCGAACTCGCGGCCGAAGACGGTGCGGGCGGCGCGCTCGTACACCTGGCGTCCCGCATCGCCGTTGGTGAGGATCACTATCGCGGCGCCCGAGGCAAGGTCTACGACGAACAGATTGGCGACGCCGTCGTTCGCGCCCCAGTGCCAGGCGAAGCGCCGGCTCGCGCCGCGCTCCAGCCCCCAACCCAGACCCCAGTCGAGCGTATCCTTCACTCGCACCGTCGGCGTCGACAACGCCGGATAGTGCCGCGCGAACGCCAGGAACCGGGCGTAGTCGCCGGCCGTAGTCCACAGCCCGGCGGCCATGTTGGGGGTCATGAAGAGCGGCAGCGCCGGCTTGCCGTTTGCCAAGGCCGCCTTGCCCTGGTCCGCGAGCGTCCAGCGGTCGACCGGCTTCAACGGCCCGGCGTCCCGCCGTCTTATATAGTCGGCCGGGCCCTTGTCGGGGAGCACGGCGCCGCCGCCATCGTGCGGCCAAGCGACCGCCGGCTGGGCACCCCAGGCCCAGCCATAGGAGCTTCGGCTCATCCCTGCCGGCCGCAGCACGCGCGCTTCGACGACCTGCGCGGCGGTCTGGCCCGTCACTGCCTCGACCAGCCGGCCGAGCAGGGCGAAACCCTCGCCGGAGTAGCGAAACCGGGTGCCGGGCGCGGACGCGCTCACCAGCGGCTCGCCCGCTTCGTCGCGCCAGTTTGGCAGGCCGCTGGAGTGGGACAGAAGGTGCCGGGGCGTGATTGCCCGCGTCGCTGCGTCGTCGGTGTAGTCGACATGCTCCGCCACCGGCCGGTCGAGGTCGATCAGCCGCTCGCGCACCAGGTCATGCACTGCGACCGCCAGAATCACCTTGGAAAGCGATTGCGCCTCGAACAGCGTGTCGGGGGTTGCGGGGATACTTCCGGCCTTGGCGTCGCCGATGGCCCCAGAGGTCGTGGTGCCTGCGGCATCCATCATCGCCCAACTCACGCCCGGTACGGAGGCCAGTTCCATCCACGCCGGCATCGCTGCCAGCGCGCTGTCTGCCGGTGAGGCAGCTTCCGCCTTGAGAGACAGGGCGAGCATACCGACACACGGGATGGCCAGTGTCGTCCGTCTGGATATCGAAACCATCGTCAACTCCCACCGGCAACCTGCCGGCCATACAGCTTGAACGCTCACGGACCATCACGCCGGATCGAGTGGTCGGCCGGCCACTCGATCACCTGTTCCGATGGACGGCGATCCTCCATGGACACGCGTCCACGACCGTGTACTAATCGCATAGTACACCCACAGAAGGCACACCAGATGACATTAACGATATTGCCTGCTGCGGCGATCGCCGCGGTGGCGGCAGCTTCGCCCGCGCCGGCGCCTATTCAGGTCATGGTGCTCGGCACGTATCACTTCGACAATCCCAGCCGAGACAAGGTCAACGTCCGGGTCGACGACGTCACCGTGCCCCGCCGCCAGCGCGAGCTGGACGCGATCGCCGAAGCCGTCGCGACCTTCCAGCCCACGCGGGTGATGGTCGAGGTGCAGCGACCCGGCCCGACATACGACGTGCCCGATTACGCGACCTTCTCGCCGGCGCTACTGCGTACCGACCGAAACGAGACGACGCAAATCGGCTACCGGATTGCGGCGCGCGTCGGCTTGCGCTCGGTACAGGGCATCGATGAACAACCAGGCAAGGGCGAACCGGATTACTTCCCGATCGGCCGCGTCGAGAGCTATGCGAAGGCGCATGGCGACCAGGCGCCCCTCGACGCCGCCTTCGCCTCAGTCCAGGCTTCGGCCCGCCAATTCGAGGCTGAACAGTCCGTCACCAGCATTCCGCGGATGCTGATCCGCTACAACGACCCGTCGACGCCCATGGGCGGCCAGGACCTCTACTACTCGCTGCTCCGCTTCGGAGACGGCGACAACCAGCCGGGCGCCGACCTCAATGCGATGTGGTACCTGCGCAACGCCAAGATCTTCGCCAAGCTCGTCAACGTGGCCAGGCCGGGCGACCGCATCCTCGTAGTGTACGGCGCCGGGCACGGCTACTGGCTGCGGCACTTTGCCGCGACCACGCCGGGCTACAAATCCATCGACGTCCGCCCGTATCTGGAGAAGGCGGCGGACCAGGTGCGCTGATGAAGTTGGGCACGTATGCTGTTGGATCAATAAACGGGGAGAGATGGTGTGGTCGACCGACGGATGCTGCTCGCGGCCGGCATAGCAGTCGGGGTGGCCGGGCCTTCATGGGCCGGCCCGACCAGCGAGACAAAACGGCGGGCGATCGACGCGGTCGCGCTCCCCGCGTCATTCAAAGGTGCCCTCGCCTTCGGTCGCAACGGCCGGGTCGAGCATGTCCGCTGCGTCGGCATGGCCGATGTCGAGGCCGGCCGGCCCGTCTCGCCGTTGACCCAGTTCAAGTTCGGATCCGCATCGAAGTGGTTGACGAGCGCCGCCGTCCTCCGCCTCGCCGAGCAGGGACGGCTGTCGCTGGACTCGCCGATCACCACATACCTTCCCGACTTCCGCCGCGACACCGGCGACCGCGTGTTGGTGCGGCACCTGCTGTCGAACACCAGCGGCATCCCCGATCTGCTCAGCCGCCAGATCAAGGCCGAGCCGTCGCTGCGTACATCGAATGCCTCACCGGCCGACATTGTTGCCCGGTTCGGCGGCGGCGATCTCGCATTCGCTCCCGGCGAGGGCTGGGACTACGCCGCCATCAACTGGGTCATCGTCGCCGCGCTGGTTCAGCGCCTCACGGGCGAGCCGCTGCCGACGGTCGTTGAACGGCAGGTGCTCCGGCCACTGGCCATGTCGCGGACCGGCTTTGCGCAGGCCGACCAGCCGCCTATGCCGCAGCTCGCCGCGGCCTACTCCGGCACGACGCCACCCGTCCGCAAGATGCTGCCGGTGCCGCCGTTTCTGGCAGCGAGCGGCAACGCGGCCGGCACGGTCGACGACGCCGTACGGGGTGCCCACGGCATCCTTCATGGCGCGCTTCTCAAGCAAGCATCGCGCAACAGGCTGACCACAGTGATCTGGCCAGCGGAGGATTACGCGCTTGGCGGCCGCGTGCATCCGCTCAACGGCGAGCCATGGGCTTGGGAGACGGGCAAGGTCGAAGGATACCGCGCGCACATCGCGCATCGCCTGCAGCGGAGCGAAACGGTCGTGATCTTCGACACGACCGACCTGCCGCAGTCGACGATCAGCGGCTGGGTCGAGGCGATCGCCCGAGCCTGACACCACCGCAGACGATCGGGCAGGCAGATTTCCCATCGTGAGGACGCCCGACCGAGCGATGACCTTGCGGCGTTGCTAGCCTTCTACCGCGACGGACTCGGCCTCGAGGTCCTGTACACGTTCGGGGATCATGATGGCTTTGACGGGTGCTGTCAGTCTAACGCGGACCGCTCTCCACAAGCTGCACTTTGCTCTTTGACGCTGGCGGCCTAGCTTACGAGAACCTGCCACTCAGCCAGTGCGGCTGAGCGTCGTTCCTTGTAGGTCTGTCGGTCGGTAAGATGGCGCTCCAGGCTGAAGTGATTGTGGACGTTGGCGTGAACCGATGCGAACTTCTGCAGCGTCTTCATCTGCCGGAACCGCAGCATCGCCCGCTCTCGTCGTCGAAACGGCAGGTGGCTGTTCCCGACCCGGTTATTGGCCCAGCGACCAACCTCCTGCTTCTCGGCGTTGCCGAGTTCATTCATGGCAGCACCGTACGAGCGCAAGCCGTCGGTGGTGATCGCCTCAGGTGAGCCGTGGCGCTTCAGCGTCTTCTTCATGAAGGTGAGTGCGGCAGCCTTGTCCCGCGTCCTGGTGACGTAGCTCTCCAGCACCTCGCCCTCGTGATCTACGGCGCGCCACAGGTAGACCATCTCACCGTTCAGCTTCACGTACATCTCGTCCAGGTGCCACCGCCAATGGCGGAAGCCGCGCATATGGCTCACCCGCTTGCGGCGGACCTCGCCTGCGAACATCGGCCCGAACCTGTTCCACCACATCCGCACCGTCTCATGGCAGACGTCGATGCCACGCTCGAACAGCAGGTCTTCCACGCTCCGCAAGCTCAGCGGGAACCGGACGTACATCAGCACCACCAGGCGGATCACCTCCGGCGAGGAGTTGAACCGGCGAAATGGACTCGGCGGAAGTGCTCTCGATCTGCGGCTCATCCGCCGCCGCTAGCACCCAGGCCGAGCACCTGCCACGTTGGGCTGACAGAGCCTTTGACCCAACTCTAGAACCGCGGCGCCGCTAAGCGCCAGGTCCTGCCGCCGGAGTATGGAACGCAACGCGAGCATCCGCGCGAGTGCCGCTTCCTGAAGCTCCAAAAGTGGTCGTTCGATCTGGGTCGGCGCACCTCGGTACCGGACATCGGTTCAGCCAGTGCCCTACTCATCGTAGTTCGTAGGCGGGCCGCGTAGCGCCAGCTTTTCTATCGTCGCATTCACAATCGCTTGATCGCCGATTGACTACAGATGTAATCTTCGTATGTTCGGTTGTGGCTGGAGATCATACGGTGCAGCAGTGGTGGCGAATGGCATGGATCGCGTTGTTCTTCTGCGCCTCTTCTGCGGCAGCGGAAAACGTCGTAGTTTCGATCGACGTAACGGCTGCGAACTCCGTCCTCACGGCGGTCAGGAACCCTACCCTGTCCGAAGGTGAGGCGCTCAGGATCGCAAGGCTGCCGGGAAATCAGGGACTTATCCGCAAGGCAAAGTCTTATGGACGAACCGCAAGCGACCAGCTTTTTGCGAAAGCCCTCGTTGCCGCCGCTCACCACGATACCGCGTTCGTGGACATCAGCAAGTTTCAGTTCGACAATGTGCGCGACCACGCCGAAGCAACGGCTGCCGCCCTGGCGAAGTTGAACGATCCCCATGCGCACCTTATCGACGCCGTCAAAGCCAGAATAGCATCATTCACCCCGGCTACGCTTACCGGCCGCGTGACCGGCTATCTGATAGTAGGGGGCACCTCTGGCGGCTTCGCCTTCGGCGACCCACAATTCTTCCTCAACCTCGATCGCTTCCCGTCGGCGGTGCTGGCGTCAACGATCATGGAGCACGAACTGTATCATGCTGTGCAGGCGCTGGCGCGGAAAGCACATCCCCAGACCGCCGCACAGCTACAGTGCGTTGCCGCAATCCCGCACGGGAGCGACATTGCCGCCTTCTTCGAGTCGTTGTCGGCGGAAGGCACCGCCAGCTACGTTGGCGACGTCCTTGCATTGCCCGAGCGCAGCGACGCCCCGACCACCAAGGAACGAGCCCAAGTGGCGCGCAACGTTGGCATGGTGGACCGTAGTATCGTACAACTCGAACTGTCGGTTCACGGCCTCACCTCAGGCGCTGCTGTCACGCTTGAGGAGGTGTATGGCCTTGGCTTCTATGGCGACGAGGTGCTTTATGCGCTTGGCTACGTCATGGCACGCGCGATCGCTCAGGAGCAAGAGAACGGGGTAATCGGCGAAGTCGTCGGCTTGCCCGGTGCTGCATTCGTCCAACGCTACGCGAGCCTTAACGGTTACGGAAAAAGCGACGCCATGCCGGCGCTCAAGGCCGAGACGTTAAAGTGGGCGCAGATGCTTTCCCATTGCTCCGCTGCTCGCTAGAAGCAGCCGGTCGACAAAGCTGAGCGACCGGAAGCACCGCCGACACGACCCAAAGTCGGACGTTCATACTCATCGCGCAGCTTCTCAGCTTCGAACATTTGTTCAGTATCGTCGCGGTTTTACAACTCAACTAGCTTGAAAAAGGTGGCCAAAACTAGGGGAGATCTTCGACCGAAAATGTGTGACCGGCTTGAGAGAGCCTGTGTCGGCGGGGCACGGTCTCCAAACCGCCAAGCGCTTCTCAGTGCCCCAGAAGGGCATCTCCGGCAGCATCTCGCGGCAGTAGCTGGCTTGGTGGCCGGCAAGCCATCGCGCGGGAGCCGTGCGGGCAAACAGCGGCCACACCGGGCCGACAAAGATCGCCTGCTGCCGATCTTGCGCGTCGAGGCGCGACCATACAACGTCAGGCCAGGTCGGTGTTGCCGGGTTCAGCCAGGACAACACGGGCGCACGCGCGCCAAGCTCCGCGGCAACGCCCGGACCGGTCCCGGAGAGATCGACGACCAGCTGCCCCTTACCGCGACCTGCCGCGCTGCGCACGAAGTCTGCGGTCTCCTGGTCCACCAATATCCGGCTGTGCGTGACGGGGTGCTCGACTGGGACCTGCTGCGCAAAGATCGGCGCGGGGAGGCTGTACGGATCGAATGCCGCCACCAGCAGCACGACAGCAGGACCCGCGACCGCCAGCCCGTGGAAGGCGGATCGACGCCAAGCATGGGGGTCTGCATCCGCCAGCACGAACAGCGCCAGGAACGGAAAGCACATGCTAAAATTCAATTGCGACCACTGGTTGTTGAACGTGCCCAGTGCGACGGCCGCCGGCGCTCCGAGCAAAAGCGCCAGCGCGGCCGGCGTAACGGACCAGCGGCCTCGAAGCACCACGGCATATCCCATCGCAACGAGGATCAGAGCGTAGCCGATGAACTCCGGTATCTCGCCGTCGATGGCGTCCTGCGCAATCGCGATGACGTAGCACAGGCTCAGCGCCACTGCGGCATAGCCAAGCCACGTGGCCCAGGGCGATCGCCAACAGACAAAGCCCAGCGTCGCCGTTATGGACCCTCCGAGCAGCAACGGCGGCACCACCAGTCCGTCTCGTAGCATTTTAAGCGGCAATCCTAGCGGCGTGTTCGGAAGCGCAAGAAGGTGCTGCGTGTACGCCATGCGGCGCAACAAGCCGGGGACGTCTGCCGGCGACAGCAACAGGGATGCGAGCGCCACGTCCAACAACAAGGCGGCGATGAACGCCAGCCCGGTCCGCAGCCGTCCGGTCGCTGCCGTAGCGACGAGCATGATCGTCACCGCGATCGCGAACAGCGGCGGCTTTGCAAAAGCTGCGATGCAGAGTCCCGCTCCTCCCGCAATCACCACAGGCACGGGCCGCTGCGCCCATCCCTGCAAAAGCGCGATTATGATCAGGATCGCGCCGACGTTGGCCGCGGAATTGTAGCTTGGTGTGATGATCCATGGGAAAAAGATGGTCAGCGCAGCGACTGCACCGTGGAGCGCGAACAACCGGCGCTCGCTTCGCCGAGGGGCAAGCGTAAAGCCGAGGAAAGCGCCAGACACAGCCGCAATTGCACAACCGCTCAGCCTGAAAAGCCGGAGGTCACCGCCCACCAATTCAAAAAGCGGATGCAACAGATAACCGAACGGCTGGTAGATCAGCGCGTAAGCGTTGGGATCCCGCGTCCAGACAAGGTAGAAGACCTCATCGGTGAGATCGAGACCGCGGCCGGCCCCATAGATGAGCAGCCCACCACAGATGACGAGCGAGACACTGACGGCGAGAAGCGGCCACGCCCTTCCAGGAAACCTAGCCGTGGCAACGCCGTCCGTCATCGCCGCACCGGATCGAGCCGCCGATCGCCTGAGCGGAACCGACGATAGCTTCCAAAGGCATGCAGGTGATCCGATCCGCCGGTGTGAACGCTGTGCGTCGCCCACATTGGCACGTCTGGCTCATCGGGCCAGCGTTAAGTCGGCAGAAGTGCGTAGTCGCCTGACCTCCCGATCGATGATCGCCGCCATCGTCGTCGGGGTCAGATCATGCCGGGCGCTATGCGGAAACAGCACAGTGACCACGTCGCCATCGATGCTTTCCACGTCATCGATCATGCCCATACAAGTGCTGGTTGTGTCACGCGTTGCACATAGCTCCCGGCCCAGTGCGCGGTGGAGCGCGATCGATCCTTCGCCGAGTTTCTCGAAGGGGCCGGTATCGGCAACGATGACGGGAATCGTGACACCGTGATAGGTGACATATCCGAAATCCCCCACGTCGACGCCCGTCAGCTTCGTGAACCGGCCACGAACATCCGTTGGTCCGGCAAAGGGAATGACGACGTAAGGAATGCGATCTGCATCGACCGGTACTTCGCCGCCCTTGCCGTCGGGCAGCATGAGCGACGTCGGACATTGATCCATGCGGCCGTGATTGGGACTACAGGCAAATGGCGAGCCGTCGAGGTCGACCGCAAGCTTCGATGAGTAAGCGATCGCCCCTCCTGGGAGCCTGCGGAGCGCGGTCACCGCGTTCGGATCATTGCGACAGCCGCGAACGGCGTGACCGCTGAACCGATCCTCTTGGTCACACCTGCCGAACTCATGCCGATAGGCTTCATCCACCATCTGCCCGCGCGGCAGATCGACGCCCGCAGGCCAGGGCGAGGCAAGCGCGGCGGTGAGGAGCGCGATCTTCAGGACGTACGACAGCATGCCAAACCCTAGGATGAGGAGAAGGGCGCTGGGGACGCAGCATGCAGATCGCCCGGCGCTTCAAGCTGGGCGTCGCGCTTCACGACCCCGGCGGGGACTTTGGGAAAAGATTCAAAAGGAAGATCCCGGTGGAGCGTTTCCGACCAACGCTCCAGCCACTCGTCGCCATCCGGCCCGATGTAGTGATCGGCCGTTCGATACGCTGGATCACGCATCGCATCGTCCAGAGGCACGACGCGGAGCCTCGCGTCATGCAAAATGTCGGCCAGCCTGTCGACAGACGTTGCGTTGAGCCGGCTCGCATGCAGCAGAAAGACGAACGATGGTTCGCGGGCGAACAACCTTCGCCCTGCCTTAATATACCATGCGACGGCGGCTCGAGTGAAATTCAGATATTGTTCCCGGATGCGATGTGCTTCCGGCAAGTTCCCCTGTGCTACTGCATCGTCAAAGGGTGCAGAGAACTGCCAGTCGCTGTTCTCCATCGTAACGGGGGCAATGCGGTAGCCATGTTCCGTCAGCCAAGCGGCGACACGAACGTGCTTTTCCCGTGTCGGTCCCGTCTCCAGATAAGGATAGCGGAACCAACGCTCCCGTCGACCCTTAGCGGCGAGCAAGCGGCTGGTTTCCGCTTCGTCACGCCCGATATCCGCAACATACAATTCGGCTGTCGTCGCGTTCAGCGACAGGTGCGAATAGGTGTGGTTGCCGATATCCATGCCGGCATCCAGCCAATTCTGTAGCAGGGTGACGCGCTGAGGCTTGTCTGGCGCTTCAAGCTGGATTTCGTTTACAAACCCCGTCGCTGTCCAATGATGGCGCCGCAGCCCGCTGAGCAGCTCCTCGGTCACTCGCGCGCCGTCTGCCGCTGACGTGAACGCCCCGAAAACCGGCAGATCGTCGAACGTCAGCGCTACCGTCCCCGTGCGTGCGGGCGAGTTCGCTAACAGCAGCGGGGCAGTCAGCAACGCTCCGAGCCGTCGATAACTGATCACGCGCCGGTATCCTGCATGATGCCACTACGCCTCGGGCGAGCTAGAGTTGCTCGGCTGAGGTGGCCCCCTAATTGAGCTGACAGGGTTTCGCTCTTGGATAAGAGTGAGGCATATGACTGACGGTACGACCAGGCGTTACAATGACGGCGAGGTCCTTTCCGATGTGCAGCGCCGGAGGCGGTGGAC
>Ga0160428_1002356_pt1 | contig 11583 bp, 12 predicted proteins | sample SolpanmetagenomM_FD_108198 | JGI IMG/M metagenome (GOLD analysis project Ga0160428, IMG submission 108198) | Solar panel surface microbial communities from Lawrence Berkeley National Laboratory, California, USA - M | ecosystem: Engineered > Built environment > Solar panel > Unclassified ...
TCAGGCATACCTCAATCTCGAAAATTCCGGACGAGAGCTCGAGTCTATCGTCGTTGGCGAGATTCAAAAGGCGTACAACGCTTATGCTACTATTCTGAATAAGGAACTCACCAGTGCTCACAACGTTGTGGACGAACTACGTAGTGGCCCCATTGCTATGCCCAAGGATCATGAATGGTCCATGTTTGTGGAGAACAATCCCAACTTTGTCAACCCAGGTATCCCAGTCCGTACTCTTCAGAGCATTCATTACCCGGAGCAGAACAACCCTATTGCTGCAGAGATTCGTGGTGGCACGCTAGAAAGGAAGAGCAAGTACCTAAAAAGCTATACTCCTGGATGGTGAGTTGATGTGTTTCGCCTTTCCGATTGAAGCACTAATAGTGAATACCAGGTACGTGCTCTCTCCAACACATCTGCACGAGTTCAAATCTGCCAACAATTTGCACACTCAACAACCTGTCATGTCATTGTACTTGGCCGATCAGAAACTCGGCTCCCACTCTCAAGCTGGAGCTTCATCCCACAAGTTCAGCTTGAAAGGACGTCAAGCTGGAGGTATTGCGCACAGGGGCCACTCTTGGGTCTTCCGCGCCGAGACCTACGATACTATGCTTCAATGGTACTCCGACATAAAAACATTGACGGAAAAGACCGGTGAAGAAAGAATGGCATTTGTCAAAAAGCACGTTCGCACAGTCAGCACTAACAGTAAAGCCTTCTCTGCTGTCAGTGATGGCTTGCAAGACGACGAAGCCGATGAAGTGCCCTACAATGCTACCCTCCCCACTACAAACACCCCGCTTCAGACTCCCCAGCGGCCTGAGGCTGGTGGCCGTATACCTAGTGATATTAACGTCAATCGCAATTCGGTTGTGCCAGCCGAGTCAATCAGCTCGCATGTTGGTCAAGATTTGGGCTCAGCAGCAGGCGGTCCTGCGATGCTTGCATTGCCACAGTCTTCCCGCCAGGCAAGTGTATCAACACGTGGACCCAATGCCACTAGCAACTTCCAGAGACCACCTGAGTTTCCCGAACGATACAAGGATACCGCGTCGATTTATACTGGCGGCAGAAAGTCTAGACCTACATCTAGTTATTACCCAGAATCCGCTGATGTATCACAACCGCAGCAGAGGTATCAGGAAGAGACAATACCGTACGCAGCCAATGAAGCTCGACCACGATCTAACATGGGCCTCCAACCCCAGCAGGGCATTGCTGATCCTGTTATTGTACCGGTTCCTCTTGCAGTACAAAGACGTTACGAAGAGCCCATTGTACAAACCGATCACGCAGCGAAGAAGCAAGGTAGTCGTGCGGCTTCTGCGTCAAGAGCTCAGTATGGTGATAATCGACAACGACAAGAAACTCCCGTCGGATATCGTAGTCAGTCAGCTGGATTTCAAAATGAGTCTGCAACTCGTTATCCTACGACTACTCAGTATGATAATCTCCCCAACAACAATGACGAGATACTGGCCGGTGCTGCAGGTGGTGCCGCTGCAGGTGCTGTAGGTTATGAAGCTTATAGTCGTTTCAACAAGGCTCAACAAGCCCTTGCCGATCAAGATCAAGAAACTCCAAAAGCTGTCGAGTACAGTGAGCCGCTGAATTTCAACCCACCACAACAGAACGTTATGGAGCATGAGAGAGCTGCCCCACACGATGCGTATGAGCCCATGACCCCCGAGACCATTCGCCATCAACCTCTGCTGGAGCACGGTCTGGAGAACGGTCTACCTCCTGCTGTTGTAGTTGGGAACCAAGATTCGTCAACTATGGAGCCTGCGTCATTTGCTTCGGCACAAGAACCAGATTCTTTCACTTCCGCTGTGGAACAGGAGCCGTCGCCAATACACGAACACGGTCCCACGACTTTCGAAAGCGAGCCATCGCCAGAACACGAATATGTTCCCACGATACTCGCTGCTCAGTCGGGAGTGATCTCAAAACTGGAACCTAAGGAGTACCAGAACGAGACAGTGCCTGAAGTGAAGCAATATCACGACGAGCCAGAGCCGGAAACCAGGGAATCTCAAGTAGAGCTGGCGCCACAAACATCCGCCTCCTTATACCAGTATGGCGATTTCAGAATCTTGGGAGCTGATGCCCACGAAAGCTATTACGCTGAGAAACGTCTTCGCCAAAATGACCCAGTACCGGAAACAGCACCACCCGCTCTCGTCGCCACTCAACCTCTTTCAGAGCCAGAGGTGTTCCGAGGAGACCAACTTCCAGATGAATCTGCTGCACTCTCAGCTTCAAACACCCTTGCTGTACCCACAGAACGATCTCAGTTTGGTGAGGAGTCACCTACTTCCGAGTATGACGAAACACATCCCAGTGCCCAGTCCTTCGCATCCCATCAACGCAACAACCTTCAGTCCACCACCTCCGACAACACCCTCTCGGTACCTCCACTCGCCCACTCCGTCCATGACAGCGCTGTAGACAACTCCACCCCACCCACCTCCACTGGCACCGCTACCCCAACAACAAAGGACTACACCGACCCGGCCGTCTTCAATGCCACCGCAATGACGCTCCAATCACCTTACCCCATCATTCCTGGCCCCGCACCATACCACGGTAACCCGGAGCTTGCGAGCACGTCACTCCCTGCCGGCACTGATGCCACGGATCAGTTGTTGAAGGAAGCAGCAGATACCAAGGATGAAGGCGTGGGCAGGTTCGAGTCAAAGATTGAGATGTTGCCTGTGAACACACATGGATTGGAAGCTCTTTTGGGCAGAGTGGGCAGAACGGACACTAGTATGAGTGCTTCCGATTTGCATGTGCCTGGTGGTTTCCCCAAGGCTAATGTTATTAGTGGTGAGGGATGGGACTCATGATTTTGAGAGGTCGTTTGTTGATGGTTGAGCGATGGGATTAGTGGTGGGGAATGGGATTCATAATCTCCGGATTGAGGGTCATTGATGGTTGAGCGCGAGAGATGAACATGGTGAATTACTATTGTACGGAAAAGGGAAATTGAGGGTGATTGGGTAGGGTAATGGGAACCAAAGATAGGATAACGTTTCGCAAATGGGAATGGGTTTTGATTATTTTTTCGAAAATTGTTTCTTGCGTCATATCTTCTTGTCCCTTTTGCTTGACTACGGATGGAGTGAGATATATGGGATAGGTGATCTGGTCGAATAGTATATATCTGCAAATATAAATCAAATATCCTTCTGAATGCGTAAAGGTCCTCTATCGTCGTATTAAAGGGCTGATTCGTCGAACAAATCAAGATAGTTTGTGATTGTGATTGGATCTCATGCAGGATACTGTCAGCCCTTTTGAACGAGGCAAAACTAAGAGGTCCGCGCTGTATATCAGTATATTCAATCTGATAGTACAGTCAATGGGTAAAGTACAAGTACCACAGAAAGACACAGAGAGTGTAAAGCTCTATAAGTGGAAAGATATATTATCATTGTGAGAAGTTAGAGTATTCAACAGCAGATTATTATTGTTGCTAGAGCCCTTCATCCGTCGAGGGATGCTCCGCTGTCCGCCAATACTCTCCATTCTGGCACGACTGACTGACTGCCTGGTATTGCTTACACCTGCATTTCACTCCGCTCAAGCTTGCGTCCGGCAAGGGCATTGCGAGGTTGAAGCATACTCGAACTCTCGCTTCGTCAGCACCTCTTCTTCCTTATAAAATTGCTTGTCGAGTGGCTCCACTTGTTGCTGGGATGAAGTTATAGCCATGCTTGGAAGATGCTCGATGTCGTGTGACATCCTCAGGTTGTGGTACAATTTGACCAAACCAATGTTCGGCAGCTGTGGTCCGCGAACACAAATATCTCGAACTGAGCTTGTGAAGATGACGCAGTCAGTTACTCGTTCGCATGTGTGTCTTAATGTTGCAAGGCCTCACAGCGGATAGCTGGACATAGGGTTCTGTCTCTATTCAAGATGAGGTTTTTGTTGTCCTTGGCGGTGCGGACTTCGACCTCGTGATCTTTACTGTTCTTGGAGACGGCTGAGAACAATAGGTCGACCCAGCGATGATACGCTGAGCATAGCGTCGTGATGATGTTCTTCTTTGTTTCCACGCGGAGACAAGTTTGTAGGTTATTCTTCCTCCTCTTGTATTGCGTCTTCTCACTCAACAATTCCAACCATACCCTCCTCATCCTTCTTTCTCCTAGCATCCCGTGCCATCTTCTTACCCATCTCATAACTACTAATCATAATCGCACAAGCCGGCGCAACTTTGGCCATTCGTGGCACCCATCCTTTAAACAGACCAGCCATGCCTTCCTCACGAAAAATGTGCAATAGCAGTCGAGGCATACTACGATCTTCAGGACGAATGACGTTGCCTGCTGAACTTGCTGCTTTTGCGGCGGCATCACCCGAGTCGCGAAAGACTTGTCGTCGCGTCTTGCCAACGTCGAAGGGGGTAGTAACGACAGATGCGATACCGCCAGATACGGCTCCAGCAATGAAAGAGTCCACTAGTGTAGCGGTGTGATCTCGTTGTCTCTCTCTGGACGATGAACGTACTCGTGTCCTGCTTCCAGATGGCGACGTGGGTATTGGATCGAAGTCACTTAGGGGATTGCGTCCTCGTTCATACGAGTCTCGTGCGTCTCCCAGCGTCTTCTTTCCTGCTTCATAACCCCACCAGTAGAGTGCTGAAAATGGGACGTCCCGCCAGAGTGTTAGTGTAAGTCCACGCCAAAGTGAACGCACGCCTTGTGTTGCGACCATTTCCTTGACACCATCGTATGTTTCTCGAAAGTTGGAGGCAGCGGAAGATGAATGTGCTGCTTGCATTCGGGTACGGAAGAGCTCCATTGGAGAAACTACGATTGCAGCCATGATACGGGCAGAGGAGCCGGCGATGAGTGGTGCGTAGTGGTCCGGAATGCGAGGTGCAGAAATGGGCGATAATGGTGACGTTCGAAGCCAGTCGTACCCAGCAAAGTAGATGACGTTGCCAGGTACGGCCATGAGAAGAGTTGGGGACAGACCGCGCCATAGCGTTGTTATGCCTTCGTTGCGGGCAATCTTTCGTAGTCCATCGATAGTGGACGTTATTGCTCGCGACTGGGTGTCCTCAACTGCGCAGGAAACCGGAGTGGAGCGCAGTAAGGAAGTCGATGCTGGTCCAGAGGAGGCGGAAGGAGCGAGAGAGGCATCGGCGATACAATAGGGGGCATTGTTGTTGAGCCAGAAGACTTCTTTACAGCAGGACGTGATGCCGAGTTCTGGTGGAAGATTGGCGAATGATCGTGGGTAGGGGAACTTGGGATTTGGTCGGGATATGGCGGAGGTTGGCTGAGACTGTAGCCGTACTCGAACTACGTCGAGTGGTGTCACTAGCACCGTGTTAGTTTGTTCTAGTATAGCTTTAATGACAATCGTTTCACATACCGAGCAAAGAGGTGAGGATGCTACCGCTTACAGCCGAAAGCATCTTCTGGCCAATTGGAACATCAGGCTCCATCTCTTCCTCTGAGACGACATCTTTGGTAGGATATACAGCAGCATCTATCCTGTCGTGGGATTGTCCATCTCGTCCTCTTCCTGTTGCGTCCCCTCCCACGGACATGACGTCCTCTGGCCTCGTTGTTTGCTTCTCCCAAAGAACTCGGGTTAGTTGTGTCGTCTCCCACTATGGCGCACGAGCCGTGCTGAAGGTAGTTTCGCGAAGAAGATGTACTGGTAGTGTTGTAGGGCAGCGACAATGTCTTTCTTCGACAAAAAGTCAGAGTGACGTTGGTTTGTCGCCGCTCCAACGGCTATACCAATGACGATTTGCAGAGACGAGACGACGATAAGATAGTCTGATATGACACCAACAGTATACATTGGCCATTGGCGATGCCCTTTTCCTACTCACCACCTAAGATGTATTCCTCGTGAGGACTCTGGTCCTCTTCGCCCCCCTCTCGTCACCACCCTGTACCTGCCACCACCATGACCACGAACACCGAGTCAGATCTCGAATCCTTCCGCCAACAATGGCGGCAGGAAGTCTCAGCTCGAAGAGGCACACAAGCCCAACCTGCTACACGCACAGCACAACCTTCACAAAGCGGTCCAGGACGGCCAATACAGAAAAAGGGAGGGCCTCCTCTGGCTAGTTCTCATCAGCCAACGACTATCAATACCCACGATGATCACGAAGTCGCAGACCACACCTACCATGATCTTCCAGATAACGAGCAATACTTGAAGCTGGGAAACGAAGCGGAACGATCAAAGGCGAGACCCAGCAGAGAGCCTCGTACAGCACTCGAGCACTACGAAAAGGCAGTCGAAAGAGAAGGTCAAGGCAATCTAGGGGATAGTGTCATGCTGTACAGGAGAGCTTTCAAGCTTGATTCGCGAGTGAATGAATTATACAAAAACAAGCATCATCCACCAGTTGCTGCTATAACCAAGCCTGTCATACCTCCACCCTCAGCTCCAACCACAGCAGCCACATCCGCCCTTGTTCCAGCAGCACAAGCTGAAGTACGAGTTTCAAGCATCCGCGAGCTCATGCATGCCTTTTCACAACTATCCATTCCACCAGCAGAACCATTGACGGATCTCTCTCCACCTCCACCGTGTCCAATCGCCACGATTCCTGAGGAGATTCTAAGCGAAGTCTTTCTCAGCCTCGCTATTACAGACATAGCATCCTTTGCTCGTCTTGCTCAAGTCTGCAAGCGCTTTGCCTATCTCGTCATGACATCTGACCAAATCTGGAAACGCATCACACTAGGCTCCGAAATAGGGTTTGGAGCCATGCACTACCGCTACGCTTGCGATGTGAGCGGTCACCCATTCCCACCTCCCTCACCCACTCTACATAGTCCATTACTACTACCACGCGACCTAACACCCAAAATCTATCCATCCTATCGCAGCCAATTCCGTCACCGCCCGCGAATACGCTTCAACGGGTGCTACATCAGCACAGTCAATTACTCCCGCCCCGGCGCTTCCAATGAATCCCGCTTCACCTGGATCAACCCAATCCAAATCGTGACATATTACCGTTACCTGCGCTTCTTCCGCGATGGCACAGTCATCTCTCTGCTCACCACCTCCGAACCAGCAAATGTAGTGCACCACCTGTCCAAAGAAAACGTCCACAACCACCACACAGTGGGTAGTTCCCTACCCACGGCCGTAATGAAAGACGCTCTCCCAGGCCGCTGGCGCCTCTCCGGGCCTCTTCCAGGCCATCTCGATCCGCAGGACAGCACAAAAGGGCCTGGCGAATACACGCACGAGCCCTATCCACTCGATCCTATCACCTCTCTTCCCATAGAAGAAGAGGAGGCCGAGGGCGATCTGCTGATTGAGACGGAAGGCGTGCGGCCGAAATATATGTGGAAGATGCAGTTTGCGATTGGGAGTAGTGGGAGGAAGGAAGGCAGCAGGAATACGAGGTTAACGTGGAAGGGGTTTTGGAGCTATAATCGCCTGACGGATGATTGGGGCGAATTTGGGCTGAAGAATGATCGGGGGTATGTGTTTAGTAGGGTGAGGAGTTATGGGGCTTGAGTGATAGGGAAGGTGATTAATTGGGATTGTGGAAGGGATATGATGGGACATGACAGGACATGATAGACTGCATAGACTATTAAATCACACCTTTTGACGCATTAGCAATATATCCCACAGTTCATAAATCTCACTCAAGAGCCTCAAGAAAGTGGAAGAAGACAAATGTAGGCTCGACGCCAAGGGTATGAGGTGGTAATTGAAAGTGGGTGCGAATTTGTGTTTCATTTATTATTACAATGCTTCAGATGCATTCGGATGCACCATCTCATGACGACATAATCTATCATAGCTCTTCGTCAATCTCCATACTGCCATTGCCATTCGCCACACCATTGGCATGTGCTCCCTCCGGACGCGCCTTCGGCACAGACGCCTCCTTGTCAATCATCTGTCGTGACAGTGATACAATGTTGTCCTCGATTAGCTGCTGTCCAACATCCTCAATGTCTAGATTTAAGCGGTTAGCAAGGTTTCAGAAAAGCCGAAAACAAAACTTGGCATAACATACGCTTCTTCGGATCCACCTTTCCAACATATCTTGTCTTCAGCTGGTCCTTGCTAAGCTCTGTCTCTTCCTTTACTCGCTTCTCATAGCCTTCAGACAAACCAACGAGTCTATTCAGTCTCTCCTCATTCTTCTGTGCCTCCATCTTGAAATCATTCATCTCCAATGCTTCCGTCCATACAGTCTTGTGCAGATTCATGAGCATGTTCTCCTCCAGCCCTGTCTTCTTATAAGCAATGCCTATACTGTAGTAATGCCTGTTGAGTCCATGAATGAGTGCTTGAATAGAAGGCTTGTTGAGATGACCGATATTCGACGTTGTCTGACGAGGCTCGTGGCCCATCATGAGGGTCGATGGGTTGATGAGGCGGAAAGCATCGATTACAACTTTGCCCTTGACGGATTGAATTGGATCTACCACGACAGCCACGGCGCGTGGTGTGAGCTGTTCGAATGACTGTTGAGTGTTGATATCGACGGATGAAAGCCAGCAACCGAAACCAGGGTGGGAGTGGTACCATCCTACTACTGTTTCTGGTCTAAAATCTCATCAGATTGTGTGCCTCATTCTTGACTTCTTTCTTCTGCATACCTTCCTGTTTGCCGTAACATATCCATCATCTTTGTCTGAAACACAGGATCTACTGCTTCAACACTGACACCGGTTCCACTTTGAGGCATTGCGAACACGTCAACCACTCGCACTGTGTAGTCATCCACAAACTCTCCCAGCATAAGACCCATGACTTCCATAGGTACACCAGCGCGTCCATGTCTTAGCATTTTGAGTAAAGCGAGAGAGGATATGTAGACTGTTTCGGCATTATCGACCAGTTGTGTATCCTGTTAGACGACATGTGTTAGCCCTGACCACAAGGGGGGGAGATGGTGTCGGAAGACTTACTTGAGCTGGTCCGCCTCCCATTCCTCCACCCATTTGTGCTTGTTGCAGCATGCGGTTTAGTCGATCCATGATTGCGGCGTTGTCTGATGTGGTTATCTATGTGTCTTTTTCTGTGAGCTAGATTGATCGAAGAGCAGCGTGTATGTGCTTGGGCAACTTGGTTGTTTAGGTCGTGATATGTTGTTTCAAGTTGATAGTATGCGAGCAGCAAGTCGTGATGGCGATGAGATTCATCTGGTCATGGCTCAACGGGGTTAAACACCTTACCTCCGCGAACCCCAGAATGATGCTCATTGCAGCGACCATTCTTCTGGCAACTCCCAATCTCCTTCTTGCTGGCATTTACTTGTACCACTGCACCCATCTTGTGTACTGAAAAGCCCTTCAACAGGCGTCTTCGTTGACTCTATACTCCCGCTTGCCTTCCCCTTGCCATCTTCCTCTTTGCGAATCAATATCAATGTCCAACGCAATAGGTCCTCCTCTGGAGGATCCCTTTGCGCCTGGTAACAACTCCTCGAAAAAGGTTGCCTACTTCTATGATTCCGATGTGGGAAACTTCGCATACACCTCTGGTCATCCCATGAAGCCTCATCGCATACGGATAGCTCACAGTCTTATTCTCAACTCTGGCCTATATAAGAAGATGGAAATATACGTGAGTCGTTTGAGAACTTTGGCATTTCACAGCGCTTATACATGATTCTAGCGCGCAAAACCTGCCTCCAAACTCGAGATGACACAATTCCACACCGACGAATATATCGACTTCCTCGCCAAGGTCACTCCAGACAACATGGACAACTTTCAGAAAGAGCAAGGGAAATATAATGTGGGTGACGACTGTCCTGTCTTCGATGGTCTTTTTGAATTCTGTGGTATCAGTGCGGGCGGTAGTATGGAGGGTGCGGCGCGTTTGAATAGAGGGAAATGCGATGTAGCGGTTAACTGGGCTGGAGGTCTTCATCATGCAAAGAAGAGCGAGGCATCTGGGTTTTGTTACGTGAATGGTACGTCTGGTCGATGCTATTCTCATCTGTATAAAACTGACAGACTCCAGATATCGTCCTGGGCATCATCGAACTTCTGCGATTCCACCAGCGAGTACTATACATTGACATTGACGTTCACCACGGTGACGGAGTGGAGGAAGCTTTCTACACCACAGATCGCGTGATGACCGTGTCCTTCCACAAGTACGGAGAGTACTTCCCTGGAACCGGAGAGCTACGCGACATTGGTGTCGGCACTGGAAAATACTACGCTGTGAATGTCCCACTTCGTGACGGTATCGACAACGTCTCATATAAGAGCACCTTCGAACCAATTATCAAGGCTGTTATGGACTGGTATCAGCCAGGCGCCGTCGTGTTGCAGTGTGGAGGTGATAGTTTGTCCGGAGACAGGCTGGGATGTTTCAACCTCAGCATGAAAGGACATGCCAACTGTGTGTCATTTGTGAAAGGGTTTGGTCTGCCCGTGCTAGTACTTGGTGGAGGAGGTTATACCATGCGAAATGTTGCGAGAACATGGGCCTATGAGACTGGAATTCTCGTGGGTCAAGAGATTGGGCCCGAGCTACCGTACAATGAGTACTATGAGGTACGCGCATCTCCTGGCATTGAGATAAAACTATGTGCCGTACTAACGAATCATAGTACTTTGCGCCAGATTTCGAACTCGACGTACGGTCATCAAACATGGACAATGCTAACACACCAGAATATCTTACAAAAATCAAGAACAGTGTCATTGAAAACCTGTCGCGAACAAAGTTTGGTCCGTCTGTGCAGATGACGAATGTGCCAAACGATATCGAGGGCATGGACGATGAGGCCGACGCTGAACTGGATGACCTAGATGAGGACGAAAATAAAGATACAAGATATACCCAACGCCGCTGGGAGACGCATGTGGACAAGGATGGAGAACTAAGTGAGAGCGAGGACGAGTCAACGAACAAGCGGAATGGCATACTTCGACAGCCGGGTCAACGGAAAAGGATGAACATTATGGACTATCAAAATGCTGATGCCGTACCTGACGTTGAAAGTGGTGTCGCAACACCAGCATCGGCAAGCTTGAATGGCGATGCGGCAATAGTGGCAGCCGTGAACGGAGAGCTTCACGAAGATATCATGAAGGCAAAGGCGTCTGCTTCACCACCAAACGGAGTGGGAGCTCCAGTGGTAGCGTCAAAGAATGCAAGCGTTGCTGCTTCTGTGGCTTCCAACGCCTCCAGGAATGGCGATGTTGAAATGGGAGAAGCATTGACAACAGCTGCCCCTGCTACCACGGAACCAATGACGACAGCTGTGTCTGGACAGTTAACGCCACCTCAATCTCCTGCCCCGCAGCCGGCAACCTCTGTGGACGCTACAGCTCCAGCGGAAGATGCTGTGCAGACTGAAGTGACGAATGTGACTACGGATGCTCAAACGAGTACTGATGTTGAGATGGCAGATGCTCCAGCCTCAAATGGGGTGACTTCAGCCGTGAAGGATGAGGGTCAGGCAGAACGTGTTGCTGAGGATGCTAATGCAGAAGCTGCTACAAGGGTCGCCGAAGCGATAAACCCATAAGATGATCATGTCTGGGTTGTGTTTTCCAAAGGCGTTTTCAGGATACGGTAAAGTTGATACCAGGA
>Ga0160428_1002357_pt1 | contig 11580 bp, 10 predicted proteins | sample SolpanmetagenomM_FD_108198 | JGI IMG/M metagenome (GOLD analysis project Ga0160428, IMG submission 108198) | Solar panel surface microbial communities from Lawrence Berkeley National Laboratory, California, USA - M | ecosystem: Engineered > Built environment > Solar panel > Unclassified ...
AACGGTAAAGTCCAGGACACAAACTCGACCTACCTATCCCGCTTCCTCTTTTCTCTCTCCATAAACCTCGTCCGAATCGAAACCATTCCCGATTCCACGCCCACAATCACCGAAACAATCCGTCGGTTATCTTCTACTTCCGATATCGTAATAACATCTGGCGGAATTGGTCCTACCCACGACGACATCACATACGAAGCAATATCTTCCGCATTTTCCCTGCCTTTGAAACTCCACGAAACAGCATGGGAGAAAATGAAGAGACTAAGCGTGCCGCATAAATCCCACAAAGACTTTTCTTGGACGGAAGAAACGCCCGCGTTGGAAGCAAAGAGAAGAATGGTCAGATTACCCTGGGATGAAAACTTGACGGACAAAGAGCAGGTCTGTTTCCCTTGCGAAAACCTCTGGGTGCCGGTAAGTATAGTTAATGGTAATGTATATATTCTGCCAGGTATACCTAGGTTATTCGAGCAGTTGTTGGAAGGACTCAGAGAGGGACTTGATGCGAGAGTGCAAAAGACGGAAGGAAAAGCAGGGAGGATTTTATTCAGTACACCACTTGGTGAGAGTCATGTTGCTGCTTATCTTACGGAATTAAGTCAGAGGGTAAAGGACAAGGGGGTCAAGGTCGGTAGTTATCCTAGATTCGGTAAAAGTAGGAATACAGTCACCCTTGTGGGTAACGATTTGGAATATATGGAATCATTGGTAGGAGAAGTTGAAAAAAATATAAAAGGTCGAAGAGTAATCATGGATAATGAGGACGATAGTAGTGGTAATGAATCTAACACATGATTTTATAATTTTGATCAACTATTATTGTCATATTTGAAAACACTCGATTTATTAGTCTCGCTCAGTCAAATCAATCGAGCCAGACAGACGGAAATGTTATTTCCATTCATCAAAAACTTGTGATTCTCCATAATGTTTTTTTATCAAGGAATTTAAATACAGTCCACTGCTTTTCACTATACCACAAATTACATGCAAGATAGATGATGAACAAAGAAGAAGTGAGTTGCGCATAACATCAAGATTGCATGCTGCTAAACTCTAGTCTGAATGGTGCGTATACATAAAAGCTGCAAGTCGGCCAAATCATAGTAAAATAAGTTAGCCTTGACTACTAAGTAGATGGGTATAGACGCGACAGAAATGAAAAGACTGTGACAAGGATGTAGAGGAAGAGGATGATGATAAGTTCGGACGCTTTCAGGGACTCGAGATAGTACGTCCGAATAGCCGGTATAATTGAAGTTGCTAAAGTTGCTGATTTAGTCATGAAAGAGCATTCATAACAGCCCTTTACATTATTGTACAGCCACAGCAACCTGAGTTCTTCGGTTCCGTTGTTCCTAGACCTCCATTATCTTTCTCGTTTAACACAGCCGCATTTTGACCTGACGTTGAGGCAGCATTAGTCTTTGCCTTTCCGCTACCAAACATGCCTCCTGCTTTGGCTGCTTTTCCGTCACCAGTCTTTTGTGCTGCTGACGCATTGATGTCCTTGTCATCCTTTCGAATCTCTCTGACTAGCTGGTAAAATGCTTCATCGACATTGATTCGGGCTTTGGCAGATGTTTCTAGGAAAGGACATTTGAATTGTTTGGCAAGTAATTGCCCCTCTGTCCAGAAAATAAATAGATCAGCATTAAATTGATATTCGTATCTACATCGTAGATAGTCTCACCTTCTATTGATACCTCTCGTTCTGAATTTAAATCGCATTTGTTACCGATCAAAATCATGGGCAGAAAATCCTTATCTTTAACTCTTGATATTTGCTCTTTATACGTCTTGACTTCTTCGAATGATTGTCTTGATGTCATACTATAAACAAGCATGAAACCAGCGCCCTTTTGCATATATGAGTCTCGCATAGCTGAATATTCTTCCTGTCCTGCTGTATCCAAAACACTCAATCTGGCTGGTTCATCATCAATGACACAGTCGAAAAGATACGAGTCTAGTATTATTAATACCCGTCCTTCACAAGATAATATGATGGCGAGCGTATATACCTTCAATCGTTGGATCATATTCGTCCACAAATGCAGCTTGCACCATTTGTATAGTTAAACATGATTTACCAACACCTCCTCCACCGACCACTACCAGCTCATACTGTCGCACAACCTGCATCGAATGTCAGTCACTTCTTCGCGATGGTCGCTTAGCGAATCAATAGGACTAACTTGTGAAGTCATGTTGCGCTGCTATGCAATGAATTGCAGAACGATTGCGAAGCGTTCGAAAGGGGCAACCGCCCACGGGGTATCGAAGTTTTGCGACTGTGCTAGCCAAGCCAAGCCGACTATACAATAAGCAGAAAATGGACTTTTTCAAGGCAACAATGGAGCTTTTTGTCACTGGACTACTGTGAAGCGGGTATGTGTACGGGTTTCAATCATCACGCAATAATTCTGGTACTCTACACAATAAATAATATGAAGGAGGTTGGGTCGTTGGTTGCAAACGGCTGAAGCAACAAGAATTACCGGCAAACTAAGGGCTCGACCGCTAACTGGTTTTTTTTTTATAGTGGAGTCACCCTCTGATTACTACAGTAGTTGGATTTATACTTATCCAAGATGATATCAAATATTAATTCATGATAAGCCTTTTACACGTGTGTATAATCTGTAAACAAGAGTAGAATGTGAATGACAGCTCACATGAAAAGCAACACAACGAAATATATCTTGCGTGCCTACCTTTTTTCGACAGCGAAGTGACTCCTGCCGCTCACTGCAACATCATGTGCATACGAGGAGGAGTGATCAAGTTCTATCCTCCAGAAAACTCCTCGCATGGTAGCACGGGATTATCCATGCGATTGTCCCATTTTACTACTGTTATCAAATCGATGGCAATCCATGACGTAAAAGCATTTTTCGTATATACTGTAGATAGCGATAATGCTAAAGTTACTATTGGCAATGTCATTCGGATAACTTTGACCGGATACATGAAACTTGTCATGACAGAAACACATAGGGTTATTAATGACTCAAAATCCAGTCTCCTCTTGGATCTTTACTTTTACTTTTACGGACTTATCCTCTCTTTACACGAACAACGCCGTGGGACTTTGACTTTGACGCTAGAAAAGCTATAATATAACTCGGCTACTTTCGGCGATCGTTTTCGGTAAAATCCTTTGGACTAATTTCCGTAACATATTTTCATTTCTAGGTAGTTATGCATAAGCTGGTGTTAAATGCTCAGCTCGTTGACTATAAATGTGCAAACTACAACCCTGGCTGCTATTGATTTATTGTTTGAAAAGGTAATTACGAGGGACTTGAGCTTCGATCCAAACCCCAAATACTCATCTTTTGCATTCAAGTTCGGAAAGCTTTGCTATTTTTTCTTCATATGAACCCAAAAAGTGTCGCCGTCAAAAATAGGCCCGAAGCCATTCGTATATGGGAAACCAATGTGGAATCAAAGTGAGGCGGTGAAGTATCTTTGCATCTATGATGTATACATGCCAAATGACGAAGGCCAAGAAACAATGTGACATGTGAAGCGATGGTACGAAGTATTTCACTTTTTGTTTTCTCTTTACAAGCCTTTTCACATTCCTACTTTGTTGTTCAATTCATCTAATTTGACGTGTCTTCTTTCCTACTCTTGCAATGGCTGAGCACAAAACCCCGGAGAATTTCACCATGCTACAGGGCTTTGAATGGAATTGTTCAGGTGATGGTAAGCATTACGACCGCCTCTGCAAAACAATCCCAGCATTCCAACAGTGTGGAATTTCCAATATTTGGTTACCACCTGGATGCAAAGCTGGTCTGACAGGAGTAAATGATATTTCTATCCAAATAACTTATCATCTTACTGACATAATGACAGGATAATGGATATGCAATCTATGATATCTGGGATCTTGGTGAGTTCGACCAAAAAGGAGGGATTGGTACCAAATGGGGAACAAAAGACTCTCTTGTCAAATTGGTGAAGGCCGCGAAGGAAGCAGATATTGGGATCTATTGGGATGCAGTCATAAGTCACAAGGCAGGGGCAGATGATGTAGAAGAGATGCAAGTCATAGAAGTGGATGCCAAAGATAGATTACAAGAGATATCAGAAGAGCAGACAATCAAAGCCTGGATGAGGTTCGACTTTCCTGGTCGCAAGGATCAATATTCCAAACTCAAGTATCACTGGTATCATTTCAATGGTACTGACTATGATGCCGGAAAGGATCGTTCGGCGGTATTTCGAGTGGCAGGCGAAGATAAACATTGGGCAGAGGATGTGGATGAGCTCTGGGGAAATGCCGACTTTTTAATGTTTGCTAATTTGGACTATGAACATCCTGAAGTCCGCCAAGATGTCTTGAACTGGGGTTCTTGGATTGTTAACGAGTTGGGTCTCAGTGGATTTCGCTTAGATGCTCTTCGTCATTTAAGTCGTGGCTTCTTGCATGAATTCATCGAAACTGTTGAGAAAAGTACCGATCGACGACTGTACTGGGTAGGAGAATTCTGTGATCACCGTGTCGACTTACTTTCCCAGTATTTGGAAGTCACGGACTATAAAATCGACCTGTTTGACTTTCCACTACAAGCAAACATGTGCAAGATTAGTAAGGCGGAGGATGGCGATCTGAGAACCGTATTCCAGGATTCTCTAGTGTCATTACATCCGACAAACGCTGTCACTATGGTTGAGAACCATGATCTTCAGAAAGGACAAGTTTTGGAATATACGGTGGAAGGCTGGATGAAACCGATCGCTTATTGTCTAATACTGTTACGTCGAGAAGGCTATCCATGCGTATTTTTCGGTGATCTTTATGGCACAAAGGGTAAGGCTGGAGAAGAACCTAGTTGTGGTGGCAAATTAGCGGATCTTATCTTAGCTCGTAAGTTATATGCATATGGAGACCAGAACGATTATTGGGATGATTCACACCACATTGGTTTTGTACGTCGTGGTACACACGATAAACCTGATGGACTGGCGTGTGTCATGTCTAATACTGGAGATGCCGAAGTACAAATGCACGTCGGTACGGAACATGCAGGAGAAGTATGGACAGATGTCATAGGGTGGCATCAGGAATCAGTCATTATTGATGAGCAAGGTCATGGTGTTTTTAAATGTAACGGAGTGAGCTGTTCTGTATGGGTGCGACGAGATGCACCTGGTCGGGGAGAATTTCCTTTTAATCTTGACGATCAGATTTACAACTAAAAGTTATACGTTTGTGGATTTAATACTCTATCTTTAACAGTAAAGATTACGTTAAAATAGTTAGTAAATTAGTTATGAATATCATGCCATTATGTACTTTAAAGAGTCAATTCAAAGGACGGCCGAAGTAATCCCTCCGTTATCGGCAGATCAACTCTGAAAATTTATTGGTCTCCAGAATCCTTGGCGTTTTGTTACATCGCCTTGTACTACCAATGGAGTACCCTTGTACTCTTGCCATTCTTATTCCAAATGAACGCTTAATTAACGCTCGGAATTCAACCTCAACCCCAACTTGGTCTGTTCCGATGCAACTCTGTTAGTTGGACCACATTGATTCCAGATCAATTGCACATCATTCCAGCCTCATCCATCTCCTTTTTGATAGCTTCATTCACGATTGCACCACACATCTTTGCATAAGGGTTTGTCTGCACAGCCCATTGCGCTGCCTGCGAATTCCCGTGCTTTGCAGCCGCCGTAAAGTCTCTATTCGCCATTTCTTCGACTTCTTCTGGACTTTTATTCATTAGTCGATCCGGTAGAATTGGTAACTTGTCTGCGGACTCGTCCAGTACTCTAACAGTATCGGCTATCTTTAAAAGTAACAAACCGCGATGAGCAAGGGCAGTTGCAAGAATGTTTGTTTGATATGATGAAAATCTTGAGTTATTTGGGTTCGAAGCAGAATTGGACGAGGAGGAAGAGGAAGCTATTCGTATACCAGTGTCAAGATCGGATAGGATACACTTGCTTTCCTCGGCGTAGGATATGGTGAATAGAGATTGAACAGGTATTTGTACTCGAATAAGTTGAGCTCGATTGATATATGGAGATGGCAGATCTGGATATTGATTGATCAGTTGCGAGAGCTTGGATTGGGCTTCTTGAAGCTTTTCATCTGATGGACACTCCTCATCTATGGTTTTCATTATTTCCAGCTCTTGATTCTTGATCTTATCGAACCTTGCATGACTCCAGCCAGGAATTGATTCGATATCTTCCACATGATTGGAATGTCTTTGGGATAGATTCGATTCCGGGTTGATTAAAGTGGCAAGGATATGTTTGTCATTATTTGACAGCACTGCCATGATAACGATGCTCCAAGAACCCCTGAATAAGTATACATCAACGGTAGGTCATTTCTATCACTGTCATAAATTACTCGTCTAGATCTTTTATACATGTCTCGCCTTCCGAAAAATCGCGGGTTGCGTCGGCTTAAGGATTTCATCATATGCTCACCAAAAAAGTTCCTACCCCACCATCAAATCATACAGCCGTGCAGCATGACTGTATTATAACAACGTTCCTTTTTGTATATATCTTCTGTTTTGTTCTTTATTTGAATTCTCAAGAGGAATTTGCCACGTAGATTTATCATACCCAAATCATGGCTCCCATGGCAGTTTCCCCACAATTATCTGCCACAGACTCTGGTTCTGAACGAGATATCTCTTCATTTCGAGGCTACGATCACGTACAATGGTACGTCGGAAATGCAAAGCAAGCAGCAGCATTTTATGTAACGCGAATGGGATTTGAACGGATAGCATATCGAGGACTTGAAACGGGATCGAGAGTGGTTGCTTCACATGTTGTTCGTAACGGCGATGTCACTTTTGTACTTACATCGCCTCTTCGTGGTCTTCAAGACTTGCATAAATTTGATCAGGAAGATCAACAATTACTCAAAGAGATTCACAATCATCTGCAGGTCCATGGTGATGGTGTCAAAGGTTAATATAGTCTTTTTGCAGTCTTGACATCTCTTCTCTAATCCTTTGCCTATTATAGATGTAGCATTTCAGGTCGACTCCGTAGATGGTCTTTTCTCTGCTGCAGTATCTGCTGGAGCTGTGGCTGTTCGTCAACCGTTTACTAGCAAGGATTCATCGGGAAGTATTCGTATGGCTACCGTTCAAACATACGGCGACACGACTCATACTCTGATTGATCGGTCAAATTATACTGGGGCTTTTCTTCCACATTATCGTCTCGTTAGTCCTTCGTTCGATCCCATATCTGCTTTTCTCCCTTCGATAGATCTCGAAGCAATAGATCATTGTGTTGGCAATCAATCTTGGAATGAGATGGAAGCTGTTTGTAATTTCTACGAACAAGCACTTGGATTTCATCGCTTTTGGTCTGTCGACGATAAAGACATTTGTACCGAGTTTTCTGCTCTAAAGTCTGTTGTAATGGCCAGTCCAGGTGACGAAAAGGTAAAGATGCCGATAAATGAACCTGCAGTCGGTAAAAAAGCCAGTCAGATTGAAGAATACGTAGATTATTACGGCGGGAGTGGAGTGCAGCATATCGCTCTTCGAACGACCGATATTTTGAGTACAATCGAAGGATTGAAGAAGAGGGGTGTTGAATTCATCTCTGTACCTGAAAGTTATTACGAAGATGTGAAGAAAAGATTAGAATTAAAGGGGGTGGAAATAAAGGAAGACTTTGACAAGATTAAGGGATTAGATATTTTGATTGACTTTGATGAAGATGGCTATCTTTTACAACTATTTACAAAGGTGAGTTGACATGTCATTCACAGTCAAAGATGAGTACCAGCTGACATGACTTGATATGTAGCATTTAATGGATCGTCCAACTGTGTTTATAGAGATCATTCAACGAAATAACTTTTCAGGTTTCGGCGCTGGTAACTTTAGATCATTATTTGAAGCTATTGAGCGTGAACAAGCTTTGAGAGGAAACTTGACATGAGGATATATTTTCCCTTGATGGACTGGGTTCATAGATGAAGTTTGGTCAAACAGATTTTGGGCATTGTGGTGGAATGGAAGTAGTGCATTGTTTTGGTATTGGTTAAAGCTTTTGGAGCGTTTTTGATGACGATAAATGGATAGATTTGTATATAATCAGCGCTTCTCTTGGTATAGTGCAGATTAATATCATTACTGTCTTTCCCTTTTACATGATCATTACTGTCTTTCCTTTTTACATGATCATTACTGTCTTTCCCTATTACATGATCATCACTGTCTGTCAGTAATAGAACGTAAATGGTGAAGCGAGTAGTATATGATAGAGAAATACAGCTATGGCAATGACTATGATTTTGACTATGACTATGACTAATATTGATTATGCAAACAGATCAACTATGTTACACCAAACCCACGCTTAATGCATGAAAGCACCAACAATAAAATACAAACTGACCATATGAGCTGTTCAACCACTTCTATCAACAGCAGCGATAAATTCTCCCCAACGATCCCCAAACGCTTCATACCCTTTTTCTCTACTGAGAAAGACGCCATGAAGACCTTGTTCTCTAGCTTGACGAATGAGGATCTCCATCTTACACTCTTCGACTCTTTCATCTTCGAAAACCCCCACCGTCGTTTCACTAGTTGAGAAAGCGGGTCCGGCAGGCATTGAAAGAACCATGACTCCACTCCTCCCCACTTCCTTTTCTCCGCCTTCGAAACCCTTGACTGGTCCACTGACATCACTGCCTCCTCCGCGTAATGTAGCTCTGCGCCGCCATCCGTTTTTCCGCTCTTCTGTCACCACGTCGTCATCCTCACTAGAAAGACGATTCGTGTTAGCGATGGGGCTGGTGGGTTCGGGATCAGGCATGTAATTCATCCCGCCCCACACGTCAAACACATTTTCAAAACACGTGATAATGTCTGCGTGTTCGTAGTACTGCCGAGAGACCGGACAGCCGGGGTTCGACCATATCTTGACGACGTTCTTTGCAGGGATCGTAGGAGAGAGGGTTTGGTGAATGAATGACGAGAGGGAGGAGATGTACGATAGGCCAGAGACGGGCCAGGGAGCTTGGTCGATGAAGATTCCGGTAATGGTAATGTTAGGAACAGGCGGGGATGTGGAGAACGAAGAAGAAGAAGATGATAGAGGAGTTATGGCTGATGTAGGAGACAGGGTCGTCGGTGTGCTCGAGTATGAAGACGAGGAAATCGACGACGGGTACAGAGACGGACAATCTTCTTCAGAGTCGTCGACTCCAGACTCGCCCTCGGATTCGGTGTCGGAATGTAAGAATGAAGTTGAAGATGAATTGAATGTCTGTGCGCGGAGTTTGGATGAGTATTTGTTCCATCCGGCGTAGGTTTTTACATCTTCGCATGCGTCTTCGAAATCACGTTCCGTCCATGTGACGTGCACGTAACCGTATAAAGTCACATTTTCAAACTGGTTCAAGATAGTTATCCCTTTGGTATATTCTGGATCTGGAAGACTGCCTTTGGGACCGGGACCGGAGTTTGGATTAATGACAATATCAAAATGGACGCTTGGATGAGCAGCGATGCTAGCATATAACGGATCCCAACATCCTGGATTTGGATAGATGTAAAGTGGAAGATGAACGTGAACTTTTTCTCTCGTCGAGCGTGATTTTGTAGGTCTGACCAGAGGAAACGATGGCTGTGTGTATATTGTATGTTGAATTGGTAAAACAGAGTCTTGAAGTGAAGTTATACTTGGCTTTGATGAGATTATTTCAGGTGAAGGTTCTAGTTTTGAACTTGAATTGAGGCGTAATAATCTAATCTTCTGAGCTACGCCAAAAGTAGCGACAGGAGCGAGAAGAGATAATGCTTCGTCATCAGTATCGTCGAACAATTCTCCCTCGCTATCGAAATTGACAACATCAGGAAAAGGTGAATGTAATTTTGATTGTCGACTTTTCGAAAGTTCAAAAACGGATCGTCCTCTTGGAACAAGATTGTCAGGAGTAAGAACGGGTGGTAAGTCAACAATCGCTTCTGGTTTTGGTTGTGCTGTAACAATAGGTTTTGTTACATTGCTTGATATTACATTTGAAAACATTTGACTCATTCTCTTGACATGATCAGATTTAGTTACGCTTCGACCGGAAGTTGATACTCTGAGAGCAGGTCTCGTAGCAGATGCATAGCCTTTGACGGGTCCATTCTGTGAATCTCGAATGTAATGAATCGGCATGTATGCGACTTCAAGACAATAGTACTTTTAAAAATGATAGTATAGACAAATGCAGATTAATGATAGACAACAGACAGCCGTATAGTTACTATAGTATAGCCGTCCAATCTTTATAAATCAACAGAGCAGCACTTTTTCTTTGCAAATATACACCTCTCCGACTCGAAAGACTCCAACAGATATAAAAAACGTATAGAACGAATGAATGACAATGACACGCTATCGACGAAAACAGAAGAATATTTCAAACCAATGTAATCATACATGACAAAAGCTCTCCCTCTCGGAGATACCATCAAACACTAGATCGACTAGGTTTACGATATTGAAATAGTTAGCCAGATCCGTTCCGTTTTCCCGTCGATAAATTATCGTACAACTCTGTTTGAAAGAACTATTTCCCCTATCCGTGGGATCAAGTAGTTCATCGATTAGAAAAGAACTAGACTCGGACGGGATAGGTTAAACAATTTGAAATGGAAGAATTAAAGGTGAGACATTATTGTCCTTTTTACTCTTGCTGTTGGAAAATATATCATGAGGACGTTTGATGGAAAAAACGTAGATGGAGAAAACTTAACTTTTATTTCATTTGGTGATGGATATGCAGTATGACGTTATTGATTAAATTCAGTAGAGAACTTTATGCATATGTAGAGCAGTACTGTAAAAGGGAAGAAAGTCGCTACATGTTTGCGGGAAGAAAAAGAACCGTTTGATGCAATCGTTCAATATTCCTCGTTTCGGGTAATACACAATGAAGAAGAAAGACGTTGGGATATATTTATTGATTTTGGACACGAGCTTATTTTTTTTTGGTTGTCGAATTATTATTGTTCTGTAGGCCGAAAAGTAAAGACCGTGAACCATGGCTCTGGGAGGGTTTTTCCCCACAAATCCCCCCAAGTCTGCCCGAAATAAAAGACAACAATCACAACTACCGTACAGATAAAAGTAGATGAAATAGTAGTATGTAGTAGTAATATATACACATATCTATACAATTATGCATTTTAGATCTATAATAACAGTGATAATAATATAACATTTGTGAAAATAAAATAATAGTTTGTTGGTTCAAAAGAAACCTCTATCTTCAAGTGAATCCGGTATACCATCATAATCCAACTTCTCTTGATCATCTACAATAATAGTCCTTTTCTGATTTAGTTTTCTAACATCAAATTCCTGCCACCTAGGTCTGACCAATTGTTCGTTTTCAGCTTCGACATCATAACTATACAAGTTTTGTTCTCCAAACGTGGCATTTACAGGAGGATGGATTTTAGATAATTTACCGGCACGTCTGACTTCTGCTTGTTTTCGTTGAATCCAATACATTTGTTCGTGCTCACGCAGATAACGTTTACCGTGGAAACTACGGAGAACCACGTC
>Ga0160428_1002358_pt1 | contig 11580 bp, 7 predicted proteins | sample SolpanmetagenomM_FD_108198 | JGI IMG/M metagenome (GOLD analysis project Ga0160428, IMG submission 108198) | Solar panel surface microbial communities from Lawrence Berkeley National Laboratory, California, USA - M | ecosystem: Engineered > Built environment > Solar panel > Unclassified ...
CTCCATGCCGTCCTTCTGGTCCAGGAACCACCAACCCGAGCCAAACTGCATCTTGCCGGCCACCGAGCCATCCTGGAAGTCGCCAATCATGGTCGCAAACACGTCGTTGTCGGCCGGATTGAGGTTGTAGAGGATGGTTTTGGCGAGCTTGTCCTGGTTGTCGAGCCGGTCGAGGAAGCGCGAAAGCGCCGGGCCCTGCGCAAAGTCGCCAATCGAGTCCCAGCCCGTGTCGGGGCCGAGCTGGCGCAGGGCGCGGCTGTTGTTGTTGCGCAGCGCGCCCACGTGGAACTGCTGCGTCCAGCCCTTTTCCCAGTCCAGCTCGGCCAGGAAAACCAGCATGGCCGACTTAAACTGCGCCACCTCCGGGGCCGAAAGCGGCGCGCCGGCGCGGGCTTTCAAAAAGATAGCGCTGATTTCGGCGTCGGTATAGTCGGCGGCGTAAAAGTGCTCCAGGCCATGGTCGGAGAGCCTACCCCCCTGCGCGGCGAAGAAATCGTGGCGCTGGCGCAGGGCAGCCTGCAAGTCGGCGTAGGTCTGAATCGCTACCCCCGCCGCGGCGCCCAACTTCTCCAGGTAAGCGCGGTAGTCGGCGGCTTCGGGCGTCATGGCCCGGTCGGGCCGGAAAGTGGGCAGAATGCGCGTGGCCAGGCCCTGCGCCGCAATGGCCTGGTGGTGCTCGAGCGAGTCGGCGGGGTCGTCGGTGGTGCACACGGTCACCACGTTCATTTTGCGCAGCAGGCCCTGCACGCGGTACTCGGGCGTTTGGAGCAGGGCGTTGCACTGGTCGTAGATGCGGCGGGCGCTGTCCTTGTTCAGCAGCTCGCTAATGCCGAAGTAGCGGCGCAGCTCCAGGTGCGTCCAGTGGTACAAGGGGTTGCGCACGGTGTAGGGCACCGTTTCGGCCCACTTCTCAAACTTCTCCCAATCGCTGGCGTCGCCGGTCACGAAGCGCTCGTTCACGCCGTTGGCCCGCATGGCGCGCCACTTGTAGTGGTCGCCGTAGAGCCACACCTGGGTGACGTTCGCAAACTGCCGGTTCTGGGCAATCTGGTCGGGCGGCAGGTGGCAGTGGTAGTCGATGATGGGCTGCGCCGCGGCGTGCTGGTGGTAGAGCGTGCGCGCCGTCGCGGTTTGCAGCAGAAAGTCGTCGGAGAGGAAGGGGGTCATAGTTAATGCGTAATTAACAGTGAGCAATGAGCAAGTGGGCCAACTTAAATCGTTTGTCCTTGCGAGCGCAACGAAGTGAAGCGCGACAATCGCGCCAGCACGCTATACGAACGCGTCGTGCTGGGGCGATTGCTTCGCGTTGCTCGCAATGACAGACGATTTTGGCAGTCGCAGCGTAGTGGATTACAAAGAAACGCCGCGTTTCCACGGAATGAAGTCCGTTTGGCCGTGGCGCACCGCACTTACTTCGAGGCCGCTGGCCACCCGAACGACGTAGTCGAGGAGGCGCGCGCCGGCCTGCGCGATGCTTTCTTAGCCGTCGATGACGGTGCCGGTGTTCAGGTCGATGATGTCGGGCATGCGCTGGGCCAGCTTGGTGTTCGAGCAGATGCTAATCCTTATTGGCCCGCAGCGCGCTGCGTTTCAGTTAATGTAGCGGCCAGGGTAGCCGCCGCGCCCGCTTGCTGCAGCTGCTGCAGGTGGCGCGTTACGGCCTCAGCAAAGCCAGGCAGGGCCGTTAGGTCGGTGCCCCACAGGCTCGCCTTGCGCAGCACGAGCGGCACCAGTTCGGCCACCGACTGGTGGGCCCACACGTCGGCAAAGTAGCCGGCCTGCTCGTCCTGAATTAGGTACTCCTGGCCCTGGGCTTCGCCATACCATCGCTGGCCGTCGTGGCACACGCCACGCATAAAGAGCAGGTAGGCCGCAAAGCCGAGCGCCATATGCTGCGGCACCGCCCCCAGGCGCTGGTAGTAGTGCAGCAAGGCGGGCACCACGCGCAGGCGCAGCTTGGCCGAGTAGTGGAGCGTGATGGCCAGCCAGCGGTGCTCCACGGCGGGGTTGCGGAAGCGGTCGAGCACTTGCTGGCCAAAGCGTTGGCCCACCTGCTCGGCGAGGGGGTAGGGAATGCCGGGCAGCAACTCGGCCAGTAGCAGGTGGCGAATGAAGGCAAGCAGGTGGTCGTCTTGCATGGCCTCGCGCACGGTGCCTACCCCCGCCAGCACGGCCAGGCCGCAGGCCAGCGAGTGCGTGCCATTGAGCAGGCGCAGCTTCAGCTCCCGAAACTGGTTGATGTCGGGCTGCACGATAATGCCAGCGTCGGCCGATGCAAAGCTCAGGATGCCGCGCACCCGCTCGTCGCCCTCAATGGCCCACAGCCGGTAGGTTTCCGCCACCAGGAGCAGCTCGTCGTCGTAGCCCAGCTCTTGCGTCAGGGCGGCGGCCACGGCCGGGGCCGGGGCGCCGGGCACAATGCGGTCGACCAGCGAGTTGCACACGGTATTGGCCGTGGCGAGCCAGTGCAGGAAGCCGGGGTCGGGCGCCTGCTGCTCGGCCAGCGCTTGCAGTATGGCGCGCAGCTGGGTGCCATTGTCGGCAATAAGCTCGGTGGGCACGATAACCAGGCCCTTGTCGGCGGCGCCCGCAAAGGCCTCGTAGCGGGCCAGCAGCACGGCTAGCAGCTTGCCGGGGAAAGAGCGCGGCGGCGCGGCGCGCACGTCGTCGGCCTCGTCCAGCACAATGCCGACTTCGGTGGTGTTCGAGAGCACCACTTGCAGCGCGGGGCTGGCGGCTACGGCCAGCACCGCGGCCCACTCACTTTTGGCCACCAGCACCCGGCTGAGGCTGGCGCACACCACGTTGTGGCTGATGGCCTGGCCGTCTTCTACGCCGCGCACGCACACCGTGTATAGATTGTCTTGGCGGGCAAAGGCCGCGGCGTCGCCGCCGTCGGTGCTTTTCACCACCACCACCCGGCCGTTGAAAATACCTTGGCGATTGGCCTGGTCAATCAGCAAATCGGGTAGGCCGCGCAGCAGCACGCCGGTACCAAACTGCAGCACTTTCTCGGGCAAATCGAACAGCGCCGGGGGGGGTAGGGCTACCGCGGGCGCGGCCAGGCCGGCGCGCACCAGTTCTTCGGATAAAATGGGCATATAAAGCAAGGAGTCAAAAAAGGAGCAAGGCGGCCCAGTGCGCCGCCCCCACCAATGCGCGCGGGCAGGCCAGTGGCGCGAGGCGAAAGTGCTGGCTGCCGCCAGCGGCGCAGTTTAGGGCCGAAACCAGGTAGGCTGGTCGCCGGGGTGGGATTTTAATCGCACAATCGTTATCAGCAACGTTGCCGCTGCGCAAGCTTGCCGCGGTAGGGGGGGTAGGTGCAGGCAGCAACCCCACCCAGGCTGCCTGCTCGACCTTATCGGGCGCAAGACCCCGCGCCGCCACGCCGCCCGGCACGCTCCCCATGCCGGCTACGCTGGTGGTGAGGAAATCCTCGGCGTGGCTGGAGGGTAGGGCCGGCTGCCAGGCTGCCCTGAGCCGCCAGCGCCGCCTGGTGCCTTAGTCTTGGGCGCGTACTGTTTGGCGGGCGCTGCCCAGGCCCTCAATGCCCAGCTCTACCACGTCGCCGGCGGCCAGGTAGCGCGGCGGACGCAGACCGCTGCCCACGCCGGCCGGCGTGCCGGTCGAGAGGATATCGCCCGGCAGCAAGGTCATAAACCGGCTGACGTAGCTGATGAGGTAGGGCACGCTGAAGATGAGGTTGGCGGTGTTGCCGTTTTGGTGCGGCTCACCATTCACCGAGAGCCAAAGCTTGAGGCGGGCGGGGTTGAGCAGCTCGTCGGGGGTAGCGAGCCAAGGGCCGAGCGGCGCAAAGGTGTCGCAGCCCTTGCCCTTGTCCCAGGTGCCGCCGCGCTCCAGCTGGTAAGCGCGCTCGCTCACATCGTTGAGCAGCACGTAGCCCGCAATGTACTGCGCCGCGTCGGCCTCGGCCACGTAGCTGGCCCGCTTGCGAATAACCACCGCCAGCTCCACCTCCCAGTCCGTTTTCTCCGACCCGCGGGGCAGCACAATGTCGTCGTTGGGGCCGCTGAGCGACGATGAGGCTTTCAGAAAAATAACGGGCTCGGTGGGCAGGGGTAGGCCCATTTCTTGGGCGTGGTCGGTGTAGTTGAGGCCCGCGCACACGATTTTGGAAGGCCGCCCCACCGGCGGGCCCAGCCGCGCGGTGGCGGGCACGGGTAGCAGTAGCTCGCGCTGCACATCGATGTAGGCGGCCAGGCGGCCCAGGCCGTCGCTGGCAAAAAAGCGCTCGTCGTAGTCTTCGCCAAAAGGGCTCAGGTCGTAGCGCTGGCCGTTGAGCACGATACCGGGTTTTTCGTGGCCGGGCTGGCCGTGACGAATGAGAAGCATGGCAGAAAATGAGCAGTGAGCAGTAAACGCAGGGCAAAAGAACGCCCGGCCGGCGATAGCGCGCCGCACGCGCCGCGCCGGCTGGCAGCGAAAACCGCCTCGCTTGCGTAGAGGCCCTTTGTTACCAATTTATTACCTCATGCCTGCACTTTTCACTTCTACCCGTGCCTGGCTGCTGGGCGCGCTGCTGAGCAGCGCCACGCCCGTGCTGGCGCAGGTGCCCCTCAACCCCGCCTCCACTACCCCCGCCGATACCACCCACAAGTACGAAAGTCCCGCCGGGCTGCCTGCCGCGGCCAAGCAGCCGTTTTTCAAAAGCAAGGTGTTCAGGGCAGTAGCTATTCCGGCGGCGCTCATTGGCTACGGGGTGTACACGTTCAACGGGCGCGGCTTTTATACCAACCAGGAGGCCCAGCGCGATATTCACCGCATCTTTCCGTCGTCGCAGAGCCGCGTGGCCGACGTACTCATCTTTGTGCCCTACCTCGAGCTGGGCGCCGTGGCGCTGGCCGGCGTCGAGAGCCACAACGACCGCATCAACACCCTGCTCATCATTGCCAAGAGCGAGGCCATTATGCTGAGCAGTACCTTCTTGATAAAGCACTTGAGCCAGGAAACGCGGCCCGATGGCTCCGACAATCTTTCGTTTCCGTCGGGCCACACGGCGCAGGCGTTTTTGGCGGCCAGCATCGTGCACACCGAGTTTCGGGACAAAAGCCAGTGGTACGGCATCGGGGCCTACACCGTGGCTACCAGCGTAGCCGTGCTGCGCATGGTGGTCGACAAGCACTGGCAGAGCGACGTGGTGGCCGGCGCGGGCTTCGGTATTTTGTCGGCCCACCTGGCCTACCTCACGCACCGCAACCGCTGGGGCCGCAAGTCCATTGGCCGCGATGTCGGCATCATGCCCACGTACTACGGCAACACGCCCGGCCTGTGCCTCACCTGGCGGCCCAAGTAGGATAGGGGCCGGCCGGCTAGGGCTGCCGGGCAAAACCACCAGCAAGAAGCGGGGCTGGCGGCTGTCCGTCGTTGAACGAGTGCGCTCAACGACGGACAGCCGCCAGCCCCGCTTCTTGCTTGGGTACAAAAGGCTTGGCTGGCGCTCCCGATTTGCTTCAGATTTGCTTCGTTTTTTCGGGCCCCGAACAATTCCCACTCGCGCCATGAAAATACTTTTAGTCGAAGACGAAGCCGCCCTGCGCTCCACCCTCATCGAAGCCCTGCGCCAAGGGGGCTACGTGGTAGAGGTGGCCGCCGATTTTGCCCAGGCCCTGGAAAAAATCAAGCTCTACCACTACGACTGCGTGCTGCTCGACCTAACGCTGCCCGATGGCAACGGCCTCGATTTGCTGCGCGCGCTCAAGGCTGACAATTCGTCGGCCGGCGTGCTCGTCATCTCGGCCCGCGATGCCCTCGACGACCGCGTGGCGGGCCTCGACCTGGGCGCCGACGACTACCTGGCCAAGCCGTTTCACCTCTCGGAGCTGAACGCGCGGCTGCGGGCCATTATCCGGCGGCGGCGGTTTCAGGGGCAAAATCACTTGGTGTTTCGCGACCTGCTAGTGTGGCCCGACCAGGCCGAAGTGCTGGTGCGCGGCGAGGCCCTGACGCTGACGCGCAAAGAGTACGACCTGCTGCTGTACCTGCTGGCCAACCCCGGCCGCGTGCTTACCAAGGAAGCCATTGCCGAGCACCTCTGCGGCGACTCGGTCGATGCCACCGACTCGTTTGACTTCATTTATACGCACCTCAAAAACCTGCGCAAAAAACTGCAGGAAAAGGGCGCCGACAATTATATCCGCACCCTGTATGGGGTAGGGTATAAGCTGAGTGCCGAGTGAGTAGTAGGTAACGGGTGGTGAAAGAACGTCATACCGAACTGATTGAGGAAGCTTGCCCGCGTCGTTCGTATCGTGCAACAGTGCGGGTGAGCTTCCTCAACCAGCTCGGCATGACGTTCTTTCACCACCCATCATCCATTACGCACTGAAAAATGAAGCTTCTTGCGGCTACCAATCGCTACTACGTGCTGCTCAGCGTGGGGCTGTTTGCGCTGGGCAGCGGGGTACTGTACGTGGGCATCGAGCGGGCCGTGCGCAACGAGGTAAGCGAGCAGTTGCAAAACCACCGTCTTGAACTAGAGGCGCGCCTGGCCACTGGCCGGCCGCTGCCCGAGCCCCTGTACCGCGAGCAGTACGGCGTAAGCCGCCGCCCCCGGCCGCTGGGTTTTTCTGATACGCTGCTGCTCGACCCCACCGAAGGCTCGATGGTGCCGCACCGCCAGCTCACGTTTCGGGCGGCAGAGGCGGGGCAGGCCCCGGTGTGGGTAACGCTGCGCAAGTCGATGGTCGAAACCGAGGAGCTGCTGCTGGCCACCATGAGCAGCATGCTAGTCGTGCTAGCGCTGCTGCTAAGCAGCATTGTATTGCTGCACCACTACCTGTCGCGCCGGCTGTGGGGCACGTTTCGGCACACGCTGGCCGCGCTGCGCCGCTACGACTTGCAGCAGCACCAGCCACTGGCGCTGCCCACCTCCCGGATTGATGAGTTTGCCGAGCTCAACCAGGCCCTGCGGCACCTGAGCCAGCGTCTGGTGGCCGACTACGAAAGCCTGCGCGAATTCACGGCCAATGCTGCCCACGAAACCCAAACGCCGCTGGCCATTATGCAGGTTCAGCTCGAGCAGTTGCTGCAGTTGCCTACCCTCACCGACGACCCCGCCGCCGCGCCGCTGCTCGCCGACCTCTACGGGGCCACCCGCCGGCTCTCGCGCCTGCACCAGGCGCTGGGCCTGCTCAGCCGCATCGAGAATGGTCAGTTCGAAACCGCTGTGCCGCTCGACCTGGCCGCCCTGGTGCGCGAAAAAGCCGAACAGCTGGCCCCGCTGCTCGACGCGCGCGGCCTGGCGCTGCACCTGCACCTGGCCCCTACCCCCCCGCGCCACCTGCACCCCGGCCTGGCCGATTCGCTGCTGCACAACCTGCTGCACAACGCCATCCGGCACAACGTGCCGGGCGGCGACGTGACGGTGCGCCTCACACCCACCGGCCTCGAAGTCAGCAATCCTGGCCCAATAATCGGCGGCGACCCGGCCCGGTTTTTCGAGCGCTTCCGCAAGCACAACGCGGCTTCCGAGTCGCCGGGCCTGGGCCTGAGCATCGTGCAGCAGATATGCGCCTACTACCATTTTGGGCTGCGCTACGAGTTTGCGCCGACCGGGGCGCGCCATACGCTGCATGTGGCGCTGGGCCCCGCCGGGGCTACGGCCCCGGCGGGTTAGGTCCGGTTTTTAGGCTAGTTGGCCGGCTAAAGCACCGCGCCGGGGCAGCACCGGGTAGCTTTGTGCCATGAGGCCACTGCTCACTTTTTCTTTCCTAAGAGTTTTTCGAAGGCCAAAACTTGCCGCTGGCTGGGGGGGTAGGGCGGCCCGGCCACTGGGCCTGGTGGCCCTGCTGGCAGTAGGCGCCGCGCCGCACGCGGCTTGGGCGCAGACCCGCGTCACGCTCAGCGGCACTGTGAAAGACGCCCAAACCGGCGAAGACCTCACCGGGGCTACCGTGCGCTTGGTCGAGCTGCCGGGGGTAGGCGCGGCGGCCAATGCCTACGGCTTCTACACCCTCACGGTACCGGCCGGCACTTACACTGTGGAGGCCAGCTTTGTGGGCTACCGGGCCCAGCCCCGCCAGGTCACCATCGGCCAAAGCCAGCGGCTGGATTTTCGCCTCAGCCCCGGCGGCCAGGAGCTCACCGAAGTGCTCGTGACCGGCCGCAGCGCCCAAGCCAACATCAGCAAGGCGCAGTCGGGCGTCGAGGTACTGGACCTGAAGCAGATAGCCAAGGTGCCGGTGCTGTTTGGCGAGAAGGACGTGCTCAAAACCCTGACGCTGCTGCCGGGCATCAAGAGCGCTGGGGAGGGCAGCAGCGGCTTCTCGGTGCGCGGCGGCAACGTGGACCAGAACCTGATTTTGCTCGACGAGGCGCCCGTCTACAACGCCTCGCACCTACTCGGGTTCTTCTCGACGTTCAATTCCGACGCCATCCGCGACCTCACCGTGTTCAAGGGTGGCATGCCGGCGCAGTACGGCGGCCGGCTCTCGTCGGTGGTCGATATCAAAATGAAAGACGGCAACAACCAGGCGCTGCACGGCAGCGGCGGCATTGGCCTCATTGCCTCGCGCCTGGCTCTGGAAGGGCCGTTGGTGAAGGACAAAGGCTCGTTTTTGCTCACCGGCCGGCGCACCTACGCCGACGTGTTTTTGAAGCTTTCCAAAAACGAAACCACCAAAAGCGCCAGCCTCTACTTCTACGATTTCAACGCCAAGGCCAACTACACGCTCAGCCCCACCAACCGCCTCTACTTTTCGGGCTACCTGGGGCGCGACGCTCTGGGCGTGGGCAACTTCGGTAACAACTACGGCAATCAAACGGCCACGCTACGCTTCAACCACCTCTTCACCGATAAGCTGTTCAGCAATACGTCGCTTATTTTCAGCAAGTACAGCTACCAGATTAATATTCGGGTCAACAACCAGGACTTCAGCATCGACTCCGATATCAAGGACTGGAACCTGAAGCAGGACTTTGAGTACTCGCCCAGCGCCAGCCAAACGGTGCGCTTTGGGGCGCAAGCCATCTACCACACCATCACGCCGGGCCACGTGACGGCCGCCACCGACGCGGCCGTGAACCCTACCCCCGCCCGCCCCAACTACTCGCTCGAAACCGCCGCCTACGCCTCCTACGAGTGGCACGCCACCGAGCAGCTCGACTTCACCACCGGCCTGCGCCTCTCTGATTTCGGCCTGCTGGGCGCGGGCACCTACTCGACCTACGACCCCAACGGCAAGGTGGTGAGCAGCCAGCAGTTCGGGGCCGGCGAGCTCATCAAAAATTATGTTAATCTCGAGCCGCGCCTGGCGGCCAGCTACCAGCTCACGCCGGCCACCGCCCTTAAGGCCGGCTACGCCCGCAACGTGCAAAACCTGCACCTGCTCAGCAATTCGGCCTCGACGTCGCCCACCGACCTCTACGTGCCCACTTCGCTCAACGTGAAGCCCGAGCTGGCCGACCAGCTGTCGGCGGGGTACTTCCGCCAGCTGGGTGCCAGCCGTGCCTACACGTTCTCAGCCGAGGTCTACTACAAGTGGCTGCAGCGCCAGGTAGACTACCGCGACGGCACCCAGCTGCAGGGCAACCAAGACGTGGAAAGCACGCTGCTCTACGGGCGGGGCCGGGCCTACGGCATCGAATTTTTGCTGCGCAAAGACACCGGCCGCCTCACCGGCTGGCTGGGCTACACGCTCAGCAAGTCGCAGCGCCAGTTCGACGCCATCAACGGCGGCGGCTGGTTTAATGCCCGGCAAGACCGGCCCCACGACTTATCGATAGTAGCTGTGTATCAGCTCAATGATAGGTGGAGCTTGGCTGGCACCTTCGTGGCCAGCACCGGCAACGCCGTGACCTACCCCGTGGGCAAGTACTACGTGGCCGGCCAGGCGGTGAGCCTCTACGGCGCCCGCAACGCCGACCGCCTGCCCGCCTACCGCCGCCTCGACCTGGGCGCCACTTACGAAAAGCCTCATCAGGAAGGCCACCGCTTCCACAGCAGCTGGAACTTCTCTGTCTACAACGCGCTGGCCCGCGAAAATGCCTACAGCATCACCTTCGAAACCGACCCCAACGACCCCACCAAAACCCAGGCCGTGCAAACGTCACTGTTTCGGCTGGTGCCGTCGGCCACGTACAATTTTAGCTTTTGATTTTTCTGCCTGAAGGCTTGCGGCCTACCCCCGCCGGCCCGTCCGAAAGCAGCCCGGTTAGCTAGTCCATGAAAATTCCCCTCACCCTGGCCGCGCTGCTGCTCGGCACCGCCGCCTGCCAGAAAGTAGTGACGCTCGACCTCCAGAACACGGCGCCGCAGCTGGCCATTGAGGGCAACCTGGCCGACGATGGCCAGCCCTGCACGGTGCTGCTGTCGCAGAGCGTCGACTATACCCAAACCAACACCTTCCCGGCCGTGAGCGGCGCCACCATTACCCTCAGCGACGACGCGGGCGGCCTCGAAACGCTGACCGAAACCAGCACCGCCGGCCGCTACCAGGGCCGCCGGCTGCTGGGCCAGCCGGGCCGCCGCTACACGCTGCGCGTGGAGCGCGGCGGCCAGAGCTATGTAGCGGCCTGCACGCTGCCGAGCCCAGTAGTGGCCCTCACCGGCCTGCGCGCCCAGAAAAGCACCGTGGGCACTACTATTCAACTGGTGCCGCAGTACCAGGACCCGGCCGGCGGGCGCAATTACTACCTGTTTCGGCAGTACCGCAACGGGCGGCTCAACAAGGCGATTTTCACCCAAAACGATGAGTTTACCGACGGCAAGGCCAACGTGCGGGCCCTCGGGGGGGGCGGGCCGGGCAGCGGCGGCGGCACGGCCGACGATGCCGACAAGCTAGCCACCGGCGACAGCGTGCGCGTGGAGATGCAAAACGTGGACCCCGATGCCTACGAGTACTTCCGCACCCTGAACCAGATTTTGCAGGGCAGCGCGCTGCTAAGCGCCACGCCAGCCAACCCCAAATCCAACTTTTCGGGCGGCGCGCTGGGGTACTTTAGCGCCCACTCGCGGCGGCAGCGCACCCTGGTGGTGCCGCCCTTGTAGCCCGCGCGGGCCGAGCAAGTGGGCCCGCCTGTATGAGCTAGAGTTGCTGCGCATGCAAGACCAGATGTAGTGCCCGCGCTGCTGACGAAAGCTTAACTAACGAGGAAGCAGGTGCGCAACCTGACCCAGGCCGGTTTTACTTAAAAACAACAGAAAGCCAGGGCCAGACTAAGGGGTAGGCGAGGTAGAAGCGTAGCTGCCTGGGTAGGATATAAGGCATTAGTTTACTGTAGGTAGTCTGCTATATTGCGAGCAGTACGTGCATTGTCTTCGCCCTACCCCTGGCACTCTATGAAAAAACTCTTTACGCTTATCTACTTTGGGCTCGGGCCGCTGCTGGCCCAAGCGCAAGTGCCCACGTCTGCCCCCTCCGATACTACCTATTGGCGCACAAGCCTTAAGGTGGGCGTGAACCTGAACGAGGCCGTGATTTCGGATAACTGGAAGGGCGGCGGGGCTACGTCGCTGGGGGTAAGCACGCTCTTCAATGGCCAGGCGCACTACTTGCGCGGGCACCACAGCTGGGACAACGAGACCGACTTTCTCTACGCCGGGCAGTACACGCGGGGCCA
>Ga0160428_1002359_pt1 | contig 11576 bp, 13 predicted proteins | sample SolpanmetagenomM_FD_108198 | JGI IMG/M metagenome (GOLD analysis project Ga0160428, IMG submission 108198) | Solar panel surface microbial communities from Lawrence Berkeley National Laboratory, California, USA - M | ecosystem: Engineered > Built environment > Solar panel > Unclassified ...
CCTCGTAGATAGACTTTACTTCAGCGGCAAGCTGCTCCTGAGAAATGGGCCGTGAGTCCGGTTGAAGTAGTAAATCGGGGTATCGTGCATCAAGAGGTATCGGAATCAGACCTGGCCGATGCCGTGAATTACTGGTGTTTGGTGGTGGCGTTCGACCGGGTGAGTCCATGCTCGGGGTAAGACATTTGGACGGTGCTCTGTGTGTCTTGCCATGGTGAGGGTGAGCGCGAGGAGATGGAGAGTGATTCGGAGGTGCAACACTAGAGTCGGATAGGGAAGCGGAGCTTATGCGGGATGGCTTGTGAGGCACTCCGGCAGACTGAGAGCGGAAGAACTCGCGGTCAACACTGCGAGAATCCGTGCCGTGGGAACGGGGGGCTTCATCAGAACGTCCATGTGAGAGGCTCCGCTGGTCATCAGGATGATGGTCCGATGCAGCCCGCTTCTTGGCTGGTCGGTTCCCTGGTGGCGGTTTTTCAGGTTTGTCTTGCACCCTAGAACTTTGTTAACACAAGCCCAGCGCGAAGAACTTCCGAAAGTATCAAACCCATTCTTTGTTCCAGGTGCATCCATCTGGCGAACTAACGATACTCCGTGAGTGCAGGTTGCGCTTTTCGTCATGAAGACGCGCGATTAGAGAGCAGGCCGGCTGACTACTTGGCAGGAGAGATCAATCGATTGACGTTACTATGAATCCGTGAGAAGAGTCTGCACGTCGTCAACGGAGATGTAGCTACAATGGAAATGAGGACGTGTTACACGATCTTTGACTCAAAGTAATGATGATGAGGCAAGCGGGTACCGGACCACTAGCCTTTGTAGTCAAGTCGGGGTCGTTCAGGAAGAAAACTTGGGCAACTCCATCTCCAAATCGCAGACACGGACGCTTTATAAGTTCGGTCTGTGATAGAACGCTCTCAAACCGGTTGCCTGGTCGGAACACCGAAGCCTCGTTCGGTCGTGGGGGCGGCCCTTGGAAGGCAGGAAGGACCCGACTGAAGGCACTCGGGAGGACATTTTGGAGATCGGAAGCCTCAACATGTTCCAAATAGCAGCAAGATATGAAGGGATCAGTGAGTTCGATTGAATGAAGTCGCCATCGAATCAAAGAGCGTACGAAGAGGACACAGGAGGAATGGGAACATGGTGCGCGGACGGCGATCCTTGAAGCAAGGCAAACGGAAAACGCATGGCAGGAGCGCCAGTACGCGGGCGGTCATGCAAGACGTGAGTAGTCGTCTACACGAGCCCTGCAGCTGAGCTCCGATCACATCGCAACGCTGGCAGCGGTTGCCTACACGTTCGAAGGCGATGGCGCGCAAGAGTCACCGACTGCCACAGCGCGCTGCCTCATACCTTCGCTCTCACCGGCGTTCGAAAAGCACCGAGTACAGCAAACGCTGCTGGATCACTAGCAAAGTGGCCGAGTCAAGGTTGACCATCTCCGAGCCCAAGTACATCATTCTGGCCAGCAATGTTCTCCTAACGGATATAACAAGATTGTAGCTTAGATGTATGTCGTCGGATGGAACGAGGATGGAAGTGCAGTCCCGATCGCGTACGGAGAAGCGGTGATAAGTATGCGCAAGGGAGCCCGGTTGACGATGCTCCCCGGGTGCGATGGCTGGATAGTCTATAACCCGTTCTCCAGACGTCGAGAGGCTCACAGCAGCCTGCAGCTGTTTAGCGGGCACACAGAGTTCGCGGTCCTCATTCCTCGTTAATCGCACTCTTATATAGAGAATTTTCCTCACAAACATCCCGGACACGAGCCGTGCCGGAGAAGATGAGTGCAGATATGCCGATGAGGCAGCAGTATATGTTGCTTGCCTCAAGTAGTTGCGTGACCCGTAAGATATTCTCCACCCCATGGTCACTCGGCTCACGGTTGGTGCGCGTAATGTCTTGAGCCAGTACCATCTGAACAGTCCCTCTGACGCCGATATAGTCGGTAACATCAAGCGAAGCGGACCAATATTGATCCGTACCGCCCCGCTTCGCCGAAATGCTTGCATTCTCCGCCAGCCACTCCTGCATGAAGCGGATGCGCTAGAACGGGCAGATGGTACACAATGCAAGCGTTTCGCGAGAATGCGAGCGCTGTCCTTGTGGAAGGCATACTCAGATTGGTCGACGCGTTAGCATTTAGGATAGTCGATACGGATATGCTGGATGTATCTAGCGTTGTTCTTGCCAATCTGCTCGAGAAACAAGGCTACATGTGGAGGGGTGGACATCGTAAGATCGAAACAATGCTGTCCGTAGAGCACAAGGGTCCACGGGTGCCGAAATCATACTCCTCGACATGATCACGTGCTTGTCCCGCATCATTGTCAAGTGAGCTATCCACCTCTAACGTCGAGCTTGGGGACTTTCGATGCGGGATGTCTGGTTTGGAGAACGTGCGGCAAGGCGTCGCTGCGAGGATCGAGCCCAGCACTCTGAACATGGCTAGCCTGTGGACCGCGGGTCCACACGCTAGCCACATCGAAGCACCGCTGTATCTCCTCGCCCCTGTCACCATCTGAACGCGCTAAGCACCAAGGTCGTGCAGGAAGCACGGCTCCCGCCCACCCGCTACGAGTGTCAGCCAGTGTACCTCTGTACCGACTGGCTGACGGAACGACCTGACGCAACCCTCTGCTCTCTTTTCACTGCGGTGGGCGGGATCTGCGCTGGAAATGCGCCCATCGCTGAGACGAAAGAGTGGCTTGTGCATGTGGAAGCGTCCAAGGTGATGTTTGGCCCTGAACCATCAGGACGTTGTAGAAACGGTTTCGGAGGAACGAAAGGCATGACTCTGCGTGTATATGTATCTTGCGTTCCGCAAGGCTGAATCTACTGCGCCCTACTCTGGTTGCCTTCCTCACCAGCGCATCTGCATTCCACTCACTCACTCACTCCCTCATCACTTGCCGCTGTACAATGCATGCAGGGGTCGAGAGCGTACAGTCGGGGCTCATTGCTCCCCCTCCTTCCCCTGCGGTGAAGCGCCCCACTTCACGCCTTGCTGAACGCACGTTGACGGCCGCTAGCTACAACCAAAGACAACGGAGACTAGGGCTTCTCAAGCTGAGAGTGGCCGAGAGCAGGTCGTACTGGCATCCTCGAGTGCGCCAGAAGCGACCTGGGCCATCGCACGGTTCGTTGTCATCGTCAGAGGCTCACCACCTGCCGACATCAAGGATCCCAGTTTCCAAGTACGTTCCTAAGGACGGTGCTCTGGAGCGTTGGAACCAAACAACACCTGAATCAGAGTCCTACGTTGATCTCGCCTTTTTTTGCTTCCTGTGCTCCGTCAGTAGGGAGAATGCGGCATTCGTGTCTGATTCTTGCACCTGGGTATCTCCTGAGTTGCGTTTAGACTAGAGTTGGAAGGTCATCCGAGTCGGCATCCCGTTTTTGCTGTTGCAGGATCATGTTCGGCTGAAGCCTTCGAGCTTCTGATGGTGTCTTGATCGCTCTAGCGCAAGCACTCAACTCTTCTGCTATGGCTAGCGCTCTTGCATCGATCTTGAGAGTTCGTTCTGCGCCGAGCTCGGATCGTTGTCTATGATAGGTTGAATGATGGCGTCTCAAAGCTTCGGACGCAGCAGGAAGCAGACATGTGTGCATGCTCGGGTCTGTCTGCCGTGTGCCCTCATAAGTGCAGTCCTATTTAACGAGCTCCATGGTCGTTCAAAGCTTGGATCAACCGCTCCACCATCGAGAGGATCCAGTCTTGACATGTCCCGGAATTCTGCCCAGCTCAGTCAGTCTCGTGAATCATTTGCTCAAGTCATCAGTCCGGAAACACCCTCTCATCCAATCGACATCTCAAAAGACGAAAGTCCGGCAAAGGTGCAGCCATGCTCCGGCCAAACGTCGAAGTTCGGCAGCGCCCCTCCAAAGGCGTCTTCTGGCTCAACAAATACACGGTCGAGCTGGAGCAGCCCGGTAATGACTTCGGGCAAATCATTCTCTACCTGGAAATCAGAACCTTGCTATTCTTTCAGCGATGCGGATCTCGGTCTCAGTGACGAACTACCCATCTTAGAGAAAGCACCACTACCACCGAAACCGCAAGCACTACTTGTGCCATTATTGAAGGCTAGGAAAACAGAGGATCGGTCTCGACAAGTACACTGCAGGAGGCAAATGAGAGTGGCGGCTAAGAGGCCACCAAAGATTGAGGAAAATCTTGAGGACAAATAGGATGCTGGAGGCTTGAGATACACCCCCGCTTGTGTCTTCTCGATCGTTCCCTGAAGGACCGCACAACAATGTCGGCACCAGTAACAACGCATCCACACGAAGGAAACGAGGATGGAGATAGTGCTCTCGGTGACGTTTTTTCGTCTTCGGAAGACGACGACGCCTCCGTGTTGTCTGAAACCGAGCAGTACGTTGAGGAGAACCGCCGGACCTATCACGCTCCCTGGATCAATGGCCGCTATCTGCTCCCGAACGACAAACCGGAACAGGAGCGATTGGATGTTCAGCACGCACTCTTGATCGACACCGACGGCTTGCACAAAGCGCCAGTCCAAGGACTACTAAACGTACTCGACGTTGGAACTGGCACCGGACAATGGGCAATCGCACTCGCAGAAGAGTACCCCAGCGCGGTGGTCACCGCAATCGACATAGCTCCCAACGTGATGCCGAACTGGACTCACCCGAACTGCTGGTTTCTCGTTGACGATGCTGAGAACGAACTGGGCATGGGGAACGAGAAATTTGATTACATTCATGTGCGTCTTTTTCACGGATTTCGCCATCCAATTCGTTTCATTGGACATGCTTGGGAAGCTCTTGTGCCTGGAGGATATCTCGAGATCAAGGAGTTTGAGTTCCCTTTACAATTCCACGACCCGGAAAGGGCAAAGACTTCAGCGCTCACGACATGGTTAGATATTGTGATAGCGGGATCTTCGAGATTGGGCATTGACCTCACCATCACGGACAAGATTTCCATGATGCTTGTTGACAGAGGCTTTGAAAACGTCGAAGAGAGTATCTCTGCTTGGCCGATTGGTACATGGCCAAAGAAGAAGAGGAGAAGGATGTTGGCCACGAAGCTACAGGGGTACTGGTTGGAAACTCTGGCAGCGTTTATCTGGAGGCCATCCCGTGAGATGGACTGGCACAACGAGGAAACCCAGGTTTTGTTGGCTAAGGCGCGGAGCGAGATTTGCGGCCAAAAGGTCCGGGCAACCATGCATGTGCGCACCTTCTGGGCCAGAAAGCCGCACCCCGCTTGATTCGTTATGGGTCGATCTGTTCTAGGAGCCTCTAAGTATCCAGTGCATGCAACGCAACTACGCATATGCTTCTATAAGTATCCATAGTGTTCTAGAAGAAGACGCCTAGCGTAACACTTAGTATCTATAGTGGTGATCTTTTCCTTCAAGCTTCTACAAACATCACTGAGATAGCGCGTACACCAAGTACCTTATATCATCACGAATCGTTCTTGAGCGTCCACTCGCTCCGAACCTTCCTACCTCTCTTGGTTCATAATAGGAGCAAGGCTTTGAAGACGAGCTAACAATAGATCGACTTCTTCTTGGTACTGTGCGAGTGCATTGTCGTTAGCATCTCTGATGGTCAAAAGCGCATTAAGTATGCTCGGAGTCCGTTCACGTTTGCCTGTGGTCATTGAGTAGATCGTGGGGAGCAAAGATGGATCGGCTTGAGGATCCATAGCTGGGAGATGAGTCTCGGTCAAGCAGTCCGTGTCTTAGGGCTTGTACCAGCCAATGAGATGCGAGGAATATTGAGCAGCTCTCAAAGAGAAGCACGGGTCATTGGCCATGCAAGTTAGCCACACAGTAAGTGGCCTGCAGGAAGCTGATTCGAGTCACTGTCCTTGGCATCAGTCCCGAGGTGCCGCACTCGGTCAGCACCTTGTGTAGCCACCAGACCTGAATCCCAGAGGGCTGAGTCGATCGCGAGCAAGCAGAGCCGTGCGCGGGAGACTTGTCCCGCTTCCTCGCTCTATCAAGGATGTCGACCTTGTTGTTGTGATGGTCCTCATTCAACGTCCGCCTGGCGTAGAGATGCTTCGGATCCCATTGGCGATGTACGGCACGCCTGACGGTCTTCGGCAGAGGTGACCCCAACTACGTGGGCGTCTTTGGCGAGATGGCGCTTTTTGACGCGACTGTCTCCCAATGTGGACTATTCCAACACCACCTGGCGTTCTTCTCGCTCTAGGTCAGAGCGGACATATACATATACAGGCCCAGGTGCGTTTCGCTTCTGAAGGCATCCCTCATGCACGTCACCGTTCTTTCTGCCTGATCGGGCGCCTTCTTTCACACCGGAACTCTTATCTCCTTCCATGTATCATGACTACCGGTGCCTCAGCCCTCTGCGTTGCCCTGTATTGTGTGGCTCTGAGTGTTTGTCTCATAGCTTTGACCGTTGAGATACCCACCTTCAACTCCATCACCTGGAAGCAGTGTCTCGCCAGACACGCTTCGCTAGGCTTTCAGATATTGTTCCAGGTGCTGTGGCTGAGCTTCCTGCTTCGGGCTCCTCCGGATACGACATCAGCGTGGGACTTTCAGTTGCCTCATGTATGGATGATCCAGCTGAGTGCTGTGTTCGAGCTCTACTCACGGGTATGCTCTCTCCTCGCTCTGTGTGTCTTACAAGCTGACCGTCCTTGGCTAGTCAGCATCTGCGCAGTCCTTCCTGTCCGCTATTGCACCCGAACGGACCAAGTTGCCGTACCTCTTCTACGCACTTCCAGCTACGCTTCTCGGCCTGACGATATCCATGTCGATAGACCAGAACTTCCTCCGACCCCGGTTGTGGGTAGGGTACATCAGCTGCGCGATAGCTTCGGACATCGTAGGTGGTGTTGCAACTATCTATGGCATGAGCGTGTCGAAGAGGTGGTGCCAGCCTGCAGTACTATTTAGCATGGTCTTTGATGGTCTCCGTACTGCCATCAGAGCGTGCCTTGTTCTTGGCACAACTGGCGCCGGGCCGCCAGTGCAGATACCCGTGAGTCTTCGTCAGTGATGGAATACGCGCCAAGCTGACTATACCAGGTGTACGCGATGCTCTCTTACAGTAGCCTTACGCCAGTCTTAAGGCTTGTCCTCCATCGTCTTCGACCTTTGCCGATCGTCGGCTGCCTTGAAATGGAGCGCAAAGGAGATGATGAGTGGGTTTGGGTCGTACAGAAAGGCCAGCTTCCGCAAGATCCGAAATATTCCATTGTATCAATGAGTCGGCAACAATTCGAACAATGTCCAAAGCACTCGGGCAATACTGAATCCAACCAGAGCAGTTATGCAAGCAGTATGACAGACGACAGGCTGGCAAATAGTATTCTGTCACCCTTCCGATCTATTTTAACTCTTACGGACGCTTAGAGGTTCCCGAACACTGCGAGCGAGTGTAGTAAATTGGCCGGTCATTAGTTTAGTGTTCCATTTGTATTCGTCGAACCCAGTCGTTAGACCTAGTCATCTATGCTCTACACTTCCGATGCGTGTGACGTGGATCCGATTAACCAAGGTTAGGTGTGACTGGTGGGGTCGTTGTGGCACTTCCGTTGGACTCCTGTAATAGAATGCCCCGTCTCTTATCTGCGGTTCCTTGCCCTCCTACTGGTCACTGATGTATACGTCATGTTGTGGCTTGATTGCAGGGACCGGTTACCGAATCCAAGCGCGTGTGGGTGAATGTTGACGATTGAGGAATCATAACATCTAGAACACGTAACGGAAGTGCACCGACAGGATCATTGTAGCCCTGCCACATGTTAGCTAAGATCGAAGAGGAACGAAGGAACGGTGACGAAAGTTTTTGGACGGAACGAGCTAAGATCATCCCAGGAGACAGAGGCGCAAGCCTCACACAAGCCTCGAACGCACATGTATCAAGGCTACCGTCTGGAAGATGCAGCACTTTTGCCTCCTTCTCTTGAGCCACTCAAGGTATCTGCTTCCCGTCTTGAACTCATTGGACAATGTTGGCCTGTTCGTTGATGGGTGTGGAATCCTTTGCGGTGTAGAGTGCTTTCCAGCCGTTGTATCACCGTAGTAGGCGTGTGCGGACGGCTGAACGAAGGGGACCAAAAGCTGCATCTTCTTGTCCCTGTTCCTCTTTGTTCAACCCACAGCCACCCCTCCAATATGAGCGCCGGAAACCCTACTGACATCGACTTGCTGTGCTCGAACAACAGCAGATAACGGCAAAAGGGACACTATGGAAGCGCGGTTGGAGAGGATTCCTCAGCCGTCGAGCGACAGCACTCCTGCACCTCAGCATATGTAGGCACACCTCGTCACCGTAAGATGGTTAGCGAAGGCGTATCGACACCTTGTTGAGATTCACAGCCACCGACGGCAACGGTCAACTACTTCGGCCTGCCCACTCTAGGCAGCCTGAAACCTTCACAGCGGCACGATATCGCGGATGGCACAGCAAGCAAGTGAAAACAAGAGGCACTTTTCGGGATGGACACGGTCGACCAAGACTACATTGATGTCTACCTCTGGAAACATGGTGGCAGATGACTCTCCGGCACATTCACCGGACTCGGCTCTTTCCTGTACGGAACACGATGCGGCCAGACTGATACTCGTAGTTGATCGGCAGCTGCAGAATGATGTAGAGCCAAAGCGTTGCAAGGTGCGAATCTGCCGGTCTCTCGCTCCTCCCCCACAGCTCCATAAGACCAGAGACCGACAGCATCGCGAGAACGACGCAGAGCGAGCCGAAGCCAACGGAAGCTGTCAAGGCCTTCCAGGTTCTGCGCGGGCAGGATCAGCGTCGGAGTTTTTGTCCTGGCTAGAAGCTCTCACTCACCTCCGAGGGTTTTCCCTTCCCATCTCGCCGATGCCGCTGTCGTCCATCGGTGCTTGTGCGAGCCAACTGACGTTACTATACTCGACGGGAGTAGATCGATCTTCGACAAAGTTGTGAATGGTTGGGTGCAAGAGGAGTCTGGTACCGCGCCGGAAAGGTACTGGAGAGACTGGAAGAGCGTGCTGTAGCGCCCGCACACAGAGGAGAGGCAAGATGCTCGCCATATATACCTCACCCTTGCGGCACGGTAGCTACCCGATGCAGCCGGGAGAAGGCGCGAGAGGGGACAGGGTGCACGTTCATGGTTGCCAATCAGACTTCTTTGGCTTGCTGCTCCGTGGCAGTGTCCGTGGCCTACTCCGCTTGCGTTGATCGAAGCCCCGCCAGCACAGAAACGGTCCTGCTTCGGGGCCATGGGCCGGCACGGACAAAGCGAGGGCGAAAGTGAAGCAGGCTTCCTTCGCTGACGCGTCCAGAGGTTGCTCGCGCGATCTTTCGGCCGTCACGCCTTGTGGATAGCGGAGGCGCAACCGAGAAGTCGAGGAGGTCGGACAGGTAAGAAACGACCCCTGGAGGCAAGGCTTGGGCTCAGACGCCTTCCACGACGGCGTCACCAGGCGCTGTCGGCTGTGAAAGACGTCACGGATGCACGCCTTCGCACTTGTCTGGTCACGCTCCCAACCACGCCGCAAGAGCCGCATGTGAGCCCTTGTGCGAGCACCCTCGGGATGACACAGTAGCGCGGTCTGGTGTCTTGGACGACCATCGACTGGCTGGGAGTGTTCGGTTCGTGACCCAGGACTCGCCATGCTGCAGGACCAGGACGGGGCGAGGTAGGAGCTAGTTGGGCCGCCTTGTCTCGACTAATCCTGCGAGCGGCTCACCAGCCTCGGGCAGCTCTCTCCCCTTCCCACAATCGCCGCGGTCCCGTGGTCGAGCCTAAGACGATACGACCTGTGCCATCCAGTCGAGGTTACAGTACTCCCTCCGTCTGAGGCCGCATCCTATGCTGCGCCCGACACGCTGTCGCCCAAAGGCCTGTCGGAGAACGGGCTTCATCGACAAGGCAGCCGGAGCGCCTGCAACAAGACGTCCTTGTCTTCCCACGACCGAAGCGACTACTCAGACGCCACGTCGCGAGCGGCCTGGATGGAACAGTCTTTCCAACGGGGTCCTGTCGGAGCAGGATACAGCCTACTACGGTGGGGCGAGGCCACCGGTCGTTGGAAGCGCGCGATGTCGCAGTCGAAAGGGACCGGGTAGCTGTGAGGGTCGTTCGTTACAAGTGACGAGTCCATGGTCGAGATCTCGACGTTGCGGCCAATCGTCGGTCGAAGCGTGCTGTACGTGCAGGCCTCATCGTGCCTCAAACTGTCATGTGCGCGTCCCCTTAGCTCGAGTCGTGGACCAGCGGCCTCGAGGAGGGGCGTAGCTTGCAGATGACCTTTGCTACAGCTCTACGGCGGGAAGATACAGCCCAGGTGGGAGCCCAGGCAGGACTCTAACAGCACATATAAGTGCAGAAGCCGATCCAAGTTGACAGCACCCTGACCGTTCTTCCAGACAAGCGCATTGGGTCACGAATCAAAGAACAAACAGGAGCAGTATGTCCGCGACGAGTGGACCATTGCTGGGAGCGTCACGCCTGGAGGGAGGTGGTGATCCGGTGGGCTGCGTCTCCACGCGAACCCTTAACCATGCTGACTGGCTCTCCAGATGCCCTCGTCACCAACGTTGCACCGTGGCCATGAAAGTCACGGATGCAGCACGACCGCAGAGGCCGATCGCGCTGGTGGTACATCACGAGGAGGACCGCCCAGCACTGCTGGAGGACCACAGCCGCCGGGTGGTGCGCAGCCTGAGCCCGGATCCGACGAGAGGGCCGGCATGGGTGAACCAGCCCGAGACCCCACGGGACTGGGAGAGGGTACGTGTTCTGCTAAGCAGGTTAGGTTTGGCGACCACTGACTGCCACAGGTTCCGAACCCGGCTTGAGGAAGGGCGTGTGCGAAGACATCGACGGACCGACAGAATACTTGAACAGAGTGACGATTGCATATAACGAAAGCATCCGGAGGAGGAAGATGCCCGAGACCGACCCAGCCACGGCTGTACACGCCAGATTCCGCGCCGTCAGGCCTTGGCTCAAGGAGATGACTGTTCATTTAAAGTGCATATTGCGAACGTGCATCGCGACACATCTTCGAGTGATCAACGATCACGTGACTGTCATGAGTCCCACGGAGTTGGCGGCACAGCTCGAACTTGTCCTGAGCTTGGTCGACGCCGAAGAGGAGCTGGTATAGAGAGGAGACGTCGGTCGGGCCCAGACAGTCTTCGGGTGGTCCTGTAGTTAGACAAGGATAGACTATTTGACGCGATTGCAAACCGTAGCCCACATTCGTCGCGGGTTCTTCATACCTCTGCAAGCTGCGAGAAAAGTGTTCCCTGCCCCGAAGCATGCATCATGCATGCATGTTTCTGACTTCCCCAGCCCAACGATCCACCTAGACGCCCTTCGTGCCTGCATCGGTCAACGATCGTTTCCTGCCTTGTCTGTTGGCGCACATTGATCTGCGTGTACAGCTACAGCCCTGGGAAGACTGGACTTCAGCAGAGGTCAAGGCGAGACTGTCTCCCACCTGGCGACACGTGTAGCAACGCGTGTTGACGTTCCCGCATCGCCACAACTTCGAGCAGGTGCAGTAGCTAGCGCTGGAAGTCCGTTCTGCCAAACTGCGCTCGGACGTGTACTGAACCAAGCA
>Ga0160428_1002360_pt1 | contig 11575 bp, 14 predicted proteins | sample SolpanmetagenomM_FD_108198 | JGI IMG/M metagenome (GOLD analysis project Ga0160428, IMG submission 108198) | Solar panel surface microbial communities from Lawrence Berkeley National Laboratory, California, USA - M | ecosystem: Engineered > Built environment > Solar panel > Unclassified ...
AGAGCACCTTTGGTGAGACGGACGGCAAGCGCATCCGACAGCGATTTCAGCGTGGTCTTAGGCATGCGGGCCCCTATGCGCCGGTCGCCGCGCGACCTCAAGACTTGTGGCGGTGCAACATTTTTCAGCTGGTCGCGCGGCGCATCGCACGCTCGGTGAGCGCGCTGTCATCGCTGATCGTCGCGACGATATCGAGCGTGCCGGGTGCCCCCGAACGCGCCAGCAGGACCACGTAATCGCCTTCGTGCGGTGCAGTGGCCAGCGTGACGCTGGCAAGCGCCGGACGCTTTGCCAGCATCGCGGACGGGGTCGTGCGCGGTTTGGCGACCGGCGTGCGCGCGAGCCGCTCGGCCTTGACCACGCCCTTGATCCCGCCGTCGAACGATTCGAGGAAAACGCGCAGCCCCCCGGTCGCGACGTTCATGCGGCGGGCATGCGCGAGCACCGCGGCATATTCGGTCAGCCGGGTCTTGTCGTAATCGGCCCCGAACACGAGCTTGACCACCGGGGTCATCGGCGCGCGGAGCTGGACCGCGATCCCGGCCGTGTCGAGCAGCGTGGCGTAGCCCTGCGGGTCGGCATCGGCGGCGGCGGCGAAATCATGCGCACGGGCGAGCGCACGATACAGCGTCGCGCGGCTGCGCGTATCCGCCGTGCGAACTGCGGCGGCGGTTTGCTGCGCGAGCATCAACTGGTCGGCAAGGCTGTCTTCGGGCCAGGCGCGTGCATCGTCTTCGTGTCTGTCTGCGCTTTCCGAAGCGACGGGATCGCGTTCGAGGTCTTCGACAGTGTCCGCTTCGGTCAGGGCGTGGTTCGGGCCGTCCGCCCACGCCGGTGCGCTCGGCGTCGCGCGGGGCGCGACTCGCGCCGCCTCGATCTCGGCATGAAGCCGCGCCTGCATCTCGGCGTCGACCAGTTCCTTCCAGTTGATCACGCCATAGATGAAGTCGATCGTGTCCTCGTCCGACGAGAAGGGCATCAGGATGCCGCGGTACAGCGTATTATGCCCGCGCGTGCTGACGAACTCGGCCTCGAACCCGATCGGCGAGCGGTTGGCGATGATCTGCAGATAATGGTCGGTCAGCCGCGACAGCAGCGAGCGGCTCGGCACCTGCGCGATATGCGTCGTGCTGCCATCGAGCGAGCATTCCTCGCGGAGCGCGCGACCGAGATAGGCGATGCCGGGGTTCTCGATTCCCTTGGTGAAATCGAGTAGCACGCTGTGCGGCCCGAAATCGGCGATCGTGCCCGGGTCGAGATCGTTGATTGACGGATAACCCCGCCCGCCGAGCAGCGAGACCCAATAGTTATACGCGCGGACATGCATCCGGCGCTCGTCGGTGCCGACTGCGATCTGCGTCTCGGCAAGATCGCCGCCGCCGGCATCCTGCCCCGCCTGATTCAGCGTGCGGCTCGAATCATCGGCGCCGGTCCGACCGTCATCGAAGTCGCGAACATGATCCATTGCGCAAACGCCCTATCTGGCCCGGGGGGACCGTTACCGGGAGCCTTGTGCACGCTGCGTGGTAAACGTGAGGTAAAGGGGTGGTCGATCGTAAAATTGCGGGCGCCGACAGGGTTGGCGCTTGCCAGCCCCCACGCCATTTGATAAGCGCCCGCCTCCACGATCGCCGATCCGGCATCGTGTGTGCCGCTTTAGCTCAGTTGGTAGAGCATCGCATTCGTAATGCGGGGGTCACAGGTTCGAGTCCTGTAAGCGGCACCAGTACATAAAGAGAACATGCTGGAAACCCGCAGAAAACTGCGGTATATTACCTCTCGGTAGTCCCATGATTTCTCACTTTGTTCCGCCAAGACCCAGCGAAAAGGGGCCACGAATCATGGGACCACAAGCTTTCCAAAAGGCGTGGCCCCATGCTTACCGTGGTTCAGATCAAGGCACTCAAACCGGCTGAGCGGCCCTTCAAGGTCTCCGACTCCGATGGCCTTTACGTTCTTGTCCAACCGTCCGGTGCGCTGCTCTGGCGCTTTCGCTATCGAAGCTGTGGGATCGAGCGCAAACTCTCGCTTGGCAGTTTTCCCGAGGTCTCGCTGGCGCAAGCCCGCCGCAAGCGTGACGAGGCCAAGGCAGAGCTGGAGGACGGGATCGATCCTGTCGAGGAGAAGCGGCAGTCTCGCTTGAAGGCTGAACTGGCGGCACAGACCACCTTCAGCATCGTGGGCGAGGAATATATCGAGAAAATGGAGCGTGAAGGCCGCGCCCCGGCCACCATCAAGAAGGCGCGCTGGTTCCTCGAACTCCTCGGCGGCATCGCCAATCGTCCCATCGCCCTCGTGACGCCGCACGAGCTTCTCGACGTGCTCAAGCGGGTTGAGCGCCGCGGGCATCACGAAACGGCGCTCCGACTTCGGTCGTTTGCCGGCCGAGATTTTCGCTACGGATTTGCAACTTTGCGGACCGAACGTATTCCCGCTGACATCCTGCGGGGCGCGCTAACCGTTCCCAAGGTCAAGCATCACGCTGCCATCATCGAGCCGAAGAAAGTCGGTGAGCTGCTACGAGCGATCGAAAAGTATAAAGGGCGGCCCGAGACCCTGCATGCGCTGAGAATCGCACCGCATGTCTTCCTGCGTCCGGGCGAGCTGCGGCAGGCCAAGTGGGACGAGATCGACTTCGCCGAAAAGGTCTGGCGGGTGCCGGCCGAGCGAATGAAAATGAAACAGCCGCATGCGGTCCCGCTGTCTCGTCAGGTGCTGTTTATTCTCCAGGACCTTCGCTCGCTGGCGCGGGCGAGCGAGTATCTGTTTCCGGCACTCACACGACGAAGCGTCCGCTTTCCGATAACACCCTGAACGTGGCGCTGCGACGCCTGGGCTTCGAGAATGACGAGATGACCAGTCACGGGTTTCGAGCGATGGCCAGTACGCTGCTCAACGAGTCAGGGCTTTGGCATCCCGACGCGATCGAGCGCGCTCTTGCGCATGGCGAAAAGGACAGGGTGCGGGCCGCCTATCATCGTGGTGCCCATTGGGCCGAGCGCGTTCGCATGGCTCAGTGGTGGTCGGATTACCTCGACCAGCTCCGTGTCGGTGGCGAGGTCGTAAAGGGAAAATTCCGCAAGCGGGCGTAGCTTGAAAATGGTGAAATGGAAGTTTGACCGAGCCAATTGGTGAAGCTCGGCCAATCATGGATCGGGAATGACCTATGCCTGATCGAGCGTGCCCGCGGCGAACATCTCGCGGGTCCGCTTGAGCGTGGACAGCAGGGCGGCCTTATAGCCAGTGTCGCTGTCGAACTGAGCCTGCTCCGCTTGCTCCTCCGGACCGTTCGGCACCTTGTCGCGCAGACCGAGATAACAGTAGAATTTCAACTGAAGCGCGCCCGCTTCATCCTCGAACAGCTCGTTCACGATCGCGCCTTCCCGCGGGCCGGTGGCCTGGAAGAAGGTCACCTTGCGCTGCGGTTCGAGCGTGATGATCTCGCGCAGATCGGCACCCGCAATCGTGGCGTCGCGGACGAAGTGCGTTGCGCTCTCCTCCGTGACGTCGCAGCGCGTGCACAGGCCAGCCGGAAGGAAGAGGCACGCATCGCGGGCCTTTCGTTCTAGGCCCTTCCAAACTTGCTCGCGTGTCAGCTCGGTTTCGCCGTGCGGGTTCACCGGTACGGTCGCGGTCGAATAGATCATGGTGATGGTCCTTGTTTGCGTAAGGGGAATGGCGGCGATCAGCCGACGATCTGCGCGACGTAGTCGCGATAGGAGCGCGGCGGACGGCCGAGCACGGCGGTGAGCCGATCGACGTCGCCGGCATCGGGGATCATGCCGTCGCTCAGGAAACGCTCGGCCATCAGGCGCATGTCGAACGCCATCCAGCTCGGCATGAACTGGCGCAGGTTTTGCTCGAACCCGGCGGTGTCGTCGCCCGGATAGGCGATAGGACGGCCGAGGACGTCCCTCCAGATGGTGGCAGCGCCCGCGCCAGTCAGCGTGTCCGGGCCGACAAGGTTAATGCGGTTGAGCGGCAGCGGGGTCGTCGATTGTTCGCGGCGGATCAGCTCGATCGCGGCGACCTCGCCCACATCGCGCGCGTCGATCATCGCGAGGCCCTTGTCGCCAATCGGCATGGGGTAGAAGCCGTTGCCGATCACCACGTCCTTGATCGTGATCTCATTGTCCATGTAGTAGGCTGGCCGCAGGACGGTCGCGTTCAGGCCCATCTGCTCGATCATCCGCTCAACGCCGAACTTGCCGGCGAAATGCGGTACATTCACATAGATGTCGCTGTGGATCACCGACAGATAGACGATCCGCTCGATCCCCGCCTCGCGGGCGACGTTCAGCGCGATCAGGGCCTGGGTGTATTCGTCCGACACCACGGCGTTCAGCAGGAACAGCGTGGAGACACCGGAAAAGGCGCTGCGCAACGAATCCACGTCGAGCATGTCTCCCTGGACGACGTCAACGGAGGCAGGAAGGCTGGCTTTCGAGGGGGCGCGCACCAGCGCGCGCACATCGGCGCCACGGTTCACGAGCTGTTCGACGACGTTGCGGCCGACAGTGCCGGTCGCGCCGGTAACGAGAATGGTCATGATGGTCACTCCTGGGTTGAGCCGTTTGGCTGTCCTCAAATTAGCGATCCACATTCGTATCGGTAGCCGCTATATCTGGACACACTGTCTCACAGGTGGAACGCATGGATCTGCTCGCTCTCGCTGATTTCAATCTCGTCGCGCGTCACCTTGGGTTCGGGAAAGCCTCGCGCGCTGCCGGGCGGCCCAAGGCAACGCTGTCCCGCCGTGTCGCGGAACTGGAGGCGAGCCTCGACCTGCGGCTATTCGAGCGCGGCGCGCGCGCGCTGAAGCTAACCGAGGAAGGACGGGCGCTGTACGAGCGGACCGCCCAGTTGCTCACCGAACTCGACGAGACCGCCAGCGCGATCGCATCGGGCGGGCACAATCCCCGGGGCAGATTACGGATCAGCGCGCCGCTACTTTTCTCGCAGACGGCGATGGGGAAGCTGGCAGCCGGATTTGCGCTGAAACACCCGGACGTGCGGCTTGAGGTGACGACCGAAGATCGGGCGGTCGATATGGTCGAGGAAGCCTATGATCTGGTGATCCGCGTCAATCCCGAGCCGGATGCAAGCCTGGTCGGCCGCATCTTCCTCCACGATGCGCTGGTCGTCGTGGCGAGTCCGAAGCTGAAGCCGTCAGAAGGCGTCGCTGTTCCAGCGGTCGTGCGTGGCGCGATCAATCAGGTCCAGCTTTGGGAGATGACAACGTCGGCAGGAAAGACGAGCATTGCGGTCAATCCCGTCCTCAGCCTGACGTCCCTCGTCATGGTCCGAGACGCGGTGCGGATGGGCATCGGCATCGGGCGTCTGCCGGTATCCCTCGTCAGTCACGACCTTGCCGTCGGCACGCTGGTGCATTGGGGTGACGTCGATGCACCTCGGACAGCGCTCTGGGCACTCTATCCAACGCGCCGGCTGCTGAGCGCTCGCGTATCGGCCTTCCTTGAATATTTACGGGAGGCCTTTCCACACGGAACGCCCGACGAGCTTGCCGCCTATGTCAGGCGATAGAGCGCCATGCGTAGGAGTGCAGCTTATCCAGCATTCCGAGCGCCATAGCGTAGACCATCGATCAACAACGTGACCATGCGCTGAGTGTGCGCCACCCCATCGTCCCCTGTCGCTACGGCAAGGTTTCCGATCGCGCGAAGCAGATCATAAGGCGCAATGTCCGTGCGGATCTCGCCCGCATCGGCGGCAGCGGTCAGCAGCATCGACAGTGCGGGCTCGAACCGCTCTCGGAAATAGCCTGGCAGGGTCGCGAATGCCGCTTCGCCGGAATGCAGCGAGGCCGCCAACCCTTGCTTGGTCGCCAGGAAGCGCGTGTAGCGCATCAGCCAGGCGGCCAGCGCAGCAGCTGGGTCGTGTTCGGCTGCAAGCGTCGCGGCGGTGTTCGTACAGGCATCGACCTCGCGCCGGAACACCGCTGCCACCAAGTCGGCGCGAGTTGGAAAACGTCGATAAAGCGTGCCCAGCCCGACACCCGCTTGCGTAGCTATTTCCCGGATCGGCGCATCCACCCCCGATCGGGCGAAAACGATCTTGGCCGCCTCCAGCACGGCTTCTCCGTTCCGGCGCGCGTCGGCGCGCATGCGCGGTACCGGGGCACCGACGCCGCCCGCGGCCAGCGACGGAGGCTCGACCGCATTCGGGAATTTGAGCGCAGTCACTCTTTGCACAACCTTCTTGCTAAGCGGAACATTGATCCGTATCTAATAATAGCGGATCATTGTTCCGCTTGCTAGCCAGGAGTGCGCTGTTCCATGTCCCATTCGGACTCAGAAGACGGCGCGGACAGCGCGCCCGCATCCCGCGTTGTATCGGTGGCACCCATTACGCTGCCAACATCCGAACGCGGCCTGGACCTGCACGTCCGGGTGTCTGCCCCGATGACGGGCGACGCGCTCCCCATCATCCTCTTCTCGCACGGCAACGGCCAGTCGCTGTATGCCTATGGCCCGCTCGCCAACCACTGGGCGGCAAACGGCTTCGTCGTGATCCAGCCGACGCACCTAGACTCGCGAATGCTCGGCCTCGCACCGAACGATCCGCGCCGCCCGCACCTCTGGCGCTTTCGCGAGGACGATTTGGTGGCTGTTCTCGACGGGCTCGACCGGATCGAAGGCGATGCCCCAATGGTTGCTGCTGCCGTTCTCCAAGGACGGGATTTCCGTCGATCGTATCGTCGGTGCCGTGGTCATCGAGAGTGAAGCGGTGGGGGAACGATGATGATCGACGCGGGCGAACTACCGGATTTTGATGAACCTTATCTGGCGATGGCGATCGAGGCGCTGCCAAGCGAGACGGTCGACACGCTGCCCTATGGAGCAATCCGGCTTGACGACGACGGCAAAGTGCAATTTTTCAGTGAGGCAGAACGTCGATTGTCCGGATGGGGTGATCGGGAGCGCTTCGGCCTAGACTTCTTTAGCAAGATCGCTCCGTGCATGGACAATCCTGACCTCCGAGGTCGCGTTGAGCGTGCCCGGGCAAATGGCAAACTCGATTTGGAGTTCAGTCATGTTGGCGACTTCGAGGATCGTGACCGGGCATCAACGGTACGAATCCAATCTGCGAGCACAGGAGGCTACTGGATATCCATGCGCCGCGATTAGTACCGTTGCTATACGAACTCGAAATGTCACAACCGAAGGGTTGTCAAACCGGTTACTAGGCTTCTCTCTGCCAGGCCGCGCCGAAGGCGGACGCTCAGCAATCAGCTCGGTCTGCTCGTTCACAGCCATGGCCTGGTGAAGCTCGGATGGTTTGCTCCTGTCGGAAGCTGTCGTTTGGCCCCGTCACCCAAAATGACCGCATTGTCCTACTTTTTGTCATTCCACGGCCGCTCGTCGAGGCATCGAACGGACATGAACGGATGTCTGAAGTTGGGGAGCGGGCAACGACGGCTGAATGTCGTCTTGTGGGTCACGGATGCCAGCCGGTTCCCACATTCGCTGGACTGCCTGCGGAGCTGTGCCGGCGCCGGACCTTGGTATGAGGGGCCGACGATCAGAATGCGATTTTGCCGAGCGAGGCGCCGCCATCGACATGGAGCGTCTGCCCGGTGATGAAGCCGGCTTCGTCGGACAGCAGGAAAGCAATGGCCGCAGCGATCTCGTCAGGGGTACCGAAGCGTCCCACGGGCAAGCCGGCGAGATACCGTCGCTCGCCTTCGCTGCCGGGAGGGTTGTTGGCCCGGAACAGCTCGGTTTCGGTGGGGCCCGGGGAAACCGCGTTGACCGTGATGCCGCTGGTGGCGAGTTCGAGCGCCCAGCTCCGGCTGAAGCTGACCAGCGCCGCCTTGGCCGCAGCATAAGCTGTGCGTTCGACAGCGCCGAGAACAGTGAGGCTGGAGATGTTGACGACGCGGCCCCAGCCGCGCGCGACCATGCCGGGCAGCAGCGCCTGGACCGCCTGGAGCGCCGGATGCAGATTGACCCGCATCACTTCTTCCAGCGTCGGCAACTCGACCGTGCCGAGCCGTTGCGGCCGGACGAGACCAACATTATTGACGACGCCATCAAAGTCGAATTGATCCGTCAGATCGGCGAGGGCGGCATCGGTCGCGCGCGCATCGGCGAGGTCGACGGGAACGAGCATGCCCGGGAAGTCCGGCGCGGGACGACGCGCCAGGCCCACCACATGATGCCCGTTCAGGTTCAAACGATGCGAGAGAGCCAAGCCGATGCCTTTGCTGGCACCGGTGATGAGGAAGGTCCGCGACATAAGACTACCTTGCAAGAAAACCGCGGTCGCTTGCGCGACCGGAGTGTCGGGTCAGGCGGCGATGGTTGCGGCGCGGCGGAGCGCGGGCAGCATGTCCTCGGGCTCGGGACGGCGGGTATAGTCCGGGTTGACTTCGGCGTAGAGAATGGTCCCGTCCTGCGCGATGACGTAGCGGGCCGGCATCGGCAGCGTCCAGCTCGGGTCGCCGTTGAAGGTCGGCAGGTCGTTCTTCAGCCCCTTGTAGAGCTCGATCAGATAGTCGGGCATGGCGAACCGTAGCCCGAACGCTTTCGCCACGTCGTTGTGCGTGTCAGACAGGATCGGGAATCCAAGCTCGTTCTGGCGCACAGACTTGCGGCTGTTGGCTGCGGTCTGCGGCGAAATCGCGACCAGGTTTGCGCCGAGCTTTTCGAACTCGGGGAGAGCCGTCTGGAGCGCCTGCAACTCCATGTTGCAATAGGGGCACCACACGCCGCGATAGAAGCTCACCACCAGTGGCCCCTCGGCGAGCAGGTCCGCCGAGGAGACAGGCTGGCCGTCGGGATCGTTGAGGGTGAAGGCGGGTGCCTTGTCGCCGGCCTTGAGAGCGCGGGCGGCAGCACCGCTTGCGATCAGTTCGGCGGTCGCGCGGTGCATCGTCGCGATTACCGAGGACGGGACGCTATAGGGCGGCTTGCCCGCCTCAAAACCGGTCTTGAAGGCGTCGAGCTTGTCTTGGAGGGTCATTGGTCGGTTCCTTTGGTATAAAGGGTCAGGCTGCGGGGATGAGCGTGTTCACGCGCGCGACGGCCCGCTGGACGGCAGGGCGCGCGTCGACTTCGGCGTACCAGCGCGCGACATTTGGGGCGTCGTCGAAGCCAATGCCGGCGAACTCGCGCCGCCACAGCCAGCCGAAATGCGCGATGTCAGCGATAGTGAACGTGTCGCCGGCGACGAACCGAAGGTTGGCGAGCACGCCGTCGAGCACACCCAGCGTGCGCCTGGCTTCGGTCGAGAAGCGCTCGATCGCGCGCGGTTGCGGCTCGGCCGCCTGGCGCTGGAAGAAGCCGGACTGACCGAACGCCGGCCCAAGGCCCGAGGCGTGGAAGAAGAGCTGCTCGAAGACGCGTGCCCGGCCCTCGCCTGACGCCGGCAACAGCTTGCCCGTCTTCTCGGCAAGATAGACGAGGATCGCGGCTGATTCGGTCAGGACCAGATCGCCATCGACCAGTACCGGCACCTTGGCATTCGGGTTCAGCGCCACAAAGTCGGGCGCTTTCTGCTCGCCCTTGCGAACGTTGATGCCGTGGAGGGCATAATCGAGACCCAGCTCTTCCAGTGCGATCGGCACCTTGATGCCGTTGGGCGTGGCGAAGGCATAGACATCAAGCATGGTGGTGTTCCTTTGAAAGCAGCCGCGTCCGCAGGATGGGTGCGGCGAGCGCGATGAGTGCCGGGACCGGGTTGCCAGTGATCTGAAAGGCGTAGAGCCCGTCGAGGACGGACGGGGCGGTGGCAGTCCGCATCAGCCACTTCACCATCGTCGAACTCCCGCTCGCTTCCGGCTCTTTCCGGCGGCGTGAGCAGGAGATGCTCCTTTGCGGCTCGACAGGGCAGCTGGCCTGAAGCAATAACGCTCATTCCAAGGAGGAATGGAGTGGATCGATATCAGGCGATGGCGACGCTTGTGCGCGTGGTGGAAACGGGTTCGTTCTCGGCCGCGGCGCGACAGTTGAACGTCGGCCAGCCGGCCGTGTCGAAGACGATCGCGCAACTGGAGAACCGCCTACAGGTCAGTCTGCTGATCCGCTCGACGCACGGCCTCATGCCGACCGAGGCAGGGCTACGCTTCTATGAGCGCGCCAAAGCGGCAATCCAGGAAGCCGACGAGGCTGAGTTGGCGGCCCGTGGCGCCGGCGCGGGCCTCTCAGGCTGTCTCCGGGTGTCGGCTGCGACGACCTTCGCGCGCCTGCATATCGTGCCGCTCCTGCCGCGCTTCCTCGAACAGCACCCCGAGCTGGAGATCGATGTGACCCTCGATGATCGCGTGATCGACCTGATTGTTGAAGGCGTCGACGTTTCGCTGCGCATGGGTGCGCTGCCGGACTCCACCGCTGTCGCGCGCAAGCTGGCGATCGGGGGGCGTTCGGTGCTGGCGACCCCAGCCTATTTCGCACGCGCTGGCGAGCCGCAGAGCCCCGCCGATCTCGCCGGACATGAGGCTGTGGTCTACAGCCAGCTTCCCAACGTCTGGTCGTTCAAGCGGGATGGTGCCGAAGCATCGGTCGCGGTGCGGGGCCGCGTCCGGGTAAGCGCAGCCGAGGGATTACGCGCCGCGGTGCTGGCAGACATGGGACTGACGATCGCGTCGGACTGGATGTTTAGCCCCGAGCTAGCGAGCGGCGCCGTTCACCGCGTGCTCGATGGCTGGACGCTGCCGCCACTCGATCTGTGGGCGGTGTTCCCCGCCGGTCGCATGGCCAGCGCCAAGGCCCGCGAGTTTGCGAGCTTCGTGGAAAAGGCGATGGCCAGCAACCATTCCGGCCAGGCATAAGCCTTATTGCTTCGTGCTATCGTCCGGCCTGGTCGAGAAACCCCTAGCTGATTCTCACGCCGCCGCTTCCGGGCGGCCCAGACTTGAGGATCACACCATGGCCAAGTTCGACACCTACCGCGACGCCTTCCCCAACGCCCGCCTGACCCGCAAGGACAATGGCGTGCTCGAAGTCGCGCTTCACACCGATGGCGCCAAACTCGTCTTCAACGGCCATACGCATGAGCAGTTCGTTGATCTGTTCCACCAGATCGGGGAGGATCGCGACACCCGTGCGGTGATCCTGACCGGCTCGGGCGACGCCTTCATGGACGCGATCGATCCCGAGGGTTTCGACTTCTTCACGCCGCAGGGCTACGACAAGATCCTGCGCGAGGGCCGCAAAGTGCTTTCGAACATTCTCGACATCGAGGTGCCGATGATCGCGGCATTGAACGGCCCGGTGCTGCTCCACAGTGAATATGCGCTGCTCGCCGACATCGTGCTGGCCACACCCGAGACGGTGTTCCAGGACAAGCCGCACTTCGAGTTCGGTATCGTCCCCGGCGATGGCGTCCATGTTCTTTGGCCGCATGTGATCGGCTCGAGCCGCGGTCGCTACTTCCTGTTGACCCGCCAGGTGCTCGATGCCGAGACGGCGAAGGATTATGGTGTGGTCAACGAGATCTTGCCGGCTGATGGCCTGCTCGCCCGCGCTCACGAAATCGCCGACGGCATCGCCGCCCTCCCGCCGCTGACCGGCCGCTACACCCGTATCGCGCTCACTCAGCAGCTTCGACGGCT
>Ga0160428_1002361_pt1 | contig 11574 bp, 13 predicted proteins | sample SolpanmetagenomM_FD_108198 | JGI IMG/M metagenome (GOLD analysis project Ga0160428, IMG submission 108198) | Solar panel surface microbial communities from Lawrence Berkeley National Laboratory, California, USA - M | ecosystem: Engineered > Built environment > Solar panel > Unclassified ...
CCTGACCCTCTAGGCGTCGGACCGGCTGTACAAGTAGATGACAGCCGACCTGTGGTGCCCGGGCCATGTACCACCAGTCGATCGTCAGTGGGATGGACGTGGAAACTTGATCTACCGCACATGTCGATAGCCGCGAGGTCTTGTTGAGCCGTCGCGCAGGCCTCAAAGCAGGTGACGTCAGCCCAGCCCATGATCCACGATGCATCACGTGACCACCGCCGGCCGTCGAAGGCGATCGCTACTGGCCCGGCCCTTCACCACCCTCGCCGGGTCGGTGGTCCTGCTCGGTCTGGCCGACTCCATCGTCGGCAGCTACTACGTCCTCTTCCTCAACGACCACGCCGACCTATCCGCCACCCAGATCGGCGTGCTCTTCTCCCTACCCGCCATCGGCGGCATCGCCTTCACCCTCTGGACCGGACGAGGCTTCGACCGCCGCCCCACCCGCACCTGGGCACTGCTGGCCACCGCCTCCAGCGCGCTGGGCTACGCCCTGCTCACCACCACCACATCCTTCGCGTGGCTGCTGCTCATCTCCATGACCCTGCTCGCGGTCTACCAGGCCATCTACCCACAGCTGTTCTCCATGGCCCCAACCGTCCTAGGCACCGGAGCGCTCGGTCAGCGAGCCGTGCCACTACTGCGCTCAGGATGGTCGCTGGCCTGGGCACTGGGCCCGCTGATCGCCGGCCTGCTCCTGGTCCCGCGGATCGGCTACCTCGGCGTGCTGTGGGTGACGGTCGGGCTGCTCGTGCTCACGCTGCTGAGCACCGCTGCGGTGCCCTCACCGGGTGCTCCTCCGGTGCCAGCAGCTGGCACCACCACTGCCAACGGCCCCGTCCCAGCCGGGCGACCGGCGGGTGTGCCGCGCGCCGGGCTGGTCCTGCTGACCGCCAGCATCGCCTTGTTCTTCCTGGCCATGTTCGCCGGCGGTCTGGCCCTACCGCTCTACATCACCCAGGGCCTGGGGCTGCCCCGTGAGCTCGTGGGCACGCTGTTCTCGCTGTGCGCGGTGGTGGAGATCATCACCGCCCTGGCCGTGGTCGCCCTGCCCTCACGATCGAACCAGCGCGGCCTGCTGGTGGGCGCGATGCTCGCTCTCGCGCTGCACTTCGCGCTGACCGCAGCAGCCCATGGAGTGGTGCTGCTGCTCATCGCCCAGGTCCCCCGCGGGGTGGCAATCGCGGTCCTGACCACGGCGGGGATGCGCTTCTTCCAGGAAGCCCTGGCCCCGGCGACCGGCTTCGCCACCACGCTGTTCTCCGCCTCAGTTGACGGCGGGTTCCTGCTCTCCGGTGTCCTGGGCGGGATCGCCGTCGATGCCCTGGGGTACCGGCAGGCGATCGTCGGCTGCGGTGTCGCGGCGGTCCTGGCAGCAGGCGTCTTCCTCGCCTCAAGAGCCACGGTGCCGCGAGCTCCGGCCGCTTCATGAGGACGCCACTTGTTCACGGTCATGCCGCGGTGCGAGACGCACGGTGATGCCGCTGGTCGCGCGCGAGCACAGCGGCTGATGTCGGATTCGGTCTCAGCACCGCCAGGCGTCTCGCTCACACGTTGACAGCAACGGAGACCGCCCGCTCAACGCCTCGCCTGCTGCACCGGCACGGCACGATGGTGCAGTGATCGCTGGCCCCGTCGTCTTCCTGCTCGCTCTAGCAGTCAGCCTCCCCCTGCTGCGCAAGCGCAGGGCCGCCTTGCAGGCCCATCGACGTACCGTGGTCGCCGCCAGCATCCTGCTAGCAGGCGCCGCGATGCTCACGCTCACCGTCAGCGTGATCGCCGGCGGCTGGGCCGAGGCAGACGGCGGACACGCCTGCAGTGACTACTTCCCCAGCCCGGCGCTGATGCCCGAGGGCACCGGCTACAACGCCAAGCCGACGCTGCTGCCTGTCGGAGTGCAGTGCACCTTCATTACACCTGATGGTAGGAACCTCAGCGTCGGACCCACCAACTGGTGGCTCTCCCTACCCGCTCTCACCGCTGTCGCGGCTGGCGCCGTGGCAGTCAGCGCACTGCTGGCCGCCACCTCCAAGCGAGCAGCAGGTACAGACAAGGTCCAGTAGCAAGGACGCGGTCACGCCGCCGTCCGCGAGATCACTCCGTCCCATGACGCCCCATTCGACGGCGGCGTAGACCAGTCCAGCCGCAGACGGTTGTGCGGACGGGGCAGGCCTACCTGCTGGCAGGCACCGACTCGGTGACGTCCACGACATCGTCAGGAACCCATCGCAGCACGTCACCCGGCTGGCAGCGCAGTACCCGGCAGATCGCGTCCAGGGTGGAGAACCGCACCGCCTTGGCCCGCCCGTTCTTCAACACCGCCACATTCGCTGGGCTGAGGCCGACATGACGGGAAAACTCACCGACCGACATCTTGCGCCTGGCCAGCATGACGTCGAGATCGACGACCACCGCCATCAAACGACCTCTGCCATCTCCGTCTGCAGCACCGTGGCCGAGCGCAGCAGGCCACGCATGACCACCATCAACAGTACGAAGCTCACCCCGGCGACCGACGAGCCTGCCTGCACCACCAGAGCGAACGGGCCCCCGACCCCGACCACGTTCACCAGATGCGTCGCTACCCCCACTGTGACGACGGCTGCGACCGCTGCAGAGACGATGATGACGTCCACCCACCGCACGGCACGGGGGTTGAAGATCCATCCTTCCTCGACCATCGCCAGCAGCTTCCAGATCGCAACCAACACGGCCTGGACGCAGGTCAAGACCACGATGAGGGCAAGGGCGTACGGCACCGCCAGGTAGGCCAGCTCCGGGTAGATCTCCGACGACTGCGACGCAGCGACGGGCACGTAGATGGTCTGGCCAAACAGAGCGCCGACGCCCAGGACGACGAGGCACAGGCGCAGAGCGCTGATCACGTTGTGATGCACCTATCGATCGTCGCCTGCTACCTATCGATAAGCAATAGGAAACTGTAGCGATCTGGCGGACGTACTCAGCATCATCAGGGGCATCCCCATCGCCCACGACCACCCGCGTCGTGGTCACCCCACAGCCGCTCCACCTCGAGGCCCTAGCCAACCCGTCAGGTGATGAGCTCGCCGGCCCGTTGCCGCGCCCACGCATCCGCAGCCAGGACGTCCTCCAAGCTCGATGCGGTGGCGTCGCCGAGGTCGGCGACCACGCGTGCGATGGTGTCGACGATGCCCAGCCACGGCAGGCGCTGGTCCACGAAGGCCTGCACACAGACCTCGTTCGCCGCGTTGTAGACCGCCGGTGCGCTGCCCCCGGACCGACCGACCTGGTAGGCCAACTGCACCGCGGGGAAGGTCTTGTGGTCCAGCGGAAACAGGTCCCAGGTCTCCGGCTGGGTCCAGTCGAAGGTCTTCGCCGCGCCGGGGACCCGGTTCGGCCAGCCCAGGCCCAGGGAGATGGCCAGGCGCATGTCCGGGGGGCTGACCTGAGCGATGGTGGAGCCGTCGGCAAACTCGACCATCGAGTGGATGCGGGACTGCGGATGGCCCACGACGGCGATCTGGTCGAAGTCCAGGTCGAAGAGGTGGTGGGCCTCGATGACCTCCAGGCCCTTGTTGACCAAGGTGGAGGAGTTGATGGTGATGACCCGACCCATCGACCACGTCGGGTGCGCCATGGCCTGCGCCACGCTGACCTCCCCCAGCTCGGCGCGGGCGCGGCCACGGAAGGGCCCGCCGGTGGCGGTGATGACCAGCTGAGCGACCTCAGCGCGGGTACCGGAGCGCAGCGCCTGGGCGATGGCGGAGTGCTCGGAGTCGACCGGCACGATCTGCCCCGGCGCGGCCAGGTCGGTGACGAAGCGCCCGCCGACGATGAGGGACTCCTTGTTGGCCAGCGCCAGGACGCTGCCGGCACGCAGCACCGCCAGCGTCGAGGCCAGTCCCAAGGCGCCGTCGACGGCGTTCAAGACGGTGTGCGCCGGCCACGCCGCGACCTGCTCGACCCCCTCGGGACCGGTGAGGACCCGCGGCGCCACCCACTGCCCCGACCGCAGGCCACGAGCCTGTGCCGCCTCCCGCAGCACGGCGCGGAAGTCGTCCTCGGCATCTGGGCGGGCCACCGCGACCACCGCGGGCTGCAGTTCCAGGGTCTGCTCGGCCAGCGTCTGCAGGCGGCTGCCACCGGCGGCGAGGCCGACCACCCGGAAGCGGTCGCGGTTGCGGACCACGACATCGACGGCCTGCGTCCCGACCGACCCCGTCGATCCCAGCAGCACGACGTCACGCACGCCTGCGTCCGTTCCTGTCTCCACGCTCATGGCCGTCAGTCTGACGGCCACACCCGAGGGACCACGTCCCGTTCGTACCGCGCTGATGGTGAGGCCGCTGCGGGACGCTGGCGTCATGGAGCGCGCCTTGCCCCACCCCGCGGGTGTGCTGGCCCTACCCGCCGGTCGGCCCCGCTGCGCTGTCCTGGTCCTGTCCGGCTCCAGCGGCCGCGTCGAGACGGGCAGGGTGCGTTTGCTCGCCGACCACGGCGCCGCCACCTTGTCGCTGCGCTGGTTCGGCGTAGGGGCGAAGGACCATGAGTGAGTCCTCCAACGTGGCGATCATGGCGAAGGGAAAACGGTCAAGCTCGAGACACAGAGCGACGTCATCAGGATGTACGCCCTGGCGCACCCCCTGTGCCAGCTCAGCGGCCGCGCTCGAGGCCGCGGCGCGCTGCAGGAAGGCAGCTGCGTCCGTCCCCTTGTCGTCGACCCTGCCGGCGATGTACTCCGCGCACGCCAGGTCCTCCTCAGCACGCCCGTCCTCACCCGTGACCACAAAGGTGGCACTGTCGCACCCCCGCATCCGCAAGACCTGTGCCGTGGCCTCGGCCACGACGAAGCTGGCGCACAACACCAGCGAGGCGTCCTTGACTGCGAGAGCGCCGACTGTCCCAGCCGTCGTCTTCTGCACGACGGTCCGTCCCTCCAGGTCAACAGTGCGCAGGAGGGCCGGGGAGTTGACGGCGTCGAAGCCAGGGGCGGCCGGGCCGTCCTTTAGCGCCAGCCACTGCGGGTGCTCAGCTTTGAGCGCCAGCGCGTCATCCAGCGACTCGGCGAGGACGATCTTGTAGGCCCCGCGCCCGAAGGCCCAGGCGGCCACCGTGTAGGCACGCATGACATCGACGACAACAGCGACGGCCGGCGTCTCAGTCAGGTCAGCGATGCCCGTGAAGCGTGCGTCCACCCCTCCATGATCGGGCATGCCTACCCCGAAGCGTTCACTGACCGGCGAACGCACGGTCATGGCGCGATCCGCGCGGTCGCGAACGCTCTGCTCCACTCCCCCGGCAGGTCCTAGCGATCTTCGACTAGGACGCACCCACCACTACGTTAGCTGCTGTTACATTAGCCGCTGTGACATTGTCGCAACCGCCCCAGCCTGACCCCACTGACCGCAGCAGCTTGCGCCCGCTGTACGACCTGCTCGACGCGATGGACGAGCAGATCACCCTCGTCTACGCCCAGCACGGGGTAGCGGGAGTGCGGCCCCGGTTCAGCAAGGCCCTCATCCGCCTGCACCGCCTCGGCCCCATGACCATCAAGGCCCTCGCCGGCCACCTCGGTGTGACCCACTCGGCCATGAGCCAGACCGTCACCGCGATGCGCCGTGACGGCCTCCTGGACAGCGCCCCTGGACAAGACGCCCGTACCCGCACCGTGAGCCTGACCGAGGCTGGACAGGTCCTGGTCCCCTTCCTGGAGGCGGAGTGGCGAGCCACCGAGGCCGCCTGGGCCGAGCTGGACGCTGAGGTCCCCTACCCCCTGGGGCGAGTCGTCGAGGACCTGCGCCAGGCGCTGACCCGCCGGGCCTTCGCCACCCGAGTCAACGACCACCTCGGTGACCCGAGCCAGGCATTCGCTGCCACCCCCGCGACTCAGGCCGGTCCTCCCGGCCCAGGCCGGTGTGGGAGGTGATGCTGCTAGACCGCTTCATCGACACGCGCCCCCTACGATCCTCCCCCGCCTTCCGGCGACTGTGGATCGGTGGCACCGCAGCCGGTTTCAGCGGACAACTCGCCGCCACCGCCGTGCTCTACCAGGTCTGGGATCTCACCCGCAGCCCGTGGTGGACCGGAGCCATCGGCCTGGCCACCGCCACGCCCACCATCGTCGGTGGTCTCATCGGCGGGACCCTGGCCGACACCGTCGACCGCCGCCGCCTGGTCCTGGCCACCACCGCCGTCACCGTCGTCGTCGCCGCCGGGCTGGCCCTGCAGGCCGGTATGGACGTCGCCCCAGTGCTGCTGGTCCTGGCTCTGGTGATGGTCCAGACCGCCGCAACCGCTCTCGGCGCGGCCGCTCGTCGCACGTTCATCACCCGCCTACTGCCGGTCGACCTCGTCCCGGCCGGGGTGGCGCTGAACCACGTCGGCTTCCAGATCGCCATGCTCGCCGGTCCCGCCCTGGCCGGCGTCATCCTCGCCACCGGCGGACTGCGCGCGGCCTACCTCGCCGACGCCCTCGGCATCACCGTCTCCCTCTACGGCGTCCTGCGCCTACCCAGCGGGCGAGTCCACCCCGCACCGGACCTCGGGTCGGGCCCCAGGCCGACGACTCAACGACTCGGCCGCCAGGTCTTGGCCGGGCTGGGGACCACCGTGCAGGGCTGGCGCTACCTGCTCAGCCGGGCAGAGCTGCGCGGCTGCCTGGCCACCGATCTGACCGCCACCAGCCTGGCCATGCCCATCGCTGTGTTCCCCGCCATCAACGACCAACGCTTCGGTGGCGACGCGTACACCTTCGGGCTGTTCGCCTCCGCGATCGCCGTCGGTGGACTGCTGGCCGGGTTGACCTCGGGAACCATCACCCGGGTACCGCAGGCGGGGCGGTTGATGCTGGCCGCGTCCGCGACCTGGGGCCTGGCACTGGCCACGTTCGCGCTGGTGAACTCCCTGCCAGCAACCCTGCTGTCCCTGGCCGTCGCCGGCGCCGCTGACACCGTGGCCGTCATCTGCCGCGGCACCGTAGTTCAGGTCTCCACCCCAGACGCCTACCTGGGACGGGTCAGCGCCGCGGAGAACATCGTCGGTGTCGCCGGCCCCGGGTTGGGCAACGCCCGCGCCGGAGCGATCGCCGGGCTGACATCAGCGACGACCTCAGCCCTGACCGGTGGCCTCGCCTGTGTCGTGGCTGTCGCCTGCATCGCTGCGACCACGCCCGCCCTACGTCAGTGGAAGCAACCCACCACAGCAGGCACCATCTGACTGACCCCACGCATGTCGACACGGACCTCACGGTCATGGCGCGATCCGCGCGCGATCACGAGCGGCTGGCGACGCACTCACATGTCGAGGACCGACTGACCTCGCTGCATGGTCAGATCACTGCACGGCACCAGCCCTACAGCAGCAGAAGCTCGGTGCTCTCGATCGTAAGTAGCGCGGCAGTGCGGCTGGGTCATCCAAGCTTGCGCCATCATGATTTCTACGCCCGTTGTCGTCGTCGAAAGGTGTTCGTGCAGATGCTACCTGTGTGCGATCTCTCAGTGGTTGCCCGAAGGATCCTCACGACGGCGGGCGAGCAAGGCCACCGTCCCGTGGTCGCGGTCGATGGTCCCGGCGGCGCAGGTAAGAGCACCTTTGCCGCGCACCTGCAAGAACACCTGTCCGAGAGCACCGTCGTGCACGTCGACGACTTCTACCGACTCTCCTCGCAGCGACCGCAACAACGCGTCGGGATAGCCGACAACTTCGATCTGGAGCGGCTTGCCGAGCAGGTGTTACGCCCGGCCTCCCGCGGTTTAGCCACTCGGTACCAGCGGTACGACTGGGACACAGACAGCCTGGCTGAGTGGATCGACGTGCCCGCCACAGGCTCAGTGCTCATCGAAGGCGTGTACTCCCTGCAGATGGCTCTACGTGAGCACTACAGCTACCGCGTCTTCTGCACCACCAACCGTGAAGAGCGGCTACGTCGCGGGATCACACGCGACGGTGAGGCAGCGCGGTCCACCTGGGTCGATGAATGGATGCCCGCCGAAGATCGCTACATCGCACAGGAGGAGCCGTCCGAGGCGGCAGAGCTGGTCGTTGATGGCTCCACAGCAGTAGAAGCAGCGGGTGTGCGCTTCCTCATCCTGCGGGACTGACTTCAACCTCCTCCCCCACGTCACGTCGCGGGGCAAGACGCGCGGTCATGGCGCGATCCGCGCGAGAAGGCCGGCGTCCGCACGGGTCCTAGCCTGACCCAGATGAACGTCACCAGCTCACAGGTCGCTTCCTGGGCGTTGACCTCGGAGCGACTGCGCTTCGGCACAGCCCGGTCCCTGGGCCCGAGCGAGCACGCCGGGCGCGGCAAGGCACTACTCGCCGCGTCTTGCACTGTGGTGCCCACCCCGGCGAGCGAACTGCGGCTCGGGCTGGAGCCGATCACGTCAGAGCGTCAGTGGCAGCTCTACGAGCAGCACCGCATCGTGGTTGAGGCGGGCTTCGGGGTCGATGCAGCAGGGGCGCGGGCCATGGTCGCGTCCCTGCGCGATGAGGCAGCCAGGCTCCAGCTGACCATGTGGTTCGCCACCGCGGCCGGTGCGGTCGTTGGTGCGGCCGGCTACTTCCCTGTACCCGGGACGCCAGCTGCCCGGCTTCAAGAGGTGGACATCTTCCCCGCGTGCCGCCGTCGCGGGCACGGCAACGCTCTTCTCACGGCCATGTCGAGCCATCTCGCGGAGAAGGGCTACCGGGTCGCTCTCGTGGGCGCCGACGAAGACGACTGGCCGTTGCACTGGTACCGACGACATGCCTTCACCGACGTGGGGCGAGTGCCGCTAACCCGGTGACCGGGACGGCGCAGAGGTCCACCCACCTGCCTGAGGCCAACGCAACCGACCTCGCGGTCATGGCGCTGGCCACGCGCTCTCAAGCGGCCGCCGGCGTCGGCACATGCCGATGTGCGGATGGTCCACAGACGCTTCTGCCCGTGAGCGTCAGCTGATCTGCCCTACAAAGCGCTCCATGTGCGCGCTGCGCCCTCGCCAACCTAGGGTCGCCAGGGCAGGTAGATCGATTTCCACGCCGTCAGCCAAGACCAGCACCGGAGCGATGTGGGGCAGCCAGGTCGTTGGATCCACTGGCTCGATGCGGACCTCGACCACCTGCGAGCACGGGATGCGGCGGCTACGCCAGTACCCGATGTAGACGACCTGTCCGCGTCGTACGAAGGCGCAGGCCAACACGGCACGAACGCTCATGTATCCGCACACCGTCGTTGCCACCGCGCCAATCACGAGGCCAGCCACGTCCCCAGAGCTGTCGGCCATCGTCGCCACACCCGTCAGGGCCATCACAGCCGTAGCGGCAGCCAGCACGAAGGAGTAGACGCCCTTGGCCATCGCCGCTTCCTTTCGCCGGGCAACCTGAGCTCGCTTCGTGTGTATCGGCCCGCCACCCACCGTAGGTGAGCAGCTGTCAGCGACGCACTCCCTTGCCGCTCAGCGTGGGCCGGGCCCCTGGCGTGGCGGCGACGTCGAGAACCCGCGGCAGGGTGAGCCTGACGCCGACGGTGATCGTTGTCGTCGTCCCGCCGTGATTGACCGCCAGCGCCATCAAGGCGGGGACGGCGGCCGAGGAGCTGCTGCCGTGCACGTGCGTCGTGGCCGGCCATCTTCCCTGCTCACTCGACGTGGTGACAGACGCTCCTGCCGCCGCCACGATGCTGCGCATGGAGCAACCGTCCGCCGGGCTACCCGCTGATGACCACGTGCACTCCCGCTTCTCCTGGGACGCCGTTGACGGGGACATGGAGGCCACCTGCCGGCAAGCCGTCGCCCTCGGCCTTCCAGCCATCGCCTTCACCGAGCACGTCGATCTCACCGCCTGGGCCCTGCCCCCGGGCGGGTGGACGTGGCCGGAAGGTGTTCGCGGCAGCATCGATGGGCACGGCCGCTTCCTGGGCGCCCCGCTGGATGTCGACGCCTACCAGGCGGCGGTGGAGCGCTGCCGCACCCTCTTCCCCGACTTGCTCATCCGGTGCGGTATCGAACTGTCGGAGGGCCACTGGTACCCCGACGCCGTCCGAGACCTGCTCCGTCGGGGCCTCGACCGGGTGGTCGGATCCATCCACACCCTGGACGACCTGCGGACACCGGGTGAGCACGTCGAGGTCAGCGCGGGCTATACCCAGCGTGCGGCACTCGACGTCGTAACCGCCTACCTGACCGAAGTGCGGGCCATGGCGACCAGTGACGCCCCGTTCCAGGTCCTCGGGCACATCGACTACCCGCTGCGGCACTGGCCCGCGGGTGCCGGGCCCCTGCCCTGGGACCAGATCGAGGAGCAGGCGCGTGACACCCTCGCCGTCCTGGCCGCCTCGGGTCGGGCGTTGGAGGTGAACACCCGGCTGCCGATGGACCTGCGCATCGTCGGCTGGTGGCACGAGGCCGGTGGTGAGGCGGTCTCCTTCGGCAGTGACGCCCACAGCCCTGGTGAGCTCGCCCGCAACTTCCGCGACGTCGCTGCCGCCGTGGCCGCGTGCGGGTTCCGCCCGACGGCTGAGCCGACGGCCTTCTGGGGACGCGCCTGAATCCGCCCAGGTCCCTCCCGCACCGAGCGGTGAGCGGCGGCACCGGCGACGGCGCGATCTCGTTGCTGTCGTGGGGTCACCTCCGTTGGTCACCGCTCGGTGATGAAGGAGCCCACCGCCTACGGTTAGGAGGGCAGCTGGAGGTCGCCGGATGGGTCGGTTCCGGCTGCTACCCGTACGTACCGCACCTGCAAGGCCGACGCGAGCGCCCCGTCTGAGGTGGCTAAGTCCCCGATGACCGCCACCGGCTCCACACCGAGTCGGGCCAGCCGTGAAGCGACCTCGTCGTGGAAGCGGCCCTCTGACTTTTCTGCGCCGACTTCAGCCGAGATCACTAATTCGCCGAATACTGGCCTGAGCTCGGCCAGCTGGAGCTTGCGACGCTGCAACCACGACGAGCCGTTCGTGACGCACCACAGGTCGTGCGTCTTCGCCCAAGTGGTCAAGGCGTCGGGCACCCACTCGAAGGTGCGGACCAGCTGCTCGCGGGTGCTGCGGAAGCTCGTGCTGACCACCGCCGGGTCCACTCCGGGAAGGAGGCGGTTCCAGACCCTCGCCTGGTAGTCACCACCAGCACGCTGCATCGTCGGGTCAGGTACCGCGGCTCGGAAGTCGGTCCACAGGGCTTCCCAGGAGCTGACGCCGGCCATCGCCGGGGTGCCTCTCAAGCCGCTGGCCCGCCACTCACCGCGGACGACAGGCCACACGTCGGGCAGGTGCGTCGCCGCCGCGAAGGTGGCGAGTGCAGAACTCATGGCCTGATCACGCGCGACCACGTCGGGAATGAGCGTGTCGTCGAGGTCGACCAGAAGCACGTCCACCGAGCGAACGGTAGATCAGTGCCTCCATGAGTGCTGCACGGCCCGGCCGTGGTCAGACCTGTGGCAGGGCAGCCGTGCCGGACGACTTCGCGGTCATGTCACGAAGTGTGGGACGCACCGTCATGGCACCCTTCTGTGTCAAGGGCCTACTCGAACAGGGGTCTTGCGCGTTCGCTTGCGGGTAGCGACGATGGGCTTGGCGGGTCCGGGAAGTGACTTCTCCAAAGAGCCGGCATCGGGGTC
>Ga0160428_1002362_pt1 | contig 11572 bp, 8 predicted proteins | sample SolpanmetagenomM_FD_108198 | JGI IMG/M metagenome (GOLD analysis project Ga0160428, IMG submission 108198) | Solar panel surface microbial communities from Lawrence Berkeley National Laboratory, California, USA - M | ecosystem: Engineered > Built environment > Solar panel > Unclassified ...
GCGCCCACCGCGGTGATGTTGCGCCACGCCTCGGCCACGGCCTGGCGGCCCCCCTCGACCGGGTCGGCCTCGCAGTAGCGCGGGGTGACGTCGCAGGTCAGCGCGAGGCCCTTCGGCCCGTCCTCGACCCGCACGATGGCGGCGTCGCCTCCGGGTTTCTGGACCGTGTTGCCCAGGATGAAGTGGTCGTACTGCTCGAAGACCCAGCGCTTCGAGGCGAGGTCCGGGGAGCCGACGAGGCGCTTGAGCGCGTCGGTCAGCGAGGCCGGGGCCGGCACCTCGGAGACCGCGATCACCGGCTGGTGGGTGTTGGCGCGATGCGGCCGGTCGTAGAGCGGCGCCTCGTCGCCCAGCTCCTTGATCGGCAGGTCGGCCACGGTCTCGCCATGCCACTTGATGACGAACCGGAGCGTGTCGGTGGTCCGGCCGATCACCGCGAAATCGAGGCCCCACTTCACGAAGATGGCTTCCGCCTCCGCCTCCATGCCGGGCTTGAGCACCATGAGCATGCGCTCCTGGCTCTCGGAGAGCATCATCTCGTAGGGGGTCATGCCCTCCTCGCGGGCCGGCACCTTGTCGATGTCGAGCTCGACGCCGAGGTCGCCCTTGGCGCCCATCTCCACCGCCGAGCAGGTCAGCCCCGCCGCGCCCATGTCCTGAATGGCGATCACCGCGCCCGAGGCCATCAGCTCCAGGCACGCCTCCAGCAGGAGCTTCTCGGCGAAGGGATCGCCGACCTGCACGGTCGGCCGCTTCGACTCCGAGGCCTCGTCGAATTCGGCGGACGCCATGGTGGCGCCGTGGATGCCGTCACGGCCGGTCTTGGAGCCGAGATAGACGATCGGGTTCCCGACGCCGGCGGCGGCCGCGTAGAAGATGCCGTCGGTGCGGGCGAGGCCCACCGCCATGGCGTTGACCAGGATGTTGCCGTCGTAGCGCCTGTGGAAGCCGGTCAGGCCGCCGACGGTGGGCACGCCGAAGGAATTGCCGTAGCCGCCGACGCCCGCCACGACCCCCGAGACGAGGCTGCGCGTGCGCGGGTGGTCGGGGGAGCCGAAGCGCAGGGCGTTGAGCGCCGCGATCGGCCGGGCGCCCATCGTGAAGACGTCGCGCAGGATGCCGCCGACGCCCGTCGCCGCGCCCTGGTAGGGCTCGATGTAGCTCGGGTGGTTGTGGCTCTCCATCTTGAAGACGCAGGCGAGACCGTCACCGATGTCGATGACGCCCGCGTTCTCGCCGGGCCCCTGGATCACGTGAGGGCCCGAGGTCGGCAGACCGCGCAGGTGCTTGCGCGAGGACTTGTAGGAACAGTGCTCGTTCCACATCGCCGAGACGATGCCGAGTTCGGTCAGCGTCGGGTCGCGCCCGATCAGGCCGCGGAAGCGCGCGTACTCGTCCGGCGTCAGGCCGTGCTGGGCGACGAGTTCGGGGGTGATCGGAACGTCGTTGCGGAACATGCGAAGGGTCTCGGCGAGAGCGGTCCGTGCCGGAGGCCGTGGCCGCGGCGAACCCGAACCGGGCGGGGATCCAGGCTGCCCCGGCTCTAGAGCGGAAGCGCCCACGGTGGCAACATCCCAGGTCGGGACGGTCTGCGGATGGCGGCGGGCGAGGGATCACCGCCGACGCGGGGGTCGGCGATCAGATCCCCGCCTCGGCGGCGGTCGCCCGGGTCCTGACGCGCGCCCGGCACCGGGCGATCAGCGTGTGGACCGGTTCCGGCCCGGTGACCATGTCGAGATAATCGAACCCGGTGGCGCTCTGGCTCGCCATGAGCAGCTGGAAATGCATCTGGAACAGGTTCCACTGGCGCCGCCCCACGTCGGAGCCTGTGATCAGGTCGTGGATCATGACCCAGAGCTCGGCCGGCCGGCCGGCATCGGGCACGGGGAGGCCGCAGGCGGTGAGCGGATTCCGCTTGTGGATCGACAGCCAGTCCCAGGGCGCGCGCACGTCGAGCCAGCCGATCTGCGCCGCCCGCGCGAAGCGCGCGAGGGTGTCGCGGAACCCCACCGCCGCCGGATCGAGTCCGAGCCAGGGGATGACGCTGCCGATGCTCACGAACGAGACCGGCGTGCCGCGACGGCCGAAGCCGGGATCGCGGGCGAGCACCCGGTCCAGCACCTCGATACCGAGGAAGCTCGACGTGGAATGGCCGACGACGACCACCTCGTCGGCCTCGCCCTCAGCCGCGCCGATGCGCGCCGCGAAGGCATCGAGGCGGGGCTGCATCTCGGGGGCCGCACCCGCCGCATAGGCATGCGTGAAGGCGGTGTCGTCCACGAGGTGGGGCACGTAGAGCGGCTTGCCGCGGGTCGCCCGCATCAGGACGGCGAGGAACGCGAAGGCCAGCGGCGGGACCGCCAGGATCGACCAGGGCTGGAGCGCGGACGGGGCCAGGGCGGCCAGGCTCGCCGCCGCCGCGAGGCTGAGGAGCGCGAGGGCGATGTAGATGTAGTGGACGCAGAAGATCACCGTGGCGAAGCGCCAGCCCTCACGCTGCAGATCCGCCTTGTAGCCCGACCGCCACAATCGCCAGAGCAGCGCCGGGACCCCCGTCAGGCGCGTCCAGTCGGATTGCGGGAAGCGGGCCCGGACGATCTCCTCCCAGCGCAGGAGGACGTAGCGCGTCGACACGCCGTGCGCCTCGGCCGTCCAGGTGAGTTCGATCCCGTCCGCCGAGCGGACCGGATCGCCGACCGTGATCGCCGCCCCGCGCCGCGCCCCGGTGAGCCGGGCCTCACGGCGGAACAGGCCCCAGTAGGTCTCGGGATCGCGCGGGTCGAAACCCGGCATGTAGAACACGATCCGGGAGGTCAGCGACGACGGCGCGGTCCTGTCCGGCTCGGCCGCCGGAACCTGCGGGGCGTCCTGGACGGGGGCCGCGGCGGGATGTGCGGGTGTCGAAATGGTCGATCCGATCGGTGCGGGTTGGGGGCCGCCTGCCTACACGAACCGGCCCGGCGCGCCAGTGCGAACCTGCGTCGTCAGGGGGCCGGGGGCTGAGCCAGGAACTCCGCGATGGCCGACACGAACTTGTCGCCGTAGGCCTCGCGCTTGCGCTCGCCGACCCCGTGGACCGTGCGCAGGGCCCAGAGGTCGACGGGCTTCTGGCGGGTCATCTCGATCAGCGTCCGGTCGGGAAAGACCATGAAGGCGGCGATCCCCTCGGCCCGGGCCAGCGTGGCGCGCAGGCCGCGCAGGTGCTGGAACAGGGCCTCGTCCGCCTCGGAGAGGGCGATCTCGCCGTCCTCGCGCGGGGCGGCACGGCGGCGCTCGCGGGCCTCCGTCCGCGGCTCCGGATCCGGGCGGAGCTGGACCGGCTCCCGCCCGAACAGGATCGCCTCGCCCTTCTCGGTCATGGACAGGCCGCCGTAGCCGTCGGCATTCTCGGCGATGGCCCCGGCGGCGAAGAGCTGGCGCAGGATCGCCCGCCAGGCCGCCACCGGCTTGTCGGCGCCGACCCCGAAGGTCTTGAGGCCGGCATGCCCGTTGCGGCGGATCTGCTCGCTCTCCTTCCCGTGGACGAGGTCGCAGATATACGCCGCGCCGAAGCGCTGCCCGGTGCGCACGATGGCCGAGAGGGCCTTCTGGGCCGAGACCGTCCCGTCCACCAGGGTCACGCCGCCGCGGCACAGGTCGCAGCGGCCGCAGGGACCGCTCGCCTCGCCGAAATAGGCGAGCAGCGACTGGCGGCGGCAATTGGCCCCCTCGCACAGGGTGATCATCGCCTCGAGCTTGCGCCGCTCGACCCGGCGGCGCTCGTCGGAGATCTCCTTCTCGTCGATCTGCCGGCGGCGCAGCGCCATGTCGTCGAGGCCGTAGAGGGTCAGCGTGTCGGCGGGCAGACCGTCGCGGCCGGCGCGGCCGATCTCCTGGTAGTAGCCCTCGACGTTGTTAGGCATGTCGGCGTGGCAGACGAAGCGCACGTCGGGCTTGTTGATGCCCATGCCGAACGCGATGGTGGCGGTCATCACCACGCCGTCCTCCTGGAGGAACCGATCCTGGTTCCGCATCCGCGTGTTCTGATCGAGGCCGGCATGGTAGGGCAGCGCGTCGAACCCGTCCCGCTTGAGGGTCTCGGCGAGCTGCTCGGTGCGCTTGCGCGACGAGCAGTAGATGATCCCGCTCTCCGCCCGCCGGTGCTTCAGGAACCGCTCGATCTGCCGGGCGGGATTGTCCTTGGGCTGGAAGGTCAGGCGGATGTTCGGCCGGTCGAAGGAATGGACGAAGATCTTCGGCGGACGCCCCTGCGGGAACAGGCGCTCGGCGATCTCGGCCCGGGTGGCGGCGTCGGCGGTGGCGGTCAGCGCCAGGGTCTGGACGTCGCCGAGCGTCGTCCGGGCCCGGGCGATCTCCCGATATTCGGGCCGGAAATCGTGGCCCCATTGCGAGACGCAGTGCGCCTCATCGACCGCCAGGCGCCGGACGCCCGCCCCGCGCAGCGCCTCGATGCAGCCCTCCATGAGCAGGCGTTCGGGGGAGACGAACAGGAGCCGCAGGTCGCCCGAGCGCAACGCGCGCCACGTCTCGCGCGAATCCGATTCCGCGACCGACGAGTTGAGGGTCGCGGCCTGGATGCCGACGCTCTTCATCTGCTGCACCTGATCGTGCATCAGCGCGATCAGGGGGGAGACCACCACCGTGAGGCCCGGATCGACCAAGGCCGGGAGCTGGTAGGTCATCGACTTGCCCGAGCCCGTGGGCATGACGGCAAACACGTCGGCGCCGTCCAGCACCGCACCGATCACCTCGTCCTGGCCGGGTCGGAAATCCTCATAGCCGAAGGTCTTCTTGAGCGCGGCGCGGGCCTCGTCGAGGCGGGTCATCGGAATCCTTGATCGGGTGTCGGCACCGAGTCTGCGGCGCGGATATGGAGACCCTAGCCCCCGCGCGTCTACACGGAGGCGGTCGTGCCGCTCAACATCCGCAGCGAAGAGGTGAAGCCGCGCCCCGAGAAGCTGGCATCGCGGGCCGGCGTGAGCAAGGCCGAGGCTGCGCGGATCGCGCTAACGAACGCTCTGGACCGCCAGTACCGCGGGAGCGATGCGCTCCCGGCGCGCACCGGGCGGGTTCAGGACGCGCGCCTCCTCGCCGAAATCCGGTCCCGAGGCCGACGAGGCGTTCGACGACGGCCCGAACGACGCGTGACGTCCGTCGATGCCCCGGCCATCGTGGCGATCCCACTCCGGGAGCCGGGCCATGAGGATCTGCGGCATTGCCTGCGCGCGATACCCGCGCGGCTCGCGCGCGGTGTCGCCGTTCATGAGGCGGTGCTCGCCCTTGCGCGACGCCGGAGAAGCGAGCCACACAGGGCCGGATCCGTCGTGGACAGCGTCCTGGACGCGAGGGACGTGCGCTGGCCCCGATCACGGGCAGCAAAGGCACCTCGCCACCGCCGCCCATGCCGGCCACGGCACGGGCCGCCCCCCCGCAGACCTGCGCCTCGGCGACCGCGTCGCCTCGGCCGGCGCGCAAGTCGACGGCGTCCCGCTGCGCGGTGTCGGCGACGGCCGTCCGCAGACCGACATCAGACCGACATCCCTCAGCCCGGTCCTGACGCTTTAGCCGCCGTGGAACTCGGCCACGTGCTGCGCCACGATGGCGTCGAAGGAGTCATCCGCCCGAAAACCCAGACCCAGGGCCGCCTCCGGCTCGAACGCCTCCGGCCAGGAGCCGACGATCCGCGCGATGGTGGCGTCGGGGGCGCGCCGGATCAGCGCCACGGCCCTGTCGCCGGCCGCGCGGCGCAGGGCCTCGATCTCCTCGGCGACCGTCGCCGAGACGCCCGGCATGGTCAGGCTGATCCGCGGGCCGATCGCCGCGAGGTCGAGCCCGGCCGCGTGGACCAAGAAGCCGACCGCCGCGTCGGGGCTGGCGAACCAGTGCCGCACCGTGTCGGGCACCGGCAGGATCGCCTCCTGGCCGGCCAGCGGCTCGCGGATGATGCCCGAGAAGAAGCCGGAGGCCGCCTTGTTGGGCTTGCCGGGCCGCACGCAGATGGTCGGCAGGCGCAGGCCGATCCCGTCGAGGAAGCCGCGCCGGGCGTAGTCGGCGAGCATCAGCTCGCCCATGGCCTTCTGCACCCCGTACGAGGAGGCCGGACGCAGGATGTGGTCGTCCGGGATCACCTTGGGGAAGGGGGGGCCGAACACCGCGAGCGAGGAGGTGAAGATCAGCTTCGGCCGGTACCCGTCCGCCGCGTTGGCCTTGCGGATCGCGTCGAGGAGCAGCCGGGTGCCGTCGAGATTGACCCGGTAGCCGAGTTCCAGGTCGGCCTCGGCCTCGCCCGAGACCACCGCGGCGAGGTGGAAGATCACGCCCGGCCGTTCGGCGATGGCGGCCTCGGCGGCGCCGGGGGCGGTGAGATCCGCCGCGTCGGCCCGCACCTGGCCGGAAAAGCCCCCGGGCGCGGCGGGCTGCACCACGTCGAGCAGGGTCAGGGCGCTGAGCGGCTGACCGCCGACCTGACCCGCCTTCACCAGGGTGTCCACGAGGCGGCGGCCGATCATGCCGGCGGCGCCGAGAATCAGGGCATGCATGGAAAACCTCCCGTCGGGTTGTGCGGCGTCAGGCCATCATGTCGAGGGCGCGGCCGAAGAAGTCCGGACCGCCGAAATTGCCGGATTTCAGGGCGAGCAGCATCGGCTCGGGCCGTCCGGCGGTGCGCAGGACCGGAACGCCCGCGGCGATCTCCGGCCCGAGCAGGAAGGCGGTGAGGCCCAGCCGGTCGACCACTGCGCCGGACGTCTCGCCTCCGGCGACCACGAGCCGGCGCACGCCGCGGGCGACGAGGCCTTCGGCGATGGCGGCCAGCGCCGCCTCGATGGCGTGGCCGGCGGCGTCGACCCCATGGGCGGCCTGGAGGGCGCGGACCGCCTCGGGGGGCGCCGAGGAGGCGATCAGCACCGGGCCGGAAGGAAGCCGTTCCTCCGCGAAGGCCAGGGCCTCGCCCACCACGTCGGCGCCGGCGAGGAGCCGCGCCGGATCGAGGCGGAGCACCGGCATCAGCGCCTCGGCGGCGGCGACCTGCTGGAGCGTCGCCTGCGAGCAACTGCCGGCGAGGCAGGCGGCGGATCCGCCCACCGGCTCGCCGATCGCCGCTCCGGCCGCGTCCCGGGTGCCGCGTCCCGCGGCAACCAGTGCCCGGGCGAGCCCGAGTCCGAGCCCGGACGCGCCCACCGAGAATGTCCGCTCGATGATCGCCCGGCCGAGCACTGCGAGGTCGCTGTCGAAGATCGCGTCCGCGATGGCGGCGCCCTTACCTTCCGCCACGAGGGCTTCGAGACGGGCCGCGACGGCCTCGGCGCCGCGGGCGACCGTGGCGGTATCCACGAGCCCGACCGGATACGCGCTCTGGCGCTCGAGCACGCGCACCAGGTTGGCATCGCGCATCGGATTGAGCGGGTGGTCCTTGAGGGGGCTCTCGTTCAGCGGCACGGCGCCGACGAAGAGGTTGCCCTGGTAGACGCTGCGCCCCGTCTCCGGGAAGGCCGGGGTGACGAGCGCGATGGCCTCGCCCGCATCCCCCCGCAGGGCGTCCATGACCGGGCCGATATTGCCGGCCTCCGTGGAGTCGAAGGTCGAGCAGACCTTGAACATCACGTGGGCGGCGCCCCGCGCCCGCAGCCAGCCCTCGGCCTCGCGGGAGCGCGCCACGGCCTGGTCGGCGGGGATCGAGCGGCTCTTCAGCGCCACCACCACCGCGTCGGCCTCCGGCAGGGCGCGGTCATCCTCCGGGACGCCGATGGTCTGGATCGTGCGCAGGCCCGCCTTGGTCAACGTGTTGGCGAGGTCCGAGGCGCCCGTGTAATCGTCGGCAACGCATCCCAGCGCGAGGCTCATCGGGCGCTTCTCCCCTTGTAGGCGGCGAGCCAGCCGAGGCCCGAGACGGTGTCGGCGGCCGGGATGTACTCGCAGCCGACGAAGCCGGCGTAGCCGAGTCGATCCAGCTCGTCGAACAGGAAGACGTCGTTCACCTCGCCGGTTCCGGGTTCGTGCCGCTCGGGCACGCTCGCGGTCTGGACGTGGCCGATGATCGGCATCAGGGCGCGCAGACGCATGGTCACGTCGCCGTGCAGGATCTGGCAGTGGTAGAGATCGAACTGCAGCTTCAGGTTCGACAGCCCGAGATCCTCGATCAGGTCCGCGGCGCGGCCGAAATCGTTGAGGAAATAGCCCGGTATGTTCCGGCCGTTGATCGGTTCCAGAACGAGGTCGAGGCCGGCGGGCGCCAGCCGCTCCGCCGTCCAGGTGACAGCCCGGCGGTAGGCCGCGACGGCGCCGGGATCGTCGTGCGGGGCGAGGCCCGCCATCAGGTGCAACCGGCCGACGCCGGTCGCCTCGACGTAGCGCAACGCCGTGTCGACCCCGGCCTTCAGCTCGTCGAACCGTTCAGGAAACGCCGCTAAGCCGCGCTCGCCCATTGAGAAATCGCCTGGCGGCAGGTTGAACAGCGCCTGGGTCAGGCCGTTGTCCCGGAGCCGCGCGCCGACCGCCTCCGGTGAATGCTCGTAGGGAAACAGGAATTCGACGGCGTCGAATCCGGCCCGGGCGGCGGCCTCGAACCGGTCGAGGAACGGCACCTCGTTGAACATCAGGCTCAGGTTTGCGGCAAAGCGCGGCATTCTCTTGGGCCTCCCTGCCCGGTTCTCGACACCCGTCCGATCCGCTCAGCGAACCGTCATCCCCGATTCCCTCATCCCGAGGTGCTGCGCCGCAGCCTCGCGGGAGTCCGCCAGCCCGCCGCGCGGTCCCCGGCCCCCTTCTCGAAAGCCTGCCGACGCTGGCACCTCAGGGTGCGGGCGCGGGGGGATCGCCGCTGGTCACTTCGTCCCCGGAAGCTTCGCCCCCGAGACCTGCGCGTAGAGCCGAGCCACGGAGGCGTCGTCGTCCCGGCCCATCCCGGCACCGGAGGCCATCAGGAACATTTGCAGCGCCGCCGCCGCCACCGGGACCGGGTATTTCTCCGCCCGGGCCATGTCCTGCACGATGCCGAGGTCCTTGACGAAGATGTCGACCGCGCTCTTCGGAGCGTAATCCGCCTCCAGGATGTGCGGCACTCGGTTCTCGAACATCCACGAATTGCCGGCCGACTTGGTGATCACCTCGTAGACGCGCGCCAGGTCGAGGCCCTGCTTGGCCGCGAAGCTCATCGCCTCGCAGGCGGCGGCGATGTGGACGCCCGCGAGCAGCTGGTTGATCATCTTGAAGGCCGCACCCTGGCCGGCCGCGTCGCCGAGTTCGTAGAGCGTGCCCGCCATGGCATCGAGGGCGGGCCGGGCCCTCGCGAAGGCCGCCGCCGAGCCCGAGGCCAGGAAGGTCAGCCCTCCATCCGCTGCGCGGGCGGCGCCTCCGCTCATCGGGGCGTCGAGGTAGTGGCGGCCGGTGGCCTCCAGCCGGGCCGCGAGCGCCCGGGCGACGGCCGGATCCATGGTGGCGGAAGAGACGAACACGGCCCCCTCCGGCATCGCGGCGGCGGCGCCGTTCGCGCCGAACAGCACCGCCTCGGTCTGCGCGGCGTTGACCACCACGCTCACCACCACGTCGGCGTCCTGCGCCGCGGCGGCGGGGTTCGCGGCCCCGCGACCGCCGGCGGCTTCGAACCGTGCCACCGCGTCCGGGTTCACGTCGCAGGCGGCGACCGTGAAGCCGGCCCGCAGGAGCGAGCCGGCCATGCCGGAGCCCATGGAGCCCAGGCCGATCACCGCGGCGCGGCGGATGTGCGTGTCGGTGGTCATCGAATGCCTCACGAGCTTCAAGGCCGGCATGGCCGACGCGACGTCACCGCGGGCGACGCGCGCTCCTCCCCCTGGCGGGGAGGAGTGAGAGGTGGGGTGGTACGGGATGGGGCGATGCGGTGCCGTCCGCGCCACCCCGCCCCTGGCCCTTCCCCGGGGGGAAGGGGGAGCATCTCCTCAGCGATTGACCATCCGGGCCGGCGTCACGAACACGCAGATCGAGCCGACCACCAGCATCACCGCCAACGCGTACATGCCGGTGGCGGTGCTGCCGGTGGCGTCGCGCAGTGCCCCGATCACGTAGGGGCTGACGAAGCCCGCCAGATTGCCCACCGAGTTGATCAGCGCGATGCCGGCCGCCGCGCCGGCTCCGCTCAGGAAGGCGGTGGGCAGCGACCAGAACAGGGGCGAGCAGGTCAGCACGCCGGCCGCCGCCACTGAGAGCGCCGCCACCGCGACCGTGGTCGAGCCCGCATTGGCCGAGACCACGAAGCCGACGGCGCCGAGCAGGGCCGGGATGATGAGGTGCCAGCGGCGCTCGCGCATCCGGTCGGCGGAGAGGCCCAGGAGGACCATCACGATCGCCGCGCAGACGAACGGGATGGCGCTGATCAGCCCGATGTTGAAGTTGCCCTGCACGCCCGATGCCTTGACGATGGTCGGCATCCAGAAGGTCAGCCCGTACTGGCCGGTGACGAAGGCGAAGTAGATCAGGCTCATGAACCACACGCGGCCGTTGCGGAACACGGTGGCGATGGAGTGCGGGCTCGATTCCTTGCCGTGGTTGTCGGCGGCGATGTCGCGCTCCAAGAGCTGCTTCTCGGCGTCGGTGAGCCACTTCGCCTCGGCGGGGCGGTTGTCGAGGTAGAGGAACACCGCGACGCCGATCAGCACCGCCGGCACCGCCTCGATCAGGAACATCCATTGCCAGCCGGACAGGCCGTGGGCGCCGTTGAGCGCGTCCATGATCCAGCCCGAGAGCGGGTTGCCGAAGATGCCGGAGATCGGGATCGCCGCCATGAACACCGCGATCACCTTGGCCCGGCGATGGGCCGGGAACCACGAGGTCGTGTAGAGGATCACCCCCGGGTAGAAGCCGGCCTCGGCGAGACCGAGCAGGAAGCGCATCCCGTAGAAGCTCCACTCGGAGTTCACGAACAGGAACGCCCCCGAGATCATCCCCCAGGTGATCATGATCCGGGCGATCCAGACCCGGGCGCCGACCCGGTGCAGGATCACGTTCGAGGGTACCTCGAACAGGAAGTAGCCGAGGAAGAAGATACCGGCGCCCAGCCCGTAGACCGTCTCGGAGAATTTCAGCTCCTGCGACATCTGGAGCTTGGCGAAGCCGACATTCACCCGGTCGAGATACGCCACGACGTAGCAGAGCATCAGGAACGGCACGAGGCGCCAGAAGACCTTCGCGTAGGTGCGGTCGTCGAAGGTCTTCTCGTCTGCTTGTTGGGTGGCGCCCCCCAGCGGGGCGGCTCGGACCGGCATGGCGTACTCCCTGGTCCGGACCGTGCGGTCGCCGGACGATGGTCTTCGCCGCTCGTCGGGCGGCGCTGGCCGGTGCCATATCTCCTTTTGGCAGCGCTGCCAATCCGGTTGTGCGCGATAATGCAGGCCGCTATGTCGGGTGGCGGATCGCCGAGGACGGTCGTCCCATCCCTCCCCTCACCCCGAGGTGCCAAAGCCCAGCGGAGGCCTCGAAGGCGTCCTCCCGGGATCGCGCGGCCGGCCGGAGGGCTCCTCTCCGGGGCCGCTGGCGCGGGCCTCTCGGGCGGGCATCTCGGGATGAGGGCGAGGGGCGGGAGGTACGAAGGGCGTCGCGA
>Ga0160428_1002363_pt1 | contig 11570 bp, 11 predicted proteins | sample SolpanmetagenomM_FD_108198 | JGI IMG/M metagenome (GOLD analysis project Ga0160428, IMG submission 108198) | Solar panel surface microbial communities from Lawrence Berkeley National Laboratory, California, USA - M | ecosystem: Engineered > Built environment > Solar panel > Unclassified ...
CCCGGCGCGCGCGGGATGCGGGTCGTCGGGCGCTACCAATTATGGCTGACGCTGCCGCTGATGCTGCTGGCGGTCGCGGCATGGCACGACCATGCGACGCGGCTGGCGCGGCGCGCGCCGTGGGTAGCGGGGGCGATCGCGCTCGTCCTCGTGGCGGAGAATCTCGGTGCATTCCAGGCGGCGCAACTCAGCCGCTCGGTCCAGCGCGCCGCTGTGTCCGCGATCCCCGCGCCCCCGCCGGGCTGCGCCGCATTCTACGTCGTCGCGACGCGGCGCGGCGAACCGGTCTATGTCGATGCGGCGATGAACGCGCTCTATCCGCACAATGTCGATGCGATGCTGCTCGCCGAACTGTGGCGTGTCCCGACGATCAATGGCTTCTCGACCTTCAACCCGCCCGACTGGAACGTCGCCGATCCGCTCGCGCCCGATTACGATGCGCGCGTCGCCGATTATGCCCGGCGTCATACGCTGCGCGGCCTGTGCCGGCTCGACATGCGTCAGCCCCGGCCCTGGACGAAAACCGGCTGACCGGGATTTCGTCGCGCCGCCCGCCGTCCGACTATGCCGTGGCAAAACCTTTGATAGTCCACATTATTTTATCGAAGGTCGGGCAGATCCGGCACTTGCCGCACGGTCCCGCGTTGCAGCCCGATGTCGTCGTCTTACCCTCCGTCCAGCCGGGACACTGCCGCCTGGTGGCTGATCGGTATTATGACGATCGCCTGCTGCATCGCCGTCCGCGGACTGGGCTTCCGGATCGATCCGCGCGCGGCGCTGCCGATCGCGGCCGCGCTTGCCGCACTCTATGCCGCCAGCCTGGTGGGTCGGGCGCGCGGCAATCTCCGGCTGGCGATCGGCGCGACCGCCTTCCTGCAGATGACCGTGTTCACGCTGATCGGCATCGTCCTGTCCTATGCGCTGGCGGCGCGCGGCGGGGCTGTGTGGGACGGCCGGCTCGCCGCGCTCGATCGCGCGCTCGGCTTCGATTGGCCGGCGATCTTCGCCGCCGCGGATCGGGCGACGCTTTTGCTATGGGTCGGCGGCATCGCCTATCACAGCCTCACGCTGCAGATGGTCGGGTGCATCCTGATCCTCAGTGCGACCGCGCGGGTTGAGCGGCTGCATCTTGCCGTGACCGCGGCGATCCTCGCCGGGTTTGCGACGATCCTGATCTCGGGCGTCGTGCCGGCGCTCGGCAACGTCTTCGATCCCGGCGCGTATCGCCAGCTTTGGCCCTCGGTGGCGTGGCTGGAACAGGCGATGCTGGCCGGGCTGCGCGACGGCGGCTTCCGCACGATCGACCTGACGCAGCTGATGGGGATCGTCACCTTTCCCAGCTATCACGCGACCTTGCCGGTGATTTTGGCGTGGTCGCTCCGTGACATGCCGCGCTGGCGGGCTATGATCGCGGCGTGGGCGGGAATCACCATCCTCGCGACACCTGTGTTCGGAGGACATTATGCCGTCGACGTCATCGCCGGGCTCGCGCTGGCCCTGCTCGCGATCGGGCTTGCGCCGATGATCGTCGCGCTGCCGGGCGCGGTGCGCGCTGCTATGTCCGCCGGCGGGTTCGCGCTGCGCCCCGCTCCCGCCCGCGTCCCCGCCCGTGCTTCACGCCGGTCGCACACTGGAACCGACGATGCACTGGTCTGAAAAGCTCGCTCTGGTCGTCTTCATGGTGCTGTTCATGGAGGCGTTCGCCTGGGCGACGCACAAATACGTCATGCATGGCTGGGGCTGGGGCTGGCATCGCTCGCATCACGAGCCGCACGCCAATCTGTTCGAAAAGAACGATCTCTACGCGCTGAGCTTCGCCGCGATCGTGATGATCCTGTTCGTCGCCGGGGTCTATTCCGAACCGGTCTGGTGGGCCGCGATGGGCATCACGGTCTATGGCGCGATCTATGCGTTCGTGCACGATCTGATGGTGCATCGCCGCTTCGGGATGCGCTGGGTGCCGCGCCGCGGCTATTCCCGGCGGCTACTCCAGGCGCACCGGCTGCATCATGCGGTGAAGGGCAGGCAGGGCGGCGTCAGCTTTGGCTTCCTGATCGCGCCCGATCCGGCCAGGCTGAAGCGCAGGCTCGCGGGACGGGCCGGACTATGACCGCGCGGCGCTCGGATTCGACCACCAGCCTGCTGCTCGCCGCGGCGATCGGCTCGGCCTGGCTCGTCCTCCATATCGGCGCGATCTTCTTCTGGCACTGGACGCCGCTGACGATCGTCGCTTCGCTCTTCGTCGTGGTGGTGCAGGCGTGGCTCAGCACCGGGCTGTTCATCGTCGAGCACGATTGCATGCATGGTTCGTTCGCCCCCGGCCGGCGGACGCTGAACACCGTCGTCGGCACGGTCTGCCTCGGCGCCTATGCCGGGCTTTCGTACCGCGCTCTGTATCCCAAGCATCACGCCCACCACGCCGCCCCGGGCACCGAATCCGACCCGGATTTCAACGCGAAGGCGCCTCGCAGCGCGCTCCCCTGGTTCGCCGCCTTCTTCCGCACCTACTACACGAACGCCCAAATCCTCCGCATCACCTCCGCCGCCATCCTCTATATGCTTCTCGGCGCGTCGCTCCCGAATATCGTGATCTTCTGGGCCATGCCGGCACTGCTCGCTTTGGCGCAACTCTTCCTGTTCGGTACGTATTTGCCGCATCGGCACGAAGACGCGCCGTTCGCCGATTCGCACAATGCGCGCGGCAATACCCTTCCGCCGCTGGCATCGCTCGCGACCTGCTTCCATTTCGGCACCTATCACCACGAACATCATTTGAGCCCGCAAACACCGTGGTGGCGCTTGCCCGGCTTCAGGACGTCAGGCGAGCGCTTGGTCGATCGCGGCAGCCGCGGCGACGGCGCCGCCAGCGCCTTGCATCTCGGCAGCTAAAGTCTCCGCCGCATGGCGGTATCGCGGCTGGCGCATCACCGTCTGCAATGTTCGGGATAAAGCGCGCGACGAGGTCGATCGGGACAAGATTTCTCCGGCACCGAGCCATTTCAGCCGCGCCGCCGTCCCGGGTTGCTCGAACGCGATCGGCAGGGCGACGATCGGCACCCCGGCGGCCAGCGCATCCAGAACCGAGTTGAACCCGCCATGCAGGATCGCGGCGGAGCATTTTCGCAAAAGCTGCTGCTGCGGCCAGAACGCTCGCACTAAAGGATCGCCGGGCAAGGCCGCCGCCTGCGCCGCGGTCAGCCCCCCGCCATGCCCGATAACGGCCCTGGCGCCGATATCTGCACACGCCCGCGCCATCGTCGCGAAAAGCGCCTCGCGGCCGCCCTGCAACGTGCCGAGCGAACAGAATACCAACGGCCTGCCATCGTCCGGCAAATCCAGACCGTTCGGGGTGTCGCCCCGCCACGGTCCGCAATAATGGAAGTGCAACGGCAATTGCGTGCGGGGATAATCCAGCGCCTGCGGACATTGCGCGACGTGGACCTTGCCGTGCATTGCGGATTGATCCCCGCCGCTCCTGTCGTGGCGGGCCAGCGTCCGCGTGATCGGTCGCATCAGCCGTTCGGACACATAATATCCGCCGCGATTGCGAAAGCGGCCGAGCGCATCGGGGCGGTAACGCCATCCCAGAAAGGGTGGCGGCACGTTCGGTTCGCCCAGCAGTGGAAGCCCGGTAACGCTGATCGCGCAGGGCAAATCGAGCGCCCCGGCCAACACTGCGCCAGCCGGCTCGGCGGAATCGGCGATGACCGCCGTCGCCTTCATCTCCCGCAGGACGGCCGGCGCGGCGCGCAGAAGCCGGTCGCTGATCGCCGCGGTCGCCCGGATCATACGCCTCAGACCGCCAAAGCCGGTCGGCGATTCCAACGTGGTGTAGTAATCGCGCAACGACGGCGCCCCACCGTCCACTGACCGAAATTGCAGAGCGGGCGACCCGACCAACGTCGCGGCCTCCGCCTGATGCACGAAGGTGACCTGATGCCCCAGCCGGACCAGTTCCATCCCCAGAACTTGCAAGGGATTGTAATGGCCCGGCGTAGGCGGGGCGATGACCGCGAAAGTGTGGCGGGTGGCAGTCATAGGTGCGCCTTGTGATGCGATGCGATCGCGCGGCCGATCGGGAAGAGCAACGCACTGAAAATGCTCGCGCAGACCATTAGCATAGCCATCGTCCCGTAGCGCGCATTAGCATCAATCATGCCCGATATCGTCGTCCGCGGCGACGTCGCCCATGCGACTACGTCATTTCTAGCACACCCCCCCGGATCATGCCGCTCGTGTCACGACGGACCGAACAAGTCCCGGAAACGACGTGGTTGCGAGCGCAAATATTGCGGCGGCGCTTTCACCTGAGCACCAAGATGTGCTGCCGCATGCCAAGCCCAGCGCGGATCATAGAGGATCGTGCGTGCAAGCGCGATCATGTCCGCGTCGCCGGTGCCGACGATCGCTTCTGCCTGTTCATAGTCGCTGATTAGGCCGACCGCGACGACGGGGATGCCGCACACCTGCTTGACCGCGCGCGCCAACGGTACCTGATAACTGGGGCCGACCGGGATGTCCTGACGTGCGTCGAGCCCGCCGCTGGAGACGTGGATGGCGGCACACCCGCGTGCTTCAAGCGCCTGCGCGAAGGCAATCGTACTCGCGATGTCCCAGCCGTCCTCGACCCAATCGCTTCCGGACACTCGCATCGTGACCCCCCGCTCCGCCGGGAAGGCTGCGCGGACCGCATCGAACACTTCCAGCGGGAAGCGCAGCCGGTTCTCCAGACTGCCTCCATATTCGTCGTCGCGGTGGTTTGAGAGGGGGGAGAGAAATTGGTGGAGAAGATAACCGTGAGCGCCGTGGAGCTGGATCGCGTCGATACCCAGGCGTGCCGCGCGCCGGGCGGCATCGGCGAACTCATCGCGGATCCGAGCGAGTCCGTAATGATCGAGTGCCGTCGGCGGGGCGCCATCCGTTGCGAAGGGAAGCGCGGAAGGTGCCTCCGTCTGCCACCCATTCGGATCGCCAGGCAGCAGTTGTGCACCGCCTTGCCAGGGCACTTCCGTCGAAGCCTTCCGTCCGGCATGTCCGAGCTGGATGGCGATCGGCATGTCCGACCAGCGGCGGATGCCGTCCAGCACCCGTGCCATCGCCGCCTCGGTCGCATCGTCCCACAAGCCGACATCGGCATAGGTGATGCGGCCTTCCGGCACGACCGCGGTCGCCTCGATCGTCAACAGCGCCGCGCCCGAAAGCGCCAGTTGCCCTAGGTGGATCAGATGCCAGTCGTTCATGCAGCCGTCCTGCGCCGAATATTGACACATCGGCGCAATCACGATGCGGTTCGCGAGCGTCAGTCCACCGACCGACAGCGGGCGGAACAAGGCCGGCATGGTCATGGTGCGACCTGACGGACCGGACGGATCAGGATTTCCTGGACCAACACACGCGGATGTTGCGCGAACGAATAGACCAAAGCCTGCGCAACGTCGTCCGCAGTCAGCGCGTCGAGGCTTTCGCGCCGCTCCCGCATCGTCTCTTCCGGAACGTTGTGGCCCCATTCGGTCCAAACGGCGCCCGGTTCGATCAACGCGACGCGAATGCCGTCCGGACCAACCTCCTTGCGCAGCGCATCATGAAAGCCGACCACCGCGAACTTGGTCGCATTGTACACGCTCCACCCGGCGATGCCGTATCGACCGCCGACACTCGAAACCGACGAGATCATCGCCCCCACCCGGCCTTTCAGCAACGGGATCGCCGCATGAGTGCAATTGAGCACGCCATACAGATTGGCGTCGATCTGCGTCCGCCAGTCTTCCAGACGCGTGTCGACGAACGGCCCATTGATGCCGACCCCGGCATTGTTGAACAACAGGTCCAGCCCGCCGAAGCGTTCGCGAACCGCATCAAACAGAGCTGTCACCTGCTTGTGATCGGCAACGTCGACTGCAAAGGGTATGGCGTGGTCGCCCAGCTCCTCGGCAAGGGCATCGATGCGCTCCTTGCGGCGGGCGGCAAGCACGACGTGAACGCCTTCCTCGACCAGCAAGCGCGCGGTCGCCTCGCCAATGCCGCTCGACGCGCCCGTTATCACTGCGACCTTGCCGTTCAGGTCCTGCATCTTCATCGCTCAATACTCCAAAGCGTCGCACGCTGATGCGCTCAACGAAGTATCCTCGATAGGGTTTCTGCCAGGTGCACTTCCGGGGCAGGCGCGAGGCGGGCGCTCAAACCAGCCAGTCGAAGGCTTGGCGGAGTCGGGCGGCGCCGTCGCGCTCGAACGTGGCTCCATGCGCGAAGATCACCCGTTCGGGTTCCAGCGCCATGATCGCACGGATCGACCTCTTGGCGGTCTCCCCACCAAGCCGGACGGGCAGGCGAAGATAGCGCGCTGTCGTACCGCGCGTCGCCGCCACTACCTGCATCAATTGCCGCTCGACCGGCGGCAGCTTACCGGGTTCGAGATCTTCGATCAGGTCGACCAGGAGCAATGTGCGCGTGCGGCGATGGAAGAACCACACCTCGGCAAAGCCGCCGCCCGTCACGACGCCCTGGTCCAGCAGATCCGTCCAGGCGTCCGGCGCAATATCCCCAAGGTCTTCGTCTATCCGGACATCCGACGCACGCACTTGCGCACGATCGCGCAGGCCCGGCGCGCCCCAAGTGGTGGCATCGGGATAGGCTCGCTGCCAATCCGCCAGGAACGTCCAGTGCGCGACGTTCGGTGCGACGAGATGGCGAACACGGCCGAGCGTATCGACAGCCGCCGCCAGATCGGCCGAGAATGGCGTCGGCGAATGCAGCAACAGGTCGCCATCCGTCAGCCGGACGATCGTCATTCGAATCGGCAGGCGAAGCCCCATCGCGCTCATCGGCCCACTATCGACGACCCAAAGACCGTCGGCGACGGACTTGGGTATATCGAGTGGCGGATAGGTCAGCCGGGCGCGCCAGGCGTCGTCATCCGCCCGGCGCGTCCGCTTCTTCCAACCCCAGATACCAGCCACCGCAAGCGCGCCGAGACCGGCCAGAACAAGGCCGTTCGTCCCTTGACGGGGAAGATCGGCGTTCGGCGGAGGCTCCGTCATGTTTTCGTCCGTCCGAGGCGACCTTCCCCTGCGCCGCCGCCGGTGGTCGCATCGTTGTCGGTATCGCCCTCGGACGTATTTTCACCGTCTAGAAGGTCGGGATCCTCGCCGGTCCGGAAAAGGCCCGGCGATTGACCAATGCCCGGGTCGTGCTCCAAGTCGCTGGTGAACGGCCCTTCCCCCGCGCTCTTGTCGTGCTTGCTGGTGCTCATCTAGCCTGACCTCGCCTTATTGAAGCAATGGTTTGGACCCGTGCGAAGTCCGCAAGACCAAGCCGTCATCGCGGCGGAGTCGTGCCGGTGCTGTTTGCAGTCGTGCCGGTCGTGCCATTGGTCGTGCTCGACGTACCGGACGTGCCCATACTTCCCTGCGTACGAGCCCCGCTCTTGCTCGACGACCCGGAACGACCGCGGCCGGTGGATTTGGCTTTCGGGCGGCTCGACTGCATGGTGGTACCGCTTCCACGCGTGCCCGCACTGGCGGACCCCTGGTTCGTCGTAGAGGAACTGCTCGGGCTTTGCGTAGTGCTGGTTGATCCCGTTCCGGGGCTGGTCTGTGCGGCCGCGCTTGCGCCAAGGAAAACGACGGCTGTCGAAGCGAGCATTAACTTGATGTTATTCATAGCGGTTTCCTTTTCGTTCGGACCGCTTAAACGCTTGAAACCGCGATGAGAGGCAGATCATCGCTATGAATCTCAGTAACTTAGGTGAACCGTTCGTCGGTTAGAAAAGCGACAAGCGGACCCCGGCGTCGATCGGCCAGACGTCCGCATTCCTGTCACTACACGACGGTCACCTCTCCCTCGATCCAAAGCAGCCCGCGCGCTTCAGCCACGGCCGAATCATTTGCGCTTCGCCGCGACGTAGCGCGCGACCTGCTCGTCCAGTACGTCGAGCGGCAAGGCACCCTGGCTCAACACCGCCTCGTGAAAATCGCGAATGTCGAACCGAGGTCCCAGTTCGCGCTCGGCGCGCGCGCGAAGTTCGGTGATCTTGAGTTGACCGACCATGTAGCTCGTCGCTTGCCCGGGCCAGTTGAAGTAGCGATCAACTTCGCGCGCGATATCGGTATCGGAGACCGAACTGTTCGAATGGAAATAGGCGATTGCCTGCTCGCGCGTCCATCGTTTGGAATGGATGCCGGTATCGAGGACGAGCCGGATCGCGCGCCACACCTGCAGAGACAGCATGCCGAACCGCGCATACGGATCCTTATAGACCTGCATCTCGTTCGCCAGCCGCTCCGAATATAGCCCCCATCCCTCGGCATAGGCGCCATATCCGCCGAATTTTCGGAACTTCGGCATGTCGGGCAGTTCCTGCTGCCGCGCGATCTGGAAATGGTGTCCGGGCGCGCCCTCATGCGATGCGATCGCCGCCACCTGAACCTTCTGGGTCTGGTTCATGTCGACCAGATTGACGTAGTAGATGCCCGGCCGCGAGCCGTCCGCCGAAGGAGGATTGTAGAACGCGGTTGGTGCCGTCGCCTCGCGCCATTTCTCGACCGCACGCACTTCCAGCGGGGCTTTGGGCAGCACCCGGAAGAAGCGCGGTGCGGCGACCATCACCGACGCGATGACCGCCCGCGCGTCTTTCAGATACTGTTCCCGTCCCGCTTCGGTGTTGGGGTATTTGAACTGCGGGTCGGTCCGGATGTGATCGAAGAACTGCTCCAACGTGCCCTGGAAGCCGACCTCGCGCTTGATCGCTTCCATTTCCTGGCGGATCGATGCGACCTGCTTCAGGCCCAGTTGGTGGATCTGGTCTGCGGTTAGATTGGTCGAGGTCGACCCCTTTAGCTGGTCGGCATAATAGGCCGCGCCGTCGGGCAGATGCCATGCGCCGTAATTGCCTGTCCCCTTCGGCTCGATCTCGTCCAGCGCGGCAAGCAGTTCGGTATAGCCGTGGCGAAATGGCCCGATCAACGCCTGCTGCGCGTCGCTCAACAGCTTTGCCTTGGTCGCTGTGGGAGCCTTCAGCGCGGAGACTTTCTTGCGGAAGTCGGCCATCAGCGTGGAGTCCGGACCGCCATCGAACGGCGTACCGGTGATCACCTTGCGCGCATCGGCACGCGCCGGGGCAAAGTTGACCTTGTTCGGAATGATGCCGGCCGCAGCCTGCCTCCGCATCGTGCCCGCCACTTCCTGCATCACGCGATCGGTGTCTTTCAGGCGCGCAATATACGCCTCGGCATCGGCGACCGTATCGACCTTGTGGTTGTTGATCAGCAGTACCGGAATGTCGCCCGCGGGGCTGCCATTGGTAGAGACCGGGAATCGCAGGTTGCGGAAGCGGAACGACTCCCGCCCTCGCTCGACGTCATATTCGAACAGGCGGTAGCTTACCCGGGCGCTCTCGCCGAGCTGATCGGGGTGGAAGCGGGCATGCAGCTCCTTGAGTTGCCGTTCGGCGAGCGCGCGCCGCCGTTCGGCGCCGGCGGCGGTATAATCATCGAGCCGATCCTGATCGGTCTTGAACCCAAGTTGGGTTTGCGTTTCCGGGCTGAGCTTGACCTGTTCGTCGAACGAGCGGTCCAGGAACTGCAGGAGCGCGGCATCCTGCGCGCCGGGGCGCACGATCGTAGCGGGCGCGGCGACGCTTGCCTGCACGAGCGGCATGACGGGGAGCAGCAAAAGGGTCATGACGGTTCGCAACGGCTTTCTCCTGTTAGGTCATGCGCTTGTCGCGCACGCGCCGAACGTATGCAATCGGCTATGCGGGAGAGGCTTGGGGCTGCCGTGAACAGAACCTCGTTCAGCCGGGGCCGGGTTCGCGGCCGAAGGAGCCGGCACTCCGTTCCTCAGTCGCCGTTTGCATCCACCATGAAAACCATCGGCTTGCCGCGGGATGCCGGGTTCCACCCGGCCAACAAGGCGGCGCGGACGCCGCGAGCCGCAATCACGTCGTTCAATTGGGAGCGGCCCTTGGGCAGCCCTTTCAGCAGGCGCTTCGGCGTGGGAAATTCCAGTAGCGCCTCGCGCTGCGAACCTGTCTGCCGCAACGAGACGACCATGCCTTTCCAGCCGTCCGCCGTGCATTGCGGCTCCCGCTGAAGCTCCCAATCGAATTTCAGGCCATCGATTTCGACGACGCCCGCCAGACTACGCGTATGAACCATGGTCTAAGATAGCATGCGCGGGACGGGCTCCACCATATCCCGTTTCCGCGTTCTGCCGCGGTCGAACGCTGTGCGTTTCTGCCGCGCGCCGAACGGTTTCCACGGCCCCAGCCTGCAGTTCGACCGCAAGCCAATTGGCGTTCGATATGCAGCCCGGCTGGAAAGATGTGCGTAACGCCGCGGCTTCCATGCCGCCGTCGCCAATCCGTACTGGGCCACTTGTCAAAGCCGCTCGAAACTTCAACCGAAGACAGAACGCAATCTGCCGCACACTTCCAAGTTCGACTTCAGACCACGATGCGCGCGGGCTGCGCTGGCGGCGCAATGGACGGATCGTTCGCGTGTTTGCGGGCTGACCATATGCCGTGGTCTGACGTCCGATCGACGGACTGCCGGGTTCGGGCGTCGCGAACTGCAACCGATCTGGACATGAAGGTGGATAGGGCCATGACGCAACTGCACCGTGCGAACAACGTGGCCGACCTGCGCCGAATGGCACGCCGTCGACTGCCGCGACCGATCTTCGACTATATCGATGGCGGGGCCGATGACGAAGTGTCGCTGCGTCGGAATGTCGGCGCGTTCGCGGACTATGAACTGGTTCCCGACATACTCAATGACGTGTCGGAAATCCGCACGGAAACCAGGCTTTTCGGTCAACCTTCGCGCTGGCCGCTGATGCTGTCTCCGACCGGCCTGACCCGCATGTTCCACGGACATGCCGAACTCGCCGTCGCCCGGGCGGCGGCTCGACATGGCCTCGTGTACAGCCTCTCGACGATGGGCACGACGCGGCTGGAGGATCTCGCTCAGGCTTTCGCAGGACCGAAAGTCTTCCAGATCTACATCTTCAAGGATCGCGGACTGACGGCGGAGTTCGTCGCCCGGTGTCGTGACGCGGGTTTTCATGGGCTCGCCTTGACGGTCGATACACCGGTCGCCGGCAATCGCGAGCGCGACAGGGTGAGCGGCCTGTCCTTGCCTCCCAAGCTGACGCTTCGGTCGTTGCTCAGCTTCGCACTCCACCCGTCCTGGTCTCTTCCGGCGCTCACCGGCTCCAAGTTCGACCTCGCCAACGTCAGCCACAAGATCGACGCGCTGGCCTCGGGGCCGATGAGCCTCTTCGACTATATCGGTGCGCAATTCGATCGTTCGGTCGGCTGGCGCGATGTCGAATGGCTGGCACGCGAATGGAACGGGCCGCTGGCGATAAAGGGGGTGATGACTCCGGAAGATGCGCGCCGCTCGATCGCCGCGGGAGCAACGGGCGTGATGATCTCCAACCACGGCGGGCGCCAGCTAGACGGCGCCCCGGCGCCGATCGACCAGATCGCGGCGGTGCGCGACGCCGTTGGCGACGGCCCGGATGTGATCTGCGATGGTGGGATCAGGCGCGGCTCGGATGTGGTGAAGGCG
>Ga0160428_1002365_pt1 | contig 11567 bp, 10 predicted proteins | sample SolpanmetagenomM_FD_108198 | JGI IMG/M metagenome (GOLD analysis project Ga0160428, IMG submission 108198) | Solar panel surface microbial communities from Lawrence Berkeley National Laboratory, California, USA - M | ecosystem: Engineered > Built environment > Solar panel > Unclassified ...
AGTGGGTGCAGTAGTGGTGGAACTTCCGGTGGAGTCGGTGGTCGTCGAGCTGGCGGTGGTCGATGAGCTCCCCGCAGCCGCGGGGCTTGCTGCGACGGCGCTCAAGGTGCTGGAGACGCTGGTGCTCGCGGCCGCGGTGCCCTGGGTGGAGGTGTGGTACCCGAAGAGGAGTACGAGGGCGGTCACCGTCCCCATCCCGGCCAGGACGATGCGGCGCGACGATCCCCCGTCCCGGACCGTCGCCGGGTCCTGTCCAGCGTCCCGCCGTCCAGTGCCCCGCCCGGCACCTTGTTCACTGCCTTGTCGTGGGTTCTGTGCGGGGTAGCGGTGGGGGTCGTGGTTATCGTGCATGGGGTTCACCATCCGAAGTCCTCAAAGTGCAGCTGCTGGGTGGGAACGCCCGCAGCGGTGGCGGCGCGACGTACGTCGGCCGCCCAGGGGGCCGGGCCGCAGACGAACACGTCGCGCTCGGCGATGTCGGGGACGAGGTGGCGCAGGGCGGCCGTGTCGTCCAGGGGCGGGGTACCGCTGCCCAGCCAGGAGCCCTCGGCCCGGCGGGGGCCGGGCAGGTGGACCACTCGCAGCCCCCGCTCGTGGGACAGCGCCGCAAACTCCGCGGCGAACAGTGGCTGGGTGCTGAACCGGTACAGGAGGACCGCCTCACCCGGGGCGTAGGTGAGCCCCTCGGACAGGGCGCGCAGTGGCGTGATGCCCACTCCGGCGCCGATGAGCACGACGCTGCGGCGGGTGCGGGCTCGGGCGGAGAGCCGACCGTGCGGGCCCTCGAGCAGGACGCGGGTTCCCGGGCGCAGGAAGCGCAGCCGCCGGCCACCGTCGCCAGTGGTGCGCACCGTGATGCGCAGGCTGTTTAGGGTCGGCGCAGCGGACAGGGAGTAGGGGTGGTTGCGCATCCAGCCGCGCCCGTCGAGGAAGCGGAACCCGAGGAACTGTCCGGCCTTCACGGGCAGGCGGTCCAGATCGCGACCGCTGAAGTGGACGGAGACGACGTCATCGGCTTCGGGCACGACCGCGGTCACCCGGACCTGGTGACGCAGGCTGCGCACGATCGGCAGAGCGACCCGCCACACCAGGACGGCGCCGATGGTGGCGCCCCACGCACTCCACCAGAACACGGTCCGGGCGGTGGAGGAGAGGAACTCCTGACCGGTCCAGAGCTGGTGCGGCAGGGCCAGGCCCACGCCGAGGTAGGCGTAGAGGTGGATGAGGTGCCAGGACTCATAACGCAGCTTTCGCCGAGCGGCCTTGATGCTCGTGAGCACGACCATGATGAGCGCGAGGGTGCCGGCGGTGGCCAGCAGTACGCCGGGGTAGTTCACGAGGAGGTCCCAGGCGGTGGCGGGGACCCGACCCAGCTCACCCGCGGCGTAGCCCCAGGTGATGGTCACGATGTGGGCCAGCATGAGGTCGAAGGAGGCGAACCCGACCCAGCGGTGCACCCGCGCGAGGCGGTCCTGACCGAAGGCCTGTTCCAGCCGCGGCACGCGGGCCATGAGCAACACCTGGGCCAAGAGCAGCACGGAGGTGATCAGGCCCGACAGGCGCCCGGCTGACGTCAGGCCGTTGGCCCAGCCGGTGAGGTCCTGAAAGCCCCCGCCGGTCGCCCACCAGTAGGTCACCAGCAGCAGAGCCGCCCACAGCGCCAGCCCGGCACCGAGGCGGACGGTCGCGTCCGCGCGGGCTCGGGAGGAGTCGACTGGCGGTCGCGAGCCGGGGGTGCCGGGGTGGCGGGCGGGCGCCGGCAGGACGTGGCTCACCGCGTCACCCGGGTGGTCGAGGTCGTGGCGCGGGACATGGTGCACTCCTCCGGTTCGGAACTCTGACTCTCAGCATCGGCACGGCAACCTTGAAACGTCGCCGCACTGGCTAGGTCGTGGCTGTGAGCTTGTTGTTCGACTCAGCCGGGTGAGGCCTCACGCGATGTCGCGGCGCCGCAGGATGGTCGTTCCGACCAGGCTGGCGATGACGCCGTAGGCGGTGAGCACCACCGCCCCGACCCATTCCGGTGGGCTCTCGGTGAAGGTCTTGAGCGGTGAGGTCATCACCGCGGAGGCCACCGAGGGGATGACGACCTCCGCGGAGAGGACCCAGTCCTGCTGGATGACGTAGGTGTTGATGAGCTCGAAGATGCTGCTGGCCGCGGTGCCGGCGAGGTAGAGCACGGTGACGGTGACGGTGGCCGCGAGCTGGTGGCGGATCAGCGCACCGAGGCCGATGCCGAAGACCGCCCACACCGCGTACACGGCCAGGTTCAGCAAGACAGCGCGCACGACGTCCCAGTGCCCCAACTGGGTGCCGTAGCCCTCGCTGGCGAGGAAGACCGCACCGGTGATCAGGCTCAACAGGGTGGAAAGCAGCCAGAACAGTCCGGCGACGATGACCGCGGTGATCAGCTTGGCGCCGACCACTGAGGCCCGCCGGGGGGTCAGCAGGAACGTCGTGGTCGCCGTCTGGTGGTGGTACTCGCTGGTGACCAGGACGACGCCGAGCAGGCAGGCGAGAAGCACACCGATCAGCTGTCCCGCGGTGTAGATGCTCGCTGCCTGGCCAAGGACGCCGTGCCCGGCCTGCCAGTCGGCCTGGATGCGGGCCAGGAACTGCGGGGGGATGTCCGCGGCGTTGCCGTGGCTCTCCAGGGCCAGGTACTCCGGGAAGGTCTTGAACAGCGAGTGCGCCTGGACGCAGTCGATGACCAGCACGACCGCGGTGCTCAGCGCGGTGGCCAGAGTGAACACCCACCAGGTGCTGGTGGTGCGCAGCTTGAAGAGCTCAGCCCGCACGAGGTTGTTCATCGGATGCCCGCCTTGTCGTGGGTGAGTTCCAGGAAGACGTCTTCCAGGTCGGGCTGGTCGCTGCGCAGCTGGTGCAGCAGGACGCCGGCTCGCAGCGCCGCCCGTCCCACCTGCACCGCACTGGCGCCAGAGATCAGCAAGCCTCCGGGGGACCGCTCGGCGGTGACGACCGCGTCCTCACTGAGCGCGGCCAGGAGTCGTTCCGGTTCGGGGGTCTCGACGATCACCCGGTCATCACGGGAGAGGGAGGAGACCACGTCGGTGACCGAACCCTGACGGACGAGTCGTCCGGCGGCCACGATGACGACGTCGTCGGCGAGGGCCTGCATCTCGGAGAGCAGGTGGCTGGAGACCAGGACGGTGCGGCCCTGCGCGGCCAGGTCCCGGAGGAACTCCCGCATCCAGCGGATGCCTACGGGGTCCAGGCCGTTGGCCGGTTCGTCGAGCACCAGAACCTGCGGATCACCGAGCATGGCGGTGGCGATGCCCAGGCGCTGGCGCATGCCCAGGGAGTAGCCCTTGAACGTGCGGTCCGCGGCGGGGGTGAGTCCGACCTGCTCAAGCACCTCGTCGGCGCGGGAGAACGGCAGGCCCGAAGCGATGCAGCCGGCGCGCAGGTGGTTGCGGCCGGTGCGCCCGCGGTGGGCGGAGGAAGCCTCCAGGACCGCACCGACGATACGGGTGGGTTCGGCCAGGTCCGCGTAGCGGCGCCCCCCCACCAGCGCAGTGCCGCGGGTGGGGGTGATGAGGTTCAGCAGCATGCGCAGGGTGGTGGTCTTCCCAGCCCCGTTGGGGCCCAGGAACCCCGTCACCCGTCCCGCCTCGACCTCGAAGGAGAGGTCGTCGACGGCGGTGACGCCCCGGTACTGCTTGCTCAAGCCGGAGACGGTGAGACGGCCGTCGTCCATGGTGGACGCCTTTCGAGAGGAACGGAGGGCGGAGGACGCAGGAGATCGCGGTGACGGGCGCCGTGGTGCTCGCACACGGCGACGAGGCGGTCGGGCGCGCGGCACGCGTCAGTCCCCAGGGTGGGAGACCGCCGTTGAAGGCGCGCTGAACGAGGCGTCCTGGGGGGCCGCACCCGGCGCCGCCCCTTGCGCCCGACCGCCGCAGCACCTCACCCTGACGACGCGGGGCACCTGCGTCGCATGACGGGGTCGAGTCGCGTCAGTTGGCAGTGGCGGCGGAACCGCTGGTGCTGCTCGACGTGCTGGACCCGGTGGCGGGTACGCCGTCGCCGTCGTGGTCGCCGCGCCCGCCGCGGAACTGGCTCTCCACGGCCTGCTTCACCGTGGTGGGCAGAGCAGCATTCTTCGTGTCCGCCTGGGCCTGGGTCAGGTCGCCCTCGGTGACCTCCTCCGTGAGGTGGGTCTTGGCGGAGGCGACCAGGGCGTCGATGAGCTTCTGCTCGTCCACACCCTTGCTCTTCGCGACGGTCGCCAGCGTCGCGGCGTCGGCTTGCAGCGCGGTGCGCAGCTCGTCGCTGGTCATACCCAGGGTGGTGGCGGCGGTGTCGAGGTCGACGAGGCGTCCTCCACCGTGCCCGCCGCCGCGCAGGGCGGGGGAGTCGTCCAGGGTGGAGGCGACCTTGTCGGCCTGGGTCTGGGTGATGGTGCCGTCGCCGACTAGTCCGGCGAGGGCGTCCTTGATGGCCTGCAGACGGCCGGTGACGCCGGTGGCCGTGGTGGACGGGGAGCTGGTCGCCGCGGAGGCCGCCGGGGCCGAGGCCACGGCCAGGCCGATCCCGCCCGCGGACAGGATTCCGGCGGTGCCGGCAGCGATGAACTTCTTCGTGATCTTCACGGTGTCCTTCGTTCTCGTGGTGCCGGGTTCGTCCCGGTGCTGGTGGTGTTTCGGATCTGTGCCTGTGCAGGAGCTGAGGGCGACCGAGGTGGTCACCCAGCGTCCGTGTGGGGAGGGGTCGCAGGCGGAAGTGAGGCAGAGCTCACGGTGCCCGCGCGCAGGGTCGACCTCGCCGGGAACGGAGGCCCCTCCTCAGCTGCGACACCGCAGCAGCCACCGCGGGGCACAGGACGGGAGCGGCGCTCACAAGTCGAACCGCTCTTCGTGCAGCTGCTGCGGGGGTAGTCCCGCGGCCAGCAGGGAGGTGCGGACGGCGCCCATCAGGCCGGGCGGCCCGCACATGTAGACGTCGCGGCCGGCGAGGTCGGGGACGTTGTGCAGTAACGCTTCCCGGGAGAGAGCGGAACGGTCGGGCCCCAGGACGTAAGAGACCCGGGCACCGCGTCCGCGGGCGATCGCGTCGAGTTCGGTGCGGAAGACGAGCTCGGCCGCGGTGCGAGCCCGGTAGACCAGCAGCAGGTCCCCGCCGGGGACCACCGGGAGGCTCTCGAACAGCGCCCGCATCGGGGTGATGCCCACTCCCCCGGCCACCAGCATGACGTCGCGCCGGGTGCGTCGTGCGGAGGTCACCGCGCCGTAGGGGCCCTCGGCGAGGACCCAGGTCCCCACCGGTAGCGCCTGGAGGCTGCTGGAGCCGTCGCCCAGCGCCTTGACCGTCAGCCGCAGCGTGCTGTCGCTGGGGACCGCGGACAAGGAGAAGGGGTGCGCGGTGCTCCAGTGGTCGGGGGTCAGGAAGCGCCAGCGGAAGAACTGCCCGGACTGCGCCGACAGCTCGTCCAGGTGCTCCCCGCGCACGACGATCGAGACGATCCCCGGCGCCTCCTCGTACACGTCGGCAACGCGCAGACGGTGCCGGGTGGCTTGGCGCACGGGGGCGATCACCCGGTAGCGCAGGACGAGCGCGGCCACGTGGGTGTAGGCCAGCGCCCAGACCACCTGCAGGACGGGACGGCCGGCGAGGTCAGGGCCGGCGAGCATGTGGGCGAAGGAGAACCCGACCGCCAGGTACATCAGCAGGTGCAGACCGTGCCACGTCTCGTGGCGTAGCCGGCGGCGGGCCGCGCGGATCGACAGCACACCCGCGGCCACCATGAGGACCGTCCCGACGGTGGCCGCGGGCAGCCACGGCATCCCCAGCACCTGCCAGGCCCCCGACAGCAGACCGGCACCCGTCGCCTGCGCCCAGGACACCAGCGCCGCGGTGGCGTGCAGAAGGACCAGGAGCAGGACCCAGCGCCCGACGCGGGCGTGCCAGCGGGCCAGGACGTCCGCGCCCACCCCGTGCTCCAGCGCCGGCGTGCGCGCCATCAGCAGCAGCAGCACCAGGACGCCGTAGCCGGCGAGCATCCCGGCAACGTGGGCCAGCAGCGCCGTCGGCGGTACACCGGGGCCCAGAGCCGCGGCGACCACGGGCCAGGTCGCGACGGTTAGCGCCCCCAGCCCGGCGATCGTCAGCACGGTCGTCCGGTCCAGCGTGCTCGGTGTCCGCGCGGCTGGTCCAGGAGCGGGGGCGGACGGTGGCCCACCCCGCAGGCCCGGCCCCGTCGCGGTCCTCACGGCAGGACCCCCGGACCGGGTACCGGCACACCCACGACTGCGGTCGACGCCCCGGGTGTCACCGGGGAGACGTCCGGTGCGGTGAGCCCGAACCACAGACCGCACAGGGTGGCGATGATGAACAGCCACCCGCCCACCCGGGAGCGTGCAGGAACCGCGGCCGCGTGTCGGGCGTCCACCGTCATCAGCCTCGCCGGGCCGCGTGGGCCCCGTCGAACGTGTCCACGGCAGTATCGGCGTGCCTCGCCACGTCGCTGGAGGTGAAGCCGGCCGGACCGGGGCCGCCACCAGGACCGCCGTCGTCGGCGAAGGCGACCCCGCTCACCCCACCGCCGATCAGCAGGGCGGACGCGACCGCGGCGACCAACAGCCCCCGAGCACGGCCCCGGGCCGGGCGGTGCGACCCCCGCCGCCACCGACTGTGCGGGCGAGCCGCCGGCGCCATCTGCGAGGGGACGGCACCGGAACCGGCGGGGGCAGCAGGCGGGACCTCCCACTGCGGATGGCTGGGGTCATGCTCGGACATCGGTGCTCCTTGGAGGGACGAGGGTGGGGCCGTGGCGTTCCGGCTCGGGGACGGTCCGGCACGGGGACGTTCCGGCACGGTGGCGACCTGACGAGGTCACGACCTCAGCGTCGTTCACCCGGTACCCGTTGCGCGTCCTCCGGGTGCAGGTGCTGGGACTGCTGCGGACGCAGCAGGACCCTTGCGCCGGCACGTGCCTCCCGGCCGGCGTACTGCGGACGCAGTAGCCTGACGCCTGCGCTGCGACGACGACACCGGGTCCGGTGAGCTGCAGGCTGAACCCATGAGCACCCGAGCCGCCCTGCTGGGGCCGCCCGGCGTCACCTATCGGGTAGAACCGTCAGTCATGGAGCCGGATCCGTCGCCGCTCGCCCGCTGGAGCGCGCTGCGCACCCCGGCCGCCGACGCCGGCCTCGCTGTGCTCACCTTCGTCATCGGCGTCCTGGGCTTCTCCGACGGACATCGAGGGGGACCTCCAGGTGGTGAGCTGGGACGTCCGCCCGGCGAGCTGGCCGTGGTCTTGCTCGCCGTGGCCGCCGCGCTCCTGCTCGCGCGGCGGACGAGACTGCTGGGGGTCTGGGCCGCGACGTCCGCGCTGACCGCAGGCATGCTGGTGCAGGGCGGGACGCAGGCGAACCTGGCCGCGCCGATGCTGGTCGCGCTGTACACCGTCGGACGATCGGCACGGTTGTGGACCACGGCCATCTGCGCCCTGGCCAGCGGCGTGCTCTACGCCGTGGCCCTCGCCGTCAACCAAGGCGGATGGCTTGATGATCACGGCGACGCGGACGCACTGCCGGTACTCGCCCTCATCGGCGCCGCGGCGGCCATCGGCGTCGCAGTGCGCGGCCAGCGTGATGCTCTCGACGCCGCCCGAGGGCGCGCCCGTCAAGCTGAACTCACCCGAGAGGAGGAGGCCGTGCGGCGGGTGACCGATGAACGGTTACGCATCGCACGCGATCTGCACGACGTCGTCGCCCACCACATCTCGGTGATCAACGTGCAGGCCGGCGTCGCCAGGCACCTCATGGACAGCAGCCCTGAGCAGGCCAGGACCGCACTAACCGCGGTGCGCGACGCGAGCAAGACGGTCCTCACGGAGATGACCGCCGTCGTCGGCCTGCTGCGCACGGACGACGGCAGCACGCCCGCGGAACCCGCCCCCGGGCTGCACCGCCTCCCCGCGCTGGTGGACTCGCTGCGCGCCGCGGGCCTGGACCTCACCTGGCGCACCACCGGCCCGGTGCGTGAGCTGCCGCCGATCGCAGATCTCGCCGCCTACCGTGTTGTGCAGGAGTCGCTGACCAATGCCCTCAAGCACGGTACGGGTACGGCGGAACTCCAGCTCCACCACACCGCTGCGGAAGTCGTCATCGAGGTGCGCAACCCCATCCCCGATCCTGCCACGGGCAGCCCTGCGGGCCGGACCTCGAGCGGGCACGGCCTCATCGGCATGCGCGAACGCCTCGAGGCCGCAGCCGGGCGGTTCGAATCTGGCCCCGACAGCATGGGGGGCACCTGGGTGCTGCGCGCCGTCGTTCCGCGGAGCGCCCGGTGAGTGTGCGCGTGCTGCTGGCCGACGATCAGGTGCTCATCCGCTCGGGTTTCGCCGCCCTGATCTCCAGCTCCAAGGACGTTGTCGTGGTCGGTGAGGCTCGCGACGGGGCGCAGGCGTTGGAGCGGAGCCGCGCCCTGCTGCCCGACGTCGTGCTCATGGACATCCGCATGCCCGGAATGGACGGGCTGACGGCGACCCGGCAAATCACCGCGGCCCCGGATCTGTCGGCGGTCCGGGTCATCGTCCTGACGACGTTCGAGGCGGATGAGCACGTCGTGGACGCCCTGCGGGCCGGCGCGAGCGGCTTCCTCGGCAAGAGCGTAGAACCCGAGGAACTCCTGGACGCCATCCGTGTCGTCGCCCGCGGAGATGCCCTGCTCTCCCCCCGTGCCACCCGCAGCCTCATCGCCCGCTTCCTCGCAGCGCCCGCCGATCCCCCACGGCGCAGCGGAGGAGCTCCCGATGCCTTGACGACCCTCACCGACCGGGAGCGGGAGATGGTCGTCTTCGCCGCCCACGGTCTCAGCAACGAGGAGATCGCCGGCATGTTGTTCCTGTCTCCGCTGACGGTGAAGACGCACCTCAACCGCGCGATGTCGAAGTTGGGGCTGCGCGACCGGGCGCAGCTCGTCGTGCTCGCCTACCAGAGCGGCCTCGTGCACCCCGACGACGCACCTCCACACGCAGGCCTGCGGTGACCGAATTGGGGTCCGAACTCCGAGCACCCGACTGCCCACGGCGCGGACCCGACCTCACCCTGACGGTTTCGCTTTTTCGTCCTTCGACCCCGGCGACGGTTTCGCCGAGGACCACGGCCTGCACTTGCTGATTCTTGACTCCGGCACCTTACGGCTACTTGGACCTTCAACGCGTCACTACGGCAGCCCTTCACGAGAGCAGCGTCCGCTGTGCATCTCAGTCAACTACCTCATGGAACTCACCCATCAGGCTGTTGAACTTGCTGCCCTGGTTGGCCGAGAGCAGTTGGGCGTGACTGGTTCATGGAACGTAGGCGTCCACCTAGAGGGGCTCGGCGGTATCCCCGCCGCCCAAGCTCTCAACGAAGGGCTCTTCAGCTATCGCGGACTACCGTATCCACGCTCGAGTTACACCCGCAGTATCACAGCTACCAGCGAGCAACTGCAGGAGCATACCCCCGACGTCGTGGAGGCCTTATTGGCCGATCTGGCACGAGGACTGGGGCTGCAATCCATGCTGTTCCCGTACGAGCAGCCACGAGAGATCAGGGAGCGAGGGATTGGCTGATCCCACACCGCTACCGTCGATCAGGCTGGATTGGCCGTCCCGCCGACACCTGTCAATCTCAACTCCTCGGTGGCAACTAGCTGGTCGTCCTCCTCGATAGATACTCGCTCCGGGGCCCACGTCAGGAGCGCCTTCCCAACTGGCGGCGTCACCAGGAACGTCGTGACGTTCGGCTCGACATCGGCCGCGGATTCGATCTCTTCCACCGTCATTTCCGGGTGACGTGTCAGTTGCGCGAGCGTTGGTACCTCGACCGACCCGACCGTGACGACTCCTGCAGGCGTAGCGATCACTCGCGGGACGACACCGATCGCAGCGTGAATTTTAACCGGATCGCGGAACGAGGCGATGACTTCTCCATCCCAGATAAGGCGCGCATGTCGCAGCTGAACCCGCTCGCGCGTGCTCGCTCGCCCGTCCCAAGCTGGCAGGCGTTGACCGAGGTGCGATTCCATCGCGGTGAGGTCCTGCAAGACCTCCGCGCGTATGTGCATCTGCGCTTCCTCTGCTGGGGTCCTACTCGGCAGCGTCACCGTCCATGTCAGCGAGCTCGCGGTGGTAAAAGCCACCGATCGAGAGCGGTAGGCATCCAGAGCAAACCTGCAGGCAGAGAGCTGCGTCTCGTTCGAATCGAGTAGCATCCTCTCGCTTTCGAGGGTTATGCTTTCTACCCGGTCTTCCGCGTCGAGGTTAAGCCTGAACAGATACAAGGTGCTCCCGGCCGCCAAGATCTCGAGCTCCACCCAGCCGTCGTCACGATGACGGCGACTGATAAGGGCCTCATAGGTCTCAACCGAAGCACCTCCCTCCTTCGTGAACACGACACTGACGCGGTTCTGAGGATCCTGACGTAGAAGATCGGTGACGCCGAACGGCCGCCACTCGGTCGGTAGCGCCTGGGACGTACGCAGGTCCGGGATCTCACCACCGACTGGCGCGACGAACATCTGCACCTGCTGGGTCAGTTCGGTTTTCCCGACCACCACCTCCTCCTCCCACGCCGCGTTCGGCAGATCGCCGAGGCCCCGGTCCCGCAGCGCTTCGACCAGCTCCAGGGCGGCGACCGTAAGCACCGCCAAGTGGGAGAAGAGACGAACCGCGGCGGCGTACCGTTCCTGCAGTGAAAACGCCAATCCTTCCGCCTTTGGCCCCTTGGCATCCGTGTGGACTAGGTCGGCGTACAACCAGGCAGCAGCCAGCTGTGTGTCCGACACAAGGGGCGTCGCCCCTGACCCGTCTGTACGACCCCACTGGACGGCGTAGGCCTGCGTCTGAGTTCCCTTCAGCTCTGCCGCCTCCCAAGCCGCGCGCAGCTGGTCCGCCCTCTGACGTAGGTCGTCGTGCTCACCGCTCGAGCCCAGGACGCGCTTCACTACGTCCAGCACAGCGGGGTAGTGCACCGACTCAGTTTCCAACGTCAGTGGTCGAAGCCGTGCGGCCAATGACTCGAAGACTTCCTCATCCGCCGGCAGCTGCCGCACTAGGGTCATCTGCCCGTTCAGGTTCATCTGGCCGCTCAAGTCCCCTCGAACGTGCGCCTGCAGTCCCTCCCAGTCGCGCACAAGGGAGTGGGACTGCACTCGTCGCGCCCGCATGACGAAGCGCCGAAGTTTCTCTACATCGGGGATGGCAGCCACGAAAGCAGTGTCCTCCCCATCCGCGGCCTCACGGTGCGGGTACATGAGCATGGGCACTGCCAGGCGAGCGTCATGACTGAGGCCGTCGGCTGTGGGGCATCGTCTGAGTGGTCACCAGCCCGCGACTAGCGCCCCACCGAAGGTCATCAGTGCACCCACAAACCGGACCCGGTCCGCGCGCAGAAGACGGCGCAGCAGCTCCGGACGTGGTCCTTGCCGCCGCAGCAGGGTGTGGGTGGGTGCGGCCCGGAAGGCGGTCGTCGTACCGGTGATGACGCTGCCCGCGGCCGCCACCCACAACGCAGGCCCGATCCCGCCGCCGGTGAAGACCCACACCCACGCCGCGACCA
>Ga0160428_1002366_pt1 | contig 11563 bp, 10 predicted proteins | sample SolpanmetagenomM_FD_108198 | JGI IMG/M metagenome (GOLD analysis project Ga0160428, IMG submission 108198) | Solar panel surface microbial communities from Lawrence Berkeley National Laboratory, California, USA - M | ecosystem: Engineered > Built environment > Solar panel > Unclassified ...
AGCTGGCCGAGCTGTTCGACCCGCTTCGCCTTGAGCGCGCGGGCCTTGTCACCCAGCGCCTTCAGTTCGGCATCGTAATCGCGAACCTTCCGCATCGCCTTCACCCTTCCGCGTATCGGTCGGCAACATCTTAGCGTGCCCGACCGATGGGTAAAGCCAGAACGAGCAGAAAGCGGCATCAAGTCAGTCAGGAGATGCGAAGCAGATCATGAGTGCGCGCTTATACGTCATTGCCGACGTGCGCTAAGAAGTGCATCATGGCGGTCGCGATGGCGATCTACCATTTCAGCGCCAAGGTCATCAGCCGCGCGAAGGGCTCAAGCGCCGTCGCGTCCGCTGCCTATCGCTCGGCATCGCGGCTGTTCGATGAGAAGCTGAACCGCCATCACGACTTCTCGAACAAGGCCGGCGTCATTCACTCCGAGGTGCTGTTGCCGCAGGGCGCGCCGGAGCGTTTAAACGACCGCACCGCGCTGTGGAACGAGGTGGAGGCAGGTGAGAAGCGCAAGGACGCGCAGCTCGCCCGCGAGGTTGAGTTCTCTATCCCGCGCGAGATGGACCGGAAGCAGGGCGTCCAGCTCGCTCGCGATTTCGTGGAAGAGCAGTTCGTGAAGCGCGGGATGGTCGCGGACCTCAACGTGCATTGGGACAAGGCGGACGATGGCAGCCCAAAGCCGCACGCGCATGTCATGATGACGATGCGCGAAGTCGGGCCGGAGGGGTTCGGCAAGAAGGTGCGGGACTGGAACGGCACCGAGCTGTTGCAGGAGTGGCGCGAGGCGTGGGCGGCCCATGTCAACGAGCGCATGGCCGAGCTGGGGTTGGAGGGCCGGATCGATCATCGCTCCTATGCGGATCAGGGCATCCAGCTTGAGCCGCAGCACAAGATCGGGCCGATGGGAACGCGGCGTCTGGAGGAGGACGAGCCGCACCGGCGCGCCGACGATCATCTGCGGATCGCGCGCGAGAACGGCACGAAGATCGTCGCGGACCCGAGCGTCGCGCTCGATGCGATCACGCGGAGCCAAGCGACCTTCACCACCCGCGACCTTGCCGTGTTCGCGTTCCGCCATTCGGACGGCAAGGAGCAGTTCGAGCGGGTGATGGCGGCGGTGCGCGCCAGTCCCGAGCTGGTGGCGCTAGGCAAGGATGGGCGCGACCAGGAACGGTTCACCTCCCGCGAGATGATCGCCACCGAAGCGCGGCTTGAGCGCGCCGGTGACGAGCTGGCGCGTGGGGCTGGGCATGGCGTGTCCGTGTCCCACCGCGCCGGGGCGCTGGAGGCCGCGGAAGGTCGCGGGCTGGTGCTGTCCGGCGAGCAGCGCGACGCCTTCGAGCATATCACCGGGGCGCAGGGCCTCGCCTCCGTCGTCGGCTATGCCGGCAGCGGCAAGTCGGCGATGCTAGGCGTCGCGCGTGAGGCGTGGGAGCGCGAGGGCTACCAGGTGCGAGGCGCGGCCTTGTCCGGCATCGCGGCCGAGAACCTGGAGGGCGGATCGGGCATCCAGTCCCGCACCATCGCCAGTCTTGAACATGCGTGGGCGCAGGGGCGCGACCAGCTTTCCCGCAACGACGTGCTGGTGGTGGACGAGGCGGGCATGATCGGCACCCGCCAGATGGAGCGGGTGCTGTCCCATGCCCGTGACGCCGGCGCGAAGGTGGTGCTGGTGGGCGACCCCGAGCAGTTGCAGGCGATCGAAGCCGGCGCTGCATTCCGGTCGATCGCCGAGCGGCACGGCGCGGCCGAGATCACCGAGGTTCGCCGGCAGCGTGACGACTGGCAGAAGGATGCCACACGGGCGCTGGCGACGGGCCGCACCGGCGAGGCGCTGCACGCCTATGAGAGCCGCGGCATGGTGCAGGCGGCCGACACGCGCGAGGCGGCGCGGGGTGAGCTGGTCGATGGTTGGGATCGCCAGCGCCAGGCCGAGCCGGACAAGACCCGGATCATCCTCACCCACACCAATGCCGAGGTGCGTGCGCTTAACGAGGAGGCGCGCGGGCGGATGCGCGCCTCCGGCGAGCTGGGCCAGGATGTGGGCGTCACCGTCGAGCGGGGCCGGCGCGACTTCGCATCCGGCGACCGCGTCATGTTCCTGCGCAACGAGCGCGGCATGGGCGTGAAGAACGGCACGCTGGGCACGCTGGAGCAGGTCGGCGGGGGCCGCATGGCGGTGCGGCTCGATGGCGGTAGCCGTGTCGCGTTCGACCTCAAGGACTATGCCCATGTGGATCACGGCTATGCCGCCACCATCCATAAATCGCAGGGCGTGACCGTCGATCGCGCGCATGTGCTGGCGACGCCGGGCATGGACCGGCACGGTGCTTATGTCGCGTTGTCCCGGCACCGTGATGGGGTGACGCTCCACTATGGGCGCGACGACTTCACCGATCAGCGCCAGCTCGCCCGCGTCCTGTCGCGTGACCGCGCCAAGGACATGGCCTGCGACTATACCGCCCCTTCCGACAATGACCGGGCGCGCGCGTTCGCCGAGCGGCGTGAGATCCGGTTCCCGGAACTTGCGCGGGAGATCGCCGCGAAGGTGCGCGACAAGGCCAAGGGTATGTTCGACGGGTTCCAGCCCAGGCCGGCACCGGAGAAGGCGTCCGCGCCCGAACGGGAGCCCGCGACCGGTGGGAAGCCCGACCAGGACAAGGCGATCGAACGTTATGCGCGCGCCACGGCCGATATAGGCCGGATGCGCGCCAAGGGCCTGCCGGTGCTGTCCCATCAGGAGAGCGCGCTGCGCAAGGCGGGCGAGGCGCTGGACGCGGGCCGCCCCCATGCCGCACGCGACCTCGCTTCCGCGCTCCGGCGCGATCCCAGGCTCATCGAGCAAGCTGCCGGTGGCAACACCGGCGGGGCGGCGCGTGCGATGGCCGAGGAACAGCGCGTGCGGCTCGACCCGGAAGCGCGCGCGGGCCGCTTCGTGGAAGCCTGGAAGGCGATGCAGCGCGACCGTGCCGCCCTTGAGCGGGCGGGCGACCGGGCCGGCGCGGAGCGGATGCGCGGCAACATGGCGAAGGTCGCCGGCGCGATCGGGCGCGATCCGCAGCTGGAATCCGCGCTGCGTCGCCGCGCGCCCGAGCTGGCGCTGAAACTGGAGAAGGATCGCGCGATCGGGGATGCGCTGGCGAAATCGCTGGGGCCGGACCGCGAGCGTGATCGGGGATTGAGCCGGTAGGCATTCGCGCTTTCGGGTGCGTGAGGGGGACAGGATGAACGAGGACGAGCACGAACCCGAAACCGCCCAGGAGGCCTTCGCACGGGTGGAGGGCGAGCTGGCGCTGCTACGCCGCGCCGTCGAGCGGATGGCGGTCGAGCGCGCCGAACTCCCCGAGCAGCCCGATTACAGCGAGACGCTGGCGGGCATGGTGCAGAAGATCGACGCCACCTTGCAGCGCGCCGACGCGCTGGTGGCGGCGGCCCGGGACGGAGCGACCCCGCGCCATGTCGTTGACCGGATCGTGGCGGCGGGCGGCGATGCCCGCGCCGAGGACCGGCGGACGATCGCGACCGCAGCCGCCGAGCTGAAGGACGCGACCCGGGTGCTTCAGGGCGTTACGGCATCGGCGCGGCGCGGCGACGAGCAGAACCGCTGGCTGATGTGGACGGCGATCGGCGGGGTGGTGCTCGGCATGATCCTGTGGGCGGCGTTCGCCGGCGTCGTGGCGCGCGCCGTGCCGGCGAGCTGGCAATGGCCCGAGAAGATGGCGGCGCGCACGCTCGACATGCCGATGTGGGAGGCAGGGCGGCACCTGCTGATTACGGATTCTCCGGAGAGCTGGAACGTGCTCGCCGATGGCGGGAACATCGTTCAGGAGAACCGCAAGACGATCGAAGGGTGCCAGAAGGCCGCGGCTAAGGCGAAGGAGGCGGTGCGCTGCACGGTCAGCATCGCTCCTCTGAAGCGATGAGGACTTTGGTTGCGCCATTGAAGGCTGTGGCGAATGAGGGGGAAGTTTCCTCTGGTACGGCAGCTATGCCGCCGAGGCATGGAGATAGCCGGGATCGAACGTTGCCGCCTCCCCGAGCCGTTCTGCATCGAGGATCGTGAGCGTGCGGTTACGCAACTCGACCAATCCTTCGGTGCGCAGCCGTTGCAGCGTTCGATTAACATGGACAGACGTGAGGCCGAGTGCGTCGGCAAGCTGCTCCTGGGTTAATGGCAGGCTGAACTCGCCATCCTGAACCAGGCCGACGCGCTTGATGCGGGCGTGCAGCTCGCACAGCAGATGCGCGATCCGGGCATAAGCATCGCGTCGCCCCAGATTGACGATCCAGGTGCGCAGCACTGCCTCATCAACGAGGCTGGCCCACCAGAATGCTTGCGCAAGGCTTGATCGTTCGCGCGTCGCTTCGATCAGCGCGGCACGCGTGATGGAGGCTATCGTGACTTGGGTGAGAGCAACGACGCTATGGTCTGTGTGCTTCAGGACCGCGGCCCCCATGTCACAGATATCACCGGGGAGAAGGAAGGCGGTGATCTGGCGCGAGCCGTCTGGCAATGTCTTATAGCGGGCTGCCCAGCCATCGAGCATAATGTGGATATGCTCGGGCTTCTCCCCTTCCCTCACAATGTCCTTGTGATGGCCGATCGTTCGCGCGCCGTTGCAAATTGTTTCGATGGTGTTCCGATCATCGGCCGAGAGGGCTGCGACGGCTTCAAGTTTGGCGAGCAGCGGGTTTGTCATGGCAGTCCCCTCCCTCGGGAGGATACTTGATCCATGTTACCGGGCGGGAACGCAAGAAGATTCGGGCAGGCGCGCCCTGACGATCAGCCCCTCGCCCGGATCGAGCAGTGCATCGTTGATGGCGAGGTACGGATAACGCGCTTGGCCGCAGTCATCGACCGACTCGCAAGCAACGGGCACGACACCTCGCAGGCGGAAGATTTGCTATGTCGTTTCGAAGACGTGCTTGAGATGTGGATAGTGCGCCGGAGATCGGTCATGCGCGCCATTCCGAATTGATCGATTCCGCATTGAAGGAAGGGCTGAGGCTTTCGCTCCGCGTCACCGTGCGGTTCTGACCCACTCTGTGTCGGCAAAGCTGATCCACCGCAGCGGTTGAGCAAATGTAAAATTGCGCCAAAAGTGCATGATCCTCCGCCTCCTGGTGGATTGCAAACAAGCCATGGAGCATCCGCAACGTGTCATCAGAAACCTCAAAGCCGCACGTCTGGCGACCGGAGAACCTCCGACTGGCCGTTGAAGCCGCTGGCGTGTCGCTCTGGGCGTGGAACGTCGATGATGACCGGTTCACGATGGACGAGCGCGGGTTTGAGCTTTGGGGCATACCTTGGAGTGAGAGCGTCACATTCGAGGAGTTGTCGGAGCGCATCCATCCTGCGGATCGCGACCGCGTCCGAGCCGGCTTCGCTGCGACGCGGGCAGTGCTGGGCGCATACGAAACCGACTTTCGCATCATGATCGACACCGATGTCCGGTGGATCTCCGCCCGAGGCCAGGGTCAAGACGTGGGTATCGTGGGCAGAACGATGTTCGGCATCTTCCTTGATGTGACGGGACGCAAGCAGGCCGAGGAAGGGCATGAGCTGCTGGCAGGCGAGATGAGCCACCGGGTGAAGAACCTGCTGGCGATCGCGGCGGGGCTTGCCGAGATCACCTCCCGGTCAACGGCAACGACCGCGGACATGGCCCGCGAGCTGTCGCAGCGCCTGACGGCTTTGGGCCGGGCTCACGACCTGGTGCGGCCGTTGCCCGGTGGGCAGGGCGAGGCGGCGCTGTTGGGCGACCTGCTTTCGGTGCTCCTGGCTCCCTATGACGACTTGGGCGCATTCAGCGGGCGGATACGCGTGGCGGTCGAGCGCATGGGCGTGGGAGAAGCCGCCGCGACGAACCTAGCCTTGATCATCCACGAACTGGCAACGAACTCCCTTAAGTACGGTGCCCTGTCAGCAGAGGCGGGCACGCTCGATGTCTCCAGCACATCGAACGGTGACGAAGTCACGGTGATATGGATGGAGCAAGGCGGTCCACCGGTCACATCGGCTCCAGAACGGGCTGGGTTCGGAAGCAAGCTCGTGGAACGCAGCGTCTCGCGCCAACTCGGAGGTTCGATCGACTACGATTGGTCCAATCGGGGCCTTACGGCCACCCTTCGCCTCAATCGCGAGAAGCTTGCTTCCTGAGAGCTGCGGCGTGCACGCTTAAGCGCTAATTGGTACGTCAGCTTGACCCTTAATAGGGGCGCTGGCGTCACAACCGTTCGGTTGTGATACTATACCCGAGCCGTGGCGATGCTCGACAGATCGGTTGTGGGGTCGATCGGCACCCCGGCTTCCTTTCGTTCGGAGTAGCGATCGATGAGCTGGACCGCGTGCGGCCGAAGCAGCACCGTGAACCGCACCAGCTCCTCCATCACATCAACGATCCGATCGTAATAGCTGGACGGCTTCATGCGCCCGGCATCGTCAAATTCCTGAAAGGCCTTGGCGACGCTCGACTGGTTAGGGATCGTCACCATTCGCATCCAGCGGCCGAGGACGCGCAGCGTGTTGACGCTGTTGAACGACTGCGAACCGGCCGACACCTGCATGACCGCCAGCGTGCGGCCCTGTGTCGGTCGCATCCCACCTATCGAGAGCGGCAGATGGTCGATTTGCGTCTTGATGATGCCCGTGACCTGTCCGTGCCGTTCAGGAGAACACCACACATGACCTTCCGACCACATCGACAGCTCGCGCAGTTCGTGGACGGCGGGATGATCGTCGCCGGCGACCTGATCGGGCAGCGGCAGCGCCGAGGGATCATAGATGCGCGTCTCGCACCCGAAGAATTGCAGCAGCCGCGCCGCTTCCTCGACACACAGCCGCGAGAACGATCGTTCGCGCAGGGAGCCGTAGAGCAGCAGGATACGCGGCGGGGGATCACCCGCACCAAGGCCAAAGGCAGGGCGGCCGAGCGCATAGCGCCGATCGAGCGCGGGCAGGTGATCGGGATCGGAGAGCGTGCGGAGCGGCATTACAGAGTGAGCCTTATGGCGAGTGCGGCAAGCGTCACCAGCAGCACCGGGATCGTCAGCGTCGCGCCAACCTTGAAGTAATAGCCCCAGCCGATCCGGATGCCCTTCTGCCCGAGGACATGCAGCCACAGGAGCGTCGCGAGCGAACCGATCGGCGTGATCTTGGGGCCGAGGTCGCAGCCGATGACGTTGGCGTAGATCATCGCTTCCTTGATCGCGCCTGTGGCGTGCGTAGCGTCGATCGACAGTGCCCCGACCAGAACGGTCGGCATGTTGTTCATCACCGACGACAGTAGCGCCGCGATTATCCCGGTGCCGAACGCAGCGCCCCACACACCGCCTTGCGCGGTGCGATCGAGCAGGCTGGCAAGGTGGTCGGTCAGGCCCGCGTTTCGCAGGCCATAGACCACCAGGTACATGCCGAGTGAGAAGATCACGACCTGCCACGGCGCGCCGGCCAGTACCTTGCGCGTCTGGATGACTTGGCCACGCGCGGCGATGACGAGCAGGAGGACCGCGCCGGCAGCGGCAACGGCGCTGACCGGCACGCCGATGGGTTCGAGCAGGAAGAAGCCGGCGAGCAGCAGGGCGAGGACGACCCAGCCAGCCTTGAACGTGGCAGGATCCCGGATCGCATCACCGGGTGCGCGGAGCTGCGCCACGTCATAGCTCGCCGGTATGTCGCGCCGGAAGAACAGCAGCAGCATGACCAGCGTTGCCCCGATAGACGCGAGATCGACCGGCACCATCACCGATGCATAATCGGCAAAGCCGATCCGGAAGAAGTCGGCTGACACGATGTTGACGAGGTTGGAGACGATCAGCGGCAGGCTGGCGGTATCGGCGATGAACCCCGCCGCCATGACGAACGCCAGCGTTGCCTTGTCCCTGTATCCTAGCGCGCGCAGCATCGCGATGACGATCGGCGTCAGGATCAGCGCCGCGCCATCATTGGCGAACAGCGCGGACACCGCGGCGCCGAGCAGGACGATCAGCACGAACAGCCGACGACCATGCCCCCCGCCCCACCGCGCGACGTGGAGCGCCGCCCATTCGAAGAACCCGGCTTCATCGAGCAATAGGCTGACGATGATGATCGCGACGAACGTCGCCGTGGCGTTCCAGACGATGCCCCACACCAGCGGCACGTCGGAGAACGAGACGACCCCGACGAGCAGCGCCACGGCAGCGCCGCCCAGCGCGCTCCATCCAATACCCAAGCCCTTGGGTTGCCAGATGACGAGCCCGATCGTGGCGACGAAGATAGCGAGCGCGAGCAGCATCAGGCGATGCGTTGACCCGAGGCGTCCACCACCTGCTCGCCGTCTTCCTTGGCAAACGCACCTTGTTGCGGCTCGGGCAGCAGATCGAGGACGGCTTCGGAAGGTCGGCACAGCTTCACGCCGAGCGGCGATACGACCAGCGGCCGGTTGATGAGAACCGGATGCGCCATCATCGCGTCCACCAGTGCGTCGTCGGACAGCGACGTGTCGCCCAGGCCTAGTTCCGCATAGGGCATGCCCTTCTCACGCAGCAGATCGCGGGGCTTAATCCCGGCGCGATCGATCAGCTCGACCAGCAACGCGCGCGAGGGCGGCGTCTTGAGGTATTCAACCACATGCGGCTGGATGCCGGCATTGCGGATCATTGCCAGCGTGTTGCGCGACGTGCCGCACTCGGGGTTGTGATAGATCACGATATCGACGGCCACGGGGCGTCCTTTCAGCAGCAGGGGGTGAGTTCGGCCAAGAGCGGCGCGCACAGCTCAGGCGAGCCGGCGCAGCAGTCTTTGACGAGGAACAGCGTCAACGCGCGCAGCCCGTCCAGATCAGCGCGGTAGATGATCGAACGGCTATGCCGCTCGGAACGGACCAGCCCGGCGCGCGCGAGAATCGCGAGGTGCGCCGACATGGTGTTTTGCGGCACGTCGAGCTGGCGGGCGACTTCACCAGCGGCGAGGCCGTTAGGTTCGTGTCGCACCAGCAGGCGGAATGCATCGAGCCGCGTTCCTTGTGCGAGCGCGCCCAGCGCAGAGATAGCCAAATCACTTTCCATATATCCAGCTTAGAGGATATATGGAGCGGCAGGCAACCCAGCCATTTCGGCGAAACCAGACCCGCAACGCCTTCCGGCTCGGAACAGGATATTAGGCGCAGCTCGCGCGCCGGCCTTTCCCGAGGACAGCAGCATGATTGATTTGGACGACCCCCAGGCCGTCAAGGAAGCGTCGCGCCAAAATCGCCAGCGTTGCCTTCGTGGCCTCCCAAGACCAGTACGCCCCACCCCGCCAACTGACGATTAGGACGACATGCGGTGTCACAACCATTCGGTTATAACACCAGAATTGCTCGTGAACGTTCCGGACGTATTAGAATATCAAGTCGGATAAGGGCAAGATTGTGCGACAATCGACGGGTTTGCCACCAGCTGCTTCCGGCTATTTCACCAGTGCTGCTGCTTGTTAGTTCGATAACTTACGCAATTCCAACGCGGCCATGGTGCGTCGGGCCAAGCTCTCAAGGGTTGCCCGATCTTTCTCGCTAATGCCGCCCTCTCGGGCAGTGCTGTCCAGGACGCACAATGTTCCAATCCGCCGACCGCTCTCTGTTTTCAACGGCGCACCCGCATAAAATCGAATATTAGGATCGCCGGTAACCAGCGGATTATCTACGAACCGCTCATCCTGCGTTGCATCGTTGACGACCATGACCTCGGGTCCTCGAATCGCATGGGTGCAGAAGGAGATTGATCGGGGGGTCTCATTCGGTTCAAGACCAACCTTTGCTTTGAACCACTGCCGGTTGTCATCGACCAGCGAGATTAGCGCGATCGGTGACCCGAGAGCCTTAGCCGCATCCCGAACAATGGAGTCGAACTGAATTTCGTTGGGAGTGTCCAGAACGCCGTAGCCTTGGAGCGTGGACACACGGTCATCTTCCTCCCGCCCAGTCGTCATCAGCGTGTTTCCTTGGCCCGCAGAGCCTTCATTTAGGCCGGTGGAGTTAACAACATATCCGTGAGCGGCACGTTAAAAGATAATTGCAGCGTTCTACGCGCCTTGGCGACAATGAATGTTGCGATGTGTGAATCGGAGCGCAATATCGGACTATCTCGTGGGTGGTTCGTGGTTGCGCGACCATCTGCCTGATCTGCGTTAATATACCAAAAGGTAGTGATTTTCGGGGTAATCAAGTCGTCCCTGGAGTGTCGATATGTCCACCGATTCAGAAGCCACCCGTCTCGCCGCCTTGCACCAACTCGATTTGATCGACTCGTCGCCCAGCGACAGCTTCGACCGGATCACGCGTATGGCGGGGCAAATCTTCTCACTTGAAGCCTCCGCGATCTCGCTCACGGACAGCGACCGGCAGTGGTTCATGTCCCGTCTTGGCGTTACCGACACGCAAATGCCGCGCCATGACGCGCCTTGCAACGAAGTGACGCAAAGCCGGGATCGGTTGCTCGTCCCGGATCTCCTCGCCAATCCGCGATATGCCGACAGCACGCTCGCCGGGACCGGCGCGCGTTTCTACGCCGGCGCGCCGCTGACCACGAACGAAGGCCATTGCCTGGGCTCGCTTTGCGTAGTCGGCGCGACCCCGCGAACCGCGACCGAACAAGAGATGTCGGCGCTGGAAGATCTCGCGGCCATGGTCATGGCGCAGATCGAGCTCCGGCATGCCTATGGGCGTGTTGATCCGGTAAGCCGCCTGCCGAATCGCAACCAATTTATCGAGGATATCCAGGACCTCGGGCGCGATCATCCGGGCGAACGGCATTATGCGGTGCTGATCGACCTGGCGCGGAACAGTGAGCTCGACAGCGTTGGCCGCGTGATGGGGCCGGCGCACCATGACGAAATCGTGCGGGGTGCGGTCCGCGCGCTTGCCGATTCGCTGATGACCTCGTGCAAAACCTATCATGTTGCCGCCACACAACTTGCGCTGCTTTCGAGGCAGGACATCGGCCAGGCCGCGCTCTCGGACATTGCGGCGAAGGTTGCAGCAATCGGCAACAATGCGGAAATCGGTTTCGGCACGACCCCGGCGCTAGGGCTCACGTCATTCATCCTGGGCAGCCTCAGTCCGCAGGACGTGCTACGTACCGGGTACAGCGCGGTCCAGGATTCGCGCGCAAATGAACGCGTGATCAGCACCTATTCGATGGCAAGCGATGATGCTTACCAACGGCGCTTCGGCCTTCTGGCGGACTTCAAGGAGGCGTTGCGGCGTGCAGGCGAACTTCGCCTGGTGTATCAGCCCCGGGTCGAGCTTTCGTCGGGACGATGCATCGGCGTCGAGGCGTTGCTGCGATGGGATCATCCAACGCTCGGCGAAGTCTCTCCCGGCGAGTTCATTCCTCTGGTGGAGGAAACGTCGCTGGTTCGAGACGCCACGACCTGGGTGCTCGACAACGCGATGGCTCAGCAGGCGGCGTGGCGTCGAGAGGGCCTGGACCTGTCGGTTTCGATAAACGTGTCAGCCTCAAATCTCCGGGAAGAAGATCTCGCCGCCCGTGTCCAGCTTCTCCTGCTCAAGCACCGGATTCCCGCTGACTGCATCGAGCTCGAACTGA
>Ga0160428_1002367_pt1 | contig 11558 bp, 12 predicted proteins | sample SolpanmetagenomM_FD_108198 | JGI IMG/M metagenome (GOLD analysis project Ga0160428, IMG submission 108198) | Solar panel surface microbial communities from Lawrence Berkeley National Laboratory, California, USA - M | ecosystem: Engineered > Built environment > Solar panel > Unclassified ...
ACCTCTCCGAACTGATTGGTTTTCGAGCGGTGTAGCCGGATGACCAGGCCGGCCTCATCGATGAGGATGTTATTAACGTCAAGGCTGGCCAGTTCACTGCGTCGAAACGCGCCGGTAAAGCCCAGCAGCAGAATGGCCCGGTTGCGTATCCCCGTCGGCGTGGGTGGCAGGCTGTCGATGGCCTGCCGCAGCTGCTTGACCGAGAAGTCTGGAGCCTGCTTCTGGCGCACCGTCTTCTTCAGCTTGACGCCTTTCATAAAGACCTTGAACTGCTCGTCGGTGGTCGGTGATGGTACATTGTGCTGCCGGTGCAGCTTGGCCAGGCTGGCCAGGTGGCGCTGAATGGTAAAGAACGAGCGTGTCCGTCCCAGGAAGGTGACGTACTCGACCAGCGCCACCGCTGAGAGCGGTGTTAGCTCGTAGCCGTTCTGCTCACACCAGTCGGCATATTGACGGATATCCGTGGCAAAAGCTCGCTGCGAGTTGGCCGATCCCTGCAGGCCAGCCCGCAAATACTCACGGGCTTCCCCGTGGAGTTGCTCGTCGACGCGTAATGACAGGTGTTGCTCTTGGGCCAGCGTAATCGTTACGCCGTTGGGATCGGTGGCGGGTTGCTTCATGGGAAAGGGGAACGAGCATCAGCAGCGGACGAAAAGGGGCCAACTTGACTTGTTTTGACAAAGATAGTGTTAGTCCCGATAAGTGGGTCTTATCACGAGTAACTAATTGCATAGTTGTTGAATATGTTAATTTTATGAAAAGTAACCTTCGCTTGAAGCTATCCCAAAGTATCGCATACGGTTGGTTTACGTAGAGAGAGATAAGAACAAACTTGGCCAGGTGCCACCAACAATACTGCAACGAGTGTTTAAGCTATGTAAAATCCCAAACCAACGGTCAGACCCAACCTTACTGGGCTGTGAATAGAATTCGAAAGCCCCGGCTACCTTTGGCTCGAGCTTGTCTGTCTCCGGACAGGAGCCAGCTTAACCGGAGTATACACGACAAGTTTGCTGCCATGAATCCCCAGAACAATACCCTAACGCCTGGCTCGGAGCATGACTTCGATGAGCCCTACGTGCATACCGTGTCGACGGAGGAATTTGTGGAGGCTGTGGAGCGGACCAGCCAAGACGAGAAAGTTGACCTACTGGTTCCCAGCTGAGACTTTTGACCTGAGGCTGGAGCTGTTGAGACAATACACCAAAAGCCCTGTCTAAGCAGGGCTTTTGGTGTATTACTCGGCATCAGAGGCTTGCCCAGTCTTTGGGCCTCCTGGCTCACCGGTCTAAGAGGTTGTTTAGGATTTTGTTTCACGAATTCTTCTGGACATCAGCTGAATCATTGTCCAATAGATAGTAGCCTCAGCGTGAGTCTCTTTTACTTCATAGTCTTTGGCCAGTCGACGATGAAAGGCCCACCACCCAAACGTGCGCTCGACAACCCACCGCTTGGGTAATACCTGGAAACCGCTCACCCCTAACACGCCGTAAACTACATTGACACTCAATTGATAAGTCGCTCTGACAGTGGCCAGAAAACGGACCCCATCGAAGCCTTGATCAGCTAAGATAGTCTTCAAGCGGGCGAACCGTTGGCCTAGTGCCGTGAAGAGCAGCAACCCACCCGCTCGCTCACCCACATTGGCCGAAGTCAGTCGCAACGCCAGCACCAAACCCAATACGTCCACGATGATGAATCGCTTGCGCCCGGTGAGTCTTTTATTGCCGTCATAACCTTTTAGCGTGGTCATCGACATAGTTTTAACCGACTGGCTATCAATGAGTCCAAAGCTAGGAGATGCCTCACGACCTGCTTGCAAGCGGACTTTAGTTACTAATTTATCGTGGATTTGCTGGACTAATCCTTGCTTAACCCACTGACGGAAGTAGTAATAAACCAGTCGCCAATCAGGTAAATCGGTAGGCATCATTCGCCAGGAGATACCGCCTTTGACCACGTAGAGGATACCGTTGATAATGGCCCGTATGGATTGCTTGCGTTTGCGTTGCCTGATTTTGGCGGGCAATAAAACTTTGATAGCTTGCCACAGCGCCGGCTGCCCGGTGGGAGTCGGTCAGATCGGTCGGATAGATCATCAGGGTAGTTTATAAGTTCGCGCCTCAAAACTACTCGACCGGCTCTCCCTTTCCGTGAAACATTAGACAACCTCTAAGGTACTTTGACCGCTCAGAAGGTTTTCGTTGACAGGATCAAAACGTAACGTATCTGTGAGGGCATTTGCCGGGTAAAAGGCTTCGTAAGAGCGCTTGTGGCTTGTTAGTTGATAGTAATGCAGCTCATATACGTTTTGGCCTGGCTGGTATTATGACCGCTATGCCGCCATTACACCAGACAGGCCAATCGTCAGGACGTTACTTCTGGGTCGAGTACGTCACGTCGTCAGCATCCAGGCCCGTTTGGCCCGTACGCTGCGTCCTACCAGTCATATCCTCAATGTCCACTTCAGTTTTGCGTACCGTGTCGCGGATCGTTTCCTGCCGCTCGCTTACGTCTTTACCCACCGAAATTTCTTCTACGACGTTGGCCGTTTTAGATACCACCGGCACTTCGGCACTTTCGGTCATAGTGATTTCGCCTTCCTGAAACGCATCGAGGTCAGCTGCTGTGGCCGGTCGGCTGACGGGGGTACGCTGCACGCTCACCCGCTCTTCACGCAAACGAACGCTTTCTTCAACGGGCTTCGAGACGATCCGGCTACGCAGGCGAACGCCCCCTGTTTCAACAGTCCGTTTGCCTACTGCCAGATTTTCCTCGATGACCTTGATCGTCTGATCGGCATCGGTTGGGCGAGCGGTATCCGTTATAGCTCCGGCAACCGGGGCCGTTGTCATGCCGCTGCTCCCGGTTTCATACTGAGCAGCCCGCTCGTTGACATCCACCGCCCCGGCATCATCCAGAACGTCAGCAGCCCGTTCGGCTTCGGCTTCCGTACCGGCGTGAACGGTAATGACCGATCCCCGACTGGCCACTTGGGAATAGCGCTTCGTGTCGGCATCGTCATTACTGCCAAACAGCGAACTAAAAAAGCCGCCTACACCTGAATCATTATCGGCATCGGTGTACTCACCCGTGCGGGCCGATAAGTCGATATTGTTGCGCGAGATACCCGCACTGACCAGTTGGTCGACGGCCTGTTGGGCCTCCGACGCATCATCAAAAATGCCAATTACTGTAAGAGCCATGGTTTAAATGGGTTTTGTTTAACATTAATTTACACTGTTCACTAGCTTAACCGGGTGATTCGAACCACCCGGGTTGAGCGACTTTATACCCGGTTCTGGCACAATTCGGGCGCCATTTATCGTTGGAAAGCGACCTGTTCGGATAATTTTTTCTAAGGCCGGGGTTTCAACGACCACTATAAATTGCCCCATCCAGCCTTGGGTCATACTGAATACTGGAGATTATCCCTGTTCTAAGCAGAGGCTGGCAGAAACGTTCGGGGCTATCCCATAGACTGGGGCCATCCGTCGCACCACCGGCATCAATCAGACGGGGCGGCTCGTTGATGTAGTGACAATCCTTACCAGGGTTGCCCACGTGCTTGCTAGCTCGCCGGGTGCTGATGACCTGACTTTGCTGAAAATCCCGATCAGGCTAAGCATCTCCGTAGTCATCACAGGTTGGTTTCGGGTCGTGTTTCATCGGCCGAATCAACCAGCGGCTGGATCGGATCAACGGGTGTCCGCTCAACGCTCATTTCCTCCCGACGCAATCTAATGTGCTGGGTATCGGTAGTTTGTATCTGCCGTCGGGTAACCCGGATTTCTTCTACCAGTCGCAGCCGTTTCTGGAGAACGTATTCTTCTTTCAGGACGGAATAAATCGTGGTATCGCCTTCCAGACGAGTCGTTGGCGCCTCATCTACGTATCGGTCAATGGCCACACGTTCGACATCGATCAGCTCAGCCACTAATGGGATATGGATAGTCTGTTCATCCTCCCGAACCGTTTTCACCAGTCGTACCCGGCCCGTTTCGATTAGCTGTTTGCTTACCGTAAGCTGTTCTTCAATGATCGGTATTCGTAGCATAGGGGGTCCTTCGCCAACCAATGCAACGGGATTGGGACGTACAACCTGGTCTGCACCGGCGGTCGGGTCTGGCTTTTTTTCGGGAATCATGTGTTGGGGGCGTTTTGCGTGGGATGTCGATTGACGGATGGAGCAGGATCGGTCTATTCGTCGGCTTTTGAGGTTTGGCCTGCCGCTCGCAGGGCGGACGCCAACCCGTCGAGCAGACTGGGCATTTCACCTTCCGACCCCATACCGATACCCATCGTAGACGTTAGTTCAGCCAAGTCGCCCATACACGTCTGCACAAGTCCTTCATCGATGGCCGGAGCTGCGAGTAATGTCTTTATCTGTTGCAGCTTATCGGCGATAGGCTTCGTGTTTTCAGCCTCTGTCAATGGTTCCAGCCATTCATTGATCAGGGCGATACCGGCCTGGGGCGTCAATGCATTACCCCCGGCTATCAACTGCTCGGTTGTTTTCTGAATGAGTGCCGTCGAATCAGATAAGGTCATCATAACTTAAAATCAGGTACGTGTATGTAAGGAGTTGGGGAGTCGTGGTTTTTAGGCGGGAGTCAGAGCTTTCTTGTGCTCGTCGATGGCCTGCATCAGTTTGTCGTAGGGCTGGTTGAACTTATCGATACCCTGGTCTTCCAGCTGCTTAGCGATCGCATTCAGATCAATTTTGGCTTCCTTCAGCTGTTCGATTACCCAGATTGCTTCAGGGTAATTGCTGCTCAGTCGAACGCTGGGTTGCCCGTGATCCCGATAGGCCATCAGGGTGTCCATCGGTAATGTATTGACCGTTTTCGGACCGATAAGGGCCTCGACGTATTTGACATCCGGAAACGACGGGTCTTTGGTGCCCGTGCTGGACCACATCAACCGTTGGGGAGTAGCCCCCCTGGTCGATAGTCTCGCAAACCGCTCACTGGCAAACAGTCGGCCATAGATAGCGTATGCCCGTCTGGCGAGAGCGATGGCCGTTTCACCTTTCAGGTCGCCAAACCCACGTTCGGCCAGCACCGGATCGACAAGCGTATCGATTCGACTGATAAAAAAGCTGGCTACAGAGGCCAGCTGACCGATGGGATGCCCGGCATTCAGCCGATCTTCCAAACCACCCATATAGGCTTCCACTACGGCCGCATACCGGTCCAGGCTGAATAGTAGGGTGACGTTGATGTTAATGCCTTCGGCGATGGCCTGCCGGATGGCCGGCAACCCCTGGCGGGTGGCGGGAATTTTGATCATTACGTTCGGGCGGTTCACCGCTTTCCACAGGGCCCGCGCCTGCTGAAGCGTCCCCTCGGTGTCCAGAGCCAGCCGGGGTGACACCTCCAGACTGACGAAGCCATCAGCCCCGCTGGCCTTATCCTCGAAAACGGGAGCAAACAGATCAGCCGCCCGCTGAATGTCAGCGACGGCGACGGCATAAAAAATGGCCTCGTTCGACAGCCCATCACCCGCCAGCCGACGGATGTCTTCATCGTAGTCCGTACCGCTGGTGATGGCTTTCTCAAAAATGGCCGGATTGGATGTAATGCCCCGGACGCCATCCTCCTCGATGAGGGTTTGCAAGGCACCCGTGTTCATAATCGGGCGGTCGATGAAATCGAGCCAGATGCTCTGCCCTATTTCGTGGATTTGCTTAACCGGGTTCATGTTGAGTTGAGTAACCGTTGTTGACTGGTAAAAAGAAAAGCGTGATAATAGCCTGGTCCATCCCGGGAAAACAACTAACGGAGGGGTGGACATTGGTTTGAAAAGAAAAAGGCCCGGCAGGCGCCCGGCCTTTTTTCCATACCCCATCTTTCCCCACTAGGTCAATGTTACTAGCGTACTTCCCGCACCGGGCGGTCGTAGGCGTTGTAGTCGTCTTTGGAGTCAGTGCCCATTTTGGCTCCATAGCCCGAAGCAACGACGCCGATGAGCAGGCCCAGGAAGCCGAATATGGCCGCTTTGGAGGCTGCGCTGGCTGCGCCGTCGGCCGCACGACGAGTGGCTGCTTCTGCATCTTTTTTGGTCTGCTCGAATTTTACCCGTGCCTGCTGGTAGGTTTTCACCCAGTTATCAACGGTTTGTTCGGCGTCGGCACGAGACTTACCTGTCCGGCGCATGACGACACTCACCGCAGCATTTCGATCGATCTGGTCGGCGACCCCGTCACCCCGCTTGATAAACTGATCAATAATCCCGTCAGCCGTTTCGTCAGCTGACTGCGGGTTCGATGCAGCCTGACCAGCTGCGTTCCTGGCGTCGGCCACGGCCCGGTCTGCTTGTCGCCCCAGTGCCCCGGGCTGAAGACCTGGCTTGCCTGTTTCACGAAGCAGCTGATTCACCTGCTCTTTCAGGCCATTTAAATCGAGGTTACTGGTGTCCACCCCGTTTTCGGCCAGCTGACCCTTGATCGTAGAGCCGAGTCCCGGACCGGCTGACGATGCCGCCGAGCCAACCGCCGAACCAGCGGTACTAACCAAACTGCCTACCAGTCGGCCGGCACCACCAATTAGCCCACCGATGGTTGTTGTCAGAAAATAGATGGTCAGCAGCGTAACCAGACTCCAGGTCAGTACACCATGAATGATCCCGTCGAACAACCGGGGCGCACTGGCCAGTCGACCGGCGATCCAGCCACCCAGAAACAGGGATAACAGGCTGCTGACAATGTACCAGATGGCGCTGCCTGTACCGAGCCCAGCAGTTGGATTTTGCTCGGTGACCGGATCAATGGTGCTCAGACCAATACCCAGCCCCAACAATGTCAGCAACATTTGTGTGACGATGGCCACCAGGACACCGGCAAATACGGCACTCCAGTAAATGCGTTTCATAAAATCCATCCGACCATAAGCTGGCTGGTTCTCGTACGTGGTTGTTCGTTCCATAGGTTTAATTAGGCTTTTGCAGCAGTTGAGTTTGATGGAGTATTGAAGGCTACCCCGATTCGGCCTTGTTGCCGCCTGGCAGACCACACTACCTTTTCACGGCTTGCGAGCAACCAGATAGTGCCGTAATATGTATGGTGTAATGCATAACTGGTTAGTCTGCTGCTATGACCGTTTTGTGGCTTGTTTGTAAGCGAACGGGTCCGTCGAACCCTGATATTTGCCTACCGGTCGCGTTGGTCAGTCGATAACGGGTTTCTGCCGTCAGGTGTGGAATTTTCGGCTGAGCCGGTTGCCAGTTTAATTAAAAAGATGGTCCATAACTGCTTAGTATCTATTTAGTCATTCGGGGATACAGATTTATATAATCGTGCCATCAAGGAGAATCGATCATTAGACCCAGCTGTCAATTTATTTACTGAATCCGTCGGCATTAGTTACCAGCCCATTCTGGGGTGTCTTTACCCCAGAGTGGGGCATTTTGGGTAAACATTTTAGGCCGAATCGGTGTGTTAGTCAATAGTAATCGGCAGTATGTTCTTACAAATCAACTTATTAAACTTCTTACATCCGATGAAAAACACGTTGCGTTTACTGGTTCTGTGGTTCAGTTTATGGTGGACGTCCAGCGCGTGTGCCCAGGGCACGACCACCGAAGAGACGATGTCCGTGCGGGAGCGCATGGCGAAGGCACGCGCAGTCAAAGCCCAGAAACAGGCTGACAAGGTGATGGGCAACAACGGCATGATGGGTAAACCGGAAAAAGCAACGCCCACTGAGTACAAAGCACCGGTCGATAAAGTACTGAAAGGGCCAAACGGCGAGGTCGTGCGGACTGGCGAACGGGGTGCCAAATTCTACATTAACAAAAACGGCAACAAGACGTACCTGAGTAGCAATCAGTAAAGAAATACAAACCGGGGCCCCTGTTTTCCAAAGCACGTGGATAAATCCTGGGTTAGGACATCAGCCTAATTCAGGATCATCAACCCCAGGCGAATGAAAGCGATCGTACTTTTACTGTGCACCCTTGAGTCACTTCTGGCGCCGGACAGCCGGACAACCACGCGGTTTACGCCCCCATACACGGTCTTCGTTGGGGTGAAACTACCGCTGAACTATACGGCAGGCTACCGCTTTCAGTCCAGTCGCCGGTTATCGGTGCAGGCAGAAGCCGGGCTTATCGTGGCCCCTTTGGACACTTACGCGCAGAAAACAATGTAAGCCTTTTGTCTTGATCCGACGTTGGGTACCGACCTCGACCGCGCTTTTCGCCAGTCAGACAGGATCACGTTGTCGCCCGGCACCGAAGCCCTGAGCCAGTACCAATATAAACAGAACCATCCGAACAAAAAGACCCGCCGTGAAGCGGGTCTTTTTGTTCGGATGGAATCAGATGGATTCGCACTTATATCTTCGTGACAACGACATCGATCCGCCGGTTCTTTTCCCGGCCCGCTTCGGTTTGATTCGATGCAACGGGTTTGCTATCACCCCGCTCCCGCGTCGTCACCCGGCCCGCGTCGATGCCTGCCTTCACCAATGCATCCTTGACGGCCTGTGCCCGTTCCGCCGACAGGGGGTCGTTAACGGCGTCCGGACCGGTGCTGTCGGTATTGCCTTCGATGCGAATGGTCAGCGACGGGTACGCCTGCATGATCTGAATCAGATCGTCGACGTTCGGCCGGGTTTTGGCCGTGATACGGGCCGAATTGGTCTCGAACGTCAGGTTGTCGAACGTAAATACTTTTGGCGTCTTGCCGTTTTGAGCCGTCAGGAATTGGGCTAAGCTGTAGTTGAACGAGTTTTCCGCCACGTTCAGTCTACGGCCACCGGGCAGATCGACAGCGACACGCACCTCCGGTCTGCTCGTGCCAATGCCGGCAGAATCACCGGTCGTCCGTTCGTTTCCGTCGAGATCGCTGGCCACAGTATCGGTTGCTGCCACGACAGGATTGGTCGTGGTTTCAGTCGTCGTGGCTGTCTTTGTCTTATTCTGATTACAGGCTCTGGTCAGCAGGAAAAATAACAGTAGCAATCCCAGACCGATCAGTAGCCATCGCAGCCAGGGGAATCTACCCGCTTTCCGGTCGTCGTCTCCCCGAATAGGAGTAGCCGGTTCGGCTCGTACCGTTGTCGTATCAGGGCGGCTGGTGCCGGTACCAATAAACCAGCCAACCAAACCGGCCAGTGCCGTTGGCACGGCTCCACGGACAGCATCCCCTTCGCTCCGTAGCATCGTGGCCAACTGCGCTTCGGTCAGGTTGCGGCTCGATACCTGTTTGTAGAGAAACCCCATCAGTACCGACATGACCAGCCCCGTCAGGGTAGTCGCCGACCCCAGACCGACGCCACTGTACTGCGCTGTCGATTCAGCCAGCCGGTGAACGCGTTCGTCGTAGAGTTTTTTGAGCAACGCGTTGCCCGATTCTGCGGCTTTTTGCCGGTGGTTATCCGTTTCGATCAACTGGGCTATCGACGGATCAGTGTCGAACGGAGTGCTTTTGATGAGTTGGTAGAGCGTTGTTGCTCTCTGAGCACTATCGGCCCGGTTGATGACACCGGCTGTGATAGCAGGTAGCAACCCGTCGAGGGCCTTTTGAGTCGCTGGTGCGTTTTCCCCCAGTGTCCTAGCCAGGTCGTTGGCCGCTATCGGTGTAAATATGGACCGAAGATGGTCGAGTGAGGTAGTTGCCATTCGCGTTAGTTAGCTGATGAAGCTGTTAACGGCTGCTCAGATTACCTGTTCAGAAAAAGTAATGGAACGGCAGACGGTCCGTGCCGCACTAGCTTATACGATTGGTTTACGCTGGTGAATGACCGTTTAAGCTATGTAAAATCCCAAACCAACCAGCAAACCTGACTTTAGTACAGTGTGGATAGAATTCAACAGCCCCGGCTACCTTTGGCTCGGGCTGGTTTGTCTGCTGACAGGAACTGATTGACCCGGCTTATACACGACAAGTTTGCCCTTATGAATCCAGATAACGATACCCTAACGCCTGGCTCGGCGGATGACCTCGATGAACCATACATCCATACCGTGTCGACGGAAGAATTTGTGGAGGCGGTGGAGCGGGAAGGCCGAGCCGAGCACGATGACCGACCAGCTTCTGATCCAGACCCTGGCGGAGAGTGTTGACCCAAGGCTGGAGTTGAGGAGACAAAACACAAAAAAGCCCTGTCTAAACAGGGCTCATTGATGGTACTTAGTGTTGGAGGCTTGGCTGGGCTTTCGACCTCTTTCTAACGTTCATGTCTTAGGACAGGGTAATAGCTTGGGCGTTTTCTGAACGAGCGATTAAAAAATGCCATAAGCCTAAATAATCCTGAATCCGTTTGCTTAACGACCTGTAGTAAAAGTGAAAGCCAGTTAATTGAAGCCATCTTACCTCAAAACCAAAAGAACGGGCTGTCAAAGCCTGTTCTCCTTGTACTACTTGCAGACCGATCTGATGGCCCTACGTCCGTTTGACGTTGACAGCATTCAGACCTTTTTTACCCTGTTCGACATTGTATGTTACTTTGTCATGCTCCCGGAGTTCTTCGCTTGTAGCTGAAATGTGTACAAATACATCGTCGCCCCCATCATCGGGTTTAATAAAGCCAAAGCCTTTACTCTCATTAAAAAATTTGACGCTTCCTGTTGGCATTGTAATTGACTTAAAGTTTGGCTCAAGGAAGACAGAAGCTTTCACATTTGCAAACACAGTGAACGGTTCTCAGCCATCGGTCGGTAGCTTAGCCGCCTGACTAAGCTCTCAGCTTGTCAACTATTGCGTGCTCTCTAGTGAATAAAAATTAGTTTTTTCCGAAAAGGTTGCTAATCTTTAAATTATACTATTTCAAGATATTCTATATAAGAAATCTTATGTTAATGAAATAAACCAAGATTGATCATCGCCCACAGGCCATGGAGACAGGATGGATTGTCCGTTGAAATGGGCAGAATAATGCTCCTGATTATGGTAAGCGATTATTCGTAGATTGAGCCCGTCAACCGCGAGTGAAGGACCTCTAGAAACGGCCTTCGATTTATCGTAAAATTTGATTACGTAACCACTCATCAAGCTATTATTTTGATGGGCATTCATCCATGACTGAACTACCTCCAGACTATTTAGTTCAAATTGGCCAGCAACTGGCTACCTTAAGTGCGTTCTTAGCCGGTTTTGCCATCGCCTTCATTGGCCTCGTCTTGACCATCCCGAAGCCTAATCCAACAGCCGGTTGGGTAGCGGGTAGTGCTGCCACTGCTGCTGCTGCCTTTGCTCTATCGGTCGTTGCCTGGACGATGATAGCCATTGTATTACATCCAGCAGCTCCCGTTCTCATTAAACAAACAGCTCATCTACAAAGCGCTCGTATCGTGGGCGGACTTGGCTTTATTGTTGGGATATATAGCTTGGTCATTAGTTTAGGCTTGAGTGGTTGGATTCGATCAAGGGCGTTAGGTTGGCTAACGACTACTATAGCGATCGTAGCGGCTTCACTAATGACGTGGTTGATAGTATAAATTGGGTAGTGGCTTAATTGCGTTGATCGGCAAAGAAAAACTGATTAATAAACAAGCCGATTGTGGTATCGTGGACCGCTACTGATTTGGAGAAACAAATGGTTCGGCGGGTCAGT
>Ga0160428_1002368_pt1 | contig 11555 bp, 12 predicted proteins | sample SolpanmetagenomM_FD_108198 | JGI IMG/M metagenome (GOLD analysis project Ga0160428, IMG submission 108198) | Solar panel surface microbial communities from Lawrence Berkeley National Laboratory, California, USA - M | ecosystem: Engineered > Built environment > Solar panel > Unclassified ...
ATGTCGACGACTCCGCTGGCTGTCTCGCTCGCTTCAAGTCGAACCGCGAAACCGGCTTGCTCATCGGCTTGGCCATCCTCGTCGGCGCACTCTGGACGTGACGCCCGAAGCCTTCGTCGCCAGTCACACCGCCATCGACACGGCCCCGATGGTGCCCGAAATCCGGCTTCACCTCGCGACGGAGATCACGCCGATCTGGCAGGCCACCGAGGCCTGGCTCGAGCGCGAAGGTGCGGCGCCGCCGTTCTGGGCCTTTGCCTGGCCCGGCGCCCAGGCCCTCGCCCGGCGCGTCCTCGACGACCCGGCGCTGGTCCATGGCCGCCGCGTGCTGGACTTCGCCGCCGGCGGCGGACTGGCGGCGATCGCGTGCGTCATGGCCGGTGCCGCTGCCGAGACAGCCGAACTCGACCCGCTCGCCACCGCAGCGACAAACGCCAACGCCGCCCTCAACGGGGTCGAGATCACGACCCATACCGGCGACGTCGTCGGCGTGCCGGGTCGGTGGGACCTCATCCTGTGTGGCGACGTCTGCTACGAGGCGCCCATGACGCAGCACATCATGCCCTGGCTGCGCGAGCTCGCCCGCACCGCCGAGGTGTGGATCGCCGACCCCGGCCGCGCCTATATGCCGACCGACGGCATGGTGAAGCTCGCGACATACAACGTTCCGACCACCCTCGAACTCGAGGACCGGACCACCCGTACCACGACCATCTACCGCCTGCTTCCAGCCTGACATGCGCCTGCTCCGACCGCTGCGCACGCGGGAGGTGGCGCTGCTGTGGGCTGGTCTGTCGCTGTCGGCAATTGGCGATCAACTCTACGCGGTCACGCTCAGCTGGGTCGCCGTAACCGTCTTTGGCCCGGCCGCCGGCTACCTGACGGCCCTGCAAGCCGCGGTGGTGCTGCTCGCCGCCCTCGGACTGGGGCGATGGGCCGATCGCTGGAACGCGCAATCCACGCTGATCGCTGCCGACTTGGTCCGCATGACCGTGCTGCTGGCGTTGGTTGCCGCCTGGCTTGCGCTCGGCCGGCTCGCGGCGCTACCGCTGATCGTCGCAGTGGTCGTGCTGGCAGCAGCGCAGGCCGTGTTCCAGCCGGCACTACAGTTCGTGCTGCCGAGCCTGCTGCCGGACCGCGCGCTGTTGCCGGCTGCGAACGCGCTGCTGGACGCGACCGATCGCAGCGCGCGCCTGCTCGGGCCCGGGCTGATCGCCATTCTGGCCGGCGCCCTACCCCCGGTGCATTTCGTCTCGCTCGATGCCGTGAGCTTTCTGCTCTCGGCCGGTGCACTGGTGCTGATCCGACGGCAGCGCCGGGTCGAGCAGGTGCGGCCGCCATCAGGCGAGACCACACGGCAGGCGATCGGCCGCGGTGTACGTGCGATGACCGCGCATCCGCTGCTTGGCTACGTGCTGCGCACCAACGCGATGAACAACGGCGCCTGGTACGCCGCCTATTTCCTGGCGATTCCGTTGCTCATCGAACGCTTTTCCATTCGGGGACCCGGGGGTACCGGACTTGGAGCCTTTGGGTTGGTGATCGCCGCCTACGGCAGCACCAATCTGCTATCGACGTTGACGCTCGGGGGCCGTCCGATGCCGGTGCAGCCGCAGCGGCTGATGTTCTGCGGCAGCATGATCACCGGGCTCGGCACGGCACTGATCATGTTGGTACCGGCCTTACCGGCGGAATGGCGCCTGCCCGGGCTGGCAGGCGCTGCCGGGATTGCCGCGATCGGCGGGCCGATGAAAGACATCCCGTTCGCCGTGCTGCGCCAGATGCGCCTTCCGGCGCGCGATCTGGCTGCCGGCGTAAGGGCCTACATCGCGACGACCAGCGCCGGAACGCTGGTCGCCCTGCTCGTAGCGCCGATTTTGCTGCATGCGATGGCGGCCTCGACGTTCATTCTCGGCTGCGGGGCCATCATGATGGCGTCGGGCGCTACCGGGCTTGTGCGCCACCACGGGCATGTCGAAGCGGCATCATGAGACCGCGAGCACGGCCGGCGCCTCGTCCTCCGACCGCCGGGAGCGCTGCTTGCCGACCGTGCTCTTGACCAGTTCCGCATCGAGTTGCGCACCGATTAGGATCACCGTGCTGGATATCCAGATCCAGGTCATGAACCCGACGACGGCTCCAAGCGAGCCATAGGTCTTGTTGTAGTTACCGAAGTTGGAGACATAGTACGAGAACGCGAACGACACGATCAGCCACAGCACCGAGGCAAATCCGCTGCCCCAGGTGATCCAACGCCAGACGACCTTGGTGCGGCAGGGGCCGAAGCGGAAAACGACAGCCAACATGCCGGCGATCCCGAGCAGCAGGAGGGGCCACCGCGCCAAGACCAGCACCTGATCGAACATCGTGCCTAGGCCGACGAAGGCCAGCACTGCCGGAACCACGATAACGGCGCCGAGCGCTACGATCATCAGGACGACCATTCCCGCCGTGCACAACAGGGTCAGACCAGTGAGCTCGATGAAGCTACGCTTTTCTTTGACCTCGTGGACCTGGTTGAGCCCATTGAACATGGCTTTCATGGCCTGGTTCGCGGTCCAGAGCGACGTTAGGAGCCCGATGATCGCCGCCCAGCCAAGACCGGACGCACCGGCAGAGGTGAGCGTTTTCAACTCGTCGCGAAGCAGATCGATACCGCCACCCGGCATGACGAAATTGAGGTTGTCGACCTGGTGCATGATGGTCGCCGGGTCGGCAAATAGGCCAAAGAGCGAGACCAGCATGGTCAGGCCCGGAAAGATCGACAGCAGGGTATAGAAGGTGATCGCCGCCGCCTGCGTCATCAGATCGTTGTCGATCGTCTCCGAAACGACCCGCTTGGTCAGCGGCCACAAGCCCGGCACCGGTTTCGGCGTGACGGGATCGGCGGCACGGGATTGCGATGGCAGGGATTTGGCGTGTGCGTGCACGCCGTCCGCCGTCGAAAGAGACTGATCGGACTTTGTGACAACCAGCAGGCCGACGGCGGCGAGAGCTGCCAGAATAAGAGGATGATCGAGATTTATCCGCACGCTAGGCCTCGCTCAGCACTGCCGGTTTTGGCCTATTGTGCAGGGTTTACATAGAGGAAAGGACGGCCGGCGCCAGGTCAAGCTGCTTGGCTGCCGGATGGGCTTGGTTGCGGAAGCGTAACTCCCCATCCTGGACCGCATCCTTCTCGCCGATGCCGAACAACTCCAGCCGCGAGCAACAGGTAACGGCGACCACGGAGCGGGCTTCCGGATGGGTGAGGAACTGCCGTGCTTCACCCTCGAGATCAAGTTTCTCGCGCAACAATCGCCATTCCAGCCGATCGGTATCTTCGATGAACATTGCCAGGATGCCTGGGCGTTGGCCGGTCAGCCGTGTCGGCACGATCGCGGCCATACGACGCCGGACGGCAGCAGCGATCTCATTTTGTTGACCGGCGCGGGCAGCCAGCACGAAAATGCCGCCTGACGCGGTCGAGACGGCCAAGTGCGCCTCCGGGCCGAACTCCTCCCGCAACCGCGGCATGAGGCCCAACTCGTCGGCTTGGGCTGCTGCCAGCATCAGCGGGTCGAGCCGCAGCACCAGCGCGGCATCGCTATCGGCCCGACGTTGCTCGGACAGCATCACCGAAATCCGGCGGTGCAATTCCGGCATCAGCCCGGAATCGTCGCAGCCCGGCTGCTTCAGCCCGAGCGGAAATGTCAGCTTCAGCAGGTAACGACCGGGATGCGCGCGCAACCAGGTTTGCAACTCGGGGTCGATCCGATCCACCAGGCGGAACCAGGCACCGCGATGGACGCCCCTGCCCTCCTCGGCGGAAACCACGTCGCAGGCGACTTCCGCCTCCGACGTGCCGCGGCGGATGATCAGGTCAAACGGTGCCGCATCCTCGAACCCGGCGAACGCAACCTCGAACTCCCGCGAGCGCTGCAATGCCGCAGTGCGAAACAGATGAAATGCCGGCACGAGGCACTGACCGGCCGTCAGAGCCTGCGTCAGCATGGCAGTCATGCGCGTCTTGCCGGCAGGGGTGAGATGCTGGTGCAAGGTGACGGCATCGGTGGCGATCGTGGCGATGCGCTGTTCGGGTTCTGTCAACGGCCGGTTGGAACGGCCGCGAGACAGGCGATCCAGGATGACTTCGATCGCGTGGAATTGTTGCGCGCTCTTGCCTTCCCGCGACGTGCCGCTGGCGCGAAGCTGGCTCAAGCGCTCGTTCCAGGCACGGAGTCCACAGAGACCAATGAAATCGGCGAGCGATGCGGGTGGCGTGGAGGATGCCATGGTCAGTTCCTCGGCAGCATCGCGCGCGCCGGCGCTGTCGGGTTTTGTGCCCGATGACGCAGCAGATGGTCCGCCAACACGCATGCGACCATTGCCTCTCCGACAGGAACTGCGCGGATACCCACACAGGGATCATGCCGACCCCTGGTCGCGATGTCCACGTCGGCACCGTGACGATCGACCGATTGCAGCGTTGTCAGGATCGAACTGGTGGGCTTGACGGCAAAGCGAACCACGATCGGTTGTCCGGTGCTGATGCCGCCCAGGACGCCGCCGGCATGGTTGGCGGAAAAGTGGACCGCTCCGGATTCCATTCGCATCTCGTCGGCATTGTCCTCGCCGCGGGAGGCTGCGGAGGCGAAGCCGTCGCCGATCTCGACACCTTTGACGGCATTGATGCCCATCAGGGCGCCGGCCAGATCGGCATCGAGTTTACTATAGATCGGCGCACCGAGACCGGGTGGCACGCCATCGGCCACTACTTCGATCACCGCGCCGACGCTGGAGCCAGTCTTGCGCACCTCCGCCAAATCCTGCTCCCACAGCGCTGCCGTTTCCGCGTCAGGACAGAAGAACGGGTTTTGTCCAACCTGTTCCCAATCCCACCGGGACCGGTCGATGGCGCGCGCGCCGATCTGCACCAGCGCGCCGCGAACGCTGACTTCGTTGCCGAGCACCAGCCGGGCAACGGCACCGGCGGCCACGCGACTCGCCGTCTCGCGCGCAGAACTGCGCCCGCCGCCACGGTAATCGCGCGTGCCGTATTTTAGCTCGTAGGTGAGGTCGGCATGGCCGGGGCGGAATTGCTGCGCGATGGCGCCGTAATCCTTGCTGCGTTGATCGACATTCTGAATTTCGAGCGAAATCGGCGTGCCGGTCGTGCAACCCTCGAAGACGCCGGACAGGATGCGGACTTCGTCCGGCTCCTGCCGTTGGGTCGTGTAGCGGGATTGGCCGGGCCGTCGACGGTCGAGCCAGGGCTGGATGTCGGTCTCGTCGAGCTTCAGCAACGGCGGACAGCCATCGACCACGCAGCCGATGGCCGGGCCATGGCTTTCGCCCCAGGTAGTGACGCGGAAAAGATGCCCGAAACTGTTGTGACTCAAGATTCCGCCACGTTGATGTCGGGTGCCGCCGGGTTCTTCATCCCGACGATATGGTAGCCGCTGTCGACATGGTGAACCTCGCCGGTCACGCCGGACGAGAGCGGGCTCAATAAATACATGCCGGCACCGCCGACATCCTCCAGCGTCGTGTTTCGCTCCAGCGGCGAGTTGTACTGGTTCCAGCGCAGGATGTAGCGGAAGTCGCCGATCCCGCTGGCCGCCAGCGTCTTCATCGGCCCGGCGGATAGCGCATTCACACGGATGCCCTGGCCGCCCAGATCGGCCGCGAGATAGCGCACGGAACTCTCCAGCGCGGCCTTGGCGACGCCCATCACATTATAGTGGGGCATGACCCGTTCAGCGCCGAGATAGCTCAACGTCAGCAGCGATCCGCCATCGCGCATCATCGGCACGGCGCGCTGAGCGACGGCGGTGAATGAGAAGCAGGAGATGTCCATCGCGGTCAGGAACGCCTGCCGCGGCGTGTCGAGATACTTGCCCCGCAGATACTGCTTATCGGCCCAACCGATCGCGTGCAGCACGAAATCGATCTTGTCCCAACTGCGGCTGATGCCTTCGAAGGCGGAGTCGATGCTGGCGTCGTCGCTGACGTCGCAGGGAAACACCAGCTCACTACCAATGCCGGTCGCCAGCGGGCGCACCCGCTTCTCCAGCGCATCGCCCTGGAACGTGAAGGCCAGTTCGGCCCCTTGGGCGGCGCAAGCAGCGGCGATGCCCCAGGCGATCGACCGCTCGTTGGCCACGCCCATGATCACGCCGCGCTTGCCTTGCATCAACATACCCGTCGCGGACCCACTAACGGGCTGGGGTGCATCGGGCATGGTGGCTCACCTCGAAATCGGACGAATGGGATAATCGAACAGAACAGGGGTGGTGACACAGCCGAGACACGAGGGAAAGGGGGTTACGATGGCGGTCCCGCGTCATAGCTTCTAGGCAGCATCGAAAGCCCGAGGTCGCCATGCCCGATACCGTCATCTCCGCCCCCGTTTCTGGCACATCCGGGATCCCCGATGTCACCGACCCGTTCGGCCTGTTCAAGGCTTGGCTCGAGGAAGCCAAGGCCAGCGAACCCAACGACCCGAACGCGCTGGCGCTGGCTACCTCGACGGCGGAGGGCCGCCCATCAGTTCGTATGGTGCTGCTCAAGGATTTCGATGCCGATGGCTTCGTGTTCTACACCAACTACGAGAGCCGCAAGGGCGGCGAGCTGCAGGGCAATCCACACGCGGCGATGTTGTTTCATTGGAAGTCGCTGCGCCGCCAGGTCCGCGTCGAGGGTGTCGTCAGCCCGGTGAGCGACGCCGAGGCTGACGCTTATTTCGGCTCCCGCGCGCGGATCTCCCGGCTAGGCGCCATCGCATCGGCACAATCCCGTCCGTTGCCGTCGCGCGACACGCTCGAACACCGGGTTGAGGAATTGGACACCCAGTATCCGGGCGACACCATTCCGCGCCCGGCGCATTGGTCAGGCTTCCGCGTGACGCCGGAGACGATCGAGTTCTGGCAGGACATGCCGTTCAGGTTGCACGATCGCCGGGTCTTCACGCGCGATGGGGAAGGCTGGCGCAAGACGGCCCTCTATCCCTGAGCGGTCGCGCCCGTGTACTAAGTTCGGGAACAATCAGGAGGAGGTGTTCGATGCCAATTCGTAGGTTGCTCCTGCCGCTCACCGGCACTGCCGTGGGCGAGGCGGCGCTGAGCAGTGCATTGATGGTCGCGCGGATGTGGAACGCGCACCTGACGGCGCTGCACGTCCGCATCGATAGCCGCGACGTGGCGCCGCTGGCTGGAGAGGGCCTGTCCGGCGCGATGATCGAGGAGATGATGTCGGCGACGGAGAAGGAAAGCAGCGAGCGCAGCGATGCCGTGCGCAGCATGTTCCAGCGCTTCGTGGCCCAACACGGCGTCACCGTCGCCGAGCCGACCGCACGAGGTGCCACGGCCAATTTCTACGGCGTCACCGGCCGCGAGGAGGATCTCGTGGCGCAGCTGGCCCGGCTAGCCGACCTCACGGTGGTGCCGCACCCTGAATCCGGTGACGACGTCAGCAGCAGCGACGCCCTGCATGCCGTGTTGTTCGACAGTGGGCGCCCCGTGTTGATCGCCCCGCAAAAGCCGCCGACCGCTATCGGTACGCGCGTCTGCATCGCCTGGAACGGCTCGGCCGAGAGTGCCGCCGCCGTGCAGGCCGCGATCCCGTGGATGCAGCGGGCGGAGGCGGTGCGGATCCTATGGTCTGACGAGTATCAACGCCGCGGCCCCGGAGCACCGGAGGTGGCGAGCTACCTGGCGCTGCACGACATCAAGGCGGAGACGGTACCGTTCAAGTCGATCGACCGGGATGTTGGGCGCGGCCTGCTCGCCGCGGCCGGCGAGTTCGGTGCCGACCTGCTCGCCATGGGCGCTTACTCGCACTCGCGCATCCGCCAACTGATCCTCGGCGGCGTGACCCGGCACGTGCTGGAACGCTCTACCATTCCGGTGATGATGAATCGCTGAAACCCGAGTTGAGGGTCGGCGTTTTCCAACGATGGATAATTCCGACCCGAACGACGGTGATCTTACCGAGCTCGACCGCCTGCTCAACGACCCCGACGTCCCCATGCAGGCGTCGCGGGTCTGGGAGTTGCTGGATCGCGTCTCGTCACGAGCGGCTGCGCGTCCAGTAAGCTAGTGGAGTTGGTCGGGGCGAGAGGATTCGAACCTCCGGCCTCCTGCTCCCAAAGCAGGCGTACTACCAGGCTGTACTACACCCCGGACCAGGCCCTTCCTATGGAACGGGCCGGGCTCTGGCGCAAGCGTTAGGCTCAGCTCTTTTCGAAGATCCGTTGCTCGACTTTGTCGCCAGCATGGATGCCAAGCCGGCGTGCAGTGCCCGCCGCCAGTTCCAGAGTGGCGCGGACGGCGCCGCCGCTATCGATCGTCGCCAGGCTTTCTGGCGTCGTGTTCTCGGCAATGCGGCGGATCGTGCCGTCCTGGTTGATGAACAGCATGTCGAGCGAGGAAACCGTGTTGCGCATCCACATCATGCTGTCGCGCGGGCTGCCCCAGTCGAACAGCATGCCGCCATCGGCCGGCACCGTCTTGCGGAACATCAGGCCGGTTTCCTGCTGCTGCGGCGACAGAGCCATCTCCACGTTGAACTCATGACGCTTGCCGTCTCGGGTGACGACTGTGAGCTTCTCCTTCGGCAGCTCCGGCTGCGGCGCGGTAATCTCCTGCGCCTCGGCCTGAATAATCACTGCAGCGCCTAACGAACCTAGAATCAACGATCTACGCCTCATGCCTCGAGCCTTTCCGGGAATGTGAGCGACGCCACGCGCTTGACGTCGTCACGGACGACGCCGTCGCGCGGCTCGTCCCTGATCGTGGTGAACCAATGAACCGGTGGATTGCGCCCGGCCGCACGGTTGTAGACCAATCCACGCAAGATGGCTTCCGCCGCCGGTGTCGTGCGATCTGGGATGGTGATGCCGTTCAGCACCGCCCATACGCCGGCCCAGCAGCGCCCGACCGTATAGGGATTGTAGCCGCCGCCGCCGGTGACTACCAGGCGCGGGGCCAGATCCATCACCGCCGCCGCCGCGGCGAAATACGCGTTGTTGCTCAACGACAGCTTTGCCAGCGGGTCCTCCTCCAAGGAGTCCGCCCCGCATTGCAGAAAGATGGCCTGCGGCCGCCGCTCGTGGATTAGTGGCAGCACGGCCTGCTCCATCAACCAGCGCATCTCGGAATCGTTGAACCCGGCCGGCACCGGCAGGTTGCGCGCCGCCCCGCCTGCCCGATCCTCGACCTTGCCGGTGAACGGCCAGCGCCCGGCCTCGTGGATGCTGATCGTCAGCACCCGGTCGTCATCGTGGAACGCGTCCTGCACGCCGTCGCCGTGATGCGCGTCGATGTCGAGGTAGACGATGTTGTCGAGCCCGGCTTCCAACCAGGTGAGCAGGCCGAGCACGGGGTCGTTGAGATAGCAGAACCCGCTCGCCCGCGCCGGCCGGCCATGATGCGTGCCGCCGCCGGGGCAATGAACGATGCCCCCCTCGAGCGCGAGGCGGCAGGCGAGCATGACGCCGCCAGCCGAGGTCATCGGGCGACGGTAGATTTCGGCATAGACCGGGTTGCCTTCCGCGCCGATGCGGAACCGCTCGCGGTCGGCGTCAGAGACGGATTGGGTCTCCTCGGCGCGGCGCAGGGCGTCGACGTAAGCCGGGTCGTGAAACCGCAGCACGGCATCGAGGTCCGCCATCGGCGCCGTGCGGAACTGGCTCTCGTCCAGCCAGCCCATCGCACGGCACAGATCGGTGCAGATCGTCACCCGCGGGATCGCCAGCGGGTGCGTCGGGCCATAGGTCGACCCGCGGTAGATCTCGCTGCCGATGTAGAGCGGAGCCTTCAGCCCACGCCCTCGGCGATACGGAAGTCGCGCTCGACGCCGCCCTTCAATGCCTCCAACGCGGCGGCATACTCGGTGCTGGCGTAAGCCTTCTTGGCGGCCTCGACGCTGTCGAACTCGACAACGACCGTTCGCCCGACGATGCCGGCCTCATGCGCCTCGGTGGCGACGCCGCGGATGACGAATGCACCGCCATGCGCCTGGATCGCCGGTGCGGCGAGCTTGGCGTAGGCGGCCAGCTTGTCCTGATCGTGCACTGCGCGATAGCAGCTTACCCAGTAACCCTTGGCCATGTCGGTTTCTCCCTGTTGTGGTTCGGCAACGCTCTGAAACAGGGTGCCGGGTTTGTAAAGCCGTTCAGCCCCGCTGCGGCATCCCGTGCGGGATCACGGTGCTGACGATGCTGGCGTCCAGCGACTCGTAGCCGGCGTAGTCGATCGTCGAGTACAGCTCGGCCCGGGTCTGCATGCGGTCGACCTGGTTCTGCGTGCCGCCATCGGCCTTGATCGCGGCATACAGGGTCTCCTGCGCCTTGTTGGCGACGCGCAGGCTGCTCACCGGCCAGATCACCATGCGGTAGCCCATGGACTCGAACTCGTCGGCGGTGAAGAACGGCGTGCGGCCGAACTCGGTCATGTTGGCCAGCAGCGGCACGCCGGGCATGCGGCGGGCGAACTCGCTGAACATCTCGGCCGTATGCAGCGCCTCGGGAAAGATCGCGTCCGCCCCGGCTTCCATGTAGCGCTCGGCGCGCGCCACGGCGCCATCGATGCCTTCGCTCGCGGCGGCGTCGGTACGGGCGACGATGTAAAGGTGCCGCCGTGCCTTGCGAGCCGCAGCCACCTTGGTCGCCATGTCCTGCACGTCGGCCAGCCGCTTGTCGTTGAGATGGCCGCATTTCTTCGGCAGCACCTGGTCCTCGATCTGCACCGCCGCCGCACCGGCATCTTCGAACGAGCGCACCATCGCCATCACGTTCAATGCCTCGCCATAGCCGGTGTCGCCATCGACCAGCACCGGCAGGCCGGCTGACCGGGTGACCTGGCGCACGAAGAAGCACACCTCGTCGACCGTGATCATGCCCAGGTCGGGCAGGCCCATGCTCGCCGTCATCGCCGCGCCGGACAGATACAGCGCCGGGAACCCGGCTGCCTTGGCCTGCAACGCGGCCATGCCGTTATGCGCGCCGGGAATCCGCACGATTCCACCTGCCTCGACCAAGGCCCGGAACCGCTCGCCGGCTGGTTCGGTGGGGCAATCGGCGGCTACGAGATAGGTCATACGGCATCCTTGCTGGAGATCTTGTCAGTTCTTGATGCTTTACCACCCGGTCCGGCAGGTTGCACCCCGCGCGGGCCGCCACTACACGTCCCTATACCGATTGGAGTGCGGAACTGATGGATATGACAGGCGAGCGGCTGATTCCCGCTCCGCGCCAGCGCGTGTGGGATGCACTGAACGACCCGGCGATCCTCAAGGAGTGCATTCCCGGCTGCGAAAGCCTCGAGAAGGTCGGCGACAACGAGCTGCGTGCGACGGCCGCCATCAAGATCGGCCCGATCAGCGCCCGCTTCACCGGCAAGGTGCAGCTGACCGACCTGGACCCGCCGACCTCCTACCGCATCGGCGGTGAAGGTCAGGGCGGCGTGGCCGGCTTCGCCAAGGGCGGCGCCAACGTCAACCTGGCCGATCAAGGCGCCGACACGCTGCTGACCTACAAGGTCAATGCCCAGGTCGGCGGCAAGATCGCGCAGCTC
>Ga0160428_1002369_pt1 | contig 11554 bp, 11 predicted proteins | sample SolpanmetagenomM_FD_108198 | JGI IMG/M metagenome (GOLD analysis project Ga0160428, IMG submission 108198) | Solar panel surface microbial communities from Lawrence Berkeley National Laboratory, California, USA - M | ecosystem: Engineered > Built environment > Solar panel > Unclassified ...
CAACCGCCGCGGCGAGCTGGACATGAACGTCGTCATGGTCGTGTCCAACCACCCCGACCTCGCCGACGAGGTGCGCCCCTTCGGGGTGCCCTACGTGCACGTGCCGGCCACCCGGGACAACCGGGCGGAGGCCGAGCAGCGGCAGCTGGACCTGCTGCGCGGCAACGTGGACCTCGTCGTCCTGGCCCGCTACATGCAGATCGTCACGCCGACGTTCCTGGCCGGCATCGGCTGCCCGCTCATCAACATCCACCACTCGTTCCTGCCCGCGTTCATCGGCGCCGCGCCGTACCAGAAGGCCAAGGAGCGGGGCGTGAAGCTGGTGGGCGCCACGGCGCACTACGTGACCGAGGACCTCGACGAGGGCCCGATCATCGAGCAGGACGTCGTGCGCGTCGACCACCGCCACTCCACGCCCGACCTCGCGCGGCTGGGCGCCGACGTCGAGCGGGCGGTCCTGTCGCGCGCCGTGCGCTGGCACCTCGAGGACCGCGTGGCCCGCAACGGCGGCTCGACCGTCGTCTTCTGAGCGCGAGCGCGTCCCGAGGGCCGAACACCCGCGGCAGGCCGGTCCGAGGAGGCCCGTGAGCACGACCACCACCGCTCTCCTGCAGGACTTCTCGCTGGAGATGACGGGCAAGGACGTCGGGGAGCTGCGCGCCGCGCGCTCCGCCGTCCCGGCCGGGACGCGCGTCAACGTCACCTACCTGGCCGGGGAGGACCTGGCGCTGCGCGTCGAGGCTGCCCGCGCGGTGCGGGAGCTGGGGTTCCGGCCCGTCCCGCACGTCTCGGCCCGGCGGCTGGGGTCGCGGGCGGCGCTCGGGGAGTTCCTCGCGGCCCTGCAGGCGGTGGGCGCGAGCGAGGAGCTCGTCGTCGTCGGGGGCGACCCCAGCGCGCCGGAGGGCCCCTTCGCCGACGCGCTCTCGGTCGTCGAGTCCGGTCTCCTGCCGGCCGCCGGCGTGCGGCGCGTGGTGGTCACCGGCTACCCCGAGGGCCACCCGGGCATCGCGGACGCGGTGCTGTGGCAGGCGCTGGAGCGCAAGCGGTCCGCCCTGGCCGAGCAGGGCCTGGAGGGCGCCGTCACCACCCAGTTCGGCTTCGACGCCGACGCGGTCCTGACCTGGGTCGCGGCCCTGCGCGCCCGCAGGATCGACCTGCCCGTGCGGGTCGGGGTGCCGGGGCCGGCGGGGGTGCGGCGGCTGCTGACCTACGCCGGCCGCTTCGGCGTCGCCACGAGCGCGGGCATCGCCCGCCAGTACGGGCTGTCGCTGACCGGCCTGCTCGGCACCGCGGGGCCGGACCGGTTCCTGCACACCCTCGCCGCGGGGCTGGACCCCGAGCGCCACGGCGCGGTGGGCGTGCACTTCTACACGTTCGGCGGGCTCGGTGCGACGGCCGGCTGGGTCCGGGAGTTCCGCGCGGCCGGCTGACCCGCCCGCCCTCAGCGCTGGGAGACGGGGGAGACGACGAGCTCGTCGACGCGCACGTGCGAGGGGCTGTCCAGCACGAACTGCACGGTGCGGGCCACGTCGTCGGGCGTCAGCATCACCGCGCGCGCGGCCTCGTCGGGCACCTGCGGTCGCATGGCCAGGAAGTCGGTGGCCACGTCGCCGGGGCACAGGTGGCACGCGCGGACGCCGTGCGCGGCCTCCTGCTGGTTCAGCGTCCGCACGAGCGAGCCGAGCGCGGTCTTGCTGGCGGAGTAAGCGACTCCCGCGCCGGGGGAGAACGTCCACCCGGCGTAGGAGGACACCACGACGACGACCCCGCGGCTGCGGCGCAGGTCGGGCAGGGCCGCGTCCAGCGCCGTCGCGGGGGCCGAGAGGTTGGTGGCGATGATGTCGTGGACGGCGGCGATGTCCTGGTCGTCCCAGCGCCGGTGCGGGTCGTTCAGCCCCGCGGCCAGGACGAGCCCGTCGAGGCGGCCGAACCGCTCGACGACGGCGGCGCGGGCGGCGGCCACCGCGGCCACGTCCTGCACGTCCAGGGGCAGCGCGAGGACGTCGGCGCCGAGCGCGGTGACCGCGGCGGCGGTCTCCTCTAGCGGCCCGGGGCGGCGGCCGCTGACCGCGACGTCCCAGCCCGCGGCGGCCGCGGCCACGGCCACCGAGCGGCCCATCCCCGTCCCGCCGCCGGTGATCCAGACGACCTTGCGCTCGGGTGCGGGGACGGGGGCAGCGGCTACGCTCACGCCGTCAGCATCCCCTGCCCAGGAGGCCCCGTGCACCTCGACCTGTCGCAGCGAGTGGTAGTCGTCACCGGCGGCGGCCGGGGCATCGGCGCGCGCATCGCGGCGCGCTTCGCCGCCGAGGGCTCCCGCGTCGTCGCGTTCGACCTCGCCTTCGACGGGGCGCCCGCGACGGGCCCCGCGACGGGGCCGGAGGGCATCGAGCAGGTCGTCTGCGACGTGGTCGACCCCGCGTCGGTGGCCGCGGCCGTCGAGACGGTCGTGCAGCGCCACGGCACGGTCGACGTCCTGGTCAACAACGCGGGCGTCAACGTCGACGGCCTGGTGGCGGACCTGACGTGGGAGGGCTGGCGGCGCTGCATGGACGTCAACGCCGGCGGCGTGTTCCTCGTCAGCCAGGCCGTGGCCGAGGTCATGAAGCGGGCCCGGCGGGGACGCATCGTCAACGCCGCCTCGTTCGCGGCGATCGTGCCCAGCGTCGGCAGCGCGGCCTACGCGGCGTCGAAGGCGGCCGTCGTGCAGCTCACCCGCGTCCTGGCCTCCGAGCTCGGCCCGTGGGGCATCACCGTGAACGCCTACGCGCCCGGCATGGTCCCCACCGCGATGAACGGCTTCGCCGAGATGCCGGCGGCGGCCCAGGACCGACTGCTGGACACGCTGTCGCTGCGGCGCTGGGAGAGCGCCGACGACGTGGCCGACCTGCTGCTGTTCCTGGCCAGCGACCAGGCCTCGTACATCACCGGCACGCTGGTCGACGTCTCCGGCGGCAAGCTCGCGACGCAGATCCCGAGCCGCGCCTACGAGGCGCCGGGCGCCCCGACCGCCTGACGGCTCGCGGTGCGCCGCAGCGGGTCACGCGGCTCGCAGCCCGCGCCGGTAGGCGCCCGGTGAGCACCCGCAGGCGCGGGCGAACTGCGCGTACAGGCTGCTCTGCGAGCCGAACCCCGCGGCGTGCGCGACGGCCGACGTCGTCAGCGCCGTCGTGACCAGCAGGCGCTGGGCCTCGGCGAGCCGGAACCGCACGAGGTGCTCCCCGAGGGTGACGCCGAGGGTCTGGCGGAACAGGGTCGTGGCGTAGCCCGGCGTCAGGTTCACGGCCCGGGCGATGTCGGCGGGGGTGATGGGCTCGCGGAAGTGCTCGGCCGTGAACCGCGCCATCCGCGTCACGCGCGCGGTGTCGGGCGAGGGACCGTCGCCCGCGCCGGCCGCGCCGGCCGCGTCGCGCGCGTGGTGGGCGGCCAGGACGCGCCGGACGAGGGCGTGGGCCTCCAGCAGCGTCGTCTCGTCGTCCCCGCCGCGCGCGAGGTCGTCCTGCCACGCCGCGAAGAGCGCCTCGACGTGGCGGCCGACGGCGGCGGTCGCCACGACCAGGACGGTGCTCGTCAGCACGTCGGCTACGAACCGCTCGGGCAGCGACCACCGCAGCACCGCGGCCAGCGGCAGGTGCACCCAGCAGACGTCGCTCGTCGCCCCGGCCGCCTCGCCGGGGGCCGCAGGAACCAGCCGGTGCGGCGTCGCGGCCCAGAACAGCGCCGTCGAGCCCGCCGGCACGACGACGCGGGTGCCGCCGAACAGGTACTCCAGGCGCCCCGCGAGCACGACGTTGACCTCGAGGTCGTCGTGGCGGTGGAAGGCGCGCATGCCCGGGGCCGTGCCGCGGTGCACCCACAGCCCGGACGCCACGACGTCCGGCACCGCCCCCGCGCGGCCGGCGGTGGGCGGGACGTGGAGCGGAGCCGGCACGCGGCGACGGTAGCCGCGGCCGGAGGATCCTGGAAGCCTGCGGCGGCGCACCGGAGGACGGGGGAGGGTGCGGCTTCCTAGGGTCGGTCCATGACCTCGACCCGCACGCCCAAGATCACCATCATCGGTGCCGGCGGCCACGTCTTCCCCCTGCGCCTCATCGGCGACCTGCTGAGCTTCCCCGCGCTGCGCTCGGCGCAGCTGTGCCTGATGGACGTGCGCGCCGACAAGCTCGGCCCCGTGGCGGACGCGGCCCGCGAGCTCGCCGCCCACCACGGCTTCGACACCGACGTCGTCGAGACGACCGACCGCCGCGAGGCCCTGACGGGCGCGGACTTCGTCATCATCACCTTCCAGGTCGGCGGCGTGGAGTCCTACCGCCACGACGTCGAGATCCCCCGCCGCTACGGCGTCGACCAGACCGTCGGCGACACCGTCGGGCCGGGCGGGGTCTTCCGGTTCCTGCGCTCCGTGCCGGCCTACGAGGCCATCGCGGCCGACGCCCTCGAGGTCTGCCCGGACGCCACGTTCATCAACTACGCCAACCCGATGGCGATGGCGACGGCGTTCCTGAACGCCAAGGGGCTGCGCACGGTGGGGTTGTGCCACAGCGTGCAGGGCACGACGCGGATGCTCGCCCGCACCCTCGGCGTCCCCTACGAGGAGCTCGACTACCTCTCGGCCGGGATCAACCACCAGGCCTGGATCCTGCGCCTGCGCCACCACGGCGAGGACCTCTACCCGCGCCTGCGCGAGGTGATGGCGGAGCGCCACGTGGTCGGGCGGGCGGCCGCCCAGCTCGCCGGGGACGACGGCGACCACAGCGGCGCGGCCGCCGCCGCGAGCACCTACGAGGGCGGCAACGAGCAGGTCCGCACCACCATCATGAACGCGTTCGGCTACTTCGAGACCGAGTCCAGCCACCACGCCTCGGAGTACCTGCCCTACTTCCGCAAGAACCCGGAGATGGTGCGGGAGTACGTCCCCGAGCGCTGGGACTACTACGAGATCTGCTCGGCCCACGACGACCAGGGCGACATCGACACCCAGCTGCGGAAGCTGCAGGAGAAGCTGGAACCCAGCGTCGAGTACGGCGCGAGCATCGTGAACTCCGTCGTCACCGGGGTCCCGTCGGTCGTCTACGGCAACGTGACGAACGCCACAGGGATCATCTCGAACCTGCCGGCCGACGCGTTCGTGGAGGTTCCGTGCCTCGTCGACCGCAACGGTGTGCAGCCCACCGCCGTCGGTGCGCTGCCCCCGCAGCTCGCCGCCCTGAACCGCACGAACACCGGCGTGCAGACCCTCGCGGTCCAGGCCGCCCTGACGGGGGACAGGGAGCACGTGTTCCACGCCGTGGCGGTGGACCCGCTCACCAGCGCGCTGCTGACGCTGGAGCAGGTCCGGGCCATGGTGGAGGAGCTCACGGCGGCGCACGCCGACCTGCTGCCGGCGGCGCTGCGGTAGCCGGGGTCCGCGCGGCGGTGGCTGCGGGCAACCACCGCCGCCGCCCGTGGTGCAGGATCGGGGGAGGCGGGCACCCGTGACGGGTGGCGGCCTCCCCGACCGCCTGCGGGCGCCGAGCAGGGCTGGAGCCATGGACCCCGAGGACCCCCGCCCGCTGGCGAGCGCGGAGATCGAGCGCGACGCCGCCGTCCTGCGGCAGGTGGCCGAGGCCTTCGCCGCGCGCGTCGTCGGCCAGGAGCGCCTGCTCGAGACGCTGCTGGTGACGCTCGTCGCCGGCGGCCACGTCCTGCTGGAGAGCGTGCCCGGGCTGGCCAAGACCACGGCCGCCTCCACCTTGGCGGCCGCCGTCGGCGGCTCCTTCCACCGCATCCAGTGCACCCCCGACCTGCTGCCGAGCGACATCCTCGGCACCCAGGTCTACGACGCGGGGCGCGCGGAGTTCTCGACCCGGCTGGGGCCCGTGCACGCCAACGTCGTCCTGCTCGACGAGGTGAACCGCTCGAGCGCCAAGACGCAGAGCGCGATGCTGGAGGCCATGCAGGAGGGCCAGACGTCGATCGCCGGCGAGGTGCACCCGCTGCCGTCGCCCTTCCTGGTCGTGGCCACCCAGAACCCCATCGAGCAGGAGGGCACCTACGCGCTGCCCGAGGCCCAGCTCGACCGGTTCCTGCTCAAGGACGTCCTGGACTACCCCACGGCCGAGCAGGAGCGCGACGTCGTGCGCCGCGACGCCCGCGCCGACCCCGCGCCGCTGCCGGAACCCGTCGCGCTGGCCGAGGTGGAGCGGCTGCGCGCCGACGCGGGGCGCGTGCACCTCGACGACGCCGTGCTGGACTACGCCGTCGCGCTCGTGCGCGCCACGCGGGACCCGGCCGGCCCGCTGCCGGCCGGGCTCGCCCGCCTCGTCGACGTCGGGGCCAGCCCCCGCGCGAGCATCGCGCTGGTCCGCACGGCCCGTGCGCGCGCCCTGCTGCAGGGCCGCGACCACGTGCTGCCGGAGGACGTGCGCCGGCTCGCGCACCGCGTGCTGCGCCACCGGATCGTCCTGGGCTTCGAGGCCGTGGCCGACGACGTGCGGCCCGACGCCGTGGTCGACGCGCTGCTGGCGGCGGTGCCGACGCCGTGAGCGCCCCGCCCGCCCAGGTCTCGCCCCGGGTGCGCGCGCTGCTCACCATCCCCGCGCACCGCCGCACCTACGGTCTCCTCGAGGGCAGCTACGCGGCCGTCGTGCCGGGGCGCAGCCACGACCTCGACGACCTGCGCGCCTACGTGCCCGGCGACGACGTCCGCGACATCGACTGGAAGGCCAGCGCGCGCCACGTCACGCCCCTGGTCAAGCGCTACGTCGCCCGCCGCGAGCAGACCGTCCTGCTCCTGGTGACCACGGGCCGCGACCTCGCGGCCGCCGCGCCCGGCGGCGGCACCAAGCGCGACGCGGCGCTGGCCGTCGCCGAGCTGCTCGCGGCGGTGGCGACGGGGCACGGCGACCCCGTCGCCCTCGTCTGCGCGGACGCCGCGGGCGGCGCCCGCCTGCCCGCGCGAACGTCCGCGGGCCACCGGCTGCTGCTGCGCCGGACCCTGGCGGCGCGGATGGCCCCGGACTCCGCGGCGACGGACCTGGCCGCGCTGCTGCGGGCCGCGGCGCGCGTGCGCCGCCGCCTGCTGGCCGTGGTCCTGGCCGACGACGTCGACCTCGACGAGGACCTGGAGCGGGCCGTGCGCCGCCTGGCCGCCCAGCACGAGCTGCTGTGGGTCACCGTCGCCGACGCCGACCCCGCCGCGGTCGGTGCGGGCGACGGCCGCGACGTCACCAGCGCGCGCCGGCTGCCCGGGCGCGTGCGGCGCGCCGCCGCCGTGCGGGCCGAGCACGGGCGCGCGGAGACCGCCCGGCGCGCCGCGAGCGCCGCCGTCCTGCGCCGCCTGGCCGTCACCGCCGGCCGCGTCGAGGGCGAGGACGACGCGGTGCGCGCCGTGCACGCCCTGCTGGAGGGACACCGCCGTGCGCGCCGTTGAGGACCTGCACCCGCCGGTGCCGTACGCCGGGCACTGGGCGGTCCTCGCCGTCGGGCTGCTCCTGCTCGCGGCCGCCGCGCTCACCCTCGTCCTGCGGGCGACCCGCCGGCCCCGCGCGCTGCCCGCCGCGGCCGCGCCGCCGCCGGAGCCCGCACCCGCCGTGGCCCTCGACGAGGTCCGGCGCCGGGCGCACGACGAGCTGAGCGCGGTCGAGGCCCGCCACGCCGCGGGGGACGTCGACGACCGGGCGCTCGCGCTCGCCGTCTCGGCGACGGTGCGCCGCGTGGCCGAGGCCGCCACCGGGGTACCGGCCAGCGCCATGGCCCTGGCCGACCTCGAGGGCTCCGGCGTGCCGCAGCTCGCCGGGCCCGTCGCGGCCCTGGTCCGCTCCTGCTACCCGCCGGCCTTCGCGGGCGCCGGACGGCGCGGCGGGCCCGGCGTGGGGGCCCTGCTGGGCGCGGCCCGCGAGGCCGTGGACGCGTGGGGCTGACGTGACGCTGACCTGGCCGTGGGTGCCCGCCGCCTGCGCCGCGGGCGCGCTGCTGCTGCTCGTCGCGCTGCTGCGCCGCGCGCGCCGCGCGCCGCGTCCGCCGGAGGTCCTGCTCGCCCACACCGAGCGGCTGCGGGCCCTGCCCGCCTACCGCCGCCGCGAGCGGCTGCGGCGGCTGCGGCTGGCCTCCCTCGCGGCGGCCCTGCTGGTGGCGGCGGCAGCCGCGGCCGTCCTGGCCGCCCGGCCCGCGACGGTCCAGCGGGTCGAGCCCGACTCGCGCAGCCGCGACGTCGTCCTGTGCCTGGACGTGTCCAGCTCGATGGGCCCGGCCGACGCGGCCCTGCTCGACACGTTCCTCGACGTCGTCCGGCTCTCCCCGCGCGAGCGGGTCGGGCTCGTCCTGTTCGCGAGCCGCCCGGTGCAGGTGTTCCCCCTGACCGACGACCACGCCTACGTCGAGGAGCAGCTGCACCGCGTGCGGGCCGCCTACGACGGCCGCACCACGGGCTCGGCCGCCTGGGCCGGGACGACGGGCGGCGACGGCACCTCCGTCATCGGCGACGGCATCACCACGTGCGTGACCTCCTTCGACCGCCTCGGCACCGCGCGCCCGCGCTCGCTGCTGCTGGCCACCGACGACGTCGTGTCCGGGTCCCCGCTGGTGACCACCACGCAGGCGGGTGCCCTCGCGGCCGCGCGGGGCATCCGCATCCACGCGCTGAACCCCGCGGACCCCTCCGGCGCGGCGGCCGACGCGGCCTCGGCGGAGCTGAAGGCCGTCGCCGAGCGCTCCGGGGGCAGCTACTCCGGCGTCGGGGGACCGGGCACGGTCGCGGCCGTCGTCGCGGCCGTCGACCGTCAGGAGGCGGCGCGGTTCACGGGGTCCCCGCGGCTCGTGCGCACGGACGACCCGGGGCCCGCGACCCTCGTGGCGACCGTCGCCCTCGTGCTGGCCCTGCTGCTGGCCCTGCCGGACCGGGCGCCGCCGCACGAGGCCGCGCCGGCGCGGGCGACGCTGGTCCGCGGCGGCGCGGCGCTCGTGCTCCTGCTGGCGATCGCGCTGCGGCCGGGCCTGCCCGGGGCCTCGGCCCCGCTCGTCTCCCGCGACGCCGACGTCTACCTCGTCGTCGACGACACCGTGAGCATGGCCGCAGAGGACTACGACGGGGACCGGCCCCGCATCGAGGGCGCGCGCGCCGACGCGGCGGCCATCGTCGAGCGGTTCCCGGGGGCGCGGTTCACGACGATCGCCGCGGGCACCACCGCGGTCCAGACGATGCCGCTGACCACCGACGCGACGGCGGCCGTGACGTCGGTGCAGGCGCTGCAGCCCAGCTCTGTGGACTCCTCCGCCGGCAGCGACCCGCGCGCGGCGGGGCCCCTGCTGCGCCGGCTCCTGGCCGACGGGGCGCGGGACGCGCCCGGGCGGGCGCAGCTGGTCTTCGTCCTGGGCGACGGCGAGCGCACGAGCGGCACGACGGCCAGCGCCCTGGACTCCGAGCACGTCGCGGGGGGCGCGGTGCTCGGCTACGGCACGGTGGCCGGCGGCCGCATGCGCGACACCGACGACCAGCTGCTGCACGGCGGGGCGGCGCCCTACGTCCAGGACACCCGCGGCGGCGACGCGGTGGACGCCGTCTCGCACGCCGACCCCGCCACCCTGGGCGAGCTCGCGGGCGAGCTCGGGGTGCCCTTCGCCGCGCGCGCCGCGGGAGAGCCGATCGACGCCGCGCTGACCGACGCGCGGCCCGGGCAGCTGCGTCCCGCCGCGGGGGACGCGCCCGTCCCGCGGCCGCTCGCCGGGTGGCTGGCGCTCGGCCTGCTCGCGGTCGTCGTGGCCGAGCTGGCGGCGCTGCTGGCCGCGCACCGACCGCTGCCCCGACCGCCGCGCCGACCGCTGCCCCGACCGCTGCGCCGGGCGACGCGCCGGACGGGGGTGCCGCGGTGAGGCGGCGGCCCCGGCTCGGGCCGCGGCACCGCCGCCGCGCGCTCCTGCTCGTGCTGGTGCCCGTCGTCGTGGCGGTGCTGCTGGCCGCGAAGCTGCTCAGCCTCGGCGTCCTCACGGACCGGGGCAGCGCGGCCCTGGCCGGGGGCGACGCGGCCGGGGCCGTGCGCTGGCTCGACCCGCTCGCCGTCCTCAACGTCGCCGAGCCGTGGAAGGCGCACCTCGCGCGCGGCGACGCGGCCGCGGCCGCCCGGGACCGCCCCGGTGCGCGCCGGGAGTTCGAGCGCGCCCTGGCGCTGGCCCCGGACGACGGCAGCGCCTGCCTCGTGCGGGTCAACCTCGTGCGGACGGTGGCCCGGCAGGCCAGCGTGGACGCCGCGGCGGGCCGCGCCGCGGCCGCGTCGGCAGGGTTCACGCGGATCGTCGCGCTCGTCGACGAGGGCGACGGCGAGCGGTGCGACCCGGACGACCGCCGGGCGCTCTCGCACGCGCTGGAGGGGGCCCGCGAGGCGCTGGCCCGGGCGTCGCTGCCCGTCCTGCCCGGGACCGCCCCGTCTCCCGCCGCGGCGCCGCCGCCGGGGGCCGCGCCGCCGCCCACGCAGGCCCAGCTCGACGACCTGCGGGACGAGGCCGCGCAGGCGGCCCGGGCGCGCGCCGGTCAGGCCGCCTCCGACGCCCGCGTCACCGACCCGCGGGGGCCGTCGACGACGACCCCCTGGTGAGGGGACCGGTCGCGGCCCCCCCTCAGAGGGGGTTGATGAGGCGCTGCAGGAACCGCCGCGTCCGCTCCTCGCGGGGGTCCGCCAGGACCTCGGCGGGCGTCCCCCGCTCGACGATGACGCCACCGTCGAGGAACAGCACCTGGTCGGCGACCTGCTGGGCGAAGCGCATCTCGTGGGTCACCACGACCATCGTCCAGCCGTCGGCGGCGAGGTCCTTCATGACCCCCAGGACCTCCCCGACGAGTTCCGGGTCCAGCGCGGAGGTCGGCTCGTCGAACAGGACGATCTGCGGGCGGACGGCGAGGGCGCGGGCGATCCCCACGCGCTGCTGCTGGCCGCCGGAGAGCTGGAACGGGTGCTGGTCGGCCTTCTCGGCCAGCCCCACCCGCTCGAGCAGGGCGAGACCCTCGGCGCGGGCCTGCTCCCGGGGCCGGCGCTGGACGACGACCGGGCCCTCCACGACGTTCTCCAGGACGGTCAGGTGCGGGAAGAGGTGGTGGGACTGGAAGACCATGCCGCTCTGGGCCCGCAGCCGGGCCCCCGCGCGCGCCAGGGCGCGTCCCGACAGCGACGGGCCGAACTCCACGGCGACGTCGCCGATGCGCACGGTCCCCGCGTCCGGCACCTCGAGGGCGTTGAGCGAGCGCAGGACCGTCGTCTTGCCCGACCCGGACGGTCCGATGAGGACGGTCACCGACCCGGCGGGTGCATCCAGGTCGATGCCGCGCAGGACGTGGTTGTCCCCGAACGACTTCTGCAGCCCCCGGACCTCCAGCAGCGGCGCGCCCACCACGTCCTCGTCCCCCACGTTCGCGTCCACTCGCCCGTCCCCCCTCACTTGGCCACGAACCGGTCGAGCCGGATCTCCGCGCGGGTCTGCGCGAAGGACAGGACGAGGCAGACGACCCAGTAGTAGACCGCCGCGATCCCGTAGAGCAGGAAGAACTGGTACGTCGGGCCGGCGATGACCGAGGCCGCGCGCAGGA
>Ga0160428_1002370_pt1 | contig 11552 bp, 14 predicted proteins | sample SolpanmetagenomM_FD_108198 | JGI IMG/M metagenome (GOLD analysis project Ga0160428, IMG submission 108198) | Solar panel surface microbial communities from Lawrence Berkeley National Laboratory, California, USA - M | ecosystem: Engineered > Built environment > Solar panel > Unclassified ...
ATAGTCCCTGCTATGGGCCAGCAGCAGCAGCCGATGCCTTTCAGCATGTCAGGATCGTCACAGAATGGAGGTCCACCCTCTTCGACGTCATACTCTCAGATGCCTTCAATGTTTCCTCAGCAGCTACCATCAGTCTATGATCCTTCTAGAGCTCGTACTACACTACCGCCATCATCATTACCTCCGCCGTCTCAGACTGTAGGCAACAACATTGGTCACATGGGTTCGGGAATGGAGCAGAGACTAGCGCCTGTGGTGGGCTCTCAAGGAAGGCGTGGCATCTTGCCGAGCGCGCCAGGTCGACCTGCTGTACCAGGCGATGGGTCCGCTGCTCGAGCTGCGCTGAACCCAGTCAACAAAACAGCGGATGGAAAATATCCTTGCCAATACTGCAATAAGACATATCTTCACCTCAAGCATCTCAAGCGCCATCTACTCAGACGTAAGTCGTCACTGTCTACAAATCTGGTTGCTTGACTAACATTACTCTCTCAGACACTGGTGAGCGACCTTACCAATGTTCGTTATGTGGAGAGACCTTCTGTAGAAGTGACATATTGAAGCGACATTTTGCAAAGTGCTCAGTTCGACGAGGCAATCCAAACAACCTTACACATTTGACACATGCTCAAGCACATCTGCGACCACAACAAAATATCCAGCAGCAACCACTACCTCCGCAGCAACTCAATGGCCAGCCACCAAATGGCCTTGGTATGACGAGTGCTGGTGGTGCGATGCAGAACAATCGTGCTTCTTGGGGTAGTGGAAGCATGAACGGTCAAATGTCACACCCTCCATACTCATCGGATGCACCACCTCACCTGCCGCTCAATGGCCTTCAGATGGACTCAAACAGATCATCCCGATCCAACAGCATTCACCGGCCTGCAAGCAGCAGTAGCGAAGACAAGAAGCGCTTCTCCAACGCTAGCAGCTTGGCGACCGTCCAAAATAGCCTCGAAACTAGTCCACCAAACTCCCTTCCTTCCATCAATGGCACACAGCAGTACGATCAGAAGTTTGATCCTGCATCACTTCAACGCGATCGCCTCCAAGGACAGACATATTCCAAGACATCTTCTCCTGCATACTATCAACAAGCTGCAAGCAATGGTGCTACGAGTCTCGCACAACATTCTGACCCGCAACCTCAGTTCTACTACCCTGGACATCATCCATACAGCAACCTTGGACCAGGTGCGAATGGAGACAACGAGAACCACTACCCTGGCTATTTTACACCTGGTAGTGACAACAGTCTATTGTTCTCAGCACAGCAGTCATAGGGTTTCCAAGCATGACCAACCTCCAGATCCTTGTCTTCACCTGTTCATCAGCCGGTACAGTAGGCATCGGTGATGATGTTAATGTTAAGAGCCGGAAACAACATTGGGTTGCGTCGGAGTAAGAAGGAAGGATATGGTTGCGGAGTTTGGTTCGCTATCCACTGTCCATTGTCTTAGCTGGCTGATGCACCAGCGGCATAGACTGTCGATTCTGTCTTATTGGCTCCAACAATATCTTCCCGCAGAGTTGGCTAAAGACATACCACAAAAAGATTTGGGCGTGACACGTGGAGAGAAAAGATCGATGCGACAAAAACTTGACGGCCGACAAGCAGAAACATTATGGAGGAATACAGGTTGCGGAATACACGTTGCGTGACTGCCGGATGTTCTCGATCAGGAGCAGGGAGGTAGTTATTCTTGGAACGAGTCCAGATAGTGCATCTTGTGTACGAATAGCGCAGAATAAGTGACAGAAACATGAAGACAAGAGGGAGAATACGGGTGAAATGATTTTGCGAAAGGGCAAAAGCACAAGCATGAAACGACCACATGATATTTAACCACGAAAGAATAACAATAGAGCTGTACGATATTGGTAGAGTGAGTGGTCTGGTGTATCTGTTATAATGCTCCCGATTGTGATTTTGTGAAGATTCTTTTCTCTTTCTTTATATCTTCCCTTTCGAAATGTCTTCCCTTGGTACTCTTTCTCTGTTATAGAAGTACTCCACATTCTACTGTTATACCTTTCACTTTTATAAATGCTTACAGTATGCGAAAGAATGAACGTGACGATCCACTTGAGCAATGACTCTATCACCCATTAATCCATTATTATCGATGAAAGAAAAGGCAAGAGCTCTCTTCTCGTCTCGTCTCGCAGAAAAAACAGGCAAACCACTATACTCCAGGGCAACATTAAGCCAACATAGTGCTCAGAATGAACAGCCCGAATATGTAATCAGCTACACATGCGAATGCCCAACGCCCAGGAAAACAACCACGCTCAAAAACCATTTTGACCTGATAACAAAGTCGTCGCAAAGAAGGCAGAAATTGTGCCAGGCATCTCATCATGCGTTTACAGATGTATGAGACGGACGGATGTGCTATTATACAAGAATCCAAAACCAGACCCTTATAATATAACATCAAACGCACCGCTGGACAATGACTAGGGAGAGCAAGCAGCAAAAGAAGAAAGGAAAGCACGGCTGTCCTATAATGTCCACACAATGCCCGACGAAAACCTCGAGCTAATAGTAGTCAGTAGTCACGGCGAATCGGAGTTTCTTTTCGACATGTCATGTGTCCGTTCCGCCATGGTCAAAGGATTTGACATGTCGTAGGTATACAACATAGAAGTGTCGTGTCAGCATGGGAGAGTAGAGCAGGTTGAAGGTTGTTTGTCGCTAGGGCGTTCGAAGACGCTGCGACTCACTCCAAATGGGATGCATAAGTATGGAGGAGCGAAGAGGAGGGGAGCGAAATGGCTGTCTCCTTTAGCAGCCTGTGTTGTGGAAATGTGTCGTGGGGAAAAGGTATCAATCAATAGGAACGAGCAAGTGTAAAGATATGAATATGTACAAAACTCTATTTCCTCCACTTCATCAATGGTCGAAAGTAATTACGAAATACGAAAGACCCAGAAACATCCCGTCCAAACGCCTGGCTCATGCTACAACAAATCCAAGAGAAGACGTCCATCTCTAATCATGCATTGCCAAACCCTAAACCACAACCACCCACAACCACAATCACACCCACAGGCACGTCCACCCCCCTACACATCACAACCCCTACTTCAAATCCTTCGGCGTCAGCGCCTGCACCATACTAGTCCCCTCACTAAACCTCGTCCTAAAGATCCGATTCGCATTCTGAAACATGCCATCCTTCAAACTGACCACAATAAACTGACTTCCCTTAAACCTCTCCTTAATCAGCCGTCCAATATTCTGCGTATGGCTCAAATCCAACGCCGCATCAACCTCATCCAAAATATACATCGGCGCCGGCTTAAACTGCAACAGCGCCATGATCAAAGACAACGCGATCAGAGAGCGCTGGCCACCGCTTAGTTCCGTAAGGCTTTGTTTCCAGATCTTGCCGAGCTGGACTTTGACCTCGAGGCCGTCGGAGATTTGCTTGCCGTCCACGGGGTCGAGTTTGGCGAAACTGCCGGGGAGGAGGAGGTTGAAGATGCTACCGAAGTCGGCGTTGACTTTAGTCCAGGTGCGGTGGAGGGCGGTTTTTTTGTATTCGTCCAGACTGTCGATTGTTTCTTCAATCTTCTTCTTGTCGCGGATCACGGTGCGCATCATGTTCTTGAGCGTGGCTTCCTTTTTCTCGACGCTGTCAATCATGTTCATGACTTTTGGGTTGATGGTACGTTTTTGGCTTTGGAAGCGCTCGGTTAGTGATTTGAGCGAGGTTTTGCATTTGGACATGTCTTGGTTGGAAAAGTCGTAGGGGGTGGAGGGTTTGCCGAATTGTGAGCAGGTTTCGGGGATCCAGTCGTGTTCTTTTTCCATTTGGTGCAGGATTTGGAGCGAGGATTGTTTGTCCTTTTGTGCTTTTTCCAGTTGGTGGGTCAGTTTTTGGGCTTCGAGGGCTTCGTCGGAGATTTGAGATGACTTTTGGTGGGACGCAGAGTCGAGGGATTTGAGCTCTTCGTCGAAGCCGGTCAGCTTGGCTCGTTCGTCGTTGAGTTGGGCTTTGGTCATGTCGTGGGCGGCCTAGAATAGTGTCAACTGAAGTTTGTGGTCAAAGGCTTGATGATTTTACCTTGACTTGAGTTTGTTCTGCTTGAAGCGTAGCAATCTCTTCTTGCTGTGCTTGTAATGTCCCATCACACTCTTCTAGATTCTCCTTGGCCGTCCTTAAATCACCACCACATTGCTCCATATCCAGCTTAGTATCCCGTGCTTCTTGTTGAAAAGGCTTAATCTCAGCAGAATCTTTGCTCAAACTCTTCTTAAGCTTCTCTAAGCTCTTCTGTAGTTCGGCTAGCTTGCTGTCCTTGTTGTTGCTAAACTCACTCATATCCTTTTCGATCTTCTTAACATCCGATGCAGCTTCATCTTGTCGTGCTTTTGCTTCTTCGATCGTCGTCTTTGCTTCTGCAATTGACGCTCCCATCTCTTCGACGGCGTTGATAATCTGAAGTCTGTCAGTGTCCAGTAGTTATAAAATGATGTACTGCCTAGTCTTACACTTGATGCAGAATTACTCTTGATCTGGTCTTCTGTCAAAGTAATCTCGTGTGTTTTGAGGTCAAGTTCCTGTTTCACCTTCTTCGCAGCATCCATCGTCTTCTTCTCTCTAGCCACAACCGCTTGTAGTTGAGCAAGAGCATCAACACTGCGCTCCAGCTCCTTATTGATCTCATTCAATTTTCCTAGAATGAGCAGAACACCACTAGATTGTGGAGCACTACCACCTGATAGTGTACCTGCAGGGTCGTAAACGTCGCCTTCCAAGGTAACACTCTTCATTCTGACTGCAGGATCGAAGGTCACCTTTTTCGCAGTTTCTGCATCAGCACATATTAGTGTAGTGCCAAAGACATACTCCATGGCAGCGGTCACTTCATGGTCATAGCCAACCAAGGACAAGGCGAGATTGACCTTTCCAGGTGCTAATGACTGTGCTGCACCGATCTTCTCGGCCGACGCACGTAATGCAGAGATCTTGTTGAGTGGAATGATAGTGACTCTCTTTTTGAGCTTGCCATTTTGAAGTAGTTGAGAACCAGTCTCAGCTGTATCGACAACCACATTGTATAGTCTTCCCCCGGCACAGATTTCGAGTGCTGTGCCTGCCTGAGAAAACTTCTCATCGAGCGTAAACAGTTGCGCGACGAGTCCTTTGACCTTTGAGCGTTCAAAATTAGGAGATGGATCGCTGTAGCTGAAGTCAATATTCGACACTTTGCGCTTCAAAGCATCAGCTTCATTCTGCAAAGTCCTAATCTTATCCTGTAGCTGGCGCTCCTCTTGATGTCTTTCCTCGTCCTTTCCAGGCTCGTATCCAAGCTTGATTATTTGAGCTTCCAATTTACCAGCTTGAGTTTTCAGTGTCTCTAGATCTTTTAAAAGGCCTGAATTCTGCTCCTTGGCCTTCTTTGCTCTAGGTTCTTCCTCCTTGATTCGCTTTTCGAGATGAGAAATTTTGAGCTTTGCTTGCTCCCGTTCAGTGGATGCGGCAGTAAGACGAGCCTTTGCCTGCTGGAGTTGTCCTTGATATCCACTTTCCTGGCCTTCTTTTGATGCTACACCTGTAAGTAAAGTTTGGAGCAGTTCCTCTTTCTGGTTGACTTCATCACTCTGCTCTGTGAGGTTTGTGTTGGCCTTGTCGTATTTCTGCTGCACTTTCTCAAAGAGCTGTGTCTTTTGCCGTAACTGTGCCTCTAGCTCAGTCACGCTCTTGACGAGTGCTTCTCGCTTCGCAGCCTCTTCGTCCATGCTGCTTTTCTTCAAGTCAATAACCGTATTCAGCCGCACAACCTCATGAGATTGCTTCCTGACCTCGTCCTCCAGAGCCTGAAATTTGCCTCCTTTGCGGAGTTCCTTATCACGCTGCATCTGCACCTTCTTCACCTCTTCCTGGATATACGCAATCTCATGTTTGAGCTTTTTAGCAGATTCCTCAATGCTACTGATACGCTGAGCTTTAGCATCATGATCACCAGCAGCCTGATTCGCTCGCTCTTTATTCTTGACATAATCATAAGCAACCACAAGCTTCGTCATCCTCTCCATATCATTCTGTGTCTGTTGAAAGTCCATAAACGCGCGCTTCTCCTGCCTCAACTTCTCCAGTTTAGGATCAATCTCATCCTTCAGCAGTTCAGTGATTTCCTGCACTTTCAGCTCCTTCTTCGCCATCGTCTTGTTCGCCTTGTCCTTCCTATCCTCAAACATGCGGGTACCTGCTGCCTCCTCGATCATTGCCAATATCTCTTGCGGCTTCATGTTCAAGACCTTTGTAATCCGACCTTGCATGATCAGGAAGTTGGGGTTGTTGATGTTGAGCTGGACTGATTGGAATAGATTCTGCACAGTTTGCTGCTGCGCGCGATGGCCATTGATGAGATATTTGCTTGTTCCGCCAAGTACGATTTGGCGTGTGACTGATATTTCTGCATATTCTTCGAAGCCAATGGGGCTCTTCTTCTTGTCGCGATTGTCGAAAACGATTGTGACGCTGGCTTTCGTTACACCAGCTTGGCCGCGTTTGTAGATGAGATCCTACTGTTGTGTCAACTTGCTGTCTATGATCCTCTTCAATGCGACAAACCTGAAGGTTTTGTGCTCGCACTGTGCTCATATTCGTGATGCCGAGAACGAAACATATTGCGTCAAGGATATTGGACTTTCCACTACCATTCAGCCCGGTGATGGAATTGAAACTGTCGTCCCTGCACAAGTGGTCAGTATATTGATGGCGCTAGTAGAATGTACAGTACTCACCACCCTGAGATGACCGTCCGTACTGCGTACGACTTGAAGCCCTGCCATATTTTCAGTAAAGGGCGTGCAAAAAGTGGCAATCACGTCTCCTACATCAATAATGACTTCGATGACCCTCATCTTGCCTATGAGACCTCGATAATCGTGCTGCGCAATGTACAAAGGCTGGCGCAAGACAGGAGTTTGTTTGTTGACATGCGCCGGAGTTAAGAACGGGCGATCAGATCGTCACGTGCTCAGCCCTACCAGAGAAATGTCAACGACATTGACATCGACTAGCTTACACAGCAGCATTCAACACTAGCAACAAACACGGCATTACACCCACTCACTATGGCAGCAAGATCACTCACCAGACCCCTCTCCCTCCGCTGCCCCTCCACCATCTCCTCCTGCCTCGCCCCCAGCCCCAACCTCCTCCACCCACACCGAACACCCTCCTCCGCCTTCTCAACCACCCCATGCCACAACTACCCCCGCGACCGCAACCCCAACCGCGGCGTCTCCGCTCTCCGAGGCACAGGTCTCCGACAACCAGTATCCATGTCAAAATACCCTCTGCCAGAACCACAACTCGACAGGACGAAAAAGACACCTCAGGCTGTCGATCCAAATCATGGGTTATGGGGGTTCTTTGGACCGGAAAAGAAGGCATTGGCGACGCCGGAGGAGGAGTATGCTCATGGTATGTTGGCAAAGCTGTGTTCCAAGCGCAACAATAGTATGGCAGTATTGATGATTTGATACAGGACGAGCATGGACGGTCGAAGAATTACGCCAGAAATCCTGGGAAGACCTCCACAGTCTCTGGTGGGTGTGTGCAAAAGAGCGAAATCGAATCGCCACGTCAAATAAGGAGAGGGAGAGGCTGAAGGCAGGCTATGGACAATTCGAGGCCGAGAACAGGGATACGACGGTTCGTGACGCCTCCAATCTCACGAAAACATGACATTCGAGCTGATGATATGGCGGTATAGGTGCGGAAAACACAACAAGCGATCAAGCACGCATTGACGGAACGATGGTATGCATGGGAACATGCACGGAAATTGGCAGTGAACGATAAGACTGTGGATTTGACTGGGGAAGGCCCGGCGTATGAGCCTAAGCCGAGATTTTCAGGTAGGACGAGTAGTGAGGAGGTGAAGGTATGAGCAGGTACTATAAGAGATTGGACCAGCGCAGGAGATATGCCTCGCGGCATCGTGCAAGATAATGCTCGATGTCAAATAAGTTGAACCCGGTTACCTTGCCATGGACAAGACTATTGGAGGTTTCATATAGGTCATATCCTGAGCAGGTCGTCACCAACTGAAGAAAGATGACGGGTGGGCGAAGACGTTGGTAGTACAGCGTGCGACTCCGTCCTGCACGGTAACAACGCTTATAACCACAACTTGAGTATAGCAGAAATTGTGCTTCACGACACCCAAACATGTAAGCATGGCAGGGAAGGCAGGGAACGTCAAACATACAATCCATTGATAACCTCCATGACATCATGCCACACCCACTTTATCTCAATCCCCAAGAGATCCATTCCCACCAAATCATTGCTGCTCAATCTCCAATTGCTCCGCCTTCTTCATATCAATTTCCATCTCCTTACCCTCAACCCTCCTATACAGATCCCTCACGTCATCCGTCGTTGTCTCGAAGTGACTCGAAGCATCATAGCTCCTGCTAATGTAGATTCCATCATGGTTGCCGCTCTCCAACGGCTCGTAGATGGGAATTGGTGGGCCCATGAAGCGCTCTTCAATCTTGCCTAGGCGCTCGAAACCTGCAGCGAGCTCGAGATGGTGGTTGGATTTGGTTTCGGAGAGTGTGGAGACGATGGCGATGTAGTAACCCTTGGGACATACGTTGTGAGCGGAAGATACTACGGCGATATAGACGTCTGTTACATGTTAGTAGTGACGCTTGAATTGGATGTTTTCGGTACACTACATACCATTCTTTCGTCCGATCTGAGATTGTGGGATAATGAGCTGCAATGAGTCGCTGTTGTCGGTGTTTGCGATTGGGTGGTTCAAGATACAGATTGCCTTTAGTATGTGACCTGTTACTTGAACTTTCTTCGAGAAGTAGCTGGGATCTGCGATAATCTTCTTTGCTTTGGTCTCAAACTTCAAGCTCTTGTCCTCATCTCCACGTTCATGCATCGTTGCCTTGATGCCAGATACCTTCTTCTTGTCATCGTATAGCACTTCGTCAATGTCGGTGTTGAGCATGTATGTACCGCCGTAAATGGCAGAAAGACGCGCGAAACCTTGAGGAAGCTCGCCGAGGCCGTATAGAGGATAGATGTAGGGCGACTTTCCGTAGCGAGCCATGGAATTGGCATAAAGACGGATACGCTTCACAGCATCGATAGCCATGCCTCGAGTCGTGAGATATTCGTCTGTGGTGTAGAGTGCCATGGAGTGACCGATCAAGTCACGAGTTGGTCCCTCGAGACCAAACTTGTCGTAGACTTCTTTCATTGTGGAGGTACCGATGCTCATGCCTGAAGCCGATTAGCTTGTGTCTTCCTTGTTGCGCAAAAAGCTGTATACCATTGAATGTCGTAGGGTCTCTCTCGTTGAACGCAGCGACCCACTCCATGAACTTCTTTGCTCTTCGCTTCTCAAACAAGCCCATCAGCGGCGATCGTAGAGCTTCACTTGCATCTGAGGGGACCTTCGCCACTGTTGCTCTTGAACTTGCGCCGACTTGAACGTAGCTGCCTGCAATCTGTCGGAATTCCAGGTAACGTGTGACATCGGTTGAAACAAGGATGTTGGTGAGCTCGCCGTTTGCCATTAGGAGCTTAGGCACAAGATCGATGTTCCAATCGTTTGGTCGGCCGTACTTCTTCCATGGCTCCTCGCCTTGATTGTAGTTGCCATATTTCTTGAAGAGCTTCGGGGAGTCAGTTTGTGCGGTTCACGGCGTGGGGAGGGTGGGTGCATACGTATTCCAGGTTTACAGAGGCAGATTCACTGTAATACGTTAGCTACACTCAAACACGAACGTGGAGCAGCCTGACTTACCCTCCATAGTGGTCATTCCTGTCAATATGCAGGACCTTCTGTCCCTGAACACTCAGGACACTTCATCACATTAGCTCCTGTACATCGTAAAAGACCTCCTCTCAGACGAACCCAGAAAGAACACATTCGGTCAGGCCTAGCGGGGCATGTTGTTTCAGTATCAGACATATCGAGAACGTGGCGATCAGGCGCTACTAACCTGTACCGCAGACAATCACGTCGTATTCGGGGGCAATCTCGTCCATTATGATTCACGATGAGAGCAAGTTGAGCAAGTTTGAGGTTGGGAGATTGTGAGTTGAAGGAGACGTGCCAAGCGGGATGTTTTGACGATGTCATTCACGATACCCCACAGTTTATCGACAGCAGGTGTCAGGAGGGGTTGATGGAGTTCCAGATCTCGATGGGCTTTGTCAACAATAATCTCAGGCTCTCATGATGCTACGGATATTCGGTGGACAAGGCGAGGATGAAGATGTCCCTCAATGTCAAGTATAGAGCTCGATGACATCTAATATATCATCTTCCTCTACTTGATGGACATTGGCCTTGCAGAATTGCTCTCGTACTATCGAAGCTCCCGGGGTGTCCACATCGATGCCTACCAATAGCTCTCCGCACTGATCAAGTAACCAGAGGATCTTCTTCGAGATATCAAGCAGACGTGCATCAGTCACCCCTTCAATCCAGCCACCATGCCCATCAAATCCCCACTGCACACCATAGCCTTCATCCCACCCTTCCCAGGTGTCTACCTCGTCTACAAAGCGTAATTTCTTCTTCCGATACCACTTAAGAGGACGAGGAGAATCACTTGCGTACCTCGTCAAAGTCCTTGCTGAGCGATGCATTGTAGGGTAATCCGTCACTGCTTGTATCTAGGGAATTCAAAGTCAGCTTATTGTCACAGCTTCCATGTTTGGGTTATGCGAGTTAGGGACAGGTTGGCACTCAACCTGCTCAGGGTCTACGGACCAAACACTAGCCACTTCCTTTATCTGTCGCATGAGGGCAACCAGGATAGCCGTCTGTTCATTGATCTTTGGCGCCAGAGTGGCAATTGATCGATGTGGTTCAGGAATGTGATGTTCATGGACACTATCGTGACGCTCGACCTTCATCTCGTCCTCAGGAACTTTGTTGACCTCAGGCATGGCAGGGAACGGTTCCAAATGCTTCTTTATAGGTTCAGGGATATCTGCCTCAGCCTCATCATACTGATGTTTCATACCACGTAGTTCTTTTCCTAGTCGTCCAATGATTTCTTCGAGTGCAGCCCGATGCTCGCGGACTATGTTGTCAAGTACCTGTTCAACTCGAGTAAGATCATCCTCCTCTTTGTCATGCATATGGTCGTCTACAGGACTAGGACATTCGTAATATGGCACAACGACGTGAAGTAGAAGTGGCGTTGTGACTTCTACAGGACTCGGTGCCGCTCCTGGTACTGTAGTTGCAGGAACAGCAGTCACAATGTTGGGCACGTCCTGAGCTTTTTGCTGGCTCTGTGTAGATGATGCAGGCTGCTTAGGAAAATATGAAGCATCGAAGTCTGTGAAGGCTCCAGGAACATGATTTGATTGATCGGATGGAGAATAGAATGGTGTGATGGACTGATGAGCCAACTCTGGGGTGTTTAAGACACTTTCGTGGGCGACAGCCTCCATGATAGCGATCCGGTCGTGAACCTGCCTTTGTGGTGCTGGAACGCTCAATGGTCCGGACAACGGGCTTGGTACAGGAACTACAGC
>Ga0160428_1002372_pt1 | contig 11550 bp, 1 predicted proteins | sample SolpanmetagenomM_FD_108198 | JGI IMG/M metagenome (GOLD analysis project Ga0160428, IMG submission 108198) | Solar panel surface microbial communities from Lawrence Berkeley National Laboratory, California, USA - M | ecosystem: Engineered > Built environment > Solar panel > Unclassified ...
GAGGAAGACGGTTTCCAGCAGATGATGAAGGTTCAGTGCTCTCAACAGGCCGCTTCAAGACTGTCGCAAGATTGATTTGTCTAGCAATGAGCTGCTCGCCTTCTAACTTGAGACCCGAGTCGATAACCTTTAGGTCTTTGTCGTATTGATCAAGGTTCAGAGGATGCGGAGGGTAGCCAGCAAGAAGCTCGAAAGTAGGAAATTCTATCTTTGATGCTATACTTCGACGGAGCTCATCTATCGTTGCTGAAAGATCGAGAGATATTGTAGCTACACCAGTCGGACTACGTACTCTAAAGCGCATAGTCTTTAAAGTATAGTATAACTTACTATAAGTACTCGGGTGATAGGTTCGAGTCTCTATTACCCCTTAGTATAACGTATCCCGGTCTAGAACTTATCTTTAGATAAGAAACTATAAATAACCTCCTCTACCTAGGGGTATTATTTACTACTCCTTACTAGGGCTACTTTTAGTATAATATTAATTTAGTATAATATATTTATTATAAAGACGTATTCTATAATATATTATACTAAGATTAACGAAGTCTTAGCGCTCTAGAGTAGTCTACCTAGAAGCTTAGAGGTATTTATCTAGGTAGAACCGTAGTAGAGGGCGGAACTATAAGGCCGTATTAATAATACCGTATAAAGCCTATACAACTACTATAAAATAGTATAAACTACCTACCCCTTTAATTAGGTTATTTAGTATTATACCGCGTATTATACTACTAGAATTTTACTATATAATAGTATTATACGGTGTCTACCCTATATAATATATATAAAATAGTATCTCTACTTTTTAGTTCTTATATTATTAGATATACCCGGATTTACGGTTTCTAAGATTATACTCTTATCTTTAATATAATGAATTTAACTTAATAGCTACCCTATATAGTTAGATTGTATTTTATTATAAGTCTATCTATTACTTAGATATAATTGATTAGAATCCTTAAATTAGTCTAGTAGCTAAGCTTTACTATTATATGCCCTAAAAGGAAATTCTAGATATACTTAATTTAGGTAATTTGTGTCTAGTTTTAAATCTATTTTAGGTCTTAAAGGTAGATTTTAGCAAGCCCTTAGGTTTACATTTTTTTTATACTTAAGCCTAGTTAGAAAGTAGTCTTTTTTTTATAAGCGGTAGAATTTTAGGATAGGCCAGGTAATTACTCTATCTAAGTAGTAGGTCGTAAGACACTACTAAAATGACTCTATCCTCTACTACCTTCTACTAGTACTAGAAAATATTTTTTTAAGATCTAATCCGTTATTTTCTTACTAATTTCAAATATAAAAACTATATTAAAATCTAATTATAGTTGTTAAAGTTAGAGATTTACGACAATAGTATACTTTAGTAGTATTAAATCTATTTAGACAAGCTTTTTACCCGAAATAGAAGTAGTAAGGTCTTTTCTAATTAAATACGATTAAGTTTTATTATGTATAGTTTAAATTTTTATATTTGGAACTTGAATTTATATAACTCTCTCTACAAGACTCTTTAGCTATTCTTATATTTTTTACTGATCTAGGTCGTAGACACATATAATAGTCTTATCTATGAAGTAAACTAGAGTATCTATAAAGCTAGCTAAATTTGTGTACTATTTATTTAATTAAACTATACTATAGACTTAAATCTATAGTACGTAGTTATAGATAGACAAGCATGCGGTTAGAGATGAATTTAATATAATTTATCTAATAAGTTAAAATACTAAACTTAAGAGTATTTGTTTGGATATCTATACATACTTAATGTAAACTCTTAGCTCTTAATTACTTTGAATAAAATCGAGAATTGATAATAGTACACTTATAGTAATCAATACTTTTCGAAAATCTGTTATGTATATAGAGCCCGACGGATATAAGGCATATGGGGATTGCAATACTTGTAAAATTATTCTAACTCGACTCTAATATAGAAGAAAATAGTATACTATCTAATAATAATACGTAAACGAGAGTGTTAATTATTTAAAACCCTATATCTAATAAAACCGTTAGTCTTTAGTTTTTTCTAAGAAGTAATAGTAATGTAAAACTTATTATATTATAATATAAATTAAGATAGTTATAGCGGTTTAATGTTTTATATATATATATATAAAAACTTCTAGATATAAGAAGTCCGATAGTTGCAAATATATTCTAGATTCAAGCCTATAATATGATACGGGATCAATTCTGCATATAAGAAAAGATTACATTATCTAATATAAGATTACTAAACGCGTAGCTATCTACACTTGATATCGATCGTTAGTTCTTAATATATTTTAGGAAGTAATAGTAGTTTAATTTTTGGATATATAGGTATAAAAATATAAGAATATAAGGGTTACAATAGTTGTGGAATTGATTGATCCAACTCTACTATATAAGGAAAGATACCGTCGCTTAATACAATAATAACTAGACTACTAGAGTAGGACGCTAAATATAACTTACACCTAATATAAATTATTAGTTTGTAATTCACTTATAAAAAGATTCGGATTAATTATAGCCTAATATTAGAAACTTAGCAATAAAAGAACTATTATAATCTAATTAAATTTAATATAGTTGTAGCGGTTTAAATATTTAGGCTAATTACCTATCTAAGCGTTAAGTGATAGAAGACTACTAAGTAATCCTCTTTCTACTATCTTCTAATATTAGAGGATGTTCTTCTAAGATCTAATCTATTCACTTTTTAGTTATAATTAAAAGAGTTAGAGATATAAGGTAATATAATATCTAATTGATACACTGCCTTTATATTATAGGATAAAGGGTTATTATCTTTTTATTCTATCTCAACTATGTAATACATAAACTATTCTATAGTTATAGATTAGATTTAGCGCTTACAAGCTTATCGCTTCTTAGTATATTATAATAATAGCAATCTCTTACTCAAGTTACTTCTACTACGTATTAGTATATTAAATAAATATACTAAACCTTTTATTCTTTTATACATTTGGGTAGATAAAATAATAGTACTTCTTGGGTTAAAAGGTTTGCCTAGATATCCGCTTAATATACCAAAATCGCGATTTGACGGATTCGCATATTATACTCTTAGTTTTAGCGCAAATAGATAGAATTTATATACTTATAATTGGCAAGAAATAGGCTTTAACACGGTATAACTTATAGCTATCTATAATCAATATTTGATCTTTAATTCGATGTTTAAATAGTACTCTTTAATATAAGCAGCGAAATTCTAGAGTAAGCTAGGTAATTACTCTATCTAAGCGGCAAGTCGTAGGAGACTACTAAAACAATTATATTTTCTACTATCTTATAATTAGTCTTACGGAATATTCTTTTAAGATCTAATCTATTATGTTCTTACTAATTCTAAGTATAAAAACTATATTAAAATCCAATTACAATTAAAGAAGTTAGAGGTTTAAGATAATAGAGTATTTTGGTATTAAGCCGATCCGGACAAACTTTTTAACGGGAGGAGTATAATAACTCTTACTATCATGTATTCTAATCTAGTTTAATGAAGTAAGTTTCTAATATATTTAACAGCTTGTAATTAATAGATTATAGGTATATAGTAGAAAAGAAAGCTATTTTAATCAAGAGAAAATTTATAGTATTATTGTTTATACTAGTCTATATCTGTTAAAGGAGCTTATAACCACGTAACATTCTTAATAGTTTATAAATAGTCAATTACTTTAGTGTAATTGTAATTAGAAAAACACTTGATCTTTTTATTCGGTAAAATATAACATAATATAGAAAAATAACTCTATATAGACGTTATCCATTTATTATTATATACATTAATTAAAATTAAGAGCACTTTTTTCCAAAATTGAGATATTATTATTAGTAAAATAGTAATAAGGTCTTAGATAAGTGTATTTATTACAAGTTGATAATAAAAAATTATAGTATATCATCTATTATATAGTAATAGTATAAGACTCTAGATCAATTCTTATTATCTTCTAAGGGCTTAAATACTATTAATATACTACTTATATAGTTTTTCTCCGCCTTATATCTCCGGCTATTATTATTAAACTATTCTATTATCTTTAACTAAAGTTGTCTATAATAATATAAGTCCGATTTACATAGAAATTGAATATAAAATAGCTTGTAAGCGTACGTTAAGATACATAAAGACAAGTTAAATACTTATAAAATTGAGATTAGTAGATGAGTCCTTATCGTTTGTTAATACTATTTATAGGGGGCAGAAATTAAGAGAATAAGTAACTATACTCGTAGTAATTACTATCTTAAATGTGATCAATAAATAGTTTAGAAGCTATATCTCACGGCATTTAAGAAGGCCTCTATAATCTTAAAACTTTCAATCTATAAAATAGCTACAATCTAGCCTATAATAGAGAGACTAGGATTCTTAGCTAAAACCCCACTTATAATTTACTCTATAAAGTTCAGTAATAAAGAATTCTATCATAACTTAACTAAAACTAATATATTTATAACGGTCTAGATGAAGCTTTTAATTTGAAATAGGCCTAAGCTTATACATTTTCCTCTTCTACTTTATATATAAAGGGATACTCCCTATATAGGTCTATTCTTATACTTATATATATAATATTATTTTCCCTTCTAATAAAATTTGGACGATAACGATTCTATAGTAAACATACTATATAAGACTAGAGTATTATATGCTTTACAGTTAAGACTCTAAATATAACCTTCTATATAAGCGGTAATATTAATTGATCGGTTAAGGAGAAATGGTACTTCAACCATACTAAGATTTAAGAATAACTTAATAGGACTAATGTTTTAGACCGTAACTATATATCACTTAGAAGAGCTATACTATATCTATAGAATATAAAAAGTAGTACTACTAAGCTATTTTTCTAATCTCTACTATCTAAACTTGTACGCGGTTTAAGTTATTTAAATTAGGTTGTTTAAGCCTAGAAGTATTAGAAAGCTAGTGACTAAAGAGCAAAATAGATCATAAACCAATCTAGCCTTAGCTTTATAACCGCTAATATTAAAGAGTAAAGCATTAAAGATTCTAATAAAACGGGAGCTTTCAAAGCAAGCTTAGTTGGCTAGATAAGTTAGAGCTTCTAGATATTAGAAAAAGCTTAATCCATTGAATCTAGTATAAGAAGTAATAGTTAGAGCGGTTCACATGATATAAAGGGAAGAAATAAGATTTATAGGTAAAAGTGTAGGGTTAGCTTTATAATAACACTATATCAATCAATTAATAACGCTCAAGTATTGAATTTAAGTAGTACGCTCTCAATCTATTATTTTAAAAATCTATGTTTTGAAGTACTAGCGTTATTGTTTTGTTCTTAAACCCCTACTTTTATGAAAGTAACGATTTTAGACCCTTAATAAGGAAAACAGTAAGTATATAGTCTTCTTTTAAATATAATATACTAATATCTATCTGTACTATAACTTGTTTAGGGCTTTTCATAGAAGATGTTAGTAATAGTATTTATAGTATAGAGCTATAATCTCCTAACGGATTATATACTATAATCCTAAAGATTTAAGATTATAATTAATAAAAGTTTATATGAAACGCTATCAAATACAATTTAATTACTTAATCAGAATGTTAAATTTTTAACTATCCAACAAATAAGTTACTAGATATATAATCTTAATGTATAGAGAGTTACAATCAAATATATTACTATACTTATATCTAGTATCTTATAGTTACGAGATAAAAGTATCTTTATAAGCGTGGAGATTAATCACCTCACCCCTTTTATTATAATATCTATATTGTAGTTTAATCAACTATAACTTTATTAATATAGAGGCATTTAATTTAGTATTTAGTATAAAGAGAAGACCTATTGATTAGCTTTTAGATCTTTAAAGAGAGATTATTATACAAGTAGTTTTAAAAGAGAGATCTAAGGCGTAAATTGCCCGTAAACATTGCGTTTTAGTTTAAACTATTTATAATACTATTAAACGCTATTCTAAATACAATAACGTATAATCTCAATTTTAATTAGGCGCTCCTTAGGCTCTTTTAGAACGCGCGATTTAAGTAATACTAAGGATCGCATAAATAGAACTAAAAATATTATATAAGGAGCTTATAGAACGGGCTGGAGTAATCTATTTAAACCGGACGATTTACAAAGTTCTTTATAAGTAGGGTCTTATTAATTAGAGAGCAAAACAACGATCTAATCTTACTAAGACCTATATAGTAAACCGCTTAGCGTTTACTCTTATATGTGTTCTATAGATACTTGCTAATTAGACTAACGTTATCTTCTTAGATAAACGCTCTTATAAAAGAGATAAGAGAAAGAGGTAGGTCTAGGTACTTAGGACCCTAAAGTAGAAGTAGGATAAGAATATAACAGAAATTTATACTAACGGGAAAGACACCTCTTAGATGTGTTTTATAGGCTTCTAGCTTTATAGGCTAATAGGAGTAGCTTACTTAATATGGGATTGAGACTATAGAATAGTCACTCTACTCTCCTAATCTAAATCCGATTAAATACGTATAAAAGGTATTAAAAGAAGAGGTAGTTAGACTATGTTTAGATATCTCTAAAATAAGCCGTATAAAGGAGGCTTTTAATAAACTTGAAGTAACTATAAAGCAAGTATAGTAAAACATTAGTAGGAATCTTATAGCCAAGCTTATTAAGTCTATACTAAGGCGTATATAAGCTATTATTAATATAGGTGGTTGGTAAATAAAATACTAATCTTAGCTTTATTTCTATATAACTATTATCTCTATACAATAAAATCTAATAAAGCTATCCGTAGTTGAAGATAGGGTAGTAGTAAAGATACTTTCATCTCACAACTGTTAACGCACCTAGTAATATAAGTTTTATATTAAATACCAAATAAACGTCTACTAATTTTCTAAGTAATACTATATATCTATAATATAGTAAAACTCTTTAGTAGACCAACGAAATATTATATTAACTACCCTTAATTGGAGTTCTATTAACTAATCTTAGACTTTAAAGTAGTTCTATACCATACTTATAACGCTTTAGACTATATCTAATTTCAATAATTCTAGATATCTTACTACAACTACGAGAATTAGACCCGTATAGGGAGTAGTTTTTTTTTATATTTATTTAAAAAGTAGAGAAAGTTTGGGTCTAAGCCTATCTTAAACTTAGCCTTTAGTATAGAAAACATATACCTCGTATCCGTTAGTTTTTAATTAATATATCTTTATTATATTATAACGCTCTTTTTACTATTTAATATCCTTAGATAGAAATTAGTTAATTATAAGATTTTATCGTAATATATTATAAACTAACGATTTATATAAACTATAGGTATCTAGTATTTAGTATAGTGGCGTTAGATGATATTTATAGTAGGGGAGGGGGTTAGATTAATTCTATAACTATCATAACCTCTTATATCTAAAGGTTTCTATATATATAGACGTTTAGATAGCTATAACTTTAATATTTCTTATTCTATCTTAATATACTTTCAATCAGATATAAATTTTTATAAAAGTATTTTGATAACTAAGTATTTATATTAAGTGTGGGTATATAAGATTATCTCTAGGCGTATATTTATCTTTACGTATTTATATATTTACGTATTATAGATCTATTAAAAAAGAGTCTCTCATATTACAAGTAGGGCGCTATACGGGCTATCTATATAACGTCTATCTTAGTATTGCTTTCTAGTAGGTATTATCTATTAGATTTTATTATTACGATTGTGTTTTTTATACGTAATAAGTAACTAAGGAGCTTTTAATATCTTAGCGGTAATAATATACCTAGGATAGTATTATAGGGGGTTAGAGTATAGGACTTCTAAAATCGGATACAGATAAAAATTAATAGTGCGTAGCGTACTACATACGCTTAGGGCACATATATAAGTCTCTATATTTCTTCTTCTAAGAAAGTTAAGAATTGGTTTATATATTAAACTAACTTCTATTCTACACTATTTATATCTACCTCTAATATATGAGATTTATAGTATAGCTTAATACTCTTAATCTTAGTGCTTTAAAACAGCTAACCGTGTTCTTATATTTTTTACTTGTATACTATACGTTTAAGTCTTATTTGTAAGAGTTATAATATAGTTTAGTCCTTAATCTAGAATTTCTTCGTACTTAGAAAGTAGAAAAAAGCTTAGGTCTAAGCCTATTTTAAACTTAGTGCTTAGCATAGAGAATGTATATTCCGGATAGGTATTATACATATAGATTCTATGTCGTATAATGCTCTTTCTAGTATTACCTACCTAATAGATAGATATTATTAGATTCTATTATTGTATTTTTATTAGAGCTAAGTACGCCGTTATATCAACGTCTAAAGTAGACTTCAATATATATCTTAAATCCGTTAATTTATACGCATATAGTATATTGAAACCGCTATAGCTATATCGTTTTTAGTTGCGTAGTAATGGATCCTCAATTACTATATTTTGTGATATAAGCTATATTTAGCTATAAATCTTTATGTATATTTAGAATCAACTATTCATATTAAGAGAGCTTTTAATATTTAAGTACTTAAGCTGAAATAACTTTATATGTTTATGTTATATCGTAATCTTTTCTTTACTATTTAGCTTTTAAGATAAACTGTAATTAATCGCAAATGTTCTAATAATTAATACTAAGTATAGACGTTTAAATAAGGACTTTTAGATTTAGTATTCCGAGCTTATTAGATTAATAAACTAAAGTTACTATCTCTAACCGCCTACTAGTCTTTCTTTAATTACGTAAGTAGATCTAAGTCTTAGTATTAAGGTTTATAGTATAGTTGAGGGGCCATAACTACGTTAATCTTTATTGTATTATCGTAATACTGTTATTACTATAGTATTATCCGCCAGACAGATAGTATTATTAGATCCTATTATTCTATTTAAGATTTTTATTAGTACTAAGTATATATTTATATTATTAGTTTTCAGAGACTTTAATAGCTATATCTGAGTATAAATTTCTATATACGAACTATTTATACTAACTTCTAGTCTTAATATTAATATATTTATATATAGTATAAGAGTTAGGCCTGTATAGAGAGTTGTTGTTCTTTTTATATTCTTTTCCTTTCTGTTTTTGAAAGTGTGGGGCCTAAGCCTATTCTAAACCTATAGTCGCTCTTATAGAAGCGGTATTAGATCTATAGTGGGGCTGGATGAGATTAACTCCATAACTATTATTATACCTATACTTTACTACGGTCTAGGTCTTAGATCTCTACCTTGTAACTATTAAAGGATAAATGGTTTAGTATATTTATTTAATATACTAATACGTAGTAGACGTAACTTAAGTAAGAGATTGTTATTATTATATTAAGCTTAGAAGTAATAAGCTTGTAAGAGTTATAAAAGTTTCTCTACAACTATAGAATAGTTCAAGTATTATATAGTTGAGGTAGTCTTTATTCTATAATATAAAGACAGTTTCTGAGACAGTGTCTTTATCTTAAGCATTATGTTAGCTTATAATCTAACACACGCCCTTAAGGTAATTTAAATACTTAAGTCTTTTTTATTTCACCTTAGCCCAATATATTCTACTAATCTTTTAAAAGTGGTTATATCTAAACCTTTAGTTAAGATATCGGCTACGTTTTCTTTAGTAGAGATATACTCTAGAAATATTGTTTTTAATTAAAAATACCTAGTCATTGATCGGAATCGGAGTATCCTAATAACTTAGATTCAGATTAGTATACAATACCTATATCTATCGAGGATAGTAGATATTTCCAAATTCTATCTAATACTCTAAAGTGAGTTTTATCATCGGCTCTTGTTTTAGTGCTAGGATAGATAATCAGTCGGTATGATTTATTATTAGTACTCTCTAGTAGCGCTTTCGCTAGCTTGTTTACTAGATTTTTCTAGGTCTTATTCCTACTTCTCCCGGAGAAGTAATAGGACTTAGGCTCTGTTTATTAAACTTTACTAGAATGCTCTTAATATACTGCTCTTGATCTAGTTTAATAGATTTATTAGTTCTATTACGAGTTACTTGAACCCCTAAGTAATAGCTAACAGGTCCTAGGTCTATAATTTTAAGACTTTGATTTAGAAAGAGCTTTAAGCCTTCTATTTCTTTTCTACTAGTACTAAATACTAGTAGATCGTTGATATAATTAGTAATAATTATACCTAGTTTAGGGTGTTTATAGGTTGCTTGATCACTTAATATTGTTATAAAGCCGTATTATTTTAATAGGCTTCCTAAGTGAATATACCATTAACGTGCCGACTGTTTATAGACTATATAGCGCTTTATTTAGCTTACAGACCTTAGTGCCTTTAGCATATCCGGTTAGCTGTTGGATATAGATTTTTGTATCTATACCAACGTTTATAAAGGCTGATTTAACGTTCTATTAGTCTATTTCCTAGTCATTATATGCCGCCTAGGCGAATAGAGCTTTCTAAGTTTCTAACCTAGTAGTATTAGAGAAGGTTTTAGTATGATCTATACTAGGAACTTAGTTAAAGCCTTTTACCACCCATCCAGCTTTATATTTAGCTATATTTCTGTCTTTATCGGTTTTTGTTTTAAATACCCATCTACTTTTTAGAGATTTTCTATTTTTTGGTAGTTCTATAAGAATCTATATTTTTCATTTATCTAGATCGTTTGATTCGGCTTTTATTGCTTTACGCTAGTTATCTTTATTAGAACTTTCTATAGCTTCTTTAAAGCTATTTGGATCTATATTGACTATTGAAATTACTACTAAAGCTAACTTATCTTTAGAGTCTTTAGAAATAGATATATTACTTATATGAGTTTCAAGTAATATGTCTTTCTATCTAATTTCTTTAATAGGAGAGATATTAATTTCTGTACTCTCTTCCTTAGAATATTCTAATTTAGTCGGGGTTATAGTAGTATCTATAAATTGCCCCTCTAAAATTGTTCCGTCTCTATACTAAAATACTCTTTTAGTACTTAGATCGTAGATTTTATATTGGCCTTCACCGTAGCCTACTAGAATTCCTTATTTTAATCTAGAGTCCAATTTCTTAATAGTATATTGCCGGTAAAAGGCTATAGATCCGAATATTTTAATATTATCTAGATTTGACTTTTTATTATACATTAACTCGTAGGGTATTTTAAAGTTTAAGCTAGTATATGGAATTATATTATATAGATACACGGCCGTGTTCAAAGCTTCTCTCCAAAGTTCTTTTAGTTATTTTGCCTCTAGTAATAAAGATCTTACTTTACTAAGAATTGTTTTATTAGGTCTTTCTATTAGACCGTTTTACTTGTAAGTATATGCAGCTGAAAACTGGTGATCCGTGCCTTTTTCTAGTAGGTGCTTTTTAAGTTTAAAGCTTTTATATTCACCCCCGTTATTGGTTTTTAATATCTTAATTCTTTTATTAGACATTGTTTCTTTCCGAGATTCATATTCAGTATAGGCTATATAGGCCTCTGCTTCACTTACTATTAATTTGTAGGCTAGATATCTAGTAAGCTTATTTAGAAAAGATATAAAA
>Ga0160428_1002373_pt1 | contig 11550 bp, 8 predicted proteins | sample SolpanmetagenomM_FD_108198 | JGI IMG/M metagenome (GOLD analysis project Ga0160428, IMG submission 108198) | Solar panel surface microbial communities from Lawrence Berkeley National Laboratory, California, USA - M | ecosystem: Engineered > Built environment > Solar panel > Unclassified ...
CTGGTGATGAAGCCCTGGATCGACGATGCGGTGCCGGCGATGTGTCCGACCGGCTCCATCGCCATCGCCCCGAAATTCGATCCGCACAGCCCGATGCACGTCATGCTCAGCGCCTGGAACAGCATGTAGGTCCACAGACCCTCTCGACCCAGAGCGATCACGCCGATGTGCACCAGCGACAGGCCGATCAAGGCGAACACCGCGGATTGCGAGATCAGCCGCGTGCCGAGCCGTTCGACCAGCCGGCTGTTGGCGAACGAGGCGCAGCCCATCGAAAACGCGCAGACCGCGAACAGGATCGTGAAGCGCTCGCCGGCGTGGAACTCGTCGACGAAAATCTGTTGTGCGGAAGAGACGAACGCGATGATCGCGCCGAACGTCATCGAGGCGGCGATGGCGTAGCCCGCCGAGAAACGGTTGGTCAGCGTCAGCGCGTAGGAGCCGCGAATCGAGGCGACGGACAAGGGCGTCCTGCGCTCGACCGGAAGAGATTCCTTCAGGCGAAGCAGCGACCAGGCCAGGACGAACGCAGCGAAGCCCGCCAGCGCGTAGAATATGAAGCGCCATGGCCCGAACTGGAGCAGCACCTGGCCCAGGCTGGGAGCCATGATCGGAACGAGGAAGAAGATCATCTGCGCGACCGACAAGGTGCGCGCCATCTGCCGCCCGGAAAACCGGTCCCGCACGATCGCCACGGCGAGCACGCGGGTCGATGCTGACATCAACCCTTGCAGGATGCGCGCACCGAGCAATGCGGCAAACGTCTGCGACCCCGCCGCGAAGATGCTGGCGGCGACGAACCCCAGCAACGTGACAAGCAGGATGGGTCGACGACCGAAGCGATCGGCGAGCGGACCGTAGACGAGCTGCCCGGTACCGAAGCCAAGCATGTAGACCGTGATGATCCATTGACGATGATTGGCCGTGGCGATGCCGAGCTGCGTTCCGATGTCGGCCAGAGCCGGGAGCATCAGATCGACCCCCAAGGCATTGACCGCCATCAACGCCGCGATGAACGCGACGAATTCGCCCGGGCGCATCGCGGGATCACGGGCGGGATCACGGGCGGGATCACGGGCGGGATCACGGGCGGGATCACGGGCCGGATCATGTTCCGGGGAGGGTGCGGAGGATATCGCTGTCATCGGCGCCGTCTAGGCGGACGCACCCCGGGGCGCTACACCGGAAACACCTTTCTCGCTCATGATCGGCCTTGCCGCGGCTGCTTTGGTGTTCGGTGCGGGCGATGCTTCAACAGGTCGAGGCGACGACCTTTTCGTCGTTCTGGATACCGGTGCCGGACGTATCGCGATCGTCGCGCACGGCGAAGGAGGCGATCTCGGTGATCGTCGTCGACGGCGCCCATGCCGCCGAGATGATCGGCGAATAGGTCACCGCAAGTTCCGCGAACACCACCGGGCCGGTCGCAGTGGCGCTCACTTGCCGCGTCGCCGGACCGATCCCCTTCACCGCCGTCCCGGTCGATCCGTTTCCCTGGGCGCCGTAATGCGATGGAAAGGACAGGGCGCCGAAACAGCGCTGCCACTGGATCCACTGTCCCCCGGCGCTGTTGACGGTCAGCCCGGACAGAATGATCCGGCCCTTGTTCCGGATGTCGATATCGCCCGATTGCAAGGCGGCGCCGGTGAACAGGTCGTTGATCTGCCGTTCGGTGATCGGCCGGTTGCGCAGCACCTCCTGCACGCCGATACGCGAGGCGTTGTCCGCGACCTGCAACGCCAGCTGGCTCACGCGCTGGCGGGTAATGGCGTAATTGGCGAGCTCGCTGCCGTAGAAGATCAGGATGACCAGCACCGGCGCGACGAAGGCGAACTCGATCAGCGCGAGGCCGCTGCGGTCGTGTAGCAGCGACCGCGTGCCGCGGACGGCCTCTATGGGCTGCGCGGCATTCATTTGCACACCCCCATCGGTGCGGCCGCCTGGTCCACCGAGGGCTGGTTACGCAACAGCGTGCTCGATTCGACCTTCATCCCGTTGGCGTTCTGACCGAACGGAAGGATGCTCGCATAGGTCAGCGTCGCGGTCATCACCACGACGTCCTTCGATCCGCCGACCCCGTCGAAGCCGCCTTTCCGGTCCCAGACGCCATTCTTGTTGCCGTCGACGAACGATTCATCATTGTCGCACGTGCCGTTGTGATTTCCGTCGGTATATTCCTCGAACACCTGCTCGACGTTCTTATAATCCTGGAACGACGTCAGCTTGAAATCGACGCGACCATTCTTGATGACTTGGCGGACCTGCTGTCGCACCCGGTCCTGGATCGCGGTGCGGCGTGCATCCCCGGCGGCATCCTCCAACGACGTATCGCGCGACGCCTTCTGCATCTCTCCGTCCAGCACCGATTTCACGTACAGCGTATGGCCAGCGGCGAGGCCGCCGATGATCATCAGGATCAGCACCGGCGCGACGATCGCAAATTCGATCATCGCCGCGCCGCGTGTGTCGTGGTGGATCCGGCGAAGCATCAGTGCGTGACCCGCAATTGCGAAATCCGCGCAGCGATATCGGCGAAAGTCTGGTTGAGTTCGGCGGCATTGTTCGCCTGGTACGCCCGGTTCGGCGAAGCGCACGTCGACAATAACGATGTCAGGTCCGTGCCGAAGGCGATCACCCAGACCGTAATGTTCTTCTTTTCCTTGGCGATCGTGCACAGCCGAGCCAGCCGATCCTCGACGATCGTGTCCTGCTGCGCCTTGGTCGGCAGGCTTCCCGCATCGGTCCGGCGCCGGTCCAGCGCGGCGAGCCCATAGGCGTCATAGTCGGCGATGTTCGTCTCGGTGTCGCCGTCGGTCATGAAGATCAGATTGCGGGCGATATTGCTGCCGTTCGGTGCGGCAGCGGTTTCGGACGCGAACAACCCCTCGGCCGACATCAGCCGCAATCCCCAGAGCATGCCGATATCGTGATAGGTGCGACCGCGCGGGACCAGCGCGTTGAGATAGGCGGTCAGGTTCGACTTTTCGGTCGTCGTGCGGATCGGCGCGAGCTTGCGGGCGATGGACGGGCAGGCGGCGAAGTCGGACTTGTACGACCCCGGCGTGATGAAGTTGCTGTTCGAATGCAGGACGATCGCGGGCTGCCAGCCGGTGATGTCGTTCGGCGCGGTCGGGTAGTAATTGGTCACCGATCGCGACCAGACGAGATCGGGAAGGAACGGGCGCCATTGCGTATCGGGATTGTCCGCGGCCGGCACCATGTCGATATCCAGATCGTAGGCGGTGCCGCTTTCGTTCGGCCGCAGCGTCTTGCGCTCCTCGATACACGCGCCCTGGCTGGAATTGCCCCAGTTGATCGTCTTCGCCGTCTGGTTGTTGCCCAGCATCGTGGCGAAGCTGCCGCCGCTCATCAGCCCGGTGGACGAATTCCCCTTCAGCGCGAGCAGCGGGAACCCGATCTTGCGGTAATTCCAGTAATAGACTCGGCTGCCGGTGGTGACCTGGCCCGCATTCGGATTGGCGCTCACCGTCTGCGTGAAGCTTTGCGTATAATTGTCATACACGGTCTTGGTGATCGTGCAGACGCCATTGCTGGCGCGCGCCGCGCTATAGGTCGTGCCCTTTACGACGCGCGTTCCGGTACGCGACCGGGGCAGAGCGCTATTGTTCGGGGTCCATGCCGTATAGGTCGTCGTGTCCGAATAATTCTCGTTGGCCGGTGCGACGCAATTCTCGGACGGGCCGGGCTGCGTCGTGATCGTCTTTGTGCCGGTCCATGGCGAGTAATTGTCGTTGGTCGTGATCGTAGCGCCCTGCGTGCCGGTCGGCGGATCGTAATATCCGTCGGCTTCGCGAGATTGATAGTCCCAGCTGTCGACCATCCACTCGCGCTTCAGCAGCAGCCCGACATTGACCGTCGAAGAATAGGGGACGAAGCCGTAGCGAACCTGCGATGCGGCGGATTGCGCGTTGTTCAGCGTGTTGTAGAAATCCGTCACCGCCTGGCGCATCGTCTGGATCTTGGACTGGGAATCGCCCGGATTGGTCTCCGCCATCGACAATGTCGTATCCAGCACGAACATGATGTCGCTATTGGGCAATTGCAGCTGCGCATCGCACGTGACCTGCAGCGGGATTTCGACGAATCCGAAGATGCGGACGATCGAGGTCGGAACGATCGCGGCTGCGGTGCCATGGACGATCAGGTCGTTGCCGACATCATAGGACATGCTGAGCGAACTGACGCCGTATTGGTTCTGCGCGAAATTGAGATTGAAGAAGCGGTTCGCCGCATCGCGGGCCGGCTGGTCGAAGTTCGACGCGGTCATCGCGCGTCGGCCGCCCAACACGGCGGCATCGCAGGCGTGCTGCAGGCGCGACTTGACCAGATAGGCGCGGCTCATATCCAGCGCACCGCCGATCATCCCCATCAGCGGGACGAGCGAGAACGCGAACAGCATCAGCGTATTTCCACGAACATCGCGCTTTACCGCGGCGATACGCTCAAGAATGTACCCCAAAACGGCTTCCTATCGACCCAATCTCGACCCGTTTTGAGGTAAAGGTGGTTGATATTGCGTTTAGACTGGTCGGGTGGGACCGATATTATGCTGCATTTATGTTAGGTTGCGGTTCTTTTTAGAGATATGCGGACGTCCGGGCTCGTGATCGGCGGCTCGGTCCGGTCCGGTATCCGGTCTGGAAAGATAAACGCTAGCTGAACGGACCTGTTCAGGGCGTCGTTACGGCGAAAGCGTATCTGGTCGTTCATGCGCTGCGGAATTGTCCGTTTGCGGCAATACTAGAACTGTCTCCCTCGTCGGGAACTTGGCGTTGCCGAATCTATGCTCGGACGAGCCTGCTCTGACTGACCGACGTTTGCATTCGATCCTCGATCCTCGGCCCAATCGTATTTGTCGCACACTGGGTCACGGCGCCCGGCCGTTCCGCCCGCATCCACTTTCCTGGAGATTACCCGATGGCGACCGATGCACTCCGTTCCGGCAAGGCCGCGGAACCCACGGGCGCGGGGCGGGGCGGCGGCACGCAGGGGGGGACGCTCGACGCGCTGAATTTCTTCCTGGCCGACGTACGAGACGGTCTCGGGCCGTATCTCGCCATCTACCTGCTGGTCGTACGCGGGCCATCGCACGGCTGGAACGAAGCAACGGTCGGGCTGGTGCTGACGATCGCGGGGATCGTCGGGCTGGTATCGCAGACCCCGGCGGGCGGGCTGATCGACCGCAGCCGGAACAAGCCGCGGATCGTGATCCTCGCGGCGCTCACGGTGACGCTCGGCAGCCTGTCGCTACCACTCGTCTCGGGCTTTACCGTGGTGGCGATCACGCAATCGATCGCCGCTGCGGCGGGGGCGGTGTTCGCCCCCGCAATCTCGGCCATCTCGCTCGGGCTGGTCGGGCCGAAGCTGTTCGCCAGGCGCGTCGGTCGCAACGAGGCGTTCAATCATGCCGGCAATGCGGTATCCGCGGCGCTCGCGGGCGTGCTCGCCTGGTCGATGGGGCCGGTCGTCGTGTTCTGGCTGATGGCCGCGCTGACCATCGCCAGCGTGCTCGTGGCGCTGCGACTGGACAATAAGGGGATCGACAATGCCGTCGCGCGCGGGCTCGATTGCGAACCGGACGAAGACTGTGCGGAACCGAGCGGCTGGCGCGCGCTGGTCGAAAACCGCACGCTCATGGTCTTCGCGGCATCGGCATTCCTGTTCCACCTCGCGAACGCCGCAATGCTGACTTCGGTCAGCCAATTGCTCGGTCGCACGATGGGGAAGGACAAGGCGACGTCGTTGACCGCCGCCTGCATCGTCGCCGCGCAATTGGTGATGGTCCCCGTCGCGATCATCGTCGGACGCAACACCGATCGTTGGGGAACGAAGCCGATCTTCTTGATCGCGTTCGGTTTTCTCGCGCTGCGCGGGGCGCTTTACACGCTGTCGAACGATCCCTGGTGGCTGGTCGGCGTCCAGGCGCTCGATGGAATCGGGGCGGGGATCTTCGGTGCGTTGTTCCCTGTCATCGTCGCGAACCTGACCAAAGGCACCGGCCTCTTCAACGTCAGCCAAGGTGTTGTTTCTACTGTGTTTGGCTTGGGCGCGGCACTCTCCGCGACGCTGGCCGGATCGATCATCGTCTGGGCCGGATACAGTGCGAGCTTCCTGACCCTGGCGGGGATCGCGGCGGCCGGTTTCGTACTGTACTTGACCGCGATGCCGGAAACGCACCCATGACATCGCCAGCGCTCGCGATCTGGGCGATATGCGCGGCGTCCACCGCTGCGGTAATCATAAGACCGTTCCGCTGGCCGGAAGCGATCTGGGCGATCGCGGGTGCGGTGCTGCTGATCCTGTTCGGATTGATGCCGGTGACTGCTGCGGTCGCAGCCATCGCCAAGGGAAGCGACGTTTACCTGTTCCTCATCGGCATGATGCTGCTCAGCGAGACGGCGCGCGCGGAGGGCGTGTTCGACTGGATTGCATCGACCGCCGTGATTTACGCCAAAGGTTCGACCGTGCGGCTGTTCGGCCTGGTGTACGTCACCGGCATCGTCACGACGACCTTCCTGTCCAACGACGCGACCGCCGTCGTGCTGACGCCGGCCGTCTATGCCGCCGCCAGAAAAGCGAAGGCCGATCCGCTGCCGCTGTTGTTCGCATGTGCGCTGATCGCCAATGCGGCGAGCTTCGTGCTGCCGATTTCCAACCCGGCGAACCTCGTCCTCTATGGCGGAAGGATGCCATCGCTCGGCCAATGGTTCGCATCCTTCGCATTGCCATCCGCCGCGGCGATCGTGGTGACGTTTCTCGTATTGCGCTGGACCGAACGGAAGCGGCTAGCCGGGGCGTGCGTCAGCGATGTCGAACGTGTCTCGCTGACGCGGGGCGGCAAGGCGGCGTTCGTCGGGATTTTCGCTACCGCTATCGTCCTGTTGATCGTTTCGGCCCTGAATATGCAACTCGGCCTGCCGACTGCCCTTGCCGGGATCGTGACGACCCTTGCGGTATCTGCAATGGCACGCTCGTCGCCGATCGCGCTCGCGCGTGAGATATCGTGGAGCGTGTTGCCGCTCGTCGCCGGCTTGTTCGTTCTCGTCGAAGCGCTCGACCGGACCGGGGTCATCGCCGAAGTGGGGCGTGCGATCCACGCGATTTCGGCCGATCCGACACGCGGTGCTGCGATCTCCGGCACGATCCTGGCATTCGGTTCGAACGTGATGAACAACCTGCCGGCCGGGCTGGTCGCGAGCACGGCCGTGGCGCAGGCACAGCCGCCCCGACTGATCGTCGACAGCCTGCTGATCGGCGTCGATCTCGGCCCGAACCTCTCGATCACCGGAAGTCTCGCTACGATCCTCTGGCTCCAGGCGATCCGCCGCGAGGGGCAGGATGTCGGTTTCTGGCACTTCCTCAAGATCGGGGCGGTGGCGATGCCGCTCGCTCTGGTTGCTGCTCTGGGCACGCGCATCGCGCTCGGCTGAGGTGCCGAACATGAACATAAGGACATGCGCGCGAACGGTGCGTGTCATCGACGAGACCTTATGACCGCACTCCCCCGCCGTCCGGCTTTCCTGGGATTATCTGTATGTTCGATAACGCGGTTGCGATCGTCACCGGCGGCGAATCCGGCATCGGTGCCGCGTGTGCGGCGGCCTTGGGCAGGGCCGCCGCGCGCGTTGCCATAACCTATTACAAGGATGCCGCAGCCGCCGATGCGGTGTGCGCGGCGATCGGCGGAAGCGATCGGGCGATCGCCGTGCGGACCGATGTCGCGGACGAAGCCGCCGTCGATCGGCTGTTCGACACGGTCGAGCAAGCGTTCGGCCCGGCTACGTTGCTAGTCAATTCGGCGGGGCTCAACATGAGCGGCGTGATGCTCGTGGATATGGACCTGGCGCAGTTCGACCGGGTGATCCGATCCGATCTCTACGGTCCGTTCCTCACCTGTCGCCGCTTCGTCCGGGCACTGGAAGCGCGCGGCTCGAAGGGGCGGATCGTCAACATCTCCTCGATCCACGAGCGCGCGCCGCGGGCTGGCGGCGTGGATTACGATTCCGCGAAAGGCGGCCTGTCGCAATTGACCGCGACGCTCGCGCTGGAACTCGCGCCGAAAGGCATCGCCGTCAACGGCGTCGCGCCGGGTATGATCCTGACGCCGATGAACCAGTCGGCAATGGATGATCCGAAGGAACTGGCAGCGAAAGCGGCGGCGATACCCTGGCGCCGTGCCGGGCGGCCCGACGAAGTGGCGGATCTGGTCGCGTTCCTGCTCTCGCCCGCCGCCGACTATATCACGGGTACGACGGTGACGATCGACGGTGCGCTCTCCCTGACCGTCGCACAGGGCGCCTGAGCGATGGTGACCTATGCGGTCGAGGCGCTCGACGCGGTCGTGCTCAGGGGCGGGCCTTTGCGCGACACATACGATCTGATGAGTCCCTTCGTGTGGCGCGAGGGCGACACGTATCGGATCCTGGTGCGCGGCGTGCCGTGGCCGCTCGGCCAGGCCGATCCGACCGGGGTGATCGCCGGCGGGCAGGGTCGCGACGGCCTTTCCTTTGACATGCAGGATCGGCTCGCGATTACGCCCGGTCCGGATCCGCAAGATGCCGGCGGGTGCGAGGATCCGACCGTGCTCGTGTTGCCCGACGGACGCTATCTGATCTATTATACCGGCGTCGATGCCGGTCGAACGCAAGGTTCGATGATCCTTGGAGAGGGAACGAGCCTCGACGCCCTGGTCAAGTCGCGTCTCATGCTCACCGCGCCGCCGGGCGAAGGCAACATCAAGGAGGCCACGCTCGCGCAAACCGCCAGCGGCGATTGGCGATTGTTCTACGAATATGCCGCGCAGGGTGCATCGCGAATCGGCATGGCGGGTGGCCCGGGCCCCGAGGGGCCGTGGACCGTGCTGCCCGATCCCTTCGGCATTCGGGAGGATAGCTGGGACAATTGGCATCTCTCGACCGGCCCGATGACGATGATCGACGGGCAGGATCCGGTGATGTTCTATAACGGCGCCACGAACGATGCGCGCTGGCGCATCGGCTGGATCAGCTTCGACCCGAACTTCACGCGGGTAACAGGGCGGGGGATCGAGCCGATGCTGGTGCCGCCGCCCGCGACGCACCGCGATTCCACCGACATCGCCTTTGCGGCCTCGACGGTGCTCGAAGGTGACGAAATCGCCTTATACTATTCGCTCGAGGATCGCGTGCTACGGCGCGCGATGGTCAGACGCTATGCTTGATGCTTTGCAATCGCAAAAGGTCGATTGTGACGAACGTGATCGATACCGAAGCATATATCCAGCGTCCGTAATATGTGCACACCACCCACGTTAACCACATTACAGAAATACGGTTGACCTCTAAACTATAGTTAACAAACAAAGCTGTAAGAACTTCTTACAGGTGGATATCGACGAATATATCAAAGTATTGATCCTATACATTATTCCATATTGGCATGAGGCTTGCTTTTGGAATGCCGAGCCACATCACGTGTGCTGGAAAGGATCCATACTATGAAGAAGCTGATCTCCTTCGCTCTCGCTTGCGCTTCTGCCGCGGCTCTGTCTGCTCCTGCCTCCGCGACCGTCTATGACGTCAACCTGGGCGGATCGGGCGCGTTCCTTTTCGGCACCGTCACTACGGATGATACCATCGGTTCGCTTACGAGCGCCAACCTCGTCGACTGGACATTGTTCATTGGCACGGGTGCCGATCAATATCTGTCGCTGACGCCCGGCGACAGCCAGTTCTTCGCCGGCGGCCAGAGCCTGGTGGCATCGCCTGCCAACCTGACGTTTGACTTCAGCAATCCCGATGCCAGCTATTTCGGGTTCTCGCTGATCGCCGTGCCTGACGCCGCTATCTGCGTCGTGTCGGGACCGGCGTCCTGTTACGGTGAAACCAACGGTGTCTATGTCGGCGTCGGTGAAGATTACGTGTTCGTTCCGCAAACCGGCGTTCAGGTCATCGGTACGGCGGCTGCCGGCGCTGTTCCGGAAACGGCAACCTGGGGCATGATGATCGCCGGCTTCGGCATGATCGGTGCCGCCGCCCGCCGTCGCAAGACCGTCACGAAAGTGTCCTTCGCGTAAGCTGCACCGAACATCGTCAGTAAATAGCCGCCGTCTTTCGACGGCGGCTATTTGCGTTTCATGCGGTCCGTATCGCGATCCGCATCGATCGCACCGCTCGGCTACCGTTTCGCGATCGCGTCCAGCACGGCACGGCGTTTGGGTGTCTCGCTCAGCGGCTGCCCGGCATATTCCCGGATCCCCCAGGCGCCATACCGGCTGATCGATCCGGTATGGGAATAGATCAGGATGGTGTCGCCGACGATCGACTTCAGGTCCGAATAATAGCGACCATAGGCATCGCCCATCAGCGGACTGCGCTGCATCTCCGCCGCCGCAGTGGCATTGGCTTCGGACGGTACGATGTGCTGCCCGCTTTCGTAGACGATCGGACGCAGATTGTAGCGCATCGCGGCGACCTTCATACGCGTGGCCTGATCGTTCGCGGACTGGCGGCTGACTTCCAGCAGCGCGAACCGCGACGTGAGACTGGCGTTGTTGGCGCCTGGCGTCTGTAGCAGATCGTGCCCGAAATACGGTGCGAAGGCGACCGCATCCAACGCGCGGGGCAGATTGCGAAAGGCCATCATCTGGTCGAGCGCCCAGGTATTGCCCGACTGGACCCCCAGCACACGAACGAGCCGCTTGGGATTGTCCTTGAACACGTCGGACAGGATGGTGTGCAGCCAGATCGACTTCTCGGCGTAGCGCAGCAGGTTATTGGTGTAGCGATCGGAGCTGAGATTGGCAGCGACGCCTTCGTTGAGCGCTTGCGTGGCGACGGGGAAGCCGAAGTTCCAGACCTCGTTGCCGGCCTCGAAATAGGCGCGGCTGGTCGGCGCGAGCCGATCGCGGACCATCGTCGCGAAGTTGCGCACATAGGTTTCGTCGGCATTCCACGGCATCGTGAACCACACGTCGGCGCCGGTCAGGTTGGCGAGATCGATCTGATGTTCCAGCGGCACGCCGTCCGAGCCGGGTGCTCCGTTCGGCAGCGAGCGCGTCGCCCAGGTCACCGGCGTGTTGGCATTGGCGACCGACCAGTCGAGATAGCGGATCACGCCGTAGGGCTTCATGTCGTCGACGAAGCGCTGGTCGAACACGCCGTTCTGCACGACATTGTCCTCGCGACAGTCGAGATCGCGGAACGGATCGGCCGGGTTGCCGCCGGAGAAATTGAGGAAGATGCCGCCGGGAATATCGGCACTGCGCCGCTTCCACACGACCGATGCGACGTGATCGCCGTACGACTGTTCGGTGCGATCGCCGTCCATGAAGATCTTGCCCGCACCCTTCCAGGTGCAGGTCACCTTGGTCGGTGCGCCGGTGAACACCGCTTGGGGGATGTTGAGGAAGATCCGCCCGTTGCGATTGGGATAGCCGTCGGCACGGAACGTATCGGCCGGATCCTGCTGGAACCATTCGCTGCCGCGGTACGCCAGGTTCGCCCAGATCCGTTCATAGCTGAAATAGTTACCCGCGCTCGCGTTGATGCC
>Ga0160428_1002375_pt1 | contig 11549 bp, 6 predicted proteins | sample SolpanmetagenomM_FD_108198 | JGI IMG/M metagenome (GOLD analysis project Ga0160428, IMG submission 108198) | Solar panel surface microbial communities from Lawrence Berkeley National Laboratory, California, USA - M | ecosystem: Engineered > Built environment > Solar panel > Unclassified ...
CACGTACGGGCAGGACAGAGCGTGTTTCGCGCGCGTCACGGTTCGTCATCCCTGCCAGGGCGCGGCGGGGCTTCGTCCCGACCCGCATGCGCAGCGAGCGCGATGTTCCTCGCCCGGCGCTGGGCAGTTGCAGGCTACGGCGACGCTCAGATCCGCGATCCCGCCAGCCACCAGTTGGGCGCGGAGCGGCACAGGGTCTCGGGCCTGAGCAGCGGCCCGTTCTCTCGCGCGAGCAGGATGCGGCAGCGCGGACTCGGAGCGAGTTGTCGTCCCGAAGGCGTGCGGCCCCTGCAGGGACGGCATCCGGCTCGACCGGGGTGGTCCGGCCGGTCAGGCGATCGCGGCCTGATGGCGAGGCTTGCGCACCCAGAGGTGCCGAAGCCTGAGGGCCGGCTTCTCGATGTAGTCCCACGAGAGTGAAGCGAAGGACCCGGTCAGGACCAGAACCAACGGGAAGATCACCGCGAAGGACACTCCCTTCGGGAGGTCGCCCAACTGGGGGAGCAGGAGGGCGACGACGGCCTGCGTCAGCGGGAAACCGTACAGGTAAATGCCATAGGATAGGTCCTTCTTCACCCAGCGGTCGAACCAAGCGAAGCTCTGCATGCCGATATACACCATGCAGTAGGTCAGCAGGATCCCGCTCACGGCACCGAGCAGATCGGCCAGCATCAGGACATAATATCCGGCCCCGCACGCCAGGAAGAGCGGGACGCTGACGGGTACGCGCCGGGCGTTCAGGTACATCGCCACGCCGAAGAAGAACATCAGCACGATGTACCACGTGGTGAAGTGGGTGTTGTCGTGCCGCACCGTGAAGCGCACCGGATCGTACAGGCCGAGGCCCAGCGCGACCACGGCGAGGCCGGCGACCGCCAGGGTGAACCGGACCGGCGTCGCGAGGACGCCGCCGACCATCAGGGCGAGCATGATCAGGTAGCACCAGAACTCGGGCGGCAGCGTCCAGAGATTGACGTTGACGACGGAGGGCCATGGATTGTGCTGGAAGACGCCCGGCAACTCGAGGGCGACGTGCCCGACGATGTTTCCGAAGTACTGCAGCAGCATCGGATCCGAGAAGTACTGCTTCAGCGGCAGCGTCGTGAAGAAAGGGCCCAGCACGAGGGCCGAGAGCGTCACCTCGACGGTGAGGGCGGGCACGATGCGGAAGCACCGGTTGGCCAGGAACGGTCCGACCTTGCCGCTCCTCAGCGCGCTCCCGGCGATCAGGAAGCCACTGAGGGCGAAGAACATGCCCACCAGGGCGAACACGCCCGGCTGGAGGAACCCGCCCAGCACCTTGGAGTGGCCGATCGCCGTCGCGGCGCCCGCCGCGGTTCCCTCGAGAGCGACCTGAGCCGGACTGGTCCCGCCGAGGACCGCGACGCGGCAATGGTGCGCGAGAATGACGACGGACAGGGCGTGCCGGAGGAGGTGAAATCCCGGCCCGATGCCGCCATGCTCCGCGAGACGCTCCGCCAAGCTGCGCGTGTGCGCTCCCCGTGCTCGGCCACCGAATGCGGACAGGACCCGTTGGACGCGGCCGGCGGACGATCCGGGTGATGGCATGGCAGGTCGCTCATGGTTTGAAGCCGCAGCGCTTCACCGCCGTGCAGGCCAATCAAGCCATCTCACACTAATAATTGCGCTCTATATCAGCAATGAAAGGAGGCTATTAAGGTTGACGCCGACGCAGAGCACAGCATTCACGGCCGAAGCTCGACGTATCCGGTCGGTCGTCTCGGCCTCAGGTGCCGAACGTGATCCATAGGCCGCGCTCGCTGAAGTTCAGGTCCGCGGCGGCAAGGGGGGACCCGGACGATGCCGGTGTCGAGGCAGGTGTCGGGGGCCCGGATCACGGGTTCGCGTCGATCGCGGGAGTAAGCGGCTGTGACTTGGCGAGGTCGACAACGACCGCGACGCTGTTCCGGGGCCGCGCGTCAACCGACTGGGCCTGGCTGATGCAGGCGGACGCCCGGACCGTCCGGGCGCCCGTGTCTCGGCTCAGCAGCTCAGGCGGCGGCCTTCGCGGCGCCCGAAGACCCGGTAATGGGCGGCGCCGGACTCCATCTGCCCGGCTGCTACGGCGCGGCGGACGTCCGGATTGCAGCGCAGGTATTCGCGCTCATCGAAGCCGTAGTTGGCACGACCGCGATAATCGTCCCGATCCCGATAGCCGCGGCCGCGGTCGTCGTAATCGCCGCGATCCCGGTATCCCCGGTCGCGATAACCGTAATCCTCATAGTCCGGTCCGCGCGGCTGCGCCGAGACCGGGCTGAGTGCGCCCAGAATGCCGAGAGTCACGGCGGCGGCCGCCAGAAACGCCTTCATCGTACTGCCCTCCTTGAAGCACCCCGCGGAACTCCCCCAGATCGGGCCGCCCCGGTCCACACGTGGCTGCAACCGAGGCGTCCGCGCGGTGCCTGATTGGTGGCTTGAAACGCTCTGCGCGCCGGATGGTTCGATCGCGCACCAAGGCCTGGCGACGGCCCCGCCGGGGCTGGAAGCCGGCCGCAAAAAGACCGGACTCCGGGCCGGGACCGACGGCACGGCATGCGGTGCATCATCCGGCGCTACATCCCGCGACGCATCATGCGCCGCGCTCTGCGGTAGCGCAGGGCGTGGCGCTCGATCCGGTCCGGCGCGGCGGCGCCGGGACCGAGCGGGACGGCGACGACCGAATTGCGCACCCGTCTCGCTACGCCGCGATGGCAGCCCGTCACCGAACGGTATCGCCCGCCGGTGATGCGGGAATGCAACATCGGTGGGTGAAATGGGCGAATCCCGGGGGCCGGCGGGGGGCAAGCGGGAACGTGAATCGCCGGCTTTTCAGCGTCACGCCCGCGCTCCGTCGCGTTTGACTGCTATCCAATCCGCCTGTTTTGCTCACGCCGCCGTCCCGAAGTAATCGATCCAGAAATTTCAGTTCAATACGGCCCCGCAGCGAGACTTCCGAATCATTTTTCTCGAGGTTACAGGTAGATCCACCGCGCGCTGACCGGTGAAAGATTGTTGTGATTGACACTTTAATACGATCTTAACATCGCGGCCGTCGGGAGATGGTCGGTCTCAGGCTTCGGTGGCGCGCAGCTGGGGGGTATTCGTGCGTCGAACCATAGGATCCGGTCTTCTCTGCAGTCTGCTGTCGCACACCGCGCTCGCCGCGGATCTGCCGCGGGCATCCCGGCCGGTGCCGCCCGCCGCGCCGCCGGTCTTCACCTGGACCGGGGCGCATGCCGGCCTGTTCGCCGGCTACGGCGCCTTCGGCAGGAACACGCAGTTCGTCTGCACGGGCCCCGGCGGACAGCCGGGCGGGCGCCTCTGCCCCGTCCTCCCGGCCCGGACGGCGACGGCGGACAGCTTCATCGCCGGCGGCGAGATCGGATACGACTGGCAGCTGGAAACCGGGCTGGTCGCCGGCACCGCCGCGGACCACCAGATCACCCGCCTGTGGGGCTACGATCGCTGGGAGGGCCGCTTCCCGGCCCAGGGCGGCGGCTTCTACCCCGCCAGCGTCGCCCATTCCGGGCAGCGGCTGGACAATCTCACGACGATCCGCGGCAGGCTCGGCTTCGCCGTCGACCGGACCCTCGTCTACGCCACCGGCGGCCTCGCCCTCGGACAGATCCGGACCGACAACAACCTGACCTTCGACAGGACGTTCAGGCCCACCGAGCTCTTCGACGGCCGGTCCGGCGATCTGCGTCTCGGCTACGCGGTCGGCGCCGGGATCGAGCAGGCGCTCACCCCGCATCTCTCGGTCAAGGCCGAGGGCCTGTATTACGATTTCGGCAGCCGCGCGGTCCTCACGACCCCCGGCTATCGCGCCTGGACGGGCTACGCCGCCGGGACCCGCACCGCGACGGACGGCGTCCTGACCCGGGTCGGCCTCAATTACCGGTTCGGAGACGGGCTGTCGGACCTGCCGCCGATCGGGTCGGCCGGGCCGGCCAGCTGGGCCTTCGCGGGCGGCCTGCGCTACTTCTACAGCTCGGGCGGTCCGCGCTACACCCTCGGCAGCAACCGCATCCCCGGGCAGGTGAATTCCCGCCTGATCTACGCGGGTACGGACGCCCAGTCCGGCGAGAGCTTCGCGCGGCTGGAGCACATGCCGACGGGCCTGTTCGCCAAGGGCTTCCTCGGCGCCGGCGGGGTCTCGTCCGGCCGCCTCTCCGACGAGGATTTCCCCCCCGCCCTCAACCCGTACTCGAAGACGCTCTCGCCGATCAGGGGCGGCGACATCAGCTACGGTGTCGTCGACCTCGGCTATACCGTCCTGCGTCGGGACGGCTTCAGCCTCGGCGGCTTCGCCGGGTACCAGCACGAGGCCGAACTGCTCAACGGCGATGGCTGCCGGCAGGTCGCCAGAAGCGGCATCTGCGCGGGTCGGCAGGCCGTGACGGATCAGGTCAGGGTCCTGAGTGAGAACCAGCGCTGGAACGCCCTGCGGATCGGCGTGATCGGCGAGGCCCGGTTCGACCGGGTCACGCTGAGCCTCGAAGGCGCCTACCTGCCCGTGGTGGCGATGGACGGGGTCGACCGTCACTGGCTGCGTCAGGATATCAACCCGCTGCCGCAGCACGGCAGTGGCGACGGCTACTTCGCCGAGGGCATCGCCGCGTACGATCTCACCCCCGAGGTGAGCGTCGGCGTCGGTGGCCGCTACTGGCGAATGCAGACGGATTCGGGCCGGACGACGTTCCCCCTCGCGACGCGCAGCCCGACCAAGTTCGAGACCGACCGCTACGGCGGCTTCGTGCAGCTCTCCTACAGGCTGTCCGATTTCGGCCTCGCCGAAGCGACCGCCCCGGCGGCCCCGATCCGCAAGGAGTGAGGCCGCGCCGATCGGGTGCCCGACCCGGACGGACCCGGGCGGGACCGGCTCGCACCGCCCCGGCGGCGCGCCGGTGTCGAGCCCTGGAGGATCGCAGGGATCCGACGCGCGGGCCCGTCGCGGGGCCCCGTCGCAGGGGTCCATCGCATGACCGGCGATCCTGCCGACGGAACCCGACGCGGTGCCGCAGGTCCGGCCGCCGCGCCCGACGGGACCCGTGCCGGTCCTCGTGGGCACCACCAGGTCGGGTCGGAGAGCGGGGGGCTGCGCGGGGCGGGTTTCCCCGCGCCATCCGCGTCGAATCGGGCGCTCGGCCTCGCCCTGGTCGTGGGCCGGAGCCTCGCGCCGGCTATCGGCCGAATCCGGGGCCACACTCGCCCGGCAGGGCTCCCGCACCGCCGCGGGCACGGTGCGGCTTGATCACGGTGCGGCTTGATCTCTGAGGGAGTGGTGGAGACGACAGGGATCGAACCTGTGACCTTTCCCATGTCAAGGGAATGCACTACCGCTGTGCTACGTCTCCTAATCGACTGCGTTCAAGTTCGCTGAACCTGAAAACCATCGAAATAATCCAGACAACTCAACGGCTTATGAAGAGTGATGCCTACCCTGTCAAGGTAGTGCTCTCCCGCTGAGCTACGCGCCCGGGCCGGAGCCGTGCGGGCTCCGGTGGGCGGGGCCTATAGCGGCTGGCCGGCGAGGGCGCAAGCGGAACCTGCGCACGGCGGGCCGCAACGGGCGGGATCCGCCCCTTTGCGGAGGCGATGGTGCACGCCGGGGAAAAAATGCGCTATGGGCCTGCCGCTCGGCATCCGGCCGCGCCGCGCGACAGGGCGTCGGCACGCCGCCTCACGCTTCGGGACATGCGCTACTTCATCGACCACGATCAGGGTGATTCGATCCGCGGCTGGATCGTGCCGGACAATCCCCTCGCCATCAGCCGAGTCGCGGTCTCCGTCGAGGGACGGCGCGTGGCCGACGTCGCGGCCAGCCTCACGGACGAGACGTTCAAGCGCAACGGCTGGCACGCGACCGGGCAATGCACCTTCGTGCTGACCGCCGCCGAGGTGCCGGGCCTGCCGAACCTGCCCCGCGTCGAACTCTACGACGTCGACACCAACGTCCTGATCTATCGCCGCGCGCCGCCCGACGGGCAGGTGCCCCTGCGCGTGATGCTGATCAACACCGGCATCGAGCCGGAGACCCTCCTCCAGGCGGCGCTCTTCCCCCATTTCCAGCACTGCTATTTCGGCATCCACAAGCTGCCGGACGAGATCATGACCTGCGTGCTGACCGGCTCGGCCGCACCCTCGGCCTTCCTGTCGGGCGCCGTGACCATCCCGCGCTACGAGAACTACATGACGCCGGACCTGATGGTCACGGCGATCCTGCTCCAGGATCCCTACATAGAGACGGCGACCCGCATGCGCTGGCTCAAGGCCCGGGCCGGCGACGCCGCCGATCCCACGCGAAGCTGGCGCCTGGGGCCGCTGGCCGAGGCCGCGTCCTTCGCGGACGAATACGATTTCGCCGATGCGAAGAGCCTCAAGCGCTTCTTCCGGATGCTGCCGGAGCCGGCCTACCGGCTGCTCTACAACCCGCTGACCCGCCAGCTCGGGACCCGCATGCCGGAGGACCGGCTGCATCCGGGCAATTCCATCGCCGCGATCGAGATCCTCGCCCGGGTCGGCATCGTCGGCCACAAGGCCCGGTTCCCCGCCTTCGCGTCGACCTTGTTCGACCGGCTCGGCATCACGACGCCGATCCCGGCCCTGCCCCCGATCCCACCCGAGACCCAGGCGCTCGCCCAGCGCCTGAAGACCGTCAAGGCGGTCGAGGAGATGGTCGTGTTCGACGTGGCCATGTCGGATGCCGTGAAGGCCTCGGTCGACAAGAGCTGGAGCTGATCGTGCGCGCCACCGACGCGGCCGCCGGGCTCCGCCTGCCCCCGGCGCAGCTCGCCGGCCCCTTGAGCGGCCGGGGCGCCCTGCCGGTCCGGGCGGGCGCCGACGGGTTGCGCGTCGACCTTCCCGGGCTCGCGGGACGCTGGGTCGAGATCGTCCTGTTCAACGATCCCGCCGACGGCCGGGACGCCAATCCCGACCTCAGCCTCGTTGGGCCGGACGGACGCCCGGGGGCGCTGCTGCCCCAGGAGGCACGGGGCGCGGGCGCCTTCGCGTGGATCGGCCGCCTGCCGGAGGGCACCGCGGCGCTGCGCGTGGCCGATCCGTCCCGGCAGGTCCCCGCCCGGCTGCGCCGGATCGCGGTGCGCCGCCTCGCCCGACCGGTCCTCGCCCTGCGCGGACTCCTGCGCGAGCCCGCACTGACCGCCCAGGCCCTCGGCTGGCGCATCCTCGGCAAGAAGGTCCGGGCCCGGGGCTTCCTCGGCCGGGCCCTGCGCCACCGGCGCGTGACCGGCTACGAGGCATGGATCGGCACGAACGCGCTCCGCCGCCCGGAGCGGGACGGGATCGCCGCCGAGATCGCCGCCTGGCCCGATCCGCCTCTGATCTCCGTGCTGATGCCGGTCCACGATCCCGACCCGAAGGTGCTCAGGGCCGCCCTCGCGTCGCTCAGGGCGCAGCTCTACCCCCATTGGGAGCTCTGCGTCGTCGACGACGCCTCCACGCGGCCCGCGATCCCGAGGATCCTCTCCGAGGCGGCCGCGGACGATCCGCGCATCCGCGTCCTCACCCGAGCTGAGAACGGTCACATCGCCCGGGCGACCAACGACGCGCTGGGGCAGGCTCGCGGCGTCCTCTGCGCCTTCATGGACCACGACGACGCGCTGACCGAGGATGCCCTCTACGAGGTCGCCCGGGCGCTCCGGCGCGACCCGGACCTCGTGCTGATCTACAGCGACGAGGACAAGATCGACGGGCGCGGGCGCCGGTTCGACCCGCATTTCAAGGCGGGTTTCGATCGGGAACTGCTCTACGCGCAGAACTACATCAATCACCTCACGGTGGTGCGCACCGCGGCCTTGCGCGCCGTCGGCGGGTTGCGCCCGGGCTTCGAGGGCAGCCAGGACCACGACCTGCTGCTGCGCCTGACCGCCGGGCTCGACCCGGCGCGCATCCGCCACATCCCGCGGGTGCTCTACCATTGGCGAGCTGCCCAGGGCTCCGGCACCTTCTCGGACCGGTCGCTGGCCAGGGCCGAGACCGCGCGGCTGCGCGCGCTGGCGGAGGTCGCCGCGGCCTTCGGCGGTCGGGCCGAGCGCGGTCCCGGCGGCTTCAACCGCCTGATCCGGCCCCTGCCTGAGCCGCCCCCCCGGGTCTCGGTGATCATCCCCACCCGGGATCGGGCCGAACTCCTGGCGGTGACCCTCGACGGGCTGCTCGAGGCCACGGCCTATCCCGACATCGAGGTGGTGATCGTCGACAACGACAGCCGCGAGCCCGAGACCGCCGCCCTGTTCGCCCGCTACCGGGACGATCCGCGGGTACGCGTCGTCGAGGTGCCCGGCGCCTTCAATTTCTCCGATCTCTCGAACCGGGGGGCCGCGGCGGCGACCGGGCCGGTGCTCCTGTTCCTCAACAACGACATCGAGGTGCTGGAACCCGCATGGCTCACCGAGCTGGTCCGCCAGGCGGTGCGGCCGGAGGTCGGCGCCGTCGGGGCCAAGCTCCTCTACCCGGACCGGACCATCCAGCACGGCGGCATCGTGCTGGGGATCGGCGGGGTCGCCGGGCACAGCCATCTCGGCGTCGCGGATACGGATCCGGGCTATTTCTGCCGCATGGTGATCGCCCACGAGGTCTCGTCGGTGACGGGGGCGTGCCTCGCCATGCGGGCGGACGTGTTCGCGCAGGTCGGCGGCTTCGACGCGGTCGACCTGAAGGTCGCCTTCAACGATGTCGACCTCTGCCTGAAGATCCGCCGGGCGGGCTACCGGATCGTCTGGACGCCGTTCGCCACGCTGATCCATCACGAGTCGAAGAGCCGCGGCGCGGAGGACACCCCCGAGAAGCAGAAGCGCTTCGAGGGTGAGGTGCTCACCATGCTGGACCGTTGGGGTCCGGAATTGCGGGCGGATCCCTATTACAACATCAACCTGTCGCGGAATTCGGCCCATTACCGGGTGTGACCGGCGCGCGGCCTGCCGCACCGTGGGCTGGACTGCGACCACGCGTTGCCATGCGTGCGTCAGTGGGTGAACTTGCGTCCGGAGCCGGTTGCGATACCTCTGGACATGCCGCAAGAGGCGGTTCCGGCCAAGGCGTCCCGGCGGGCGCACGGCGAGGGCGACAACCAGAGATGAGTGCGAACACCCCAACGGTCACGGGCCTCGAGCGCGACGCGCAGCAGGCGATGGGAGACCACAAGGTCCACCCGAACGAGATCGCCATCGGCGTGGTGATCGGGCGCGCGTCCGAGTACTTCGACTTCTTCGTGTTCGGCATCGCCTGCGTGCTGGTCTTCCCGAAGGTGTTCTTTCCCTTCGTCGACCCGCTCAAGGGCACGCTCTACGCCTTCGCGATCTTCGCCCTCGCGTTCATCGCCCGGCCGCTCGGCACCGTGATCTTCATGGCGATCGACCGCCGCCACGGACGCAGCGTCAAGCTCACCACCGCCCTGTTCCTGCTTGGCGCCTCCACGGCGGCCGTCAGCTTCCTGCCGCGCTACGACAGCATCGGCATCTCGGCCGTCTACATCCTGGCGGGCTTCCGCGTGCTGCAGGGCCTCGCGCTGGGCGGCGCCTGGGACGGGCTCGCCTCGCTGCTCGCCATGAACGCGCCGCGGGAGCGGCGCGGATGGTACGCGATGATCCCGCAGCTCGGCGCGCCGCTGGGCTTCATGGTGGCGAGCGCCCTGTTCGCGTTCTTCATCGTCAACCTCGACGAGGCCGACTTCATCGACTGGGGCTGGCGCTTCCCGTTCTACTGCGCCTTCACCATCAACGTGGTCGCCCTGTTCGCCCGGCTGCGCCTCGTCGCCACCGACGAGTTCGCCCGGATGATGGATCTCGACCGGCTGCGCCCGGTCCCCGCCCTGGAACTGTTCCGCCACCACGCGGGCGACGTGATCCGCGGCGCCTTCGTGCCGCTGGCCGCCTTCGCGCTGTTCCACCTCGTGACGATCTTCCCGATCGCGTGGCTGGCGCTGAACAGCACCACCCGCTCGCCCGGCGAGTTCCTGATCGTGCAGTTCTCCGGCGCCATCGTGTGCGCCGGCGCGGTGGCGGCCTCGGGGCTGATCGCCGACCAGATCGGCCGCCGCAACTGCCTGATCATGAGCGCCTCGCTGATCGGCTTCTTCGCCGTCGGCAGCATCATCGCGCCGCTCCTGTTCGGCGAGAGCGCCATCGGCCAGACCATCTACGTCACGATCGGCTTCATGCTGCTCGGGTTCGCCTACGGCCAGACCGCGGGCGCGGTGACCGCCCGCCTGGGCAACCGCTACCGCTACACCGGCGCGGCGCTGACCTCGGACTTCGCGTGGCTCATCGGCGCCGGCTTCGCGCCCCTGGTCGCGCTGTTCCTGTCCCAGCGCTACGGGCTGGCGATGATCGGGGTCTACCTCCTGTCGGGGGCGGTCTGCACCCTCGCGGCCCTGTATTTCGACCGTTCGGAAATGCGCCAGATGTAGTCGGGCGCGGCGCGGGCTGCGCCGCGCGCGCCGGGCTGACAGGAACGCCGCCTCGCGCGGCACGGCAGAAGCGCCGCGGCAGCGGCATGGGAAAACGAGACGCGTGCTGTGACCTCTTCGACCGATCGACCGGACAGGACCGACACCGCACGCCCCAGGAGCAATCGCGGGCGGCGCCTCCTGCCGCTCCTCGCCCTGCCGCTGCTGACGCTGCTGGGCGGTTGCAACTTCGTGGTCATGCATCCGGCCGGCTACGTGGCCGAGCAGCAGCGCAACCTCGTGCTGGCCGCGACCGGGCTGATGCTCCTGATCATCGTGCCCGTCATCGCCTTCACGCTGATTTTCGCGTGGCGCTACCGGGCCAGCAACGAGGATGCGGTCTACGACCCCGAATGGCATCACTCGACGCAGCTCGAGGTGCTGATCTGGACGGCGCCGCTGATGATCATCATCGCGCTGGGCGCGCTGACGTGGATCGGGACCCACACCCTCGATCCGTTCCGGCCGCTGAGCAAGATCGACACGAAGCGCGACGTCCCGGCCGGCACCGTGCCGCTGGAGGTCGAGGCCATCGCCATGGATTGGAAGTGGCTGTTCCTCTACCCGCAATACGGGATCGCCACGGTCAACGAGCTCGCCGCGCCGGTGGACCGGCCGATCCGCTTCAAGATCACCGCCACCGACGTGATGAACACGTTCTACGTGCCGACGCTCGCCGGCATGGTCTACGCGATGCCCGGCATGCAGACGCAGCTCCACGCGGTGGTCAACCGCGAGGGCGCCTCCGAGGGCCGCTCGGCGCATTACAGCGGTGCCGGCTTCTCCAACATGTTCTTCAAGTTCCACGGCCTGACCAACGACAAGTTCGAGCAGTGGATCGCCAAGGCCAAGGCCGAGGGCGGAGAACTGAGCCAGGAGGCCTACCTCAAGCTCGAGGAGCCGAGCGAGGCCGAGCCGGCCCGCTACTACAAGTCCTACATGCAGGGCCTGTACGACCGGATCATCGGCATGTGCCCCCGACCCGACCAGATGTGCGTCGGCGAGATGGTGAAGATCGACGCCAAGGGCGGCGCCTCCGGCGCGGAGGCCGAGGCGAACTACAAGCGGCTGCAATACGACAACC